>JADMIO010603908.1_pt1 | contig 78822 bp, 60 predicted proteins | sample 8958161 | NCBI WGS metagenome assembly JADMIO01 (sample SAMN16585339, study PRJNA669376) | soil metagenome | isolation source: Crop rotation soil | place: USA: Cullars Rotation, Alabama | collected 2011 | reverse complement strand
ACATGTGCGTGAGGGGGTGCTGGATGCTGATTATCGTGTGGGTGAAATGGGAGGGGGCGCATGTGCGTGAGGGGTCCTTGATGCTGAGGGTGGGGGAGGCGGACCCAGGTGAAGGAAAGAAAGGGTTTCATGCTGTTTGGTGCGGCAAATGTGAAAGTCCGAATATCCGTAAATCCGAACAGAATCCGTAAATCCGTAACGGATATTCGGAATCGACACTACTGGTGTTCTTTGATTAAAGATGATCTCGAAAGCAATATTTAGCTGATAAAATAAGCAATGAAATAGAAATGAGCCTTTTTCACGGTTTGCTTGTGCGCCACGAACAAGGATAATAAGTAGTCATGCCCTAACTCTCAAATTGCTTTGAGTAATCTCTTTCTTTTATCTATTTTTCTCTCTTTCTCAATCATTTTTTTGGCATATAGTAGACAGTGATTGTGCTCTATTCTAGCACATTTTAGTCCTCAAAAAAACTCTATTCTTGGTTTTCAAGTAGAAAAGTTTATTGTTAAGTTCAATAAAAAACCTATAGCTCTGCTTAAAGCTCATTATTATTATTTAATGTTTGAGCCGAAAAAGTAATTTTTTACTTGAATCTGAAATATTCTATCAGTAATGAGCCTGTGTTAGATTACAACAAGAGAAAAATGTCACTTGAAATGTTTCTACTCTCGAAATATTCACGGCAGAAACTCAGGATAATCTTCATTGCTTAGTATATGCGTTGAAAACTATTTCTTTAATTTCAAATTAACTTAATAGCAGCGTTAACTTTATGTAATATGCGATTCGGTACCCAACTCATTTTGTGAAAATTGTTCTTATTCTAAAATACTGCCATCTGAAAACATAAACAATCGAAATTGCTTAATTTCGAGCTAAGAACCTTCATTTTCATTTTTTGGAACTAAAAGATTATTTTTTTCTTTTCAGGTGAAATTTATCACTTGTACAAATCTTCTTTGACACGAGACCAGTCAATTTTTTTCCAAAATTATCACACGAATCCACTCAGTCTTTGAAATATGATCATAAAATACTCTAAACTAAACTGAAGAACAGTTGTTATCCAATTCCGACAATGGTCTCTTTAGATGCTTCACAAACCACACAAGTGTCACATCATTTCCAACTATTTGACTGTGGCTATCTGAGGCCTTGACAACTTTTCCTCAAAACTCTTCTAGCACTAGGCTCGAGCTCCACTATAGACCATCAACAATTTTGTGCTGTCTTTTTGTAACTAAGTGCACCTCTTTAGTAAATAGATGAGCCGGAGAATCCGCTTACTTGGTTAGTTTTTAGCGCATCACCCAAATGCTGTGCTCCTTGGTCTCGGATTTGATTCTGATACAAGTACAACTCTTCTAGTGTCTATATTAAAAAGTGGAAATAATTATTGGAGTTGCATGTCAATGCTGTTTAGCATCTATTAGTATGTGATAACGCAAAATTTATCACTATCTACGATATCATAGTTCTTCTTTAGTGTTGCCATGTGAAAAGAAACTTTAGGTGGATCACGGATAGAACTATCGAAAAATATTGTTCATTGGCAAAATAAATCGTGAAATGGGAAATGTTACTTGTGCAATTATAATTCATTGTGTATCCAATTGTGTATAACTTGAAAGTTGAATTCAATTATTCGACTACTATTCGATCATTCAAGTGTTCATCTAGTCGTATAATGTGCTTGGCCCTAAAGAGCTCCCATTACACTCACACTTTAGTACCTCCTTAGAGTACTCCCTGATCAAGGACTCAATAATTGAGTACTTGAAAACTTGAATTCAAAGTTCAACTTTGACATATATGTGCTTCGTAAAAAATCAAAACCTATCGAAATATGGTACATCGTTTACATTTAACAGGAATGAAAGGTCGAAAACTATCAAGTGTGTTCGAACTTAAAATACAGTCTTATCATAACTCTGATATATGGTTTCAAATTCTTCCAATTGAACTTAAAAATAGTTGATGAGACACTCGAATTTCACGTATGTTAGACCGTTATCTAAAAAGTAGCAGATTTCGGTCAATTATTTAGCTAGGACAAAATCATATATATGGACAACTAAGCGTAAAGTTTCTTGTTCCGATGGTCTCCGATTTGAGTGTTGATTATCGACAAATTTAAATGAGGTTTTGATACGAGAAAACATCTCTGACTGACTGACTGACTACTAGAATAACTCTTACTTTGTTCACTTTTAGCGCATCACCCAAATGTTGTGCTCCATTGTCCGCAATCTGATTCTCACGCAAATACAGAATTGTCAGTGTCTATATTAAAAATTTGAAAAGATTGTGAGAGCTGCAATTTAACATTTTCTAATATCTTTAACTGTATGATATGGTCTAATCGATTGTTTTGCAATATGTTCTTAGATAGATATTAGAAGTGAGTTCTCTGATGGTAGATAGTCTCAAATAAACATTTTTTTAATGAAATAAATCGGGAAATCAGAACTATTAGTAATCTTTCAGTTATCAGAATAGTCAGTTATACGAACGCTATCTCTTAGAAATTTGTAGAGATTATTGCAATCGGATGGAAAAAGCATCTACTCTCTTGGAAAATGAATCTCATGAATTTTTTATTCTTATCACTGGTTTTCAGTTTAAATGTACTCAGATTTTGAGTATAAGAAAAATATTCGACTTAAGTAACGTTCTCGATGTTTCAAGTAAATCGGACAAATCTCAATATCTAATATGAACTTAAAGTCATGAGTGATGTTCAATTCATTCATTTCTAAATGGCTCGAAATTCTAATCACTGAAAATCCTGGATTAATTAAATCTATAACTAAAAATTGGATTATCTTTTTTAGGTAAAATTGATAACCGACATGAAATGTCATTACATGAAAAGGGATCGGGATGCTCATTTGTCAACAACATCGACTGAAAAATCTAAAACGTTGGTTCTCTGAATGTTCAGTAAAGACTTATGCGAAAAATAGAGATGGTGAGATAGTAATATTTTTATCCCTGATCCTGCTAATTTTTCGTTTTTCTATGTTTTCACATCAAAAGTACAGAAAAATTATCGTTTATTAACTTTCTTCGTATAAATCCTCGGTGATGCGGGACAGGTCAGTACACTTTGTATACGAGTTATTAGTATCTCGATGCAGTGTGTCCTTTCATTGGAACGGAGGAACTCTAAGAACAAAATTGTTGGAAAATAATATGATAATCTAATTGAAAACGTTGATGATGATTTCAAAATACACCGCAACGGAACCCAAAACCAGTTGATTAGAAACTCGAAGTTTGTATTCTATGGTTTGTCTGTAAACAGGGTACTCTGTAGAAAATAATCGTTCCTTCTGGAAACAATAGGGTTCCGCCTACGTTGCACTTTTCGTTCCGGCGAGTTTGCCGGAACGGTCCAAAAAGGGTTATTTCCTCGCTGGAATGGAAAGTGCAACGTAGGCGGAATCCTAGCGTTCCGGTAGGGACGATTATTTTTTACAGAGTACACACTTGAAGGAATTCTTCATCGTGGAAAAAATAAAATCTTAACAAGTTACTCTTACGAATCTTTCTCCTTTCTCACTGGATTCGACTGCTAATTATCGACAGTTTTATGAGGACGTCTGTAACAGAATGAAGATCTGGATGTACGAAAGTGGCTTACTTTATTGATTTTTAGTGCATCACCCAAATGTTGTGCTCCACTATCTCCGATTTTATTTGTATAGAGGTCTAGCCGCGTCAGTGTCTATGTTATAGAGTAAAAGAAAGTAACAGTAAAGATCAACTTTATGCACAGCAGAAAGAGAGGAATATGAGTTCTCTGATTGAAGAGGATTCGAAAGGAATATTTGACTATTCAAATAAACAATGAAATTGGTCTTGATAATTTATAATATTTTTGTGCGCGTAACTCTAGCTGATCAGATATCTCCACCTCGTACAATTTTCAGCAGATGATTCTCGTTCCTAATTGTTCATGCTCGACTTTCACTCAAATACATTTGACTTGATTAACCTTCTCGATGCTTGAAATAAATCGGGCAATTCTCAATATCCAATACAGATTACACAAATTTGGCAACAGATACATTAACACTGGACAATTTTGATATTACAGATAGTGCACTTAAGATTTTCTTATTAATAGATTATCACAAGATCATGAGCGTTGTGACGCTAACATTTCGACTTTTAAAAAGGGATAAAAACTTAGCTACGAGAACATTTCTGAAGATGATTTAAAACAGAGATGCTGGAAAACCGAATATTTTTCTCTCAAAGTTTTTTTAAAAATTTTGATGCGCAAAAGAAATATGAAAGCACGAGAGAATTTGATGTTAAGAGAGTCAAATTTTTTATTGAATGCGATATAATTTAACTATAAAGTCAAGCAAATATTCTTCTAACAACAAGTAATTCTTGTTCCTCAGTCTTATTTCCTAATACTTATGATAAGATAGAAAAACATTCGAAGTTTTGCAATAGTTTAATTACAATTGTGTACAGCTACAGCTTCAGACTGTTCGGACATTTTACGCTAGAAATTGTAGCATCTGAGCTTCTCGCTGACACACTATTGCAGTTTTTGATATTTCGTCCTAAGGAATTATCCACAACAAGGGCATGTGAATTCGGCGTACTCAAAATGTTTGCTTGATAATTTATGCATGTAATTTTGTCGGGAGGCCGGAATTTCGGCCCAAGAATTTTTCGGTCCAGGCTTAAGATTAGGGCATGAACGTGAGGATGAGGTAGAAAAGTTCGGGCCGAAATTCATGTAATCCATTTTGTCATGTTGCATTGAACTTCTCGCCTGTAATCATGTTAGAAGTCGCCATATAAGAATTTAAATCTATGGATTGTTTCATAGGACTGCCATTAGTACGAATTTAATGGGTTAAAATATACAGAAATCGTAGTATTGTACAGTTCCAATAAGATCCTCTACAATCTCGCTAATGCAAGTTGTTCATATTTGGTATGAGTGTATGATTGAAAAATGTTAAATTTTTCTTAGATTATCATGTAAATCTACTCTGAACTTTCAAATATAAATCCGAAATGCTTCTAGCTGAACTTGAAACCACTTAGTTCTTTACTCCATCCTATTCTACTCCTATTAAACATTATTTGAATTAGCAGGATAATCTAATTAATCATTCTACTACGACAAAGTTACATCATTATTGATAAGCGCGAAAAATCGTCCTATTTTAGTCTAATATTCCGTTGTTGTTTATTAAGAACTTCATGTGAGACTTTTGACATGGTGAAGTTGGATGGCAGAGCAATGACATGGATAGATAACTTACGTTATTCGTTCGTAGCGCATTAGCCAAAAGTTCCGCTCCATTGTCACCGATTTGATTAGCATGCAAATACAACGTAGTGACTGTCTGTATTGAAAAATAAATCTGATGATATTTGAATACGAAAACAGTCTAACGTCTTTCTCCATGAGATCATGCACAATGCATGAACACTTTAGAGGTTGCCTACTTGTTAGTGAAAAAGATGACCAGAATACCGCCACTAAGACATTCGGCGGTGGCGACATACCGGAATCTTGCCCTACTTCTTGCACGTGAGCTTTTCAAAACGGAGATTCAAATTTTCAAATGAAAGAACGACAAGCTGATTATCGGCTTTGATTTTCAATTCCAATAGATGATAATGTAATGAAGATCAAGAGCTCCATGTAGAGTGGAAAAAACTTCAGACCAAGTTTGATACAATTTTATTCAAGGAAATATTTTTCATTAGTAATTATAGTCGACTTTATTGCCAATTAATGGGCTTACAAAGCAATCTCATCGAGTACAATGTTGATAGAACACGAAGTTCGATTTGATTTTTTAATGATTAAATGAAACGACAATTTTTTCGCACTAGCATACATTACTGCTTGTTTTGTTTATAATATATTCTACATAAACATGCATATCTGACACACCTGCTCTCAAAAGCTACATAAATCTGTTAATTGCTAATGATGACTTTTAAGTGAGAAAAAACTGTTTCAGAGGGAGGCCTTTCCTAGCATTTTCTATAGTCCTATTCTATTAAGTTCCAATCTGTGATCCACTATCCCACCGATAGTTTTATATAGATTTGTTTTCCTATAAAGAAGAAGAACAAATGCAATCTAAAATACCCTACTTTTTATGGCATTGTAAGAATCTAAATGATAAAAACAAGCAATGCTTTCTTACTCTGTTAGTTTCTAACACATCGGCGACAATCTCCATATCCTGATCGGTTAAGTTCGAAGATCTCAAATCGAGGGTGGTGTTGTTCCCATTGTTAGCGATGCGTTGTTGAAGTTGTTGATTTTCGTAGGTTGGAGCGTTTCCCAAATTGATTTTTCGATTTTGGACACCCATCCTCTTTAATTTTTCAAGAACTAATATATAATTTTCGGTCCTAGCCAATGATTTCATATATCAAACCTTCAGTTCAGTCCTTTTTATGTAATACGGGTCTATGCATTTCAGGAAGTTTCTTATCTCCAGATAAGTGGATTTTTATCTACATACTACATTTAAGAGTTAGACCTCGGTCGTTCGTTGTGACGAAATACATAGAAGTTTGAATATTATGCATCGAAAATATTTGAAAATTTCGTCAGGAGTAAAAGAAAACGAAAGAAAAGATCGAGTGACGAGAAAACGTCGAAAATTCTCACCAGTGAAAGCTCTTCATTTTACGAGATATTGAGACAAGCAACTATGCAGATTGCTGTTTTCTTTTAATTTAGAAGTAATAATAAAGTTTTTTTAATTTGAAGCTGTACATTATGACACTAGTCAAAGTCATTCATAAAAACGGGTCAGAAACGGTGTCCTATGAAAAATCTTAGCTTTTACACATATATCAAAACAAATCCAGATAAAATCTTACGATTTTCTCTTCAACTGAAGGTCTAAATGCTACTACTAGAAGTTCATGTAATATCACCGCTATCTTTTTTCGAGTTGAGAGTTTTATTGTTTCTATTCCTGCATGAAATTCATAACATTAAAAACCTTTAGTTACGGGATACCGGTAGTAATTCTCACTTTGCATCTTTTAGATTCTATTTTCTTCATTGGTCTATGATTCGACTATTGGTTATCAATAATCTTATATGCATGTTTTGAAATATCGAACATTTTTACTAGAGAGAATAGATGGAAAAGTAGCTTACTTCGTTCGTTGTCAGTACTTCCGCAAGTACTTGTACTCCATTGTCTCCGATTGGATTGTTTCGAAGATCGAGTTTGGTGAGAATCTATGTGAAAAAGGAAAGATGAAATCATTGAGAGCCACCCACTGATTAAAATCATCTCTTGAATCTCCGTATCTGACTGATGATAAATCTGAATGTTGGTTAGTACAGAAACATACCTGAAAAATTTTAAATAGTGAGCAAAAAAGACCAATTAAAACACTAGACACGTTAAACAGGAATAATTTTTTAAGCAACGATAACGCAGAAGTGACGGGTGGATCATAATAAATGATCGCACTGTGTATGTCACATTTCGAGATTAAAATATGAGACGCATAGTGCACCCATGTATTACGCCTCATTCCACAACACACTTGGGCAAATTCTTCAACATCGAGCAAAAAATAAAATCTTGACACGTTATCCTCATGGAACATTCTACCGTATGGCTGGATTTGACTATTGATTATCAAGAATTTCGTTTGTGTGTGACAGAATGAAGATCGGTACTTAGGAAATCAGCTGGAAAGATCACTTACTTTATTGACTTTCAGCGCATTGGCTAGATGATGTGCCCCATTATCTCCGATTGTATTAGAATGTAGTTGCACGTTCGTCAATGTCTGTATTATAATTAAAGAAGATTATAATAAACAACAATTTCGGTGATATCACTAAGAGAAAGACATGAGTTCATGCGGCTGTGATGTAGCAGATTCATTAGCGCTAACTATGTATGAGCTCTCTGATTATAAACGATCTCTACAGAAAAGATTGATGCGACTGATCGAAAAAGTAGTTCCTTTAAAAAATCAACATTACAGATTCTTGATTAAATTCTAATCCAAAATCTGAATTTCATGTCTCAGTCTTTTGACAAATTTTAATGAACGAAAAAGTACTTGAGATTTTCTTATTAGTACAATATTATATCACGATTGACATTGGTATAGCAACATATCAAATTTTAACAATGATGCAGATGTAATATCAATTTGTAGGATAGTTTTACAAATTATTCTACGGGGACAAAGTTATACCACAACCAGTAAGTGCAAAAATCTGTCCTATTTGATCAAAAATGTGATGTGAGAATTTGTGAAAAGGCGAAGATCGATAACTCACTTGATTCGTTCGTAACGCATCAGCAAAATGTTCCGCCCCATCGTCACCGAGTTCATTTTTATATAATTGTAGCGTGGTGAGTGTCTGTATTGAAAAGTAAACATAACTATAGAAGTTGTTTGCTAAGGCAATCTAACGTGTTTTTCTACGTGATAATCGACATTGATGCAACTGCTTAGTTTAGTTTAGGGTCAAAAGTCAGCAGTAACGTTCGGCAAATTTTTCCCCGCTAATATGAGTTTTAGGGTAAATTAGCAGTGAGTCTGATGATTGCGTGCGCTTTCGAAACTTACATTTCATAGTTCAATCTTATGAAATTTTCTGTAGATTCATGCAATCGAATACAAAAAGAGGCAATGTGCTCGACTCTTCATCAAATTCAATCTCATTTCTAACTCCCACAAAAGTTTTCGTTAAGATCTGAGTATATTCGACCGTGTATTCTTTGATACGGATGCTAGAGAGATCAATATGATCAATATCTTACTTCGTTTAGTCTCAATGCGTCAGCCAGATGTTGTGCCCCAATATCCTTGATTTGATTAGCATACAATTGCAGCGTGGTGAGTGTCTGTGTAAAAAAAATAAACGTGATTATGAAATTGTCATTATCACGGTCGAACGTCTTTTTTTCTCTATATGATATTGTAAAATGGTTTTATAGAGATTTATTCTCTTGAAAAGAAGAATAATAATTGGTAAATCATCGATATTGCCCTCTCAAATACCTTATTTTTCTGGCATTGCAAGAATCAAAATGATAAAAAGAAGTAATGCTTTCTTACCCTATTAGTTTCTAGCATCCTGGCCACAATCTCCATATCCTGATCGGTTAAGTTCGAATTATTCAAAGCGAGGGTGGTGTTGGTCCCGTTGCTAGCAATACGTTGTTGAAGTTGTGGGTTTTCGTATGTTGGAACTTTCTCCAATTTCATGTTCCGAATTTGAGCTTCTATTTCCTTTATTTTCTCAAAACCGGGTATATGATTTGTTGTCCTAGTTAATGGTTTCAGTTCTAGTAACTTCAACCTAGTCCTTCTTATATAATCTTCAAATGGTCGTTTGGCTTCCAATCGCTTCTTCGGTTGTTTGTCCTTACAAACAACCACAAAATTTAATACTTGTTCAATTAAACTCTGCTGTTCGCCTTGAAGTAGACGTTTATAATCCTCAATTGGTTTCTTCTCATCTTTTTCGACATTTTCGATGTTGTCTAGCAAAACTTTTTGTTGCTTGTCGATAATTTTACGAAGAGAATCCATTGCCTCAATGACTTTTGATTTATTAGACTCCTTTTCTTCTTCAATTTCTGCGATCAGTTTCTCCGCTCGATTGGATCGATAGTTCAAACACGATTGAACTCCTTGTAAGCCATTTTCGCACTGAAAAGTGACAATGTATTGTAGTAAATGCTTTTAAAACTAAGAAGCTTCGTGCATAATACTAACCTCTTCTTCTACCGCCTTCACAAAACCAGTCACTAAGATAAACGGGTGATCTTTGTGTCTAAATTGTTGGCAACTGCTACAAATCTCTTTCGTACATTGCTCGCACCAATACTTCAGCGTGTCATCACCATGTTCATGTTCCTGACACTTGGGCATTTCAGGTGGTCGATCCTTGACAGGAAGTTTTATATGATTTCGATACTGACCTACTTCATGAATAGTATTCCAACATTTGGTACAAAAGCAATGTTTGCAATCACTCTCGCACCAATGTACAGCTCTGTCAGTTTCACATCTATGACACATAGGTGTACTTGAATCGGAATGATCTAAAGAAGAGGATTACAGTCATGGCTGATGAGTGGGCGAAGGTACGTTAAGATTCTGAGTGTTAAAGATTATGAACGGTACGATGATCAACATGATTTTTTTAGACTTTTCTGAATAATGACTCTAAAATACTTAGTAATGGCAAGAACCGCTTCACTCACCAAGTAATTGAACAAGATCGCGCACAGTTTGGTTTAGGGGCAGTGTGTCGATATTATTTCCTTCGACTTTAGTTCCATCCCGTTTTGGACATTCCAACAGACCATTATTTTGAACAGTCATTTGTTGAATGCATTGAAAACAAAACGTATGCGAACATGGAAGCATACGCGGTTGATCAAAATGTTTTTGACAAATTGGACATGTGATCACATCTTCAACTAATGTTGCAAAATCCGATGCCATGCCAATAGTTTGACGAAAATTGTAATGAATAATTTAGAATCTAGAATAGGAACATACTAAGCATGTTTGTCATATTGATTGTAGTGAAGCGACCTGCGCCTCTCACTCCTTAAAATAGTTCTTCCAGTGAAATCATCGATATCAAAGAAATTGATGACAACAAGGTCTTTTGTCGTTCGAACAGTCAGAATTATGCATGTGCAGATGACTTCAATTGATCTATGGTCTATTTGATATTATTGCTTGGAAACTCCCGATAGCAGTCTGTCAGACACTCATCAAATCAATGCCATCATGTCGAGTATCTTGGAAATTACCCTTTGGAATCTGTCTGGAATTTTTGAAACTTCTAATAGAACTTCACTCGAATTGCGTCGAAGCCAGACAGAAATTAAGTATGCAAGACTTCTTATCCTATGTATGTTGCAGTCAAAATTAAAATTCAGTCAGCTTTTAAATTTGTTTGTCAGTGAAATTTAAGTTTTGTCTAGACCAAATTGAAATGATATTGTGATTGATGGTGAGTGTGAGGAAACAAGTCTGGGTGAGGGCGGCAAATGGGTAAGATTTTGGTTCTACAGCTTTTCTTACTTTCGCTTTATTCTTATCCTTATTGAAAAATCTTAGTCTTGCTGGACAATGCCTAACCATAAGTCACAGACGAAGTGAAATGGCAGGCCAACGTCTATGAGCGAAGAGAATGCATATTTAGAAAAGATACGGACGACAAATGGCAATTGATCACATTTAAAACTGAAGAACAAACAAACAAAGAATCGAAAACAAACTATGTCTTCGATGAGACGCAAATACCTAATGAGAGACATCTGAAGAAGGGAGTAGCATAAACAGTGTAGCAAACAGCTGAAGAAGACGAAAGAGATGGATGATTTTTGAGAAAGAAGAAAAAGACGTTGAAAATCCGGAAAAAACAGAATAGACTAAAATCATTTGAAGTGAGTGCCTACTCCGTCACGCATGTCAGCATACTTGCATTCGGAATAACATGTAGAAGGATCTTTAATGTTGCTGGATAAGAAGAGCGAACAAAAAGACTTATGGACGAGCCAATCATGAGGATCAATCTGGTCGGACGATACGAGAAATGAATTGGGATACGGTCGGTTGTGAACAAAGCTGAATAGTGGAAACAGGAAAGGCCGGAAAGACAAAGGATGCACTCGAAGAAGCTCGGACAGAGAAAGATGAACGGATTCCACTGACGAAGAGGGTGGACAAGTTCTAAGAGTTTGAACAAAAAGCAAACCAACAAAAATTTTTCGAGAAGATGCCCACTCATCTACCCGCTGTTGTGAATCTTCTCTTGCGGCAGTCTGCCTACTTTCAGGTTAATAGAAAGGAAAGTGCTATCTTGATAAGTAAAGAGAAGCAAACATATAGTAGACGAACGATGAAGGACTGATGAGAAACCGAATGTACACATGAACAAAGGCTGCAGTTAAAGAATGTTTGAAAGTGTTTGAAAACGATGTGAGACAAAGTCTCCGATACAGAAAAAGAAAAGAAAAAAAGAAGGTTAAGAAAACTCATTTACAGTATAACCTCTCTATAGTGGACACCGAAGGGACTTTTTCAAAGTGTCCACTATACGGAGGTGTCCACTTACGAGAGGTTTTCGATTTCTTTCTCTTCAAAGTAATCGCTATCGTTATTATAGTGAATTCCACTCCTTTCTTAAGTTCGTTTCTATGGAAGTATGTGTTCAGATAAACTTCTCTTATAATTTATTGAAATCTCTTTAATTTTATTAATTCTAATGTCAATTCGTGTCGCTTCATGAGGAGATAAGTGAATGTGTGTTCAATTTAGTAATTTTCTGTCCTCTTATATTACCATGGGGTCTGTTCTGTTTTCACCTAGTCTATTCTCTTTGTATCCTGACTATTTCGCTTCTGCCTAGTCTATTTTCTTTCCATTGCCTTTGTATCACAGTGCACGTCGCGCATTGATTTAATTAGCGTCTTGTCACATGTACAATTCTGTCTAGACGAAGAAAATGCGACGAATTTAACAGATTGTCCACTATGAAGAGGTTATTCACTGCAATGGGACCAGAAAAAAGTGTCCACAGTCCAGAATACGGAGGTGTCCACATTCGGGAGGTTCGTTTCCAGCAAAAAAGGCTCGATGGGACCGACACGTGTCCACAATAGGGAGATGTCCACTTTAGAGAGGTGTCCACTAACAGAGGTTTTACTGTATAATGATTTTCGCTGGCGTTTCTTTAAACGTATGGCTCACTTGTTTCCAGCAAACAAGGTGAAAGCGTCTGCCTGGTAGGCAAAGCGGGCAAAGATAAAAATTACATGATAAATATCAGAGAGCTCACGAATAAGAGGAGTGGCAAACGATAAGCATGATGGGCTGTAGACTACTATGGCAGATAACAATGTGGCGGGGCCGACAAAGAGATAACATGAATGGCGAACGATGAAGATAAGGAAGATCTCTGCGAAAGAACACAGAGAGAGAACTGAATATCTAAAGCAAATAAGAGCATTTTAAGTGGGACTGTGGTTATTGGGCGAACGGAGCGCATAAAATAAAATTGTAGACAACTAAAGACATCCAAATAAAATAAGCCACCGATAAAATAAGGGAACAAGCGACGAATAGAGATAATGATTATGGGTTACAAGTAAATTTGTAGGAGGGACCGTTAAAGAAGGCGGAACAAGGACAAACGAATGGCAAACAGGCGCGAAGGAATTACCAAGCAATCTTTTGAGTTAGAACGGAGACTGATGCCCGCCAAGACAAGTCTTGTCATGTCTGAAACGGTATGGAATTTTCTTACATGCAGCTGACTGGGGTGAAAAAACTATGCTGAGAAAACACCTCTTCAGAAAAAAGTTCTTTCATGCATAACGTAGCTCTGCTAAATGATTTTCAAAATGAAAGCTCACATTTCGCCATTTTTTAAAGAGAACAATGGAGTTAGTATCGGATTGTAGAGAGAAATATCTTTTTGTCTGATAATTCGTTTGTCTCGCTATGTGAGATAGTCGGAGAATTTCGAGATTCATGATTATGGTACAAGACAAGAAAGGGAGCGAGTGTAATATCTGAAACAAAGACAGGAGACAAAGACGTTCGTCGTTGGGGTCTATCATTATATCAACCATGCTGGCACTACTCATCTTGCCCAGATATGGACTTTCAGGTGGATAGAGAGAAGCAATGTTTTTATCTATGGAATATAAAAACAGCTATACTCAATGAAAAAGTAGATGCAGAAGTGAAGTGAACTGAAAAGGATTCAAATGATGCCTGACATGAGATCGAGGAAAAGTCTGGTCTACAAAAAAAGAAAAGTCGCAAACAGTAGTAGCAAGTGTGCACTCCTACAAAACACTCTCAGATTTATTTGCTCTCACCTTAGTCAACAAAGATAGAGGGACCGTGTTTTCTCCTGTCGAACAAAGTATAGCCGGAGAGGAACAAAACCAGACAACGTAAAAGATTGTAGCAATGGAGAAAATTTAATGAAATCTTGTTTCTTTCGTTACTTTCGCGCTGACGCAGCACTACCAAGATGTCTTCTCGTTGCACAGGCGAATAGAGTGGAACTGAACTTCATGCTTCTTTGAATGACGATTTTTTTTCATCGATCATTATTCATTTCATAGGATGATAAAAAGTAAGAGATGATAATCAGTCTATTCGAGAGAAAATCGTTGTACTCGGTGACTGGAATGATCAGTGACATAGATATGACCACGTTGATCGAAAGACACACCCCACGGAGAGTATAACTGATTTGCTTCCTCTTCTTCATCATTTCCAACTCCAATGGCGGTGCCTTCTGTTGCTTCTTTAGGCCAACGCATAAGTCGATGATTTCCGTAGTCTGCTACATAGATAGTCTCCAGCGCATCGACGAACAGTCCTCGAGGAAATCCTCGAACGACGTCAACTCCTTTCCCTGCATCTTTATTCCATTTCATCACACGATGATTTTTTGTGTCTGACACATAGATCGTCATTTGTCGATCGACACAGATATAAGTCGGCTGATTCAATTGATCGGGACCAAAACCTCGTCCACGGCCACCAGCTACTAGAGTTCCATTCTTCTCTCCCATTTGATATCGTCTTACTTCATCTTTCACGGTGTCAGAGATGTAAAGACATCTTTGATCATCTATGGCCAATCCCCAACATGCGATGTTATCAAGGATCACTTCTCCCTGAGTGGTGTCATCACGACGACGAGACCATCGTACGACTCGATTATTACCTCGATCGCAGATAATGAGACTATCCGTCTCTTTATCAATCAGTACGTCGGTTGGACAATTCAATTGATTTAATTGATTCCCTTGGCCATGGCCACCAGCTATCACTTCGCCATTCTTATCATCTATCTTCCATTGCACGATACGATGATTGCCCCAGTCAGCAATGATCACTGTTTGATCATCATCGACGACGAGGCCATAAGGAAAACAGAGTTGACTCGGAGCACTGCCACACCCGTACCCGCCAGCAACAGTTTTGCCATTCTGTGGCGCTCCTGTATTCAATAGAATATTAAGATTGACTATACAGTGCGTTTCATCGGTGGCAGGGCATGACAAGAATTAGTTTATATGCCAACCAAAAGGAATCTCAAACCCAATGTATCTATACGAGGTCTTCTCTTCATCGTTTATTCAACGCTCATCATAAGTCGTTGAGCACATGTTCTATCCAATAAGTCAGTTCTTAAAGACGTAGCAAAAGAATAAAAAGGGGTGAAGAATAAATACGTGATAATAAAATTCGATTTTTGTGTAATCAGGTTGATCGATTTCGAAAAATTTATCATCTCATTCTCATGTTCCTATTGTTACAGGAATAGATATCATACAATAGTTTACATATAAAGTAATTTTTATCAAGCTAGACACTTATGAAACACTCTGTAGTCACTAGAGTTCCATTCGTAAATCGGTTCTTGCAGCTATGCAAACAAGCTTGCTACAGCATACATGAAATCAATCATTCTTTTTTAGGAAACACACATGTTCGTATTTACTGAAAAAGTCATTTTGTAATCAGGGCCGTAGCCAAGGGGAATGCCGAAGGTACCCGGGCACCTCTCTTGGCTAAAAAAACGCCTAGAGGAAGTGTCGGTGAAAAACCTTGTCGCGAAGCGAAAAAATTTTTCCCTTTGGGAGCCACCACACTTCACAAGTCGGGCACCCCCCATAACTTCCTGGCTACGAGTCTGTTTGTAATTCTCTCCTTCTAACTGCATACTAGTCTTTTCAAAGTTATTAGGATGTGTCATTTAGCATTCTTTGGTATGAAGCAGATCTTCGCCTATGCAACGGAGCTTCATTAAAATTGGACGTGATTTCTTAGGATTAGTTGGGTAAATGTAATCTATCTGAAAAACTTACGAAGAACAAGATAAAGGATTGATTCTTCACGAATCCCATAACTGGACAGTGATCGACCATTTTCAAGTTGTTCATCCGCAAACATTAGTCTTTGCAAATTTGTTCGAATACCTTCTTTAGTCCGTATTTGTTTCTTAACATTTCGAATTAAGTCAGCGGCTTGAACGTCTAACGTAATCGTTTTTCCCTCGAATGTGCGGACAGATATTTGCATTATGCTGGAAAATCAAAATAAATATTAGTGGTAACAACTCAGTTAAATATGAGTGAAAAATCTAAATTGAAGAAAACAATACAAATTAAAAGACAAGTAATGATCATCCAACGCTGATTCGCTTAAACCTTAGAAATTCACAGCTAAGATTATCATCAGAACTTAAACTGAGAGGCTACTGTTATTAGAACAAATCATTAATGTTATTGTGGATTCGTTCAATAATATGTAGACTTAGACTAGTAGCCGTTAAAAAACGAGTAATTTTTATAGAGAATGTGCATATAACTTATTTTGTGAAACACAAACGCTCATGAATATTAAACGATATAGCGAAAACTGCGATAACTCCAAGAGAAAAGGTCTATTTCTGTACGTCTTCATACTTTCTCGTACTTTAGAAGCACATTTTTTCTCTTGTCATCAAATAAAATTCTGATGATGATTAGAACAGAGATGTTTTGTATTGGTTGTCACATTCATTATGCTGATTGCTTAAAATTATGATTCGAATAGTTGAATTTGTAGGAATACTAAAACTTAATAGAGTTTCTGTCTATGTTGAGTCTTGGTAAAAGTATCTTCTTGATGTAATAACAGTCTCTTATATTTGTCACTTACTTCATTTTCCCTTGTATCACTAAAAGACAAACAGTAATAGAACCAAATCTTTGTCTCACTTTTTATATCGTTATAACCGATAAAAAACTCCGTGTTTATCTTATTCGTACTGTTGATGAAGCCGCAAGTCACCCTTAGCTTTGGACATGTATCCTTACTTTGTGACTTCATAGCTGTCAATGAAATCCACACTCTAAAAAAGCAATCGGTTCTTCTTCAAACCTTTTTAAAGTTCCGTAGCACCTGCAAAGCCTGATGTGGTTCTTTCCGCGGACGCACCGTCGTAACCTTTCGTGCGAAATCTTCCAACGATTTGTAGGAAGAAAACGGGTTCGCCTACAAAAATATAAAACCGTATAGGCTTGACACGAAACCACCCAGGTTCAATAAGAAACTTTATAGGTTTTTTTAGAAACCCTGTTGATTTTGCATTAAACTCTAAAATTTTCGTATCGAACCTTCATAGTTTCATATTGTTAATAGCGAACCTGTTTTCACCCTTGTGAGAGGCCCCCTTTTTCGACTCTTCTGTGCGCGCTCTCCAACACGAATAAATCGTCAAAAACAAAACAGAGAGAGTGAAGGAGAGAGAAAGATGAAAGAAAAGGCGAAAAACGAACAGAGAGAAGCCAGACGCGAATAGCAAAAGCGATGTGAAGGCATGTGAGTGACATACCTGTAACAGACCTGCCACCGACAAACAAATGTATGTCCACACACACGACAAAGAAGAGAAAACGACAGACATAAAAAATAAGCGCGAAACGGATATTTCGGATGATGCAAGACCAAACGAATGGATTGCATGTGTGATAGTTGAGTCATTAGTTTGCGAAGTGTGTGCGATTGCGATGTTCAGACGATTTTGTTTTCGATGTCGATATGTATAACCGGTGAAACGAACGATAGCGAAATACAACGAGGACGACAAGTCAAAGAATGCCACAAGCATGTTTGCGACCAACTGTGGGCACCAAAACGGTGGGGATAATCAGTGTTTAGTTACAGATATCACGACAAAATCTGTTGGGGCGACGAAAGACGAACAGCCAACAGAAGAGAATTACTTAAGAGAGGCTCCGCCAGACCATCACCCTACGGGGAATGCGAATTTCGCCGTACGGACTTTGGCAGTGGGCTGTTAGCGGCTGAGGGGGAGGGGGCAAGTGAGGGTGAGGTGGAAGGGGCCGATTGAGGGTGAGGGCGAGGGCTGTGTCTAAAGTGAAGCAATATCCTTCTGGCAGCGGCTAGAAGTCCACGGCCAAAGTCTTTACGGTGAAATTCGCAGTATCCCACCCTACTCCAACTCCATCGAACATTTGTTTTTCTGTTTACCTTTAATGTTTCTCGTTTTTTGTGAACAAATCTTGTTGAGTTTGACATTGGAGAAAGCCAATATATGCGCGTCTATTCGGATTCAGATTTAGCCGTGGAAGGTCTCTCCTCCAGAGAAATGAGCGAAGTGACAGAAAATTCACTTCATCACCGCGCTGCTCTGTCCAGAAGCGAGTCGATACATTGTGAATATAGAGTGGAACGGCCTATTGTTTTCTCACATCGCTGCTTCCATGGTAACGAACATTCAACACCGCTCTTGATAGAACTGAACAATGTTCATCGGCCGTGCATCTCCATGACAGAACATCTATAAAAAACACAATGAATGATCTTCACAACACTCAATGACGTCCACCACATTCTTCGACGGTCTCCCCGATCTCGTATTGATCGAGGTGTTCTGTTATTTGCATTCGTTTGATGTTTTATGGGGATTTACGCGTCTCAATCATCGGCTAACAGCATTAATAGTTGAACAGGGTTTCTTTCGTCACGTGAACTTGTCACAGGCGCGTCGTCATCAGTTTGATACTGTTCTTGAAGTGCTCCGATTGACCAACATTGAATCACTTGCAATCGACAGTGATGCATCACATCTTCAACTACTCCAATGGCCACATTTGCCTCATTTGACATCATTGCGATTGCAGGGTGTGCGCGATCACGACGATGTTCTGAAGTTTGTGCTACGTCACGCAGCTGCTCTCATTCATCTCACAGTCGAATCAGGAAGGCAATTCCTTGCTGTAAGTATCACCGCAGATAATCACTGACGCGGATAAGATTGTTTAACGTCCTTAACCTGATGGACACATCAGGTTTATCATAATAGGAATTGAATAGAAATTTGAGTGAAATCTACGTACCGCTCGAGACATTCTAAGATGTAAGAGCAGGATTGGTTTGATAATCAGCTGCTCTAGTAGAGAATAGCATAGCTTTCGAAAATATTATCTTTGAGCGCAGAATATACTAGCGTTCGAGAAATGAAAAATTCTATAGAACTCCACACGTTCACTGAAACTAGCACATACACGTCTGTATAGAAAGAGAAATTGCAGTAAATCAGGAGTTCTTTAGAATTCCATGCGAATACATTGTATTGAGTGTGGCTTCAGATGCACTATCGTGACGTTGATAGGAACCAAGGAATTCAAATAAATCACGCAAATCTAGCAATTCTGTAGACAGAGACCGAAACGAGCCCGGAAAATCGCGATTCGGCTCGATTCGATTCGAGTTGCCGAGCATCGATTCAAAAAGGATCTGCTTACTTCCTTTTTTCATTAAGTCAAAGCAACTAGTGTGTGCCGATAGGCACATCAATCTTGCATGATACTTGTCCTTTCTCTGTGTCGTAGCATATGATCGTCATTAGCCTCGTAACTGCTTCATTCTCACTGTCCTCGAAAAATTCAAAGTGAAATTTTCAAAGTATTTTCTGTTGTTACATTATTTTTTAAAGACTCTGTTTTGAAGAACGTTTTCTGAAAAACATTGCGGTAGTGGTCCTATAATTTTGGCCCGGCTGAAATGGAAGGAATTTAATAAACATTCATTTTTTTAACGAAATCTGATTACATATTTGGGTAGAACATAGGCCAACGTATGTAGTCACATCGACTTTTCTTTTCTCAAAATCTGTAACAGTCGAGAGCGAGCAAAAAATCACTCTCAAAGAGGTAGCCTTATAATTTTGACTGGAAGTGTAGCTACAGGACGACAAAGACCAAGGCCACGTTTGACAGAACAAAGTAAGCGTCAGTATGTGATTAGCTCCTTCATTTGACTCTCTGGATGCAATGATCAATCCTGGCGACCTATTATGTTTTGATGGAATCACTTTGATTTCATTGAAAAGTGGACAAAGTTGTCGTGGTACACGTTGCCAAAGACTAATAGCGAGTGAATCGATGTTGACATCGTTTACATCGGTAGACAATCTTCTAAGAGAAAAATATGCTAGATTGAATACCAAGGACAATAACAAATCGATAATTTGACAACATGGCAATGATTTAAATAAAGACTAAGTCGACGAAGAGATAGATGAGGAAGTTCTTCGAATGTGTCTAGTAGTCGAACAAAATATAAAATGAAACAAAAAGATGGCATGAGAAAGATTCGATATTATTTTGATTCGAATACAGAATCACGGACTTTGCCTAAGAGAATAATCATGAAAGAAAGATCAAAGAACGGACCTGTCGACAGAAGAAAAGAGTCGATACTCAAACTTCGGATTTGAATCAAATCTGACTCGAGCAAAGCCAGTTGGCATCGAATGCTGATTGTGCTCCAATGTGAGAATTGCCGGTTGAATCAAGATGAGAGTTGTTTCAATCGTCCATGAAGAATTTCGAGAAAAAAACAACTGTTCGAACCAACAATGACATTGATGAACGTTGAATCTTAATTCTGTTAAACACAAAACCTGATAGAAAGTTGGAAAAAATCGACTAGAATTTTCTAGAATCTTGTCATCATCAATATAAATTACGCAACGAACAGTTTCGTTCAATCTATTTGTTTCATTTCATCTATCCCAAAAAAATATATTAATGTTTGCTTCAGATAAAACCAAAACGCTGATTGCAAGAGATTTTTTAATTTTTATCTGTACATTGACATATAGCATTATAACCATGATAAAGAGGATCATCATTACTATAAAGAGTATCATCATAAATAGAAGGAAGAGCATCATCAAGAAAAAGATGAGAAATATAATCACGGTTACAAGTGGCATCAGTACGCTTCACATAATAATCATTGACATAATCCCAGTCACAACATTTGCCGCACTTTGGACACTCATGACCTTTACAATTGAGTTCCTTTGGATAAGATGACGCCGCAGCTTGATTTTGCTCTAAATGGATGAAGTCCCTATTTTCAGAGTAAATCAGAGAGCAACAAGCCCATTTACTAAGCGATTTAGAAAATGAAGATTCAAAATTTATTATAAGATTACACCGTATTTTAGAACTCAACCTGTTCTATTGCCATTCTAGCGACAAAAAAGGTTGCTGTTCCTCCTTATTAAAGATTGTACCTGTAAAAGTGGAACACTCAACACCACCGTGTACCAAGGCATGCTTCAAAAAGGCTCTAGCATAATCCACTCTATTTAACATTGCGATGCACTTAAAAGACTGAACAAGTTTTGCTTGAGAAACAATAGCTCGACGCTATGGAGTTTTCGATATAATTGTAACGTTTCGAACGTCAAACAAATCACAAGACTGAGCGTTCTTGTACGAGAAAAAATGGTCTACTAATGAACTTACCGTTTACTGATTTCTCTACAACATAAATGAGACTATCCCATACAATTTGGTTACTCCGCTCCGTATGCAGCTCGATTTCAGGTGTTTGGCTTAATCGTTTTAAATCTTGATTGAGCTGATAGATTGTTTGCTCGAGTCGTTCCAAGTCGCGCTCGACTAAATTTTCGGTTTCTTTTAGTTGAATAAGTTCCTGAGAAAATTTCTCGAATTGAGTTTTTATTTCCATGTCTTTCGAGTTCAGCAATTTGACGACTTGTTGCCGAGCTTGTTCAGCAATCTGTTCCACTTTTTCAATGGTCACTCTTTGCCATTCGTCAATTTGTATGAGCAAGGAACTGTTAGAATACTTATGCTGAGTTGCCCTATTGATTTTATCTTGAAGAGCATTGCCACATTCAATCAACCGACATAATTCATCAGCCATCTTGCCCCGGTGATGTTGATAGTCCTCCTCGCAAAAATATGCCTCGCATCCAATACAAAAGTTAACTCCTGCTCCTGTTTCGCACTTGGAACAGTTCTTTGGTGTAGCCATTTCTACAAAGACAATACAGGGAAATTTTTTAATCGAATATCTAGATTCTGTAAAAGTCTGACGTCAACATACTTTATAGTATACAGTATTAAAAGTTTTATGATCGATGGTTATATTTTGAAAAAGAACAAGAGATTAACGTAATAGAGTCAAAATACTGATCTAGAAGAAAAATAGTTTCTGCCAAAGAAGTTTCCATTGCCATATTTATCAGTGATCAAAACCTTGTTCATTCACTAGCTTCCTTTGAATTTTTCATCTCTACTTCGGAGGTTTTATTACGAGTTTTAGAGAGATCTTCAAAGTAAAACCATCTTATATCACTTTAAAATGTGTTTTTGAGCTGCGTTGTATATTGTTTGTGATACGAAATCTCTTAGTTCTTGCTTGGACTATGTCTGTGCAGCTACTCCTCAATTTTCAACGGTTTTTTTCGTCTGAAAAAAGTTTTTCATGGCCATTTCTTTTAACTTACTTGCGACAAAAAGCAACCAAATGAATACGCATCACTACCCTCTATTTATCGATCGAGCAAGAAAAAACCGATGTTGTTTATATTTTTCTTCTTGCGCCAACCTGTGGAGGAGGGTATATGAGTGACAACGATGTGATGACGAGAATGAGCAGAACGCAAAACCTTTTCGTTCGACAGAGTCCTACAATAGCCACGTGGTAGTAAAAAACAACGCAAAAGTTATTGTCACCAGACTTTGAATTTCATATCGCTGCGTTTCGATTTCAGTCAGTGAGTCAGTCATTAAAGTAATTAATCTGATACATCAATTATAATCTTACTTACTACGAAGAAATTGTCTATTTGCGAATATGGGCAACGACAATTTATTTAGAAAAAGCAAGAGTATTGATAATAGAGGACAAAGAGAGGCAAAACAAGTAGTTGTTTGCGGTAATCGTACACGCCATGGGTAAAGTTCTGATAACACCAAATAAAAATATAAAAACACAGAGATAATATTTGGTTTAATTTTATTACTTAGGTGTATCCAAAAGTAATGTCGCCTTTATCTCATTTCTCTATTAAAAGGTCAAAAGAAAATTCTTTTTTTTACAGAAAGATAGAGAAAATGAAGCTCTATTTTTCTGTACTATTTGATCCGACTTCAGCTAATATCGTAGTAAGAAAATTTTGATGCGAACTGTTTTGTGTAAAACTTAACTAATGAGTAGGCCATTAGTAGGCCATTATGAATGCCCGCGTTTCTAATACATTTGATTAAAAATCGGTATATACCAAAAGATGCAGCGTGGGAAGTTCTACAATCTACAAAGTAAAGCTTATTTTAATTGTATACTTTTTGATGTTGAAAAAAAGCAAAACTCTGTGCGATCAATTGTGGCTGTTGTGAAAAGTCATTTTTTTCTACACAAGCTAAAAGCTTTTTTCCCTACTTCATCTTTTTATGATCTAATACGTTTTCTTAAAAAGCGAAATATACCAGAAAATGCAGCGTGGAAAACTCTACGATTTACAAAGAACAGTTTATTTTAATTGTGTACTTTTTGTTTTCAAAGTTCTGTGAGATCAACTTTCACCGTTGCAAAAGTTGATCACACAGAATTTTTCTTTTTTTGAAAGCAAAAAGTACACAATAAAAACAAACTGTTCTTTGTAAATTGTAGAGCTTTTCACGCTGCATCTTCTGGTATATTTGATTTTTGATAGATCGTACTAGATGAAAAAATAAAATACAAAATGTGACTATTCATTGTGGCCTGCTCGTTAGTTAAATTTTACACAATAATAGTTCGCATCGAAGATTTATTATTATGATATTAGCTGAAGTCGGATCAAATAGTACAGAAAAATAGAGCTTCATTTTCTCTATCTTTCTGTAAAAAAAAGAATTTTCTTTTGACCTTTTAATAGAGAAATGAGGTAAAGACGACATTACTTTTGGATACACCTAAGTAAATGGTCAAAATAGTGGCCATTGCTATTTATACAAAGGTTCATTCTGCCTAAAGTTTACCGAAAGTTTTTTAAAACTCTTTTTCCGAATAGTCTTCACTATCTTGGAAACCACCTGGGCTAATGATTTGTCGTTAGCTTCGTCAGTTCAATAGCGCTTGATATAATCATTTGACAAAAAGTCACATAATGTAAGACCTAGTGAACATGGTGACTGCGGGATTATATTAATACCTTCTTGTATTAAATAATTAATAACATCTCAATGATTATGAAAGCGAGCATTATCATGAAGCAATTTGATACATTTTTGTGACTGATGATTCGTTTTGTTTCCATATTTCATTGATAACAGGCTTGAGACAATTTCCAATATGATAATTGTGATCAATAGTCTTGTCTTTATCTATCCGATGTATCAGCACAGGATCACTTGATTTAAAGAATAAGCAACGCAAAGTTCTGGGCACAAATCTATTTCGACGAACAATGTTCTTTGGCGGTTCATTTAAACTAACCCAAGTAGTAGGGGTGTCATGGTTCTGTTTCCTAGGATTTCTGTTTCTTGAAAACAGGAAACCCACAAAAACTTATTTTAGGAGTAGATGTGCTATTTGAGTTTCTGGGAAACTCATATTCTTTCTAGCCACGGACAGTGAGCATAGTCGGCGTAGTGGTCATAGTGGACATAATGGCCGTAATGGCCATAATCGGAGTTGAAACCAATCTGAGTTTCCCGGAGACTTTAATAACACATAATATGTGTGTGAAGATTTTGTGCCACCCCCAGTTCACGATGCGCCCTGCTTGTGTATGTCGATCGGTGTGTGAAGTTTTTGTCGTCGAGGGTGCTACCCTCTAAGCAAAAATACCCATTTTTGCCGCTTATGTTGATTATGCTCATTATGTCCATTTCCATCCAATGTGTGACTGTTTACGGATTTCCTGGAAACTCAACTATTACATCATCTGTGGCGGTAGTCATTGCTTGTTTGTGTTTGCTTTGAAAATGAATCATCTGTTTTACGGCCAAAATTACTCATGTAAAGCAGAAAGTGAAGGAATCATTCCTTTTGTTTGTTCTTGGTCAACAACATCTAACAGTTCTTGTGCTCTCAAAGCACGATGCAAGCGTCCACATGTGCTAATTGTAAGTAGCGCAGAATCGATGAAAAGAAAAATTGCACAACATATTTCATGAAAAAAGGAGGGCTGGCAAAGATCCGAAAAATGTCCACTTTTATAAAAGTCCCGTGCAAATGTGAAGGACTTTACATGTTTTTCATACAGGGAGCGTTTGAAAGCGACATACCCTCACTCTTACTTTCTGAAGGATGTTTCAAAATAGCCAGCGGACTTTTCAATTCCCCATAGGATTTTCCCAAATAAACAGAGGACTTATCTGTTCACCATTGCATCTCTCGAAGGAACTTTTCATTTGCTCAACGGATTTTAGCTGCTTCATCAATGATCACCAGGGGATCTTTCGTTTCTTCAGCGGATCTTTCAAAATAACTAGCGGACTTTACTGTCCACCATTCGCTCTTACTGCGACACTTTTCATTCACACAGCGGATTTTAACTGCTTCATCAATGATCACCAGCGGATTTTTCATTTCTCTAACGGATCTTTCAAAATAACTGGCGGATTTTACTGTCCATCATGCATTCTTACTGCGACACTTTTCACTCACGCAGCGGATTTTAGTTGCTTGATGAATGATCACCAGCGGATCTTTTATTTCTCTAACGATTCTTTCCACTACCACACCACCCTCAAGAACTTTGCATTCATATAAAGGATTTTAGTTGCTTTGTAGATAATGACTAACGGACTTTTCATTTCTCTAAAGGATCTTTCAAAATAATCAGCGGACTTTACTGTCCACCAGTGCATCTCTCGAAGAAACTTTTCATCCACATGAGGATTTTGCTTGCTTTATGCATGATGATCACTGGACTTTTCATTTCTCAAGGGGATTTTCCTAAAACACGAGAGGACTTTCGTGTTCACCAAACATTCTTTCAACTGGACCTTTTCATTCATATAGGGGATTTTAGCAATCTCATCGAAAATCACCGACGGATTTTTCATTTGTCCAGCGGACCTTTCAAAATAATCAGAGGACTTTACTATTCACCATATATTCTTTCTGCGGAACTTTTCATTCATACAGAGGATTTTACTTTTTCATACTAAGATATGTATAAATTCATTCGTGAAAATGTCTTCGATAATAATAAAGTTCTAAAAGTCATCTACTTCATGGGAAAGTCCTATTTTTCAAATACAAAGTGTTTTGACTTTCTCTGGTCTCCAATTCTCTGTAAACTACAAGACACTCTGCCATATATTTCGTATCAAAAATCACCTTTACAGATGCAGTTTTCTTTTGTCACATATATTCCTATATGCGTAGTATGCTCAAACTTATTGCGAAAACTATGACTAACCGCATGATGTACACCAATTCTGTAAAGCAATCATCAGCTATATCATGTACACAAATGCTGAGAGAAAAAGTCCCATAGCCATAATGAAGTTCTACAAAAGCCGGCTGAGTGATAGAAATGTTCGGTTGACATAAAAGTAAAGTTGTGTTTCTCTGTTGTCTTATTTGCTGTTTATTCTTTTTAACACTGCCATATCAAATCCAAACTCACATTTACAAATGAAGTTTTCTGATAGCGAATTTTCTCACTTCTCTATCTGCTTCTCGAGATCAAACACTTCTGTTTTACATCACATCAACACTATCTGTTCACAAAAGAAGCTGCCTGATTTTCTGTTTTCTTTCTGACATCAGTTATTCCTCTGCTAAAACACATAGGCAATATTCGTTCTCAAGAAAGGACTACTGACAAAAAGAAGCACAGACATGCACAACTTGTGAGTCACACCACTCACCCGATGAAAAGTTCACTATCTGAAACAAAAATCCCTAGAAACACAAGGTATAATAATTCTTTTTCTGTGCTCCTTTTTTTCTCTCTGTAAGCATATTGTTGTCAAATCTGCGATCACTTTGCCAAACATAAAACAAATATCACAAAACTGTCCAACTTTGACAAACAGTGCTCCTATCGCTTCTCTAATGCACAACATTACTAATATATGTGCACAAAGAACCCTAATCTCATTCCTAAGCCTTCTTGGATTTTTCTCATCAGGATCTTGCAAGATCCTAAATTTCTAGGATCCTGGCCTAGGTTTACGCAAGATGCTAGAGATTTCTTATGCCATCCTAATGTTAGGAACTGTACAATAAATTATCAGATTTTCTCAAGATCTTCGACGTTTTCTTAAAATTTCCAGGCACTAAGAATTCATCAAGAAACATTCAAGATCTTGCAAAGAATCTTTTCAAGATTTGGCTCAACACTTGTCACACAAGAGTTCTTGCAAGATCTTATAGGATCTTACTAAGATCAATAGTACAATATTTCGTGGGATCCTGTCAGATCTTGACACAAGATCTTTGCAGGACCCTCTCATAATCCTAATCAAACTTGAAAATATTTAGTCACAAGTTCCTATCAAGTTTTTCATAGGATCCTATTCTCATTGTTAGCACAAGCTTGTTCTGATCTTGGTAGCAGGAAATCAGAATCTTGACAAGAAAACTTCAAGATTCTCAATAGTACTATGAAAAGAATAATGTCCTCAATGAGAATCTTGAGATTGTTTTGGTAAGATCATACTATTTACCGATAAGATCTGACCAAGACTGAGTTGGAATATCAAAAATGATGCTCTCAATAAGTGGCAGGTGCGCATAATCAAAACTTTAGAGATTTCATTAGGATCTACTGAAGATTCTATTCTCTAGGATCTTCTCAGGATTCTACAATTAAGCCGCAAAAACTTAATCTTTTCAGGTCATAAATCACTATCAATTTTCGACAAGATCCCATTTAGGATCTTATAGAGTCCTAAACAATAAGGAATCTAGATTTCATCATTGACTATAACTAATTTGAAATGGAAAGCCAATAGGGACCCAATTCTCATGTATTTTGACAAGTGATTATACTTACATCCCCGGACAAAAGTGTTTGCCCCCCTCTTTGTTTCTATGTTATCAAACTTTGCATCAAATTTATTACCGAATAGAGATATGACATGAGAGTTTTATTTCAGTGTGATCTGTTGACTATACTGAAATAAAACTCTCATGTCATATCTCTACTCGGTAATAAATTTGATGCAAAGTATGACAATATAGAAAGACAAAGGGAGAAAGACTTCTGCCTGGGTGTGTAATAGTCAGACATCGTTAAATTTCGGTGAATCTACATTGAATGTTTGATCACTTGACGAAACTAGTCCTGAGTGTTGGAGTCCTTTTATTGATCAATCACAGGAGCTATACAAAAATTCTAGGTTCTGCGCAGAGGAACATTTCTTTTCGAGGAAAATATCTTCTATTAAAAAGAAAAATTTGATGAAAACCCATGTATATCGTTCTCCTTCATATGAATGCATGATTCCTATTCTACAGCCACTGCAAAGTCGTTGAAGCGAGCAACGACAAGCATGTGTATGAGCCCTTGCAACGAACTAGATCGGGTGTAGAATCACGTGGTCTATGTAGGAAAGAAAGTGCATGCTAGTGTATCAAAGTGGTCTAAGGCGTCCATCGTCGAAATAAAGTAAGTGTGTTCAAATCCGCCTTGTAGAATCCATAATAAGAAATAGAAATCCAAGTAAGATCCTAAACATGATTCACAGAAGAAAGAAAGTGTAAAAAGTTTCCAAGAAAGTTGGGAATTTGAATATTTAATTTTTTACATAATAAATATTTAGGATCTTATAAGATCTTACATAAGATCCTACCGAAACTTGATAGGAACTTATGACTAAAAAATGTCAAGTTTCGCTAGGATTATCAAAGGATCCTGACAAGATCCTGGAATAGGATCTTGCGGAAGTTCTAACAAAATTTGAAAATTTTTGGTCACACGTTCCTGTCAAGGTTTGATAGGATCCTATAATGCTGCCAGCACAGACTTGCCAGGATCTTGATAGGAAAGAATTAGATCTTGTCAAGAAAACTTCAAGAGTTTCATTAGGGAAGTCTCATTTCTACGAAAGATATCACGGTCCTTTCTGGGTTCTCTCTACTGGGTGTCCCAAAAGTCCCTTCCACGTAAGTTTTTCGCATATCTTTACTATTTGGTTTAACTTTCTCAACTAATTTTTTTAAAATTATAGGTCCATACACCGAGTTTTTATTATACGAGCAAACTGTCGAAAGCATCCGTTAAAAGAGAGAATATGCTATAGAATTAAAGCTAGTTTCATGTGATTGGATACTGCCATGGGTAGTTAACCATAAAAAAATTAAGTTGTCAGAAATCTTCTTTGTTTGTCGGACTTTGCAGAGCTCTCTTTGCTGATCATTTTGGTAAAAATTTTTTTAAATTTGATCAATAAATAACGGCGCCAGGGTCAAAATATTGAAAATTTCAAAATGCTCTGGTTGATATAACTAAGATATTTTTTGGGTATTTTGATCTTAGTACCGTTATTTATTGATCAAATTTTAAAACTTTTTTAGCAAAAAATTATCAGCAAAGAGCGCTCTACAAAGCTCAATAGACAAAAAAAATGCTGAGAACTTCATGTTTTTGTGATTGACTACATTCATCCATTTGAGTGTCCAACCACATGAAACGTGCTTTAATTCTATAAGCCATTCTCATCTAATGAATGACGAGTTCTACTTCTAAATCTAGTTTTTGACGGGCTTTCATTTAGTATAAAATTTATTGTTTATGCTATTTGAAATCACAGCGGTACCGCCTGGAATAATATCATTTCCAACCCTGTACATATAGAAAAAGGCTAAATTTTTGTATTTCGGTTAGGGATGATAGCTTTGAATGGTGCTTTTGAAGTTTGCTCATATAAATAAGAACTCGGTGTATGAACCTATAATTTTTAAAAAACGTTGATAAAGTTAAATCCAATAGCACAGATATACGAAACACTTAAGGTGAAGGGACTTTTGGGACACCCTGTATATCTGAGCGCTATACAATCACAAAAAAGAGATTTCTCTCTCAAAGGGAAAAATTTACGAGTTCTATCACTCGAGCATTGCTGTAGTCAGTGTAGCAATATTCTCTATTCATTACGCTAATCTGCTTGTTGTCGATCATCACCAAACTGAAGTCACTTTTATCAGGATCAAGTCTAAAGCACATACTGTTTCATCTGAAAAGGGATCACTAACTAAAATAAAAGTCTCACAGATTCTATTGTTGTGGAAAATGCAAAGTCCAATGAACATGATGAAAAGTCCTACAAAAGTTCGCTGGACAACACAAAGGTCCCACGCAACTCAACATTGAATGTATCTGGTTTCATGCATTGGAGTGATGTTTTTCAAATAAAAAGTCCCATGCACATGATGAATAGTCCAACAAAAGCTCTACGAAAGTCCGCTGAATAATAGAAAAGTCCCACGCACTAGAAATTTAAGACTGCCGAGTTCTTTGCTCTTTCATTCTGGCTGACAAGAGAGAAGAGAACTGTGTTATATGTAAAGTCCCTCATATATCCATGGGACTTTTGGTAAAGTGGACACTTTTTGGATCCTTGCCATTGCTGCTCAGATGGCCGCTGTTAGTCTCATTATGGTAAAAAAGAAAAAAAATATGCTTTCTTTTGAGAAGCAGAATAAACAAGATTTACCTTTTTTTTTTAGAGAAAATTTCATTTTCTTCCTCTTTTGTCATTTGTAACGATGACCAATGAAGTTGAAACTGCACAACAAGTTTTCAATTTGGCTCAGTCCCCGGTCAAAATTATCCATTCTGGAATTCCACTCTATTCAGCAATGGCTGCTTCGCCAGAATGCATCATCTACTATGAGAACAAGCAACTATCTGTGAACGGGCGACAACGAGGCATTCAAAAATCCATTGAGTGGACAAATAATGGTGGTCATGTCATTGACATTTGTTGGTATAAACACAGCAAATTTATTATTTTGACAAAGCGAGAATTTTATCTGTTCAATACAAATAATGTAAAATGTTCATTGTTGAACACATTGCCGAAGGATGACAAAATTTCTGCTTATTATCGATGTGCATCGAATGGTGAATGTGTGATGTTGTGTTATTGGCATAGAGGAACGACAATCGAAGAATGGAACCTTGAACGGTGTGTAAAACGATGGGATTCACCCAAGTCATGTAAACAAGATGAATCTATTTGTTGTCTGCGTTTGTCATCATATGCGCTGGCCTTGACAATTGTCAACTCAGACAAACAATCAAGATTTGAATTACGTCAACGTGAAACAATGTCTATTTTACATTCGATTAACTTGGCTCAACCATGTTATCGATTTATTTCAACCCATGACAACCACTGGCTTTTAGTTCCGTATTATAGCGGAAGGCGCCAACTTATTTTGATCGATAATACAGGTCGAATCGTGAAAGAAATTCAAGTTCCTTCATCTGATAAGAATGATAGCAATGATGAATTAATTTGGAATATCGCTTTGATATCAACGGATAGCCCATGTCTCTTTGTTAGGTATGAAAGAACCATTTGCTGCTTTAATATTCAATGAGCGATACATAAGCATTATTTTTAGTCATGACTTTTGATTAATATTGTTCTGCTAGATGCAGAAGACGATGAATTATGTTGCATAATAAATTCTGACATAATCCAGATCTATACAGATTCATGTACAGGGCTATTCTGCATATGGCTAAGTTGCATGTCATAGATACGGTTTGGGAGAGAAAACACGAAAAAGTGAAAATATTCGAATTAAAAAGTTATATTTGCCTTTGGATAGAGAATTTTTGATAACCTCAAAAAGTAATTTTCCTATCACTTGACTCAGGTTTGATCGAAAAGGACTTTGCCTCGTGATCTGGCTGATGTACCAAGTTTACATAGGACGTGAATGAAAAAGCTTTCTTTTCGCTAAAAGTCATAACTCCGCGTGAAATAGACATTTTTCTCACCAATAGAAGTCTGGCCCACTGCTGGTTTTACCACGAATCTTGTCTTATTATGCCTTATACAAATTCACAACAACAATTAAGTTTTAGAATCTTCTCACGTCATGGTTTCCTCGACGCCCGTTCAACACTTTTCACAGCTTTTGCTCCCATGGATAGCGCTGTCAGTGCTGACATGCAATCATATGACAAGTGTTCGAATGGCTCGTTCGGTAATCGATGTGAATTCGAGTTTGCAATCTCAGATGCTCATGAATCAGTTGACAAATCGCGAGAACTGTAAATCGCATAGCAACATTGTGCTTGGACTAGTGTCAGATATGCGCTGGAATAAAAGATTGTATCAGTGGTAAAGATGAGCTACATTATATGGAGGGCTCTCTTAGAAAGAGCCGCAAGTTTCAGCGCAAACAGATGATTCCTTCTTGAGATATAGACGAAGTCGATTTTTCTAAGTCTACTTTGCAATGTTAGTCATTCTTCTCAATTCATTATCTCAAGCACACCCTCAAGATAATAACAGTATTAACTCAAAAACACATAGACCACTATTCGAATTCTTTTGAGGTTGTTCATATCTCACTGAGGTCTACTTTCGGTTAAGATATGAGCTCGGACGGTGCCGGAAACGTGGAGATGTTCCCTGACTTGAATCAACACAAAAACATAAATAACAGAATGCGATAATGCAAATGTGGTTGGTGTTGAGAGTAGAAACACAGACTTTTTTGTTTTTTTCTGGTCTCTTCTGACAACAACTGGTGAAGTCAGTTTTTCATAGAACACAGATTGCAAATGTCTGTATCATAGATTTTCTGTACAGAACACAATTGTCAGAATTTTTTCTCGACAAAATTTCATTCTTTAGGCCTGCTTTCCATAGCATTTTAAATGCGTTTAGAAAATGTCTAAAAATGGGAGTCGAGAAGTAGACAATAGTACTTTGAGACTCGTTGAGCTTTTCAAGTCTTGCCTCTGAAGAATCGGGATTTGTAATTTTTCGAAAACGACAGATTTTTCTTCAAATCTATGCTAATAGAGTTATGAGTACCAAGTTCTGGAGGAATATCTCCATACGGCATGAATAGGGGGTTGGACAATTCGACTTTATTAAAGAACTGGTGTAATTATTATCGATTTATAGCAGCTGTGAAGTAAGCTGGATCGACTTTTAAAAAAAACATGACATGATCTAGAATTGACGCACCAGAGGTCGATTTCGACAAATCGGAAAAAATGATGGCACAAAAAATAGCGTTGTTTGTCTGAATATGTTAGCTAAACTTACTTTCTCATAACTTCTTTTTAGAACCGTTTCATTTTGGTATCCAATTATAACATGAACTGACACTTAAAAATGAGATTGCAGAAAAATATTCATTCAAGACTGTCGATTGTACCATTATCTCGTGCGAATCCTTTTAATATTCTGAAATCTACATAGGACTCTTCGCCTAGAAACGCATATCTGCTCCAAATATAAGAAAACTTTTTAAGCGTTGCGAATAGATATTACAGGAAAAGTTTTCAGAATCAAGCGAAAAAAGCTTTTTGGAGTAAATTTACGTCGCTATTTGATAGAATTTTCACTTTTTACGATAAAATCAAAATTAACTCTCATACCCACCTTTTGAACTGGAGCTCGTTGCCGACCAGGGATTCAGACCAAGCCCCGGCTGATAAAATAGAAACAATATCGAATATTGATACTATTCTATAATGGAACTATAATGATTCTACAGGAAGCTTAGCTGCAAGAAGAACAGACAGAACAGTCATTATAATTTGAATTATATTTATTCAATCTTTGCTACTTTGTGATTTTGTATTTTTAAAGCGTTTAATACTGTATATAGCATATTTAGCATCTAACTGTTACATCGAAGACTAATTAAAGATTTTGAAATTTTCAATTAAATTCTAGAATTTTTGGTATCATCAAGACTTAGAGTAATTCAAGACTTAAACTCAGGATTTATCGAAGTTTTAGAATTACCATAGTATAACGATCATTGGAATAGCCAAATTTCTGGAATTATCAGAAATTAACATATTGATAAGATGTAAGACAGTTACTTGGTATTGCTAAAGTCAATACTATTATCTATGTTTCAAAGTTTTTCTGAAAAAAGCAATAGAATGTAGAAAGCAAGAAAATGATTAAAAATGATTAATCTCTTCTGCCAGAGATTGTATCCGAATTAAAAGTACCATTGCCGACTTCTGACTTTAGCCAACATTGATGAGTTTTCGGTGAAAACGTGTAAGCCTTACAAAATGTTTGATGTACACATAGTCCGCAACATGTTTGCCAATTAGACGCCGATATACTTCCATTCATTTCATTTTCAAACATGTTATTACCAGGAAAATCCCAACTATCCAGACTTTTATTTTTGGCACACGCACCTAAAAGAACCTTAATCTTTACTTTAGGACAACAGTAGCATCATTAACATACCTAAGAATCCAATGATTCTATCTGGATGAAAATGTCCACTATCTTCACCAACTTTGTTTTTTATCCAACAATTCTTAGATGTTGGTGAATAAGCGAAACCCATACATGAAGTTTGATGCCAACACATTGAGCAACAAGTTTCATATTCGTTAACAACAGTGAGTAACATATCATTATGCGGATAATCCCAATATTCAACACGAGTAAAATGTTCACATCCACTATTAATCAAACCTAAGAATCAAATAGTAAAACGGTTCAGTAATGTATACAATCGCATTTATACATGTTCAGGTACGTATATTTTTTTCCTAGAAAATGCTTAGTTAAGAAGCAATTTTTGAGCAAATCATTGCGGATTTGGTAAACAGGTATGACAGATTTAGCAGTTTTTTCTAGTGTTTTTGGAACACGGAGTTGAAAAGGATTTCTTCTATCCATGCAAATGTATGTGTACAGTTATTTCTCGTTTAAATGTCTTTTTTCACTCAGTGGATCTGCGAAATGAATACAGATCTAAATTCTCCGTTAAAATTGAGTAAAAATCATTTTTTATATCGAGATTATTCCGCCATACTATAGATCCGGACCAGAGTCCGGGATTTCGAAGGGCTATGCACTAACAAATTCCACTAAAGTATGGTGAATAACTGCCCAGGCAACAATAGCGGAACCGAGATCCAATCTTGGACATTAGGAATCCAGTCCGGTATGTGTTTCTTCATTTTTTTGTACCACGTGCACAATTTGCTCTAAAATTCTGTCGTCACTAATCATCCTCGAGTTTCCGATCGAATATGCTCGAACACACCGTTCTTAATGATTTTTCACTTTCTTCGATTTATTGGACACCAAGACATAAAAGATTCACTGAAAACTATGTATGTTATTCACAGGAACAAGACACGGATGAGCGTGAAACGACTATGGTCTATAATCTATGCTTAGTCGCCCAAAGCTAGTCCTTTTGATAGCTAAAGAGCGCCACTTACGGTCAGAAATAGAAGTATTATTCATGTAATTACATACAGGTAATTGAGATGATATTGACGAGTGAAAAGCGCGACGATACCGAGTTTGATGTAGAAATATGGCGAGAAGAATAATTACACATACAAACAACAAGAATAACGATACAATTAAAGCTATGCGATACTTTTGAATACGCTTTTCTTCCAGGATTTTAGTCTGCTCCAGTAATGATGATGATGATGATGGTTGACCAGCATCATAATCAATTAACATCATTGTATCTACTGGCGAAATATCATCTTTATTATGTTGCATGATTTGATTTGTAGCCATAAACAAAAAATATAAGAGTACTTCGAATTACTTCCTGATTGAAGTGGAAAAGAAAAAGTAATGCCTTTTGTATTTATCCACTTTCCTATCGTTTCATTTTTATCTATCGAATATGTCATAGTATCGAATTACTTAATTATTTGGGTAGGAAAGAACAAGGGATGATTGTTGTTTTGCAGCTACGGTTACTACACACTATACGCAAAAGAGTAATATGCTGAAGTTCTCTCATGGTATTGTTGACCCGTATTTACGAAGTTCTGCGACAGTCAAAATCGAAAAGAGCTTGATATGCTGATTTCAACAATGTCTAAATCTCAAATTCTAGACTTAGTCGGATGGGACTCCGAGCGCTTTGCAGTCTTTGTCACTCGATTTTCTCAAAAAAAAATCAAAACGCATTGTGTTTAAATGATTTCCTTTTTTTGTGAAACATGACTCTGAATGAATGTTGGGGAAGATGACGAGAGAGTTGGACTTCCTTCCATCCAGATGTGATAGAGACAATAAGAGAATTGTCTGTCACGTCTGTAAACGGTTAAAAAAACCATCAACTAGGAAATTCTCCACTGCCGTGATCTTCTTGGAGAAGGAAAAGTCAAAAGTCAATTTTTTACATTATCAACTTTCGTTTTAGTGCTCTTTATACACAAAAGCCTAAATATTTTGTCTGTTACAGATTGCTTACATATCAAGGAGCGGCAAGTCAATCTGATTTCATAAGAAATTTTCTTATGTTTTCTGTTCATCATGAATAATAACATGATGCGTGCACATCGATAAATCATTTCTTGATCTAGCTACCCTGCTCTTAACATCGATTGCGATCAATCTTCTCGCACATCTTTGAACCGACATCAAGGTTATTGAGAATGAGATACAGAATTCTGTTTATATTCGGACAAATGTGCATCTCTCAATTGTTCAAGTATCAACAGATGGGTGTGCTCCTAACGCTCCAATTTGGTTTCCTTCAACGAATAGCGCGATTAACACATGCGTGAAAAGTTCATTTCCATATGAGAGAGATCCTAGAGACAAAAGAAGGAACCTGTTCGATTGTAATGTGACAGCAAAACAATTTGCATTCGGTCCAGGCACGAGTAAATAGAGTTGCTGCACTTACAAACTCATCCAAAGTCACTTATCTCACTTGTCATTATTTGCAAAGAAAAACCATTCGCACTAGCCAGAAGCAATGCGACTAGTTTGGCTAATACTATTTTGTTGTGTTAATATAAACATATAATTTGGTTTTCTGAACAAGAAAACATTCAGCATAAAAAGTACTGTTTAACGAGAGAGAACGATAAAGCTTGAGAGGAGCAGGAACCTACACTCACTAGTCATAGGATTTCACAAAAAGAAAAACCATGATGACATTCATAATTAGTTTGTGTGACAAAACAATTTATGAATTGCATCGTTGCTACATTGAGCACGATTGCACGATATTGTCTATGTAAGTGAGACATCACTTTAAATTTCCTTCTTCCAAGTAATTAATAAAAATATCTTTGGTTTTAAAAATTCATCGCGATAATAGATAAGATGACAAACATTCATATCGCTCCTGACTATGATTTTGATTGGATTCAATATGGCGATAAGTCTCATAATCCGTGATAATAACACATCAAATTCATGCACGACCGCTATACTTTTCCAGATATGAACAGATATCTCCAACCTAATTTACAAGGATGAAACTTCGTATCGAACATCATGGCAACTATTGCGAGCATTTGCTAGAATAGAGAGACCAATGGAATGTCTTTATTATGAATAGAAATGTCAAAGTGACAGAACTTGTTGCATGCTCTAAATAAATTACCAAGTGACAATCTTTCATCTATAAGAGAGGTGCTTGATAAGTTCGACAGCTATTTGATGTATCAGCTCGATGTTGACGTCTTCGTAGAGGAATCCGAAGTTTTCCCCAAAGTTCAGGTAAAGACATGAAATATGCGAATGGTAGAAGTAAAAAGATAAAATCAGCGAAAAATACAATATACATCTTGATTTGAACAACTAGATATGATTGTTCCATGCCAACATGTTCAGTAAGAGTAATGCCAATAATTGGTACTATGAAAAAAGCGTAGAGAAAAGAAATAGGTACAAGTTGAAGAGTTATTTTACGTTGTTGATGCCATCGAATTGGTTGTTTAAGACGTAATTTTTGTCGAATAATACGAAGTATAAGAGTAAAATTCGCCACAATAATACACAAAGTCGGTATTATCCAATTGAACATAAAATCGAACATACCAAGAATTGAATGATTGTAATAACATGGAGAGAAACCACAAACTGGCAGTGTATAATTGAATGAATTGATGCAAGGAGGAAAGACGATGACATATAGATAAAAGAATATTGAATATGAGAAAAGTATTGCGAAAGGTAGCTGATGAAATAAGAATTTCTTTTTTTCATTTGATATCCATTGCATGTGAAAAATGAGCATATGTCTTTCAATTGATGTCCATGCTATAAATATATTCACAATCCCATTTAAACCAATGAAGATAAACCACCAGATGAGACAAATGATAGATAATTGTGGCCATACAAAACCAAAATGAAAAAAGATTAACTTCAATGGAATATCGATAAATTGAAATGGAAAACTGAATAGAAGATAAAAAATGATCGTATGATTAAAGAATATTCGACGATGTGAGCGATTATTGAATAAAAAATTGAAAAGAAATAGTGAACAGAAAATCGATGGAATGTTGAATAAAAGTAAAAGCCAAAAGCGAACAGATCGATGAAGAGAAATATCAGGGTAGAAAGACGTGTTATTCGATTGTAACAGTGGATTTTCTATGTGCATCAATTTAACCACGTGAATCTTTAACATATATATGCGAGCAAGAAACGAAAAATCCACGAATCGCTAATGTATTCATGAAAAGAAAGATGTGTATTGCTGATCTATTTCTGTAATTTTCAATTCAGATACGTTGAATCTAAAGATAGAAAATACGTATTCATAACAGAACATTCTATATTTGTTAAGATTAATCTCTAGTTCTATTTTTAACTATACACATACCAAAAAAAAAACACTAGGACATGCGTCTTTCTATATCTATAAAGACGGCTAGACAACAGAGAAACCAAACAAAAGAAGGAGGAAGAAGAAGAGCGAAGAACATGAGAAAGAAACAACGTACACACAAAACGCTATGTTTTCGTGTTGTTCACAAAGATCATATTTCTGAGCAGCAAGTGCCTGAAGGTTGTAAACATAAAGTAAAAATTGCTCGTTCTGTTGCTCTCGTGTGGTAGAGAAACATGGTTTTCTGTTTGTGCCGTGTTCTTTTTCCCTGTGTTATTGTATCGCATGAGAAGCAGAAAGATCGATGTTATATTCATCGATGGCTTTATTGATGTTTCTTTATTTCATCTACATTTTCTCTACTATTATACTACGAGCCACAGAATGATCGATTCTATATGGAATTGTAATCCTATTGATGATTTCTAATTTATCCCTAATGACCACTATTCCCGACAAAATATATTGTATCTAATTTTTGCTCAAGAGTTTTCTCATGTCCGGTAATAATGCCAGGTCATACAGAGAAAAACAGACTGGCTAGAGTGTGTGTGGTTTATTAATGTTTCTTTGCCGTTCTCTGTCGTATGGATAGAGTAGAGCCATTATTGATCCTTACACAACATCTTTCAACGGGAGTTGTCAGACTTATTCTTTTTCCTGTCATTTGCTCTCCCATTCATGTCACTCGCTAGGTCTCGTTTAATGTCAATCTCTTCGCTTGGTTTCCGTTGTTACAGACAGACTTGTAGTCAACCAACCAGAATAATTTCGAATGACCTTCAATGTCTCACTTCTCGACAAAAAAGGGTGTGTTTAGGATAACACTGTGTTTCACTATCTCACATGCTATCACGGAATTTTCATGATAATAAATGCACGAATTTTCCTGACCGGTGCAGGGCATAGTCATATAGAACTATCTAGAGAGTGATTAAGATATTGGGAAGACAACAACACGAGTATATCGCATGACAATGAGACAAGTGTTCGTGTTTGTAGTTCGTTCTCATCTGAGCTCACTTATTACTGGACTTTTAATTTAATTTTTTCGCCGCACCGCAATAGTTTGCACAACAAGTGGAAAAAACATATTCGATTCATATAACAAAGAAAACAGTCTTGCATTGCACAAGATAGTCTCCACTAACTCAATGACGTCAGTCAGTGTTTGACTCTTTCTTCATGCAGTTGAAATCACTATGGCCAATGAACTATTACTCGATCTATTCGCATTCCTCAATGGCGTTCATGTTCTGCATGCTTTCTATGGTCTCAATTCTCGTTTTGATAATCTTCTCTTCCTCCACTTTCGAAGCAAGATTCTCGACTTCCGACGTATCTTGAGCCCGCCGCGACGTCTTTCCCAGCAGTGAAATTATTTTCTCTCCAACATTTCTCTGAAACTCAAAGTATTTCGATTGTTGATAAAGTTTGAATTTTATTTCGAACTCGCTTTTGGATTGACGAGCGTCAATGGTTCGTTCGATGCCTTCCCGACATGCTTGTCCAGAGTGTTCAGCAATCTCTCGAGCAAATAACATCAAGTTTCACATGTTTGTTGCGTTCTTCATTTGCTCAGCGAGACTATCTTTTGTTGTGTGGATACATTTTTCTGATGTTGTTTCTAATACTGACTTACTATTGTATTTTGTGTAATTCTTCTAGAATAAAAAAGTAAATCAAGTTTATTTCTACATTCTGAGAACCTTGGGATTCTACGAACAGCACGTTATGATGATTTAAAGAAGCCTCTAAGCTAAAATGCAAGCTGATGATATTTTACGAATACACCAAATAATCAGTGCATTGAAACGACCAATCGATGTTTCCATGGACGAACTCATTGTTCTTGAGACCTACTTTAACTGTTCTGAGCTCGGTATCATTGTCGAGACATGAACAATCAGAATTGATTTTCTGTGAAATTTTTCTACAATGATTTTGAGTCTTATCAAATTCGAAATCTGGAAACTTGACCGCTTCGTCCTATTGAGACGCTCTTCGCGAACTTCATGCTACGTGATGGCCATTTATTTACAATGAAATTGAAGACATCAGAGAAATACAAAACAACTTGAAGAGACACTCAATTACAGCGTAGGAAAAAAGAATTATTTCCCGATACATTACAAGCACGTCTTCACAAGAACTTCTACATTTCCACTAGCATAATTGGCTATCGCAATATCAAGCCAATTATCATTGTGTACATCAGCGATGGCAATAGAAATCGGTCGAGTACCATATCCCAAAGAAAACGACATTCCTTTTGTGAAAGTTCCGTTTCCATGACCATAAAAAATGACGATATCGCTACTGCCAGCATTTGCTACGGCAATATCCACATGAGTGTCATTGTCGAAATCACCTACAGCGACCGAATGTGGATGCGATCCAGACCCAGTCGAATAGGTTCTTTGACTGACAAAACTTCCATTACCGTCTCCCAGAAGTATACCGATATTGTTTGCACCGTAATTTGCCACAGCAAGATCGAGTCGAGCATCATTGTCAAAATCGGCGACCGCGATTGATCGTGGATTCGAGTTGTTACCTGTTGAATATTGTTTTTGAATTCCGAAGTACCCATATTGGTATCCGAGAAATATTCCAATATTATCGGCGCCAGCATTGACTACAGCAAGATCCAGTTGACTGTCCTTGTTAAAATCGCCAACAGCCACCGAGTACGGTCGTGAATTTGAGCCAGTTGGATAAATCCACGGAGTCAAAAAACTCTCGAGAGAATCTCCGAGAAAGACACCCACATTAGCCGTGCCGTAATTTGAGACAACGATATCTTGTCGGTTGTCGTTATTGAAATCGGCAATAGCGAGAAAACATGGTTCGGATCCGACGTCAGTTGGATACTCGATTTCAGTGGCAGCAAATCCGGTTGCATATCCTAATAGCACCACTATCTTTGCAGTATATCTCTTCGTAATAGCAATATCTGGCCGATTGTCGTTATTAAAATCACCAACGGCAACAAAAGTTGGACCTGTGTCAGAACCTGTTGGATGTGTCACTTGACTTTGAAAAGTTCCATTGCCAAACCCGTAAAGAATACCGACATTTTTCGTACCACTATTAGCAATAATGAGATCCAGATGAGTATCATTATTGACATCGGCAAAAGCGATCGACTGAGGATAGGAACCTTGTCCCGTTGCATAGGTCAATTGTTTTGCAAACGTTCCATTGCCATATCCTAATAGTACATCGACATTCCCACTCAGATTATATGCAACAACAATATCAAGTTTCTTATCTTTATTGAAATCTGCGATGGCAACAGCAGCCGGTAGACGAGAAGTTTGGACTGAATAGGTTGCGAGATTGTCAAATGTTCCTTTACCAGTTCCGAATAGTACATTGATATTGTTAGCATAATAATTGACGATGACGATGTCTAGCCAAGTGTCATCGTTGAGATCACCAACGGCAACAGCGATCGGACCGGTATACATTTCCAAGTTGTACGTTGCATTCATCGGAAATGTTCCAAAACCAGAACCCAGAAGGACAGTCACAGAGTCGCCCTGTTGATTAGCAATAACCACATCTAATTGGTCATCGTTGTTAAAATCGCCAACAGCAATTGAATTTGGCGAAGATAAGAAAGGTAAAGCATATTGTATTTCATCTGCAAATGTTCCATCACCATGTCCGAGCCGCACACCCACACTATCACCGCCCCAACTAACGACGACAATATCCGTTCGATTGTCGTTGTTGAAATCACCGACGGCAACCGATATTGGAAGACTGGAAGTCGGCAATTTTTTTTGAACAGAAAATCTTCCCGTGTTATAACGAATAAATATGGCAACAGTATTTGTACCAAAATTGGTAACGGCGAGATCGATTTTCTGGTCTTTGTTAAAATCACCAACGGCCACAGAATATGGTTGAGATGCGAAACCTGTTGAATGCATTGTTTCAGGTATAAATGTTCCATTTCCAATCCCCAGAAACACGCCGACATTGTTCGAGTCAGTATTGATAACAATAATATCCTGTCGAGTGTCATTGTTGATATCACAAACAGTTACGAAATGCGGACCGGAATTGGTACCAGTAGTATATGCTGTTTGATTTGTGAAAGTTCCGTTCCCAAAACCGAATAGGATCTCGATGTGATTGGCACCAGAATTGGTAATAACCATGTCCGGTCGATTGTCTCCATTGAAATCACCAAAAGCAATCGAAGATGGTGCTGGACTTTGACCAGTTGAAGACGTCATTTGAGTTTGAAATGATGTATCGTCATATCCAAAATAGATCAGAATTCCACCATTTCCATTATGGGCAACGACAATGTCGAATCGACTGTTATTATCGAAGTCACCGATAGCAATCGATTTTGGAAAAGTTGCAGGACCAGTTAGACTCCGACCCTCCAATGGAAATGTTCCATTGCCATATCCGAAAAGGATCAGAACTTCATGAGTAAACGTATTAGCAATGGCTACATCCAAACAATTATCTTTGTTAAAATCTGCTACCGTAACAAAGTATGGTTTAGAAAATTTGCCCGTTGGATAAGGTGTTTGTACTTGAAATGTTCCATTGCCAAATCCTAACAGAATACAAAACTGGTTGGCATCAAAATAAGTGACAACAAGATCCACGTGTGTGTCTTGATTGAAATCACCAGTCGCGACAGAATAGGGACTCGTACCAGGGCCCGTTGGATAAATCACTTGATTCTGAAAAGTCCCGTTGCCGAATCCGAACAGGATACCAATAGTATTCGTGCGGCTATTTGCAACAACAATATCCAGATGATTGTCCTCATTGAAATCGTCGATGGTAATCGACTGAGGAGCGGAGTCATTTCCCGTGGAATACTTTATTTGATTTGTAAAAGATCCATCACCATTTCCAAGAAACACGCCGATACTACCGCTACCGAAATTAGCGACAGCAAAATCTAGGTAAGTATCATTGTTGAAATCAGCAACGGCTACAGAAACCGGAGCTGAATTGGGATCTGTTGAATATGTTACTTCGCGTGCAAAAGTGCCGTTGCCATATCCAATCAATATGCCGATATTACTACTGTCATAATTGGCGACGACGAGATCCAAGTATTTGTCCATGTTAAAATCACCAACCGCAATTGATATTGGACGAGAAGAGTTTGTTGAACACATCGTTGGTTGTGCAAACGTTCCTGCATATCCCAGAATGATGTCCACCGTATTAGAATCACTGTTAGCGGCTGCGATGTCCAGTTGTCCGTCGTTATTAAAATCACCAATGGCAACAAAATAGGGCGAATAAAACGGGTTAGAATAAATCGATTGCGCAGGAGTAAAAGCTCCAGTATCATAACCGAGGAGAACGCCAACACTGTTCGTGCCAGGATTCGCCACAACTATGTCCATTTGATTGTCATTGTTTAAATCACCACAGGCGATTGACAACGGTGTTGATCTTGGACCAGTTGAATAGAGCTTTTCACTATAAAATTGACCATCTCCCTGTCCTAGAAGTACAGTAAGATTGTCAGTGCCAGCATTGGTAAAGCCAATATCGAGAAGTCGATCATTGTTGAAATCGCAAATCACGATTGCTGACGGCATCGAATTGGGTCGAGAAAAGATAGTACTGATACTTTGCAATGTTCCATTGGTATCTCCTAAAAGGAGACGCACATTTCCAGCAGCATAGTTGGCAACGACGATGTCCAGTCGATTGTCGTGGTTGAGATCAGCAACAGCGATTGCGATTGGACCGAACACACCAGTTGAATATATTGATTGATTGAGAAACGTTCCATCACCGGATCCGAAAAAGAGACCGATGTTGCTGGTCCCAAAATTCGCAACAGCAACGTCCATTCGGCCATCGTTATTAAAATCACCAACGGCGATCGATCGCGGAAAAGAATCGTACCCCGTTGTCAATATGATTGGACTTGAAAAAGTTCCATCACTCCGTCCCATAAGTATTCCGATGCTTTCAGTCCCGTAATTGGTGATCACAATGTCTAATCGTTTGTCGCCGTCGAAATCGGCAACAGCACTCGTCATTGGCCGAGATGAGCCAGTCGAATAAGTGGATTGATTGAAAAAGGTTCCATCACCCCTACCCAGAAAAATCCCCACGTTATGTGTTCCAAAATTCGTGGCAATAATATCGAGTCGATTGTCGTTATTGAAATCGGCCACATTGACGGAATAAGGTAGAGAACGTTTGCCTGTGAAATAGATTGTTTGACTTGAAAATTTTCCATGTCCATATCCCAAAAAGATGCCCATACTATCCGAGCCAGTGTTAGCAGCCGCGATGTCCAAGATTTTGTCCTGATTAAAATCACCAAGGACGACAGATTGTGTTCGTGGCTCATATACGATTGAATTGTGCAGGGATGGTTCGTAGGTACCATCGCATGGAGTTCCTTTCAAACAAGAATAGATCATGATAATAGAAGTGAAATCAATGCCCATCGGAAGTCTCATTCGAACAATCTTTTATGTTTTGCTACAAAATCCTCTTTTCAAAATATGCATAAAAGAGCTTTCACTTTGGCTGATTTGTCGGTGTGATTCTTCAATTTTAATGTGCTTAGCATTTTTTTCCGCACTACGGAGTAATTGAAGTGTAATCAAACACATGGGAGAGTTTTAATAATCATGATTTCATCGTTTCCACCGAAATCTTTATTGGGTATCAAAACTAAGTCGGGTGCAAGAATTTCATACTTGTCGCTTTGGGTGCAGTAAAACACACGATCAAAATGCCGATGGTCATTGGTATGCTGATCAGTAACGTTAATCCCAATGGACCCATGATTGAACGTGGTATCGGCACAGGACAACGAAGTCTAACGAAAACAGAACAAGAAAATCAAAATTGAAAAAGAACAAAGCCTACTGAATTATTGGAGCCGACTGCGACTTGTCAACATCGTTAGTCCTTTTCCCATTCGATTCACTATTTGAGTTCTTATTCGGATCGTCGGAAGAACACAATTCAGGATCGGAGCGTTCAACGGTTATCATTTTGTTACTTTCGAATCTAGAGAAGCGATAAAAAACCAAACGATTAAAAAAACGAATTGTGCACAGAAAACTTCGAGAAGAAACCTCAGTTTTGCATTTGTTTCGAAAGAATCAAATTCAGAAACAAAAGCTCTATCTGTATTTCGAAGAAAAATATTTCAAGATCAATTGCAAAGAGTTAAAGAAAAACGAACATTCATTGCATATCGCTCCCCTCCCTAACATAATTGCATGTTTTTCATTAACGTGCAACGATTTGCAACTATGACCTGCTCGTATCGCGATTTTTCTTATTGATTACTGGTATGATTGACGTATCACATGCGTATGTGACAGACGCATTAATATAGGCGAGAAAGATCGGAGCATGAATCATTTCTTTTTCTTCGATCCAGTGGCGGATCCAGACATGTATCTACGTACATTAGCACTATGGTCTATGTCGACATGGATCATGTGCATTTCAACACAATCTACTGGCGAAAAACGAAAGGTTGCCGTTCTAGGTATATGCGGTCGCGTGTACCCATCTTGATGAAAGATCCGCCTCTGCTCCTATCATTCATTTCTCTATTTTGATGGTTATTTATCTGTGTTCGGATCTGTTCGAGTATTTGACAGGTAATTTAAAAAGTGATGTGGATCGGTGACAACCTGACAAGATTGTCTTGTTTGTTCGGTGTGCTTTCGATCATCAACGACAGACGTACAGCACGCGTGATGAAGAACGAGAGACGAAGGCGTGCTAATCAGCAGGAGAGAGAGAGAAAGAGAAAAAGCAAGTAGTTGGTACAATCATGTCGCTCACATCGCTGTAGCTATTCGTGTCTAATTTCTCTCTGACAGTTTTTCACTTTTTCTCTTCTTGTTTTGTGCTGTCTGCGATGGTTTTTCAGATTCATGGGAATGAGCAAGGGCATAGAGTCCTATAACAATACACGAAAGCATTGCTGACATAAACCATGTTACAAGAATTCGACTACTTTTAATACTGCTCTGTTTTACTTATTTAAAACAAGGAATACACTAGATACCAGACATAAAGAGTCTAGATATCGACTTGCAAAAATGAAACTGTACGTTCGTAAAAAAAATAGTTTCTGCTTTTGACATATCTCTGAAGACGTTTGCTCAAGATATCAGCAATAAGTTCAATGTATCTACCGATCTGCAGTGCCGAAAAGAGACCAAAGATATGAGAGCCAACTACAGTCAGAGATTATTTTGACTGCGTCGTTAGCAAGTGAGCTTAAAAGTGTAAGCTGATTGTCTGAGCTTTACCGCGAAAAGCAAAAGACTCTGAGAAGTTTAAGGCCATTGGTCGCAGAAGGCGGCAGAACATTTTTAGCTTTAGATGATGAAAAAGTATGTCTTCATCTCTCAGCCATCCCCGCCCGCTGATCGGCTTACATCTTTAATCGTTCCATCTTTTAATAACTTGAAAACTTTGACTACGTCATCAATCGTACGTCTTTCATAACACTAAATATTCAGTAATGTAATCGAACCCGTTCGACAAAATGACCAAACGAAATGTGCCAAAAGCACTAATCAGACTGACAATGCAGCAATATCTGAAATGAGACAGAACTGCAAAAGTGTCTGTTGTCGAAAGCCGTATATTTGTACTGTTCACTTGCTTGGCCCTATCGTTACACAGAAACCAGGATTTATGCCTATTAGGTTTGATAGATCGGTGCCGATTGAATGCATTTGACCACCATCAAAGGTGGCATTGTCTTCCTTGTCTAATCATCGAGCGATTTCCCATCCTTGTAGATGAATGACGGTGAGGACATTCTTTCGCTCGTGTCACAATAAAAAAAACGTAGTTACGCTCTTATTTTGGTCGAACTCTAGTCAACTCTTATTTTTCGTTCCAAACCAACGAAAAACTGGATCTTCAATGCACAGTACACAGTTTCAATTGGACCCGTGAATTCATGCAATAGAAGCAATTAAGAAAGAAAACAACTGATTGTTTTGAGTACCTCAATCAAAAAATCAATTTGCAACCATAAATCATTTTGCAATAAAAGCAATTACGAAAGGTTTTTTTCGTAGCGAAAAGAGTGCATGAATAATTACGAGAACGTCGCATATTCGTTTCAGCTTTTGGATATAATAAGTACAAACCATGCTCAGACGATTCTTATGTCGCTTCTGTCTGATATCCTATCGTTAATCTCGATACTGAACGTCTTTTTTTCTACAGATTCGTTCAATAGTTCGCCTATCGCTAGAACGAGATGAAAATATGAACTTTGGTGCCTCATGTTGATCTATTTCATCGAACTTCGTTCTTACCTTTGCAAAGTTCACTCCTTCACATTGATCTTTCTCTCTCAAAACTTTCTAAGAATATTCCTACGGATACGAAAAGTTGCCTATTGATGTTTTGAAATACCGAGGAAATTAGTGGTGCGATCTAATGTACGACATCGTCGAGGAAGACGACAACAATGTGTGTGCTAGGGATGCGACTGTTCGAATCAAGATCAATCGACGCGACGTGCATATTTACAAGAAGGTGGCAGCCTCGCTCATTTCGAAAGATCGGGCGTCTTCGTCTTCAGTTCGCTTCAAACGAATGCCGAATAAAAGATAAAAGTATAAACAGGATTTTCTCAATGCTGCAAGAACAAAAGGAACATTGACACGTCTCAGTGGTTACTCTCCTTGGTGTGTTTAATATCTATTGATTGCCTTGAACATCTTCGCTCGAATTCACAATTGAGAGGCTAGATTGTAGATTTGACGACTGGAACGCCTGCATTTTGAGCTATGTAAACTTGATTTAACTGTGCAGCTAATGCCAAACCTTCGATTACGTGAAAGCTAAAGCAATCGTAACAATCTTTAGAGATCCGAAAATCAGAAATCATCTGTTTTTCTCTTGGAAACAATGCACAAGTTCAATAGCACATTGTTCCAATGAGAACAAAGCAGTCAATTACCATCGTCGACTATGTGAAATTTGATCATATCAGAGAAAAGCATCGTGTAGGATTGGTCTAATACCAAAGTTGTTGAAGTCGATGTTTGTCACAATTGCTTCGAGCAATATATTGAATCCGTCGATTTGCTCGCTTCTGGTTATAAAGTGGTTGATGAAAAATTGGTTATTGATTGGTTTGAGTTAAGAAAAAATCTTCCGGTGAAAAGAATTTGTCGCATCAAAATTATATTCCGTTTGTTATATGAACAGTTGCCATTGTAGTTTGTATATTCAATTAACAATTTTGTTTTTCAATGATACATCGAAAGCTTCATGTTTGGATCAAAGTGATGATGCTATGTTCGACTGCCTTGATGGACGAAAACGTTGAGTCATTCTGGTTAGCCTTTGGAGTAGAACATCAGAGGGCGGTAGAACACTGCACTGGACAAAATTCAGTGCAGCAGCGCACTCTATACTAAATTCCTATTCGAAACATGTCAGTTCTTGCCGTTATGTACATTGTGTTCAAGAAAGAATGTTCTTTCTTCGTCAAATATATCTGTACAACGATAGATCACAAATAAAAGAAGATATTTCGAAGCATCGAAATCCGGTACAAAACATGTTGATCATTATCCCTATTTTTATTTTATTGATTAATTCATCTGGAACCTATGGGTTATGTTCAAATGATAATGAATGTCCATACTACTGTGGTACCGATGGACGATGTCAGAAACCAATACTTCGAGGACAAACATGTTCTGGTTATTTCCATCATATTCAAGAATGTGATATTGCATCGTGGTGTGATCCGGACAAAAACTTGACTTGTCAACTTTTGCAAAATGTCGGCGAGAAATGCCAATACGATTATTCTTGTGTTGATCATTACTGTGACTCGGCAACAAAAACTTGTCAGTATCGACAGTTCATCGGTGATCAGTGTCAAACAAATCGATCATGTCATTCCAATTACTGCGAGACAGAGACAACAACATGTCAAACAATCGAAGAATCGTCTTCTCCATCGGTGTTTCGCATACTGTTAATTATGTTTATCGCATGTTGCATTGTTTTCGGCAAGAAAACACCTCAAAACGATGTTGCTACACAAACAGATGATGCATAACACGCACCTGAGGCTCAATCGAATTGAACTGAACATTCGACAAGTCTGATGTGAACTAAGATTCTTTCTAGAGTACATAAACATTTGTTTAAACTTGATCGAGATATTTTTTGCCTTTTTTATTCTTTTCCTCAGAAAGAAGAATTTCACAAAGAATGGAAAAATCGAACAAACGAAAAGATTTCGAAGTCGATCTAACTTATTGATGAACGCTGAGATTTTGATCGAGAACGAGTTGAACATCGGTCGATTGATGATCGTGGAAAAATTGTTCGCAATCGAATGACAACGATTCGGAAAATCGTGTAAATATCGAAAATAAAAAAAAACGATTGAAGATCGGAATGAATGTCAGTGACAAAAGCAACGCGACGAGAACCAAATGTCCATTGACACAAATCAATCGATCGAGATCAACATAATTTCATTTCTTTGGACAATTTCGGAACAAATAATCGTCTTATTAAGAATCATCAATAATTCTTTTTTTTTCGTTTTCAAATCGAACTTGTTTCTCGAAGATCTTTGATCAGTTTTCATTTGTTCAATCTGATTCGAAATTCGAACAATTTATAGGAAGTGAAGTGAATCGTAACATATTGAGATATGAGATCGTATTAATCATTCAATCAGCGTACGTTCTATTCCTCGATTCAGTCAATGAATTAAAAAAAAAAGCCATTGCAATTTATGAGCCGTTTTATTCGCTGTTGATTAATAAGAGTACTAGAGAGAAATCTTTTTTTCAAGGTTAGTTAGTGATGAATAAAAAATGTTTATATTTAAAAGTTCTTTGAAAAACTACTGCATTTGTTGTTCTGTCTAGGTGTTGGATGAGACCGAGCGGATGCCTTGATTATCAATAGTAAAAAGCCAGTCTGGCTCAATGACATGTACACCATCAAATGGTTCGTGTAGTTCCATTTTGCGACCATCGCCTAGAGTGGCTTCAATACTGACAATTTTCGAATTAAATTCACATCCACCGCATTTGACAATTCTACCCTCTGCTCGATGTGTTTGGCCTGTGGATAAGCTCACCTCATGCTGGTGCGGACTGCCGGTTTCCTCTTCGCCTGGATGCTTGAAGTAGGTCACACGAACTTGAACATCACCATCGGAATCGTTTCGAATTGAACAACTTTCAACGAATTTCGGAGGTAGGGCCCCGCTTCTGCAGCACATCGTTACCTACTGTTTGTATTGGTTATTGATGCAATATAATAATCGGCACGTATAAGCGAATGATCGGTAGGTATGATTCACTATGGAACAATGCACTAAAATACAAATACTCGGACCGTGACTGCTTGTGAGAGAGGAGCGCAGAAAAATATGACGACGATTAAACGCACCATTACATTGACGAGTTGCTACTAAAGTAAAGAACGAAAAAATACCTTTACGACTCACACAAGGACGACACGAGAAAGTATAAAAACCGAATAATGAACAAAGAAACATGACAAGGCAATCATTTTCAGCGTTTGCTCAAGTTTTTGCAGAGATATTTTTCTGAATTGAGGATGCATAACTACGCAGGATCTACATGTTCTCAGACGAATCGGCAGTGGAATTACTAGAAGAATTCCAAGATTCCTATGGTAAATGGGTTCCAAGTGAAGCATTTATCAATGAATGAAGATTTCTTCGACATTGTCTACCAACGTATTCAGACTATCATACGCAGTGATTTAATCCAATCCTAATTTGTGAGTAAGTTCTTATCAAGAACTTGGGGACAAAATCGTATAAGAACTTACTTGCGAATTTCAAGTTTTCAAGTTCTTACTTATAAGAAATTCCACTAGGGTAGTATAAAAGGGCATTCACTTGCGATCAGAAACAATGATAGAAACATTAATAGACTACAAAATACATCTAAAGAAAATAGATGTTTAAGCTCATGAAAACAGAGTTGTAGATTCAGAACATTCAAACGTTTGCTTTGTTGAGACTTTGATTCGGTCAAGAAAAAATAAATTCCGCCTTGGTTAAACTGATCGACATCAATTTGTACTCACAACCCCGTAGTATCGTTGAAAGTCTTCGCGTTAGCATTCATAAATCAGATACAACATGGTAGAACATTATGAAATGAACCGTCATTAGTTTATATGCACCAGATGATTTCTAGAAAACCGTTCCTACAAATATGTTTTGACGAAATGTCTTGGTGTTTCTTAGTAGCGATGATTTCACCAGTTGCAAATAGGAAATTTAGGATCATAGATAATTTTAATTTACTAAATATTTCGGAAAAAAACCGGAATGTGGGCCTCAGCTGATGAGGATTTTGATTGTTCTAATTCACCCATGGGAAAGATTTATCTCTTTGCCTATATGACAGAACTGTATAATTCCATTAAGAATGATCCAAGTTTACGAGATGATTAGAGGAATATTCTCGATTTGTTGTTTATTTTTGCAAAAACAGAACAGAATACAAAAATTAAAAGCCCAGACGGAAAGAACAACCGTCCATATTCGCAGTTGTGTAGATATCACTATTGCCTAGTACATGATCATCTATCGAACAACTAAAATGCAAACAATTTGATTTCTTTTTCAGAGTTGAAAGCATAAACTGACCTATCGTCTCAACAAAACTGGTTGTTGTTTCAAACGCTGTTGTTGTTTTTTGTCGACAGTTTGTTCGATATTTAGATCGTGACAATCAACCGAGTCTTGTCGATTGTGAATCTTGACAAATTCAACTTTCTGATTATAAGCTTTAATCGCCATCTCAGTTCGACGAAGTTCGCCTGACATTCGACGAATTTTAACATCTTGCAAGGACCGTTGATTCTGTGTTTTTTCGATTTCTTTCTCTTTCACGATTTGATTTTCTTTACATCGATTCATTTTCTCGACAATCGTAGTTTTTATTCGATTCGATTTATCGTACTCATCCTGTTTATCTTTACAAACCTGTGTTGCACGTCGCAAATTTTGTTCGATTGTATCCAATTGAGTTTTCTTCTGATTAACACGTTCTTCGGCTATCTTTTTATTTTCCATCTTTTGATTAACGTCTTGTTCAAGTTTACGTCGTCGAATATCAATACGATGTATTCGTTGATCATTTGCAATCAATGTCGATTTTGTATCATCTAATTGTTGTTGATATTTAACAGAAATCTTTGTTTTTGTAGATAATTCCCTTTGTTTTAATTGAATTTTAGATTTCAAGTCAGTCTTGATGTTTTTTTTCTCACTCCAGATGTTTTGCTGTTGATTAATGTCATTCGATAGACGATTAAGATCATCATGGTATTGTTCTTTTTTCTCTTTATGTGCACTTAATTCAGTTTCGATTCGGCCGCGATCTTCATTCAGTTTTCGTTGTTTTCTTTGTACATTACGTTTGAGTTGTTCTTGTTGAAGCAATTCCTCTTCTAAAGTCGAAAACGATTCGGAAATATTTGCTTTATCCGCTTCGGTATTTTTCAAATGATTATCTATTCGTTGTATCGAACGTTTTTTCTCTTCAACTACAAGTTCGTATTGTTGAAATTTGTGTTCTGTACGATTATATTCAGCACGTTTGTCAGTTAGTTGAATCTTTTTTTCATTCAGTTCGTTTTGTTTAGTTGTCGATTGTTGTTCAATGTTGCTTAATCGTTGTCGTTGTTCATTGAATTCATAATCAAGATTTTGAAGTGTTTCTTTCAAGTGTACTTCAGATTGACTCAACGTTCGTAGATCATCTTTTAATTGGACAATTTTTGATTTTTCTTTTTCACTTTGAGATTGTATTTTCTCCAATTCATTGTTCTTTCGGTTATGTTCACTTTCAACTCGCTTATAATCACCTTGTAGTTTGTTCAAAGTATTCTCCCATTTATCCATCTGTAATTTTTGATTGTTCACTTTCGTACAATAATCAATTATCTTCAAATTTTGATTTGCACATTCGGTTTCTTTTGCTTTCAAGGTATTTGTAATTTGTTCAACTTGTAATCGACTCCGGTTGGTTTTCTCTTCAGCGAGAGTCAACACTTGTGTTTGATTTTGACGATTTTCAGTATAGTCTGTTACAGATTTTTGACATTGATCGACGCGATCCTGGTAAAGTTTTACTTTAGCTTGAGCCATGGCGATCTTATCTGAATTCGGATTTTCAAGACTTTTCTCGGCATTGAGTAAATCCTCGGCTCTTAACAGCGACGATTTAACGTCTTCAAGTTCTCTTTTTGCTTGATCTTCCTGTTCCATGGCCAATAATCTCTGTTTTCGAGCTTCATTTTCTTCCAATTGACAATTGGCCAATATGTTTTCAGCATTATGTAATTGTGTCCTTTCATTTTGAACAGCTTGTTCGATCACATTGAGATTGATTGTTTCTTTTTGAAGTTCTGCTTCCAATTCTTGGTGTTTTTGTTTCGCTTCTAGCAACTGAGTTTGACATTCCTTTTCTTCATTCGTCAGACGAACAAGGTCATCATCTAATTTTTTCTTATCCTGTTGAAGTGAATCTATATGTTCTTGAAGTCTTTTTACAGTTTCTTCAGACTGTTTTAATTCACCATTTTTCAATTCGATCTTTTGATCAATTGCCTTTTTTTCTTTCTCCAATGTCGTTCGTTCTCGCTGTTTCACATGAATATCGTTCCTTAATACAACATAGATCTTCGGTTATGTGAAATAGATTTTTAAAAAATCGAATATTTGTAAATATTCTTCAATAAATATAGTAAATGGACTGGTAGTTATTTGAGCATTCTCAACAGAGAGGAACTCTCTGATTACAGATAATGTAGAAAAAATTCAACTTTAGAGTACAATCCCAAATGAGGTTGAAATGTGGATTCAGCCCAATCCGTACGAGATTAAAATGTGAGGTTCAATAGACGTGGAGCATGAAAATTTTTCCTACTGTCAAGTTGTTCCATGACAAAGTGAAGTGAGAATCATCTTTAGGAGTCCCGGATGGATTCTGAATCAATAAAACATGCTAAAATCCGGGAACCGAATAGATGAGCACGGAGAAAGATCAGCAAGGAAACTTCAGCACCGGAAAGTTGAGCACGAAAAGACAAATTAATTTATACATGGTGATAATAGACAAAAGAATATCAACGTATACCAATGAGATTAAACACAAAAAAGAACAAACATGAGAAATACTAATGTACTTAAACTTATCACAATTAGTAACACTCAACGGATAATAGAAAGATAATTGACCACGCTGGTATAAACAAGAACGAAGCATTTGTTCTTTGATACTCACAATTTCTCAGCATGTCAACTATGTCCAACAATGTTAGAGGAAAATGAAAACCGTGTATAGATCTCGGTGGTTTTTCGTACATAAAGGTTTGATTCACCACTGAAAAAACATATTGACACTGTATCAAATATTCTATACATCATACATATAAAACTGATGGTACAGCAATTGAACTACTGAGATTTGGCGAGCGAATTGCTCGTTGTGCTCGTCACAATCAAGAAACACTGGGCATTATTCTCACTAACTGTTGCAAAGGTAAAAATACTTAATCTATAATAATAAATTGCATTAATAGATTTATCAAATCAAGGAATTTCTCGTTTGCCATCACGTGATAACATTAGTTTCTCATAGAATATGAATATATTTACGTACTTATTCATTAGACTATATTTACAAACCGATTTTCTTTTTTTCGCGCTCAAATTTTCGGTGCTGAACTTTCCCGTGCTGATCTTTCTTGTGTTCAGTTTTCTGTTTAATTTTCCGTGCTCATCTTTCCCCGTGCTCAACTTTCACCAGCCCCTAAAATTCAGGAATATGAGATTTAACAATATCAAAATCCTGAAAGCCCAACTTTTCAACAGTTCAGACAAGAGAAAAAGTGGATCTTTGGAATGATGAATTTGCCTTGAGCTTTTTCTTTATACATAAAGTTATCTTAGATACGTTGAATCAGTGAGCCTTATGCTGTCATACTTTGCATCGAATTTATTACCGAGTAGAGATATGACATGAGAGTTTTACTTTAGTATAGTCAACAGATCACACTGAAATAAAACTCTCATGTCATATCCCTACTCGGTAATAAATTTGATGGAAGGTATGATAACATAGAAACAAAGAGGGGGCAAACACTTTTGTCCGGGGCTGTAAACAGAATCACTTGTCAAAATACATGAGAACTGGGTCCCTATTGCCTTTCCATTTCAAATTAGTTGGATTCAATGATGAAATCTAGATTCCTTATTGTTTAGGACTCTATAAGATCCTAAATGGGATCTTGTCGAAAATTGATAGTGATTTATGACCTGAAAAGATTAAGTTTTTGCGGCTTAATTGTAGAATCCTGAGAAGATCCTAGAGAATAGAATCTTCAGTAGATCCTAATGAAATCTCTAAAGTTTTGATTATGCGCACCTGCCACTTATTGAGAGCATCATTTTTGATATTCCATCTCAGTCTTGGTCAGATCTTAGCGGTAAATAGTAGGATCTTACCAAAACAATCTCAAGATTCTCATTGAGGACATCATTCTTTTCATAGTGCTATTGAGAATCTTGAAGTTTTCTTGTCAAGATTCTGATTTGCTAGCAATGAGAATAGGATCCTATGAAAAACTTGATAGGAACTTGTGACGAAATATTTTCAAGTTTGATTAGGATTGTGATAGGGTCCTGCAAAGATCTTGTGTCAAGATTCCACAGGATCCCACAAAATATTGTACTATTTATCTTGGCAAGATCCTATAAGATCTTGCAAGAACTCTTGTGTGACAAGTGTTGAGCCAAATCTTGAAAAGATTCTTTGCAAGATCTTGAATGTTTCTTGATGAATTCTTAGTGCCTGGAAATTTTAAGAAAACGTCGAAGATCTTGAGAAAATCTGATAATTTATTGTACAGTTCCTAACATTAGGATGGCATAAGAAATCTCTAGCATCTTGCGTAAACCTAGGCCAGGATCCTAGAAATTTAGGATCTTACAAGATCCTGATGGGAAAAATCCAAGAAGGCTTAGGAATGAGATTAGGGTTAGGATATTTCTTTCTAAAAAAAATTTTGAATAGAGGCAGCATTCATAAAAACTAGATAGTACCTATCGTAAAAAGACCTCATAAGCCTAAAAATCTCTGTCCAACGGTTTTTTTTTCTAAGTATGCCGAAGTTTTTCAAAAAAAATTATTTGTTTTGTGTTGACACTGACGGAGTCGAATATATAAAGCAAGAAATTCTCTTCTAATTAAATGAGAAGTTCAGAATCGATTGTAAATGGTAGGATCCTTCTGCAGAATCTCTAAAAGATCAGTTTTCAAAATGAAACTTTCTGAAATCTGATCGTGCAAAAAATTTCACGATAGATATATTTCAAACCGTACAACCTATCGTGAAATATTCGTCTGAGGGTTTCTCATGGTTTAAAAGATATTCGCGAAATGATTCTGTTTAGTAATTGATTGATTATTACTTTAATTATTTTGTATCCAATTGAATAATTAATTAATTGATTTTAATTGAGTGTCAGCTTATTCAAAATAGTAATTCTCGTAAAGAAGTCAATTCAAATGAAAAATGTTCTGTTTGATAGGCTATGGATCATTTACTTTTCAAAGAGGTCGATATATCGTGCGTGGTGACTACCGTAAAGAAAACGATGTTAATTTCTATGAAAATTTTATATTTCGAGTACAACGAGTTTTATCTCGAAATAGTTTTCAATTGAGAATTTTTATCTAAACGAAAAAGAGTTCATTAAACTTACTCAAGTTTTTGCTTTTCTCGAACTAGCTGTCTCAATTGTTGTTCGTCTTCAGTAATGGTTTGTGCTAATCGATTTAATTCGTTACGAACTCGTTCCATCTCCTCTCGTACAGTATTCAACATTTGTTCTGCATCAATGAATTCTTTTTTAGCTTGACCGAGCTTTTCCTTAGCCTGATTCTCGTCTTCTTGTAGCTTTTGTTTGTATTGATTCAATTCATTTTGTCGATTTTTTTTCATATCGATTACTTTCTTCATACGTTCAATCATATCTTCGATTCTGTCATTTTCTTGTTCGAGATGATCACGAGCCAATTTATTTTCATTGAATTGTTGTTCCAATTTGACAAGTTCTTTATTGTGTGTAGCCAGATTTTTTCGACATTGATATAATTCATATCGAAGACGTTCAATAGTTTTTTCAATACCGTGAATTTCTTTCTTTGTTTCATTCAAATGAATTTCCATTTCTTTTGATTCTTGATTAATCAGTTGAATGTCTTGAATAATGCCTTGTTGTTTCTTTTCAATCCGTTGTTTTTCTAGTTCAAAATGTCGTCGTTGTTCTTCCAAAGAAAGTTTTTGTTCCTCTAACCTATATAATTGTTCTTGAAGTTGTTCAATTTCATTTTTATGTTTCTGTAATTCATTCTTGAAATGTGAATGTTCACGTTCATTTCCACGATGTTCAACTTCGATTTTTTGTTGTTCATCACGTAACTTTTGAAGTTCTTGTTCGATTCGTTCGATTCCACGATTATTTTCTCCCCATTCATTTTGTAATTGTTGAAATTGTGTTCGATAATCTTCGGCAGCACGTTTCTTTTCTTCAATTTGATTCGTGATTTCAACAATTTTATTTTTTGCATCTTGTAATTTATTCTCGTCATCTTGTTTCTTGCAATCGAGCTGTTGCATTTGTTTCTGTCCGAACAATTGTTGATCGACTTCATTCATAACATCATGCAAAACTCGTTGTTCATTTGTGCCAAGCATTATCACCAAATGATGCCAATGAATAAAGATTTTTTTTCGTATGATTCTTATCAGCTGCCAATCCGATGAAATAATGTTGAAAATTCTCTGTTGATGTTGGCTTACCAACTTACATGGGTTTTTTTCTCGATGTAATTCGATCGTTTTGTTTGTCTGTATGACTCATGAAATTATTCACAGAACATGTAAAAGAAACCGAAGAGACGAAAGGTAATTCGAAAAAAGTATCTTGCATATGTTGAGGCTCTTTCGTATATTCATATGTTATTCTTGCGTTTGGATAATTCCTTTCGTTCTCTTCGTTGGACTTTTTTCCTTTTCTTTCTTTCGTATATATGGAATATTCCATTTGATAAATTTCTCCGTATTGTTATGACTATATATAGTTGTAATTGATTTTCAACGAAGAGAACGAGGTAAGAGCTAGAGTTAGACCTAACACTATACGTATATCTTGGCATTTTTTTCTCGTACGAATGTATTTATTTCGTTCGAAGGATATTTGTTTGGGTTCGTTTTTTCTCCGAAGAAGCATTTGTCAATAGTTTTTTCTAGAATTGTATCACAATCAATGAGATAAAAATGGCAAATAATCAATACAGCTTAATCGTCGATTATTTGCAACCTAACACTAGTTTTAATGATGACAATTTCCGAATCATTCGTGAACAATATAGACAACAATGTGGGGGATCATTTCCTACATCGCTCAATGAGCTCGCCGCGGACGAAGTCCCGGAACAGTTGAATATTAAAATCGATACTTCCGAAAGTTTGCAATTATTGTATGACTGTGTTTCATCATCAGAAATCAACGTTTCTCGATTGTTGGTGAAGAAAAAATTGGCGAGCATCGTACAGTCACCGAATGGAATCGGTATAGAAAAACAGCAAATCACTTCATTCGCCACTACTATGACTACTAATAACGGTATGATGAAATAATTTTTTCGAACACCGACCACTCAATTAAAGTATAACGGAGCTTTTTACACTCCAGAATGATCAATTTTTCTCTTGGGTGAATAAATGGGCTCGAATTTTCAGCGTAAACTTTCCGCTTGATTTATAACCGAACGCAAAAAAATAGAAACATTTCTGGAACTATTCTTCAGAGATTCATCTAAACGAATCCAAAAAAGTCGTAAGGAGAAGAGAGGGTATACGAAGACTAAAGTCCTCGATTTCTCATAAGTGAAAATAAGTATGCAGAGCACTCCAGACAGCGAAGATATGTGTTGGATTTGCTGGTAGACATTTTCCTATGACGGATATTATTACATATTCAGAGAAAGTCTGAATCATTTCTTTATGTTATTTTCGCATTCTCTCAACTTCAACACTCATTTTCAATCGTGTCTCATACAAAAAACGGAAAAGTCTCACCTTAAAACAATATTGTCATAAGCACAGAATTTTTTCTATGCATTCTCTTTCGTGGTTTTTTTCTTTCTTTCATGTGGGCAATTGTGCAATTACTGATCTACCCCACTATTCGGTGGGTTGCACAATTACCATGCAACTTTTCTATTCAAGAATTCCAACCAGATCATCGATAAACGGATGAATTGATCGTCCGAATCTTTTTTGTGGAAATTTCAGTTGTGCCTTTCGAATAAAATAGAAAATTTTATCTGATTATCTCCTTTAGTTTCATCGTCATCGAAAATTGACGATAATGGGACACTGCTCAGTGAAATTAATTGCGTATTAGACATCAAAATAGCCTGGCCAGATGTGTCAAATTTCGTTCATTCATTTCTACTAGAACCAATCGGTCAACGAAATCAATCATCAGAAATGTGAAAAAAAAACGTTTTTGATTTTATTTCTGAACAAATTCTTCTTGTGATTTAGTACTCAGCATTTCACGATCAACAATGAACAATCATTTCTTCTCGATACGAGCTGTCTACTCGATTTATATATTCGATTGCAAATGTCTAAAAATGGAACGATTACATCGACCGGCCATTCAAGTTCGCATCGTTTTCGTGTTCTCGAACCGATCAAGTTTACGGATGACTTTTCTGATTGGGAATATGATCATTGGCAAGGTTTATTCGGTTTAGAACTCGAACCTCATGGTAATAACACTCGATTTCCAGCCAAATGGCGTTTGACCGACAATGTTTCAATATATTGTCGTATTACCAAAAGTGATCCAAACAAAAGTCTTCCATCATCGTCACTTATTGACAGATCACAATTTGAATTGCTTGAGTCCTTCATACAGAGTGTATGTGAATGTGAAAATAATAATCTAAGTGAATCTTGGTTAAGAGCACTTCACCAAGAGAAGATATTCCATTTAGAACAATTGATCAATCTAGATCAAAAAGGATGGAATCAAATTCAACGTCTAACTGCAGTTGAAAAGTGCCAATTAAAAAAATACATCGAAAAATATCAAACAAATGAGAACGGAATAAATGGTCGGTCAGAGATAAATTGTTCTAACAATGAGAAAACGAAACCGATGACACGTCGCACTAGTGCAGGTTTGTTGATCGAGAATTTTCGATTCATTATATATTTGTTTTTATATTGAAGAACAAACATCGATACTTGACTCTGAATTATATGCAAAAATACATTTAATCAAACTTTATGTATTACATGAAATGAAAGATCCACGAGCCGTACAACTTCGTAGTACTTTATCTTCAATTGAACCGAAATGTTTGGATGCGGCATTCAAAGAAATGGAAGACGAAGGTTATGCTGACGATACGCTATTTAAAAGAATAAAAGAATTTTTCTTTACACTCACTATTTCTGATCAAGACTTAAACTCTCAATGGTCGTTGAGTCGTAATGTTCAACAGGATTGGTCGGCCAGATATAATCAATTACTCGTAGATCTCAATGGACTCCAAAGAGATTTTCAATTAGAAAAGAATACTTATCAAAATTGCATGGATGAAATTCGGCAAGTACAGAAAGATATCGAAGATGAAGAGGCCAATCACGAAGATATACTGGTCGAGTTGCGGTCGAAAAAGTCCACTAAAGGTGTAAGGAGAAATCTTCAACGAATGCTATCGATAACATCGAAATCGAAGAAGCAGATTCAAGAAAAGACAGACAATCCAGATTATTTATTGCAAGAATCTAGACGAAAACTGTCAGAACTGAAGAAAAAAGAGTATCAGCTGATGACATCAAAAGTTAAAATTCTTCAATGTCTCACCGATTGGGAGAAGCAAATTGAAGAAAAGACGGCACATATAAAAATGATAAAAAATAAATTGAATATACGTTATGAACCGATCGGGAAACAATTGGTCAAACCTCCTCGAGGTCTGATTTTGTACGGACCGCCCGGTAAGTTTGAGCCATTGACTTATTGTCTTATTCGAAAAGCGTGTAAATTTTGAGAATGATCTAAGTGTTGCATCTTCTTAAGTAGAAAACGCTTAGAGTAAATAGGAATAGAATCCTTCCCATACAGAGTTCGAGCACACATCTTCTCCGAACAAATTCAAAATTGTATAGTTTGTCTTTGGAAAAAATGACGGGAAACATTGAACAATTGTGGTCATAAGCTTTGGTGTGTGTGTGAAAATTTCAACTAATTTCAGCTGGCACGTATATGAGCTCGATTAGCTATATTATAATCGAGTTATAGAAAATATTCTTCTGTCCACTTGGTCGGGTAGAATCTTAATATTTACATCAGAGATAGAACTTGTACCGACGAACGGCTTGTCTGGTCCGGCAGCCGTCTTAGACCAGTGCTAGTCGCCAAAAATGGCGTAGGTATGAAAAGCAAAGCTTTTAGTTAACACATTCGAGGCGATGGGACCCACCATATTTCAACAAGAAACTTAATAGAAAAGCACTTTTCGTTTTTTTTCTTACGCATGAGGTTACACATAATATGTCATCTGCTCAGCTTTCGCTGCTTTACGACTCATTCATTGCAACTACAGTAGTTTTTATAAACATGAGCGGAAAGAGTTAAGGATAATGATACGAAAAGAAAGCAAAAAGAAAAACAACATTGAAATTTCGTTTTGTTATCTCGTTCTTACTGCTCAATACAAAGTAAAGATAAGGAGAACAAACTTCAACATGAAAGAAAACTACGTATGTAACGATACAAACGAGAAAAAGAAAAACAACTGGCAACACATACTAGTAAGACCACCGAGTGCGTTTATAGGAGGATGAATGTATATGAAAATGAATTTATTAGAGCTATTTTCTAAAAAAATCGAACCGCCTCGAATGTGTTAAGGAATTGTGTAAATATGAAGATTGTATTCGACCAAATCGGGGATGGAGACAGTCTGTAACTTGTTTGTGATAACAGTTGATCGAGCTCCGATTTGCGCTAATTGAAATTTTCATACATCCGAGAAGTTATAGCCTCGACTGTTTATCTATTTATCATCGATTCTGTCATGGTACTTCTATTGAAAAGGTACTGGTAAATCGCATATATTGGGTAAATTGGCGAAAAAATTGGGTATTGTGATCGTGGGACCTCCGTTGGCAGCCGGTGAATTGAATCGTTCATTCGTTGGAGAAAGTGAACGAATATTAATTGCTTTATGTTCACGTTGTAATCATATACCGTATGCCCAATGTTGTATATCAATTGATGAAATCGATTCCTTAACACCCAAACGTGATCAAAATTCGAGTGAAAGCAAAGTGGATAAGATCTCTGTCCTGTTGTCTATGGTTGAAGGCATTAAAGATGTACACAATCTAATGATCTTCAGTGCTACAAATCGATTACATATGATGGATGAAGCATTTCTGCGTCGTCTATCAGGTAAATTTTTTGTTGGTCGACCATCGTCCAATGCACGTCTGAAATTACTTCGACAAATACCCTTCTGGATGGTCGAACCAGAACTACTCGATCGACTATCGATTGCGACGACAAATTTTAGTGGAGCCGCTATCATGTAAGTTCGTCTGTTACATTTTTTGCCGAATTATCTATGAGAAACTTTGTTTTTTAGAGCATTGAGTCGAGATATCACTACGCATTGTATCAAAATGGGACTTACCAAGCCGATTGATGAAATTCAAGCACTGAACTTAGCCGATACTACAGCTCAAAATCATCAAATACTTATTGGCAGTGAAACATTACCTCGTCTTCTCCTACGTAATCTACTTACCGATTCTCGTCCTCGTATTTATCAATTACCAGAAAAGTATAAATATTCAGGACGCATAGTTGTCGATTTACACAATAAATATATACGTATTGAAGTATTACAATCGACTATAAATACATCGATCAACACTGAAGAATTATCTATACTCGAATATGCATTGGATCCAACTGAAACAAATGTTCAAACTTTACTTGAACGTTTAACTGCCTATGGAAAAAGCCGTAATGTTCAATTACTTCAATTAATTGATCTTAATATACTTGCTGCACGAAATGCTCACGATGAGAAACAAGTCTATGAAACATTAAAAGATCGTTATGATGAATGTGCTGCTTATAAACGTTCGATGATTATCTATGATCTTGATGCATTAGTTGGTATAAATAAATCTGAATCCGATACGAATACGGGCCGTTCAATGACCTATCACATACACAATCAAGGTATTTATACATATGTACTGGCAAGATTTCGTGATCGTATTATGGAAGATGTTAAAAATGAAGAAGTTGATAATGTCGAACGATGGGCAATAGCTGTTATACGTGAACCATTTCTTTTACGTCAATTTTGTACCGATATACAATTTTCACGTACACTTCGAGAAGAAGAAGAGTTGGAATTCGAACGAAAAAAGGCCGAAGATCTTATTAAATGTGTGAAATGTAAAGATTTCTATATTGAAAATGAAAATCGAATGGGTAGGTGTTTTTTTTCTTTAATATTTAAAAGCAAGAATTTCTTCTATTATTATTATTTTTATAGGTAGTTGCGTTCATCATGATGGTTTTTTGTATGACAATTCTGAATCTGATTTAAAAATCTATACGCCAAGTCAAGCAGCTATGTTTCTCGGTAAACTTCAACATCAAGCAATTATTAATCCGACTAAGTGTGCAGAATTCAAACTGAAAGAGACAGCATTCAAATGGATATGCTGCGATGATAAATTTACAGTCGGACGTTCGAATGGTTGTAAACGAGGAAAACATGGATTTTTTGTTCTCAGTAACAATCAGTCTATTGAAAATGTATCCAACAATAAGATGAATCGTCTGACTCAGGCGACAATTGAAGAATGGGAAGAAGCTTGTCGTGACAATGAAGAGTATAGCGAAAAATGGTTCGAACTAACACAGCAGTATTGATTCAATATTTTATTCTTCTTTTTCGAATAAACTCTGTCTTATAAAAGAACAAGTTCAATATTTCAACAACCATTTGATTCGATATAAAACAGTATAGCATCAACACAGAACTAGAAAAATGCTTTGAAAGTTAACTTTATGTATTACCAAATGAATCAAAAGGGTGAAGTCTAGATGTAACTCATGTATAAAATCCATATTAGAATACGAGGGCAGAGACACAGATATCATTGTGATCCTACACGGTGGAGGCGATGAAATATTTTTAGACAAAAGGATCTACTTCAACTTCGATTGAGCTAGAAATGAAAGCTTTACGGCAACCACACATATATGTTCATTTTTTTATTGGAATATACTGGCGAAAATGATATGTTGTTTAGTAATGATCACGTTTGATTCATTCAGATTTTTTACAACTATAGTCCATTGAAAAAGTCCGTGCGTGTGACTGTTTTTTTTGAATAACTCTCGAAGAAAAATAGATAGAGACTTGCTGTTTTCACCATTGAGTAATTTCATTAAACAATTACCAGATCGAATTAAAGATGCACAAGCATTGCTCAGTGGTAACGAAGTCAAAAAACAGGCAATAAGATTCCATATCGTAATTCTTATTGAATCATTTCTTTGAACAACTATAATACAGTCAAAACCAACTGATGAAGACCCTTCAGCAAGGTAGAATTCTGGATGTCGCGGCATAGACTTGACTAACTACTATATCATACAATGATATCGATTGTTTAGGTAATTTGATCTTTTCAAAGCCATTTACTCTATTCAGTATAGGCGAAGTAATTTGTTTGTGATTTCTATGAATGAGATCATTTGAACTATTTTGACAGAATCAAAGCCATCTGATGATGATTCTTCAGCAAGGTCCAAATCTGGATCTTGGCAGACTGGACTCACCCTTACACCATCAACGTCGTTCTCAAATTAGTGTCTGGTTGTGTCATAATTGTTCTACCCACCATTGCTCTACTGAAGTGGGTACTGGTGGGCGCTGGTGGGCATTAATTGATTCCACGAACACACAGAATCCTAAGGAAAGAGCTTAGCTGAAATTCGACACTCTGTATTCGAGAGCATCGCTATCTTGAAAAAGAACTAATCCAATGTGAGAACAAACGGAAAGGGCTTTTTAGACCAAATTGAAAATATATTAGTTTTGAAATTGAATCCGACGCCTCATATGTATATATATATGTCACATGTTTCTGTGTCTTACAGCGTGCAAACGATTTACCCATACTCTTCGACAATGCGTGCACTTCTACCAATTCTTCTCGCATTCATTTTCTATATTGGATCAGGTAAGAGACACGTCGCGCTTCTTTAACTGAATAACTACGGCAGGTATCTTCGAACTTCTTTCTTTTCGTTTCTACTCAACATTTTCTGGATAAAAGCGAGACGAATAGGAAGTTCTTAGGGTTTATGATACTTACAGAACGTTCGCATCGCTGATTTTGTAAGTAAGCGAAAGCCGTAGAGAATCCGACTGCTCAGCACTACCGACCTGACTTCCGCTTAAAAAGTTCCCTAGGTCAAGTATCTACTGTACTTGATTTATTGAAGAGATATTATTTGAATTTTCACCACCTAAATTATTGTTTACCGACTCCAACAACTCAGTAGTACTCTAAGTGATTACCTCCTATTGACAAGCAAGCTGTCCATTTGTTCTAACAGTTATTATTGTGTACTCAAGAAAATCAGTTAGCTGTTGCTCAGACACAATTTGAACTGGGAGAATTCATCCTTGCGCTCCTTAACTTTGATTTTCTTAAAGTTATAGTGTCAAATGCCACCCTTAATCATGCCATCTCTAATCAATCGATGCTGTTTCTAACATGGTTTCAGCATACCGAAAATAACAAGAGATAAACTTTGCTAAATACTAGCGATTCGTAGTATCAAGCGAGAACGGCGACAACTATAGCATAGGCTTGAACGTGTCGTTCGCATCAATTTCTTCAAAGAAAAGGTAATAAATAAATATCAATTTTTTTAGTGCGACCAGCATCTGTTCGGGACGAACCGATCGTATATTTGTCGAATTGTGCTCACTGCTCGATAAACATGAAAGCCATTGAACCGTGCCTGACGCGCGTCGCCGGCTGTACCAGATGCACGATGTATCGAAATGATGAAAATCCGGGTAAATGTCGACGGAATCATTTTCTTACTACATGCTTCTATGAATTGTTTTTCAATAGATGTGCTCGAAGCAGGATGTTGTATGTCCGACTGTGGCCCGAAATACGAAGTATCAATTTCTAATGGTCGTCCGACGTATTTTTGTCAGGGCGATATTTGTAACCTGAAGATCGGAAAGGGTGTGATGGATCTTCTTTGATGACTTTGTCCGTTCAATGAGTATAATTTAATAAAATGGTTATGGGTTCCATGCAGCGAATAGCTGTGATCTGATTCGAATTTTTTTGTGAAATGTTGCATCGTATGTTGTATCCATACGAATGAGATGCAGTTCTCTATATTTGTTTTCACTCGATGAATGGAAACACAGCAATACTGATTTATTATCGACTTAGGATAGTGTGATGTAGATGGAAACGTAAAGGTCGAATGTTACATGTATCAATTCAGGATAGGATGGATACGTGTGGATATTCACTTCATTTTCACATCCAATGGTCTCTTTTGTAATTGGATGTCGTTCGAATTGTATGAAGAAAGTTTTCAATTGAAAACAGAAATGCTGAATGGGATATGTTAAAAGAACGTGAAAAAACTTCTAATCACGGTGTTGCCTGTGATGAAAATCCGGCAAGATCCAACTATCGCTGCATTGAAATTCAAACTATATCATCGCTATTTATGTAAATTAATAACAGTTTTCAGCAGTTGAGAAGGCAGTGAATGCCAAGATAGGCTACAAATATTGATTGTTTGAGAATATAACAATTACCAACGCCATCGCGTGATTTGACATTTATACAGAGGACACCTATAACAGGACGCAATGGCAATTTCTTATATATTGGTTGGTGTGGCCTATATTGACCGCTTCGTTTCTTTGTCTATCGGTCATCTTTCTCTTGTATCTGCTCGATTCATAACCCCATTGTCTAACTGATATAAGGCAGTGAGTTTGTTCAGTTCGGTTTTTCGCACTTAGAGAACGAAAATTGGTAAGCCATTGTTGAGAATGTGAATAGCAATTCTTCAACTATCGTTTCATGTGTTCTCGATTATGAAGGAATTGCGTCAAAATGTCCATTAGCGGTAATTTTTTCCTTCGAATTTGCCGTTTTCTTTGTAAAATAATCCAAGCAAATGGGTTTTCTCTCGTCCACCATAGTCAAAGTCGCAAGGAGAAGCAGAGCTAGAATGCCGAGATTTTATGGTATTCCCACGGTCAAATGAAATAAAATCTCAGTATGAAGATTCCAGAATTGCTTATTCCTTATTCGGAGTGAATCAAGATCAGAATCGCATACATTTATGATGTCCTCAAATACCATGACAATGAAATGTATAAAGATGCGAAAATGGTATGACGAAGGCTACGGTCTCCCACCAAAAAATGATACGTGCCGACTGTTGTTTTCATTTTTAGTTTCAATCTTATTGTTCAACAATGGTTACTGTATATTAGCATCATTAGCAGCTGTCGAAAGGCCGTTCAGTGATCCGGCTTCGTTACCAATGAACGTCGAACAACATTAGATCTCGATCAAATTGACAAATTCTATTTATACGTTCGATAGAAAACATGAAACTTAAACAGAGATTTATGATAAGAATATGTTTTTGTCGTTGTTGTTTTCTTTTTCTCTAGTTTTTCTGTGTTCACAGCAATAGTCTCTTTTGCTGCGCCTCTCTTTCCTAAGAAAACGATTGTTTGTACAAATTAAGTGTGGTTTTCGTTCGTAAATCTCAAAGTTGGAACTTTAACTGTGAAATATATGGTGAAGTAAGATAATGTAACATAGACGTGATCGAAATAACCACTGAATGTATGATGTGTACTTTATGAAAAAGCTTGTTAGATGGGACCTTCTATATGATATCCCATTGTCCCACGGGACGTCCCATGGGATGATTTTGTTCGTCCCATCCCGTCCCACGCGGAGCCCTGCACCCTATTATGTTTGAATGTGGAAAATTCACATGGAAATAACTGATGTCTGTTCGATTTCCATATTTATGTAAAGTCGATCTTCAACAGATCTTCTCATGTGCAGCACTCGCACCTGATTTCCAGGCAAGTTGTTGCATCAAATTCGGATCCCATCGTGATTATTTTCTCATCAAATGAGACTCAAATGAACACCCTCGACTCTGTTTTAGTGACGTAACAAGAGGTGGAGCTGAGACCCCAAGAGTGATCACGTAGTATGTTAAAAGCTTATAGGATATCTAAGAGTCTCCGTCCCTCCTCTAGCTGAGCCACTGCTCTATTACGTTCTGACAAGGACACACAGCTTGTCTTTTTATACATCGAATAATGCAGAACGAAGACGATAAAGAAAAATAGGTAATGGATGCAAATGCGTTCTTTTTATTATGTCATCTAGCAAAACCATGTGCTTGCATATAGTGTATTTGTTTCATTCGCTTCATTCGCGCAGAAACATCGTTGTATGCATATGGACAGTGATGCATTTTCCGGCTGCCAACAGTTGGTTTTGCTAACTTCTATATGAAACACGATGTCATATCGATGGAAAGATGAAGCAAGTGTTCATAGCGGTATATTCATATTCTCGGTGTAATTGCGTAAACCAGTTTGTAGGAGACTTCACAAGGAATTTTAAAACGAAAAAAAGCCAATGATTTGTTAATTTTGACATCATTTTCAGCTCATGATTTTGAATTTTTCTGAAAAATCCAAATAACTAATTAGATTAGCGTGATTAGTTTCACATCTGAAACACTACGTTTCTTTCCTTATCTGATTCAGTCTAAATTAGAGGCTTTCTGAGGAAAAAAAAATCAAATTAATCGATGACTTTGATTAAAAATACACCATGTGTCATCATTTCTTTTCAAAATAGGTGAATTCATGGGTATCAAACCACATTTTGGAAAAAAATTTTATGACTTAGTTCTAGAATGTTGGAAATCTAAACACTTGCTCGTCTGATTTATCACAAACATACAAAGGTCTTCAAAAATTTTTCAATCAGCCCATTTTGTAGAGGTTTTTGTGTTGGGTATTTTGATATAAAAAAACTTTCTAATTTCATCGATAAATAACGATGTTATGGTGAAAATAGTGAAAGCCGTCAAATTGTGCCAGAACTCTAGAGCAGTTTGGCGCCTTTTTGACATTCTTAGTATTTTGACCCTAAAATCGTTATTGTATCAGATACTCATGGATTTACCCAAAATACTTTTCTTTCAATGATTATTAACATCAACTTGTAAGATTTACTTACTCTAGAAATCTATCGACATGATATTATTACTGACAGTGTTGACTGTTCTATTCTTTTTTGTAATTGTGACATTTATTCGACCTATCCTGGTACGATATGGACAATTGCAAAAAGACTATAAAAGTATTTCATTTCTTCCTCTTTCATCTATTCCATTTGTTGGAAATTTACATGTAATGGATAAACAACCTCATCTTTTTTGTCAATTACTTTGTCGAATGTCAATCGAGTGTCAAAAACAAGGCAAAGGTATTTTTTGTCTTTGGTATTCAATATGGCCGTTAATTTTTTTCTGTGAAGCGAAAGGAATCGAAGTAGGTACATTCTATTATTATTTCTCACGTTATATATTCTCTCTTTCCAACATAGACGTTCATTAACAAGCAGCTGGTTAAATCTTTTGATTATACACTTTTGGAACCTTGGCTTAAAACGGGTTTGTTGACTAGGTAAAAAATAAACAATTTGATCAATTCAATTCAATAGCTTTGCTCTTTTATTAACTAGTAAAAATGATAAGTGGCGTAGTCGTCGTCGTCTTATTACACCGTCATTTCATGATACTCAATTATTACATAATTATATGCTCATATTCAATGAACAATCATCTGTTCTTGCTCATCGACTTCATCAATTGACAGAACAATCAAATAAAACACATGATCTATATCCATACATATCTGCATGTACACTTGATATTATTGCTGGTTTGTTAATATCTTCATCAAATGATTTATTAAATTTTATCTGTTTTTCAGAAGCAGCTACAGGAACACATCCAAGAGCTCAATTGAGTGATGGGAAAAATGAATTTGTTGAAGCAACTGTTCGGTAAAATAGAAGAAGAGTTCATTTAAAATTCAAACTTTCATTTTGTGTTAGCATCGGTCAAATAATGAGTAAACGTTCACGATCACCATGGCTATGGCCTGCATTTATCTTTGATCGACTACCAATTGGACGAGATCAGAAAAAAGCACTGAAAGTTCTTCATGGATTCACTCGTCAAGTACAGCTCCTTTTATTTATGAAGTACAATTGTTATTTTGTTTTGTTTGATTCAGGTCATTGAAGAACGTCTTGCTACATTTAATGTTGAAGATGCCACAAAGAGTACACGTCGTCTTGTTTTTCTTGATAGTCTACTTGCTCAAATGCATGCTGAAAAACTTTCATTAGATGATATTCAAGAAGAAGTTGATACATTTATGTTTGAAGGTCATGATACAACTGGAACTGCTTTAAATTTTTTTTGTTATTTAATGGGCTGTTATCCAGATGTTCAAGCAAAAGTTCATGCTGAAATGGATTCCATTTTTGGCGGTAATTATCTTTAATCAATTGTAAAAGACATTTCTTTCGTTTTTCGAAGATGACCAAGAAAGACCATGTACAATGGAAGATATTCAACAAATGACTTATCTTGATTGTGTGATCAAAGTAAATGATGATGATTTCTAGATTGTATTTCATCAAAGAATGTATCTATAGGAATCTATGCGCATTTTCCCAGCAGTTCCAGCCATCGCTCGTAAAGTGCAAGAAGATTTTGTTTCTCGTAAGTTAAAGTATTCTTGTAGAAGATTAAAATGCAATGAGTGCGTCACACAACAATTTACCGTAATTCCGAGGTGGACACCTCAATTCAAACATGGTCAAATCAACCCAACTCAATTAATTGGATAACAAATGAGGACCTTTTCTAGTCCCCAACGGATTCGAGATTTTTCTGTTCGGATCGAGTCAGGGATGGTCCTTGATCATACTCCACAGGTTCAATGCAGGATATCGTCTGATGAGATTTTTTCCATCTAGGGTACTCCACGGATGGAATTTCTACTATGAAGACTATTGCTCATGAAACAGATTGGAAGGATCTTTTCCATTGCAGAATTTCAAGCGCTATCCGAATATAGCCTTGCAAATGTGAATATGAAATAACATTAAAAGCATAAATAAACCAACGATTACTGGCTAAAAAGTGATGTCTCATAGTCATTGTTTATTGTATATAACTCATTTGATCCAAAAGTCGATTTTTCTGCCCGTTCAAACCGTTCCTCCATACGTAACTTTTCATGCTCTATTCGATGGCGTTGTGGAAAAGAACAAAAAAACAGTGGAACATGGTCAAGTTCTAAAAATACGAGTGAATTCCATTAGAAATCCCCTATAGGATCTCATTTGCGCTGTCAGTTACGTCTTTTTCGGATAGTATAAGTTGTTATAATGAAGTCGGAAAGATTAATTTCATGTTTTTCATCAGCAATCTATATCTGCTCTGTTGAATTGATGATCTTAATTTGTTTTTGTAATAGGTGACGTGACAATTCGTAAAGGTACTACTGCAGTGATATTCATATTTGGCATTCATAAAGATCCGAACGTTTTTCCAAATCCGGATAAATTCGATCCAGAACGATTTGCTTCTAATCCTCTAATTACGGATGAACGTTCACCATTTGCCTTTATTCCATTTTCGGCTGGATCTCGTAATTGTATTGGTAAGTGAATATTCTTTATATAAAGATATGATTCCAATTCTTTAAACAGGTCAACGTTTTGCTGGACTTGAAGAAAAAGTTGTATTGTCAACATTATTTCGTCGTTTTTCATTTCGTTCTACTCAAACTATCGATGAATTACAATTAGCAATCAATCTTATTCTTCGACCTCGAGTTCCTATTCAAATGTTGATCGAACGGCGACAACATCTTTAACGATTTGTCTTTTTTATGTCTAACATATTTCTTCATTTCCATGTGCATCACCCCTGAAACCAATAAATATATATTTCCAAATATCGCGAAGTCTGTCTCTTCTTCGCTGATTTCAGAAGCTATCGACAGAAACATAATCAAAATAAAATTTAGATTTCTAGAAACTTTTCATGCTAATGTTGATAGACTCACCAATCATCACTCCACAGCCATGTTGATAAGAACAAAGAATGGTTGATCATGTGGCCTAGAAATTGTACAAGTTTTATTTTGAATATTTCCATCTCGAAAATGGATATCTTACCATTTTGTCCAATCGCCTTGTTTATTCCAAATAAGGATACGATTAGCTAATGGATTTCCATCATCTCCAACAAACGTTTCAATGTTATCCACATTCCAATCGAGTGTATAAATTTTAAAATTTGAAACAGCATCATTAACAATTATGGACTTCGTTTCTTGAGTGTTTTTGCGATGATTATTTGCCTGTGTGTATACAGATGAATGAATACGCAATTGATCATAACCCACTTGTTTCATTAAATCAATTTCACCATTATCTGACCAATAGGCATTACCATATGTTTGCTTTTCCGGCAACTATAGTGTATGATATATCGATTTAAAAAATGAGATTCATGAGCGCAATTTCAAAATTAACCAAGAAAACTTATGATGTACATCACAGGCGACCATCAAATGAGACAAACAATTTTTTGCAAACTGCTGAATAGAGCGTGTCGCCCCCAGAACATGCCACGTTGTGAATTTGTGTACAGCAGAAATAAAAATTTCTACTTAGGGCGCGCGAAAAATTCTGTCACTCAAGACAAACTGTTCAATTACAGCAAATGTTCCAAAGAGTCACCGCAATGTTTGATACCAAGTTCAATCCAATTTTGTCATGCATTATAGTTTGTTTTTGATATCTTTCCTTGACACATATGAATTTACATGCTCGAATAAAGATACTTCAATTTTGATAGTTAGGAAAATTTTTCGTTTTTACGGCAGATTCTGCACCTCTGGTGTTAATATTGAAAGAGCAGTAATGGTAATCCACGGAGCCAATTTCAATAAAAACGACGAGTAAAATAATGTCTCGATGGATTGTTGTTGTCGTCGTTGTATGGCTAAGAATTCGCCAATGTTATGTATGACCTTATACGTCCACAATAGATCGACGAGGAAGAAGAACAACGAACATGGTAGCTATATCTCTTTAGCTATTTCATTTCACGTCTTTTGACACGATCGTCTTTATTTTTCCTTGAGCAAATTACGAAAATGAATTATATACGATTGTCAAGCGCGACAACTAACAATCATAGTCAGCTAATCAATTTTTATATGCAAAAAATATAATTATCTTGTGTCGATTTTTTATTTCTTCCTTCATACGATATGCATTTACTCACGTATCACAATCGCATAGCTGATAATTTTTTTCTTTTCTTCAAGTTGTTGACTCGTCCGAATAAAGGACACGTGCCTATTAAATATACATTACATTTTTTGCTTCATTTTCATAGTTGTTGTGACCATGTTTCTTCTACCAACAGTACTTGTCGCCATATTGCTCTTACTGTTTTTCATCTATACGAAACTCGTCTATTTTACATTGCGTGGGCCGATACCAGGACTTGCACCCCAATTTTTCTTTGGCAATCTTCTTCAATCCGGTCTTCTACAAGGTCGAGAAAGTTTACCCACTATCTATCAGTCATTCAAAGCGCGATATGGTGATATATTTCAATTTTGGCTAGGCTCTACACGAATAATTGTTCTCGGAAATATTGATGATATTCAACATGTGTATAATCACCGGTATATCTATGATGTGGGAACTATATTTTCAGAAAAAATTGGCTTGCTCTTTCCAAATGCGCTCATTACCAATACAGGTCAGTGCTAGTCGACTACATAATGCATGGCAACTATAGCAAAGGTGGATGCTCAAATCTCGAAGAGCTAACAGTAGTTGAATGGTGTCCTCACTTCGGTGGGACATATTATAAAATTGGGACAATACAAAAAATATCTGAATGGCATGTGACTGCTTCATGATGTGTGAGTGTATTTTATATAAGAACGTGAGATTAGAATTTTTGGAAAATCTATTTTTTTATCTTCCGTAATCTAACAGTATTGTCGAAGGTCGAAAATCGATTTTTCCTCATTTTTGGTCTCATGTTCAATTCAAAAATTTTCTCATTTACGAAATTCGTATTTTTAGTCATATGCTTGAACATTGATTGAATATTTACATACATGTCTATTCAGGTGCCAAATACAAGCGTCATGCCAGTCTCATTTTACCATTATTTCGTCGCAGTAAGATTATTTCAAATCTGAATATAATCATCAATTGTACTGACAAACTATTGTTACGATGGCGTGCACGAGACAATGCGTCGCGTGTTCATCTTGACATGATCGAACAATGTCAACATCTTCTCTTGTCTATTATTGGCTTTATTGCTTTTAATTATGATCTACAAACACTTGAAAATGAAGAAAATATTCATCAAAATGAGCTGGGACACGCTTTGCAAGTCTATCTTCAATCGTATCGAACCGTGTTCTATTTACCAAAACCCGTGGCTCGAATTTATATGGCGTTAAATCGAGATTATCAGAAGTCGTTGATTGTACTTCGCCGATATGTGCATTCAATTATTGAAGAAACAATCCAGATGGATCAGTCAGTGATTGCCGAGCAGAAACGAACAAATTTAATCGCAACGCTGGTCGGCTCATTGCAACAAGATGAAAGAAGTGAAGCAACGAAAGCAGAAGAAGACAAAATTGGTTAGTTATTCGAAAAATAAGGCGTTTAGTTGACCGCACAATTGAGCACTAGTTTTATGTGTCTAGGTCTATCTCGACAAGAAATTTTTGACGAGATACTCCTATTTCTGGTTGCTGGCTTTGAGACAACCTCGACTGCATTGACTTGGTTCATTTATTTTGTCAGTATTCATCCACGAGTACAGACTAAAATGAAGTTGGAACTAGCCGAACACAACATAAGTAATGAACAATCTCTGACTGTCCAGCAGATCGATTCTCTTGTTTATCTCGATTGTGTCATTAACGAAGTACTACGTTTTGCTCCACCGATCAATGGCAGCGCTCGAAGAGTTCTTGTTGATGATCGTCTTCCATCAAACGGAACCCAATTGTATAAGGGCGATCAGATTTACATACCGTTGTACAATTTAGCGCGAGATAAACGCTATTGGACTTATGATCCTGATCAATTCTACCCAGAACGATATATGATAGAAGGAATCGAAAGCCAACAAGACAAGGCACATGTATCACTGGCGTTCGGTGGTGGACATCGACGATGTATTGGACAAGACTTGGCTCGATTCGAACTCAAAGTTATTTGTACTCGATTCATGCAGAAAGTCACATTCGGAGATGGCGGACCACAAGTCAATGCAGGCGGATACCAACAGCGACTCTCCATCATGCCAAAGCATATTGGAGTCACACTGACTTTTGACAATTGACTTTCTTGGGACTAACGGAACTACAAGTCACTTTTATCGTTTCGATGGGCTCGATCCATTGTATGAAATTCAGCTATGTACTATGCATGATGAAGAAACCACTAGTAGGGAAAGGAGAATAAACTTCCATGTATAGTCTTACAAATCTAAAACTCGAATTCGAATAAGAAACGAGACAATTACTGTCAAGAGAGCGGTGCGACTGGACATTAAGAGAACGAATAGACTCTAGCTGATCTATCAATATTGCAATACTTTTCAACATCAGCAACGTCAGTTGTTGATATGAAGTGAGGAGGACATTTTCATCGATTTGCTCATATCACAATCTTTTAAAGAGAAAGTTCGAAGCTTAGGTAAACGGTGAAAGATGAAACACTCCCTCGTGTTGCAGCAAACTTTTGCAACTAGAGGACGCAACGATTATAGAAGATCTGAACAAAGCGTTTTCATCTTCATTGATACAACAGAATAATAAAACCACATCAACAAGATAACCCGATCGAAATCAATGGTTCTTAACCGAAAGATTCCTCCTTCAAATTCAGGCGGAGGCATCATACTTTTTCAGTCGTAAAATCCTTCATGTTGGTGACTAACAAAGTGACAACATGTGGACCTATGCCTACACTGTTTTGGTTGTCTTTTTGCTAAATATTTCTTCTTTCTATTTGTCCATTGACATAAGAAAGAAAATAAATATGAATGGAAGAAAACAATTCTGATCATGCAATTCCATCATAAATAGGAAGATTGGCTCTTACAGACACTAGATAAATCAAAAACTACAAAACTAATGAGCAGTATCTAGCAAATTGTATCATAACTCTATTCAATCATCAGCTTGCTTCTCGTCTGTTAGCTCTTCATTTGCCAGTCACCGAGCTTCTTCTTCACCTAATTCTTCCACTACTTATTTTTCGTAACTCTCACGTTCTGCTTTCGCCAAAACATGCTTCTATCTACCATTTGTATCTTGACAGAAAAATGTCTTTGCAAGAACAAAAAAAATGTTTATTTTCTTTGAAATTCACTGTATTCCTCTTCATATAATCACGTAAACAACGTTCTAAAATAGCATCCTTCTGTTTTCACCCTTAGTGATTTTTTATTGAAATACTGATTTTGTGCTGCAGAATAAAATTATCTGTTATCTTCTCATTAACGAATAGTCAGCCAAGTAGAAAAAAAGAGAGATCAGTGTCGTCTTGTCGTTAGAAGACCTTTACGGACACAATAGGCTACTGTTTGACATGCAGGTGCTGTCATTTTTCCCTTCGCTGGATGATCGACAATCCGGCACACAAAACTAATGTCCTCATTAGAATTAAAGAAGAGTGGGTATAAACTTAATAATTTGATAACAGCAACAACTAACAACCTGTGCTTTCAGCAATAGAACGAAGAGATCGTGGGACGTCTTTTTCTCCGATAATATGTAAGATGAAATCATTTGAAAACCAATTATTTCCATAAAACATTCAAAAACATGCATCACAATGGGCTACCACTTCGATGAAAATTCGTTTTTTGACGCGTGATTTAGATAGGGGTTTGAGATCTATAATTCTCGGCACAATGCGAATAATGCTCTCCACACATCAAAGACAAGTTTTTGACATCGCATAACTGAGACACCAAACAAACGATTCAAATATCAGTCATAGGTTTTCCATTCGACTACTGATAAGTGGCATTTGCTATTAGTGGATGAAGCACAAAGTACTGACACGAAACTCCAAACTCTCGCAAAAAGAAAAGATCACTTATGCGTTTATACTTGAAGAACTAGCGGTCGTTGTTCTAGCTCTCATCGACATTCATGCTATTGTACACTTGAATTTGTCCATTTTAAGACTTTATGCTGAAAACCGACCAATTTAACACATCAGAGCCTGAAAACAAACCGAACTCGAACCAACTGTTCGGAACATGAGTCGAATCGAACTCGAACCGGAGAAGTTCGGTTCGTTTCGGATCTGTTCCACCTATGGATTTTTAAAAGTTGCATATTTCACTCGAAAAAGAAACCTCATCTCTTTAAAACAAAAGACTAGCTAAAGGATAGTTAAAGTAAACGAATGTTAAAGGTTAGAGTTCATGAATCCAACTGTTTTCCAGTGTTTTTTCCAAATCGAACCAAACTTGAACAGTTCAGTTGGGCTGGAGTGGAATCAAACCGATCCCGAACCGATTTTTCTAAGCTTATGTCGAACTGAATCGACCTGGGGCCATTTTTCTGCGATTTCAGTCCACCGAACCAAACCCGAACCTGAAAACCTCGGTTTATTTCGGACTCTGTAACACATTCCTTCGATGATGAAAATCAGTAAAAATAGAATCCTTTCCAGCACATTGGGATCCTAAGCTTAGAATTCCACGTGGACAAGTTGTCG
>JADMIO011294147.1_pt1 | contig 78833 bp, 66 predicted proteins | sample 8958161 | NCBI WGS metagenome assembly JADMIO01 (sample SAMN16585339, study PRJNA669376) | soil metagenome | isolation source: Crop rotation soil | place: USA: Cullars Rotation, Alabama | collected 2011 | reverse complement strand
CGTGGCGGAGTTGGTGATCGCGGTGGTGTCGGTGATCGCGGCGGCGTTGGTGATCACGGTGGTGTCGGCGATCGCGGCGGCGTGGGCGATCGTGGAAGCGGTGGGAATCGTGGTGGCGGAATTAGCGATCGGACCGGTCCTGGCTCGATCAATGCTCGATCAGGCGGCGATCGCGCAGGCAACCGAAGCATCTCCAGCGGCTCAGGGAGTCGTGGCGGCTTCGGAGGTGGTTCCGGAGGTTTCAGTGGAGCGAGTGCTCGTTCGAGCAGTAGTCGAGGCTCTTCCAGTATGGGTGGCGGCGGCTTCGGTGGCGGCAGCCGTGGCGGTGGCGGCGGCTTCGGCGGCGGTAGTCGTGGCGGCGGTGGCGGTGGTCGCGGCGGCGGCGGCGGTGGTGGTCGTGGCGGCGGCGGCCGGAGGAGGTAACAGTTCGCTGTTGCACACAGTCAGTACCCACCTGCGATAGCGGGTGGGCCAGTGATCGGCATTTATGGAATGGAGTAAACCTATGATGTTGCATAACCGAATCTCTATCTATTTAGTTGACGCAATGCTTTTGTGTTTGCTGGCAGCCCCGGCGGCCACCTCGCAAACAGTCGACAGAAGAGGAAAGGCATTCGCGACCGCTGAAGACGCTGCGAATGCGCTCATCGATGCGGCTGAGAAATTTGACGAGATGGCGCTCGCGGAAATTCTTGGTCCAGACAGCTATGACATCGTTCATACAGGCGAACCTGCCCGTGATCGTGAAGTAGCGCAGAAGTTTGCCGAACAGGCGCGGATCAAGAAAAACGTCCATTACCAACCGAAAAATCCTCGTCGCGCGATTTTGGAGATTGGAGAGGATGATTGGCCCTTCGCTGTGCCGATTGCGAAGGTCGGTTCGACGTGGTCCTTTGACACTAAGGCCGGTCGCCAGGAACTTTTATACCGGCGCATCGGCGGTAATGAGCTTGATGCGATTGCAATCTGCCGCGGGTATGTCGAAGCCCAGCATGAATACGCGCTTCAGAAGCGCGGTACCTCAGGCCAAAACCAATATGCGCAACGCATCATCAGCACTCCCGGAACACAGGATGGATTGGCATGGCAAAACAGCGACGGTACCTGGGGTGGTCCAATCGGCGAAAAAGTAGCCGCGGCGATCGCGCGCGGTTACTCGTCGAGAACCGAGCCTTATCACGGTTATTTCTTCAAAGTTTTGAAAGGGCAGGGACCTTTGGCGCCGCTCGGTGAGATGGATTTTGTTGTAAAGGACGTGATGATCGGCGGCTTTGCGCTTATTGCCTTTCCGGCGCAGTACAGGGTAACGGGTGTTCAGACTTTTATGGTGAGTCACGACGGTGTGGTTTACCAGAAGGATTTCGGTCCCAAAACACTCGAGCTCGCCGGCGCAATCGATCGCTTCAATCCCGATAAAACCTGGACGCCTGTCCTGGACCAATAAAATAAGCCACGGATTACACGGATCTGTTCCGTGTAATCCGTGGTTTGTTTTTAATGGATCACGATCCCCACGCTGAGACGCAGGTTATCCTGCCGCGTGCCTGGAATGACGAAGGGTTGGCCCACGGTTTGAAACGGCGTCGGCACCAATACGATACCCAACTGCTGATCGCCGCGGTTAATGATGTTCCAGTCCACCTGAACTGCCCGAATGTCAAAGCGATGGTTGAGCTTGATGTCGATGCCACCGCCGAACGCCATCGCGAAACTCGTCTCGTTCACGTGAAAGTCATTGATGCCTAACACAGCCGGCAGTTGCGGACTGTCCACGTCCAGCTTTTGATGGGCAACTCCAAACAGTGCGTGCCCGAAGGGTTTGAAGCGCGGCCCATCTTCGAGATTATTTTTGATCTGGATGCCGCCCAGAAAATTCTGCACTGTCGAATCCACCGTGCCGCTGCCCGCCGGCCGCGAGAAATTGTCCTCACGCAGGTGTAGCGAGTAATCGAACGTGACGCCGACGTATTTGTGGAAGTTGCGTGTAACGGCCAACTCGAATCCGCGCAGTGTGTTCTTTTCACCAAGAATGTCGTTGACCGCTGCGTTGTCCGTATCGCCTCCGAGGTTATCGAAGCTCAATGCGGAATAGCCCCCAAAAAATTCCCATTTCTTGTAATCCTGCGCCCAGACAGTGCCGGCGAAGATCAGGAGGAGGCTAAAAACTGTCAGTACTCGTTTCGTCATTTCCATATTTCTTTCCCTTTCATGGTTTCGTTTTGCAGGGAGATATCGAAATGAAGCCATAGAGGCAGGAGCACGAGCACTGTAAGTTTTGACAGTTACCGGACGCCTGAGTCGTTCCTAGAATTTCATCATCCCGAGCTCCGGCGGTGAGCACGTTATGAAACAAGGAGAGATGAAAATGTCTAAAGAAGAAAAAGCCCCTGCTAACGTCTCAGACACGAGCGCGCAACCCGATTCAACGACTCCGATTTCTGACTCGTTCATCTCACAGGACATCCCGCCTGGTGTCGATCGCCGCACTTTCCTGATGAGAAGTGCGGTCGTCGGCGCTACGACGGTAATTCTCGGTCGCTCTCTCTCTGCACACGAGAGAACACTCCGATCCGTCGCCTCGCCGCCGCACGTCTCCGATCAATTGGACGTCGTGAAGAAGGAAAAAGGACCGGTGATGACGACTTTGGACGAGTTCTACAAAGTCGGACCAGGTCCCTCGAGCTCTCACACGATCGGCCCGATGCGCATTACCTATGACTTCTACCAACGCGCCATTAAGTTGCCGGAGGACAAGCTCGCCAGGGCGACGGCATTGAAAGTTCATTTGTTCGGGAGCCTCAGCGCCACTGGCAAAGGACATGGCACTGAGCGCGCAGCGCTGGCGGGAATTGTGGGCAAAGAACCGGCCACAGTCGATCCGGCATTTCTCGACGGCTTGCGCGACAAGCCCGATCAAACGTTTCAGGTAAAACTCGGACCGAAGACGATCAATGTCAGTCTCGCTGACGTCATCTACGATGCGCCGAAGGGAAACTTTCCACACGCGAACACAATGACCGCGAAGCTCATGGCCGGTGACGAGGTGCTGCTCGAACAGGAGTATTACTCCGTCGGCGGTGGTTTCATCGAGTGGAAAGGCTACACCCCTCCGAAGAAGAACCCGCCCAAGTATCCCTTCGGGACCATGAAAGAGCTGCGAGCACACGCAGAGAAAAATAATCTGTCGATTGCGCAGGTCATCATGGCGAACGAGATGTCGATCGCCGGGAGGACGAAGGAAGAGGTGTATGCCTTCATCGACAAGATCACCGGCGCGATGGTCGCTACCGTGAAGTCAGGTCTCAAGGTTTCGGAAGACGACGTGCTGCCTGGTCCAATCAAGCTGCACAGCAAAGCCGCAACTGTTTACAAGCGCGCCATGGATGAAGCGTACCAGTCGGATCGCGGCATCGGTGTTATTTCGGCATATGCCTTGGCTGCGTCGGAAGAGAACGGGCGTGGTCACCTCGTCATCACCGCACCGACAGGCGGCTCCGCCGGAGTACTGCCGGCGATTGTCTATGGATTGGGAGAAGGAGGGCGCAAGCTTTCACCGGAGAAGATCCGCGAAGGCATGCTGGCAGCGGCCGCGATCGGTTACCTGTGCAAGCACAACGCGACCCTCTCTGCCGCTGAAGGTGGTTGCCAGGCGGAAATCGGTGTGGCTTCGGCGATGGCCGCGGCCCTCGCCGCGACTGCACATGACGCTGAGCCGCGCGTAGTCGAAAACGCGGCTGAGTCGGCGCTCGAACATCACCTCGGAATGACGTGCGATCCGGTCGCCGGCTTTGTGCAGGTGCCATGCATTGAGCGTTGCGCGTTCGGCGCGGTGAAGGCGTGGACTGCTTACGCGATCGCTAGCAACGAGATCGCAAGCAGGCATCGCGTGGATCTGGACGCGACCATCACGGCCATGGCCCAGACGGCGAAAGACATGAACAGTAAGTACAAGGAAACCAGCGAGGCCGGGCTGGCTCTCTCCGTCGTGCTTTGTTGAGCCGCAAAGAGGCACAAAAATGGCGACTCCGGCTACGATCGAGATGGTAAGCAAACGCGAAACGCTGAAGAGCGTTCGTGTAGCGACTGTCGCCTGGCTCCTTACCGCAGTCTATTACTTTTTTCAGTACGCACTGCGGTCGGCGCCGGGTGTGATGATGCCGCAGTTGTCGGATGCCTTTGGTCTCAACGTACTCGGCGTCGCTTCAATCGTCGGCTTGTTTTACTACGGCTACTCGCCGTTCAGCCTCGTAGCCGGCGCCGCGATGGACCGGCTTGGACCACAACGGCTGTTGCCTCTCGCCGCGGGCGTCGTCGGCGTGGGAGCCCTCCTGTTTGCAACCGGTAATCGCGAAGTAGCCGGCATCGGACGGTTTATGCAGGGAGCCGGAGGTGTCTTCGCACTCATCGGCGCCATCTACATCGCAACGAAAAATTTTCCAGCTTCTAAAGCGGCGACGTTAATCGGCGCGACTCAAATGTTTGGGATGGCGGGTGGTTCGGCGGGCCAGTTCGTAGTTGGACCACTGATCGCACAAGGTCTTAGTTGGAATGCTTTCTGGGTCGGCATGGGCGTTCTCGGTCTGCTGATCGGCGTGTGCCTCTTCTTTCTGATACCTAAAGAAGAACGACGCGCTCAGTCGGGTGGCGGGTTCAAGAGTACAACGGCAGCGTTCGCCACTGTTTTCAGGAACCCCCAATCGATCCTGTGCGGCCTGATTGCCGGGTTGCTTTTCATTCCCACCACGATTTTCGACATGGTTTGGGGCGTGCGTTACCTGCAGGAAGCGCACGGCCTTGACTATGGCACTGCGGTCATGCGTTCCGCGACTGTTCCATTTGGCTGGATCATCGGCTGCCCGTTGCTGGGCCTGATTTCGGATCGATTGGGACGTCGCAAACCAGTGCTCATCGTAGCCGCCGTTCTGCTTTTCATGTGCATGGCCTGGATACTCTTTGGACCACCCAACGTCTTTCCACCTTACGTCCCTGGCCTCTTCACGGGAATCGTTTCGGGAGCGGCGATGCTGCCCTATACGATTATTAAGGAAGCGAACCCGCCGCAGTTTGGCGGCACGGCTACAGGTGTCGTGAATTTTCTCAACTTCACTTTCAGTGCCTTGCTTGGTCCGGTGTTCGGCTGGAGTTTGCAACAGGTGTCGGGTGGGTCCTCGGAACTATCACTCCCGGATTTCCAGAGAGCGTTTCAGCCAATGCTTTTCGGTGTGCTGATCGCCATTGTCCTGTGTCTTTTCCTGAAAGAGACAGGCACGAGCGCCAGGGATGAACTCGACGAAACCCAACCGGGGTAAAGAAATGAGCCAACAAACAGGAACGGGAAAATACGAAAGGCTGTTGGAGCGTTGCAAGAGTCTCGCGGCAATTCCGACCGCAGTGGCCCACCCTTGTGAAGAGTCTGCTTTGACTGGAGCAGTCGAAGCGGCGCACGCAGGACTCATCGAGCCGATACTCGTGGGCCCTGCCGCCAGGATCGAGGAGACCGCCAGGTCTGCAAACATCGATCTCGGCAAACTCGAGATCGTTGATGCGGCGCACAGCATGGAATCGGCGAAAAAAGCTGTAGACCTGGTGAAACAAGGTCGAGCGGAAGTGTTGATGAAGGGAAGCCTTCATTCTGACGAACTGTTGTCGGCGATTGTTTCCCGCGATGGTGGTTTGCGCACCGGTCGTCGCGTCAGTCACGTGTTTGTGATGGACGTTCCGACATATCACAAGGTGCTCATCGTCACCGATGCTGCAATCAACATCGCACCGACGCTCGAAGACAAGGTTGATATCTGTCAAAACGCGATCGATCTGGTCGCTTCACTGCGCCAGGACAAATCTGAGAAGCCAAAGGTGGCGATTCTTGCAGCGGTCGAAACGGTCACTAGCAAAATGCCGGCGACGATCGATGCGGCGGCACTCTGCAAAATGGCTGAGCGTGGTCAGATCAAGGGAGGAATCCTCGATGGTCCCCTCGCGTTTGATAATGCGATCAGCAAACAAGCAGCCGATATCAAAGGGATCAAATCCGCGGTCGCGGGCGATCCGGACATCCTGCTGGTTCCCGATCTTGAAGCCGGCAACATTCTTGCGAAGCAGTTGAGCTTTCTCGCCAACGCCGACAGTGCCGGGCTGGTTTTGGGAGCGAAGGTGCCCGTGATTCTTACCAGTCGCGCCGACAGCGTGCGTTCGAGAATCGCGAGTTGTGCGGTCGCAACAATGGTGGCCCATGCGCGGCGAATGAATTTATAGGGATAACGCCGAAGGCGTTGGCTAATTCGAGCCAGGGGTTGGGATAACGCCGAAGGGATTGGTTAATTCGAGCCAGGGGTTGGGATAACGCCGAAGGCGTTGGCTAATGCGAGCCAGGGGTTGGGATAACGCCGAAGGGATTGGTTAATTCGAGCCCCACGGGTTGGGATAACGCCGAAGGCGTTGGCTAATTCCAGCCCGGGGTTGGAGCGCAGCGACAACCCTGGGAACGATTTCTTTGAAAACATTATTAACCCTGAAAGGGTTCGCCGGGTGAGAAACCCTTTCAGGGTTCATCGGAAAGATAAACGAATTAACCCAGGGTTGTCGCTGCGCTCCAACCCTGGGCTGGAATTAGCGAACGCCTTCGGCGTTAATTCGAATCATTGCACAATGCCTTCGGTGTTACTCAACCCTGGGCTGGAATTAGCGAACGCCTTCGGCGTTAGTTCGAGATCAAATTGCACCGGTTCTCAACGTGACAGAGCAAAGGAAGGTTACGCCGTTGGGTAAAACCAAAATCACTGTTGACGGCAACGAGGCGGCGGCTTCGGTTGCTTTTCGTTTGAGCGAGGCGATCGCAATCTTTCCGATCACACCCAGTTCGCCAATGGCCGAACTCTGTGACGAATGGGCCAGCCGCGGCAAGACAAACCTCTGGGGTGTTATTCCTGAGATCGCCGAGATGCAATCAGAAGGCGGCGCCGCCGGCGCGGTCCATGGCGCGTTGCAGGCCGGCGCCCTCTCGACAACTTTCACGGCGTCTCAGGGCCTGCTCCTGATGATCCCCAACATGTACAAGATCGCAGGAGAGTTGTCGCCCTTCACCATGCACGTCACTGCTCGAACTCTCGCGACGCACGCGTTGTCGATCTTTGGCGATCACTCGGACGTCATGGCCTGCCGCCAAACCGGTTTCGCGTTGCTGTGCTCAAACTCAGTGCAGGAGGTACATGACTTCGCAGCGATCGCTCATGCTGCAAGTCTCGAATCGCGCATTCCGTTCTTGCACTATTTTGACGGCTTTCGCACCTCACACGAAGTGGCGAAGATCGATCAACTCAGCGACGACGATCTCCGCAGCCTGATCTCCGAACCCGCGATCGCGGCGCATCGACAGCGCGCGCTGACTCCCGACAAACCCGTCGTTCGCGGCACCGCCCAAAATCCGGATGTCTTTTTCCAGGCGCGTGAGGCAGCGAATCCTTTTTATGACGCCTGCGTCGAGATCGTCGCGCGCTTAATGCGCAGCTTCGCGGAGCGAACAGGCCGGCAGTATGGTTTGTTTGATTACGAAGGAGATCCGCAGGCCGAACGCGTCATCGTCATCATGGGTTCGGGCGCGGAAACTGTACAGGAAACCGTCGACGAGCTGGTGAGTTACGGCGAGAAAGTGGGCGTGCTCAAAGTGCGACTTTACCGGCCCTTTTCACAGCCAGCTTTTCTTGATGCACTGCCGAAGAGCACGCGCAGGATCGCCGTACTCGATCGCACCAAAGAACCGGGAGCGCCCGGCGATCCGCTTTACCTCGACGTGATGACCGCGCTGGGAGAGAGGCGCGGAGATCATTTCGAGGTCGAGCCACAAGTGATCGCCGGGCGCTACGGACTGTCGTCAAAGGAATTTACTCCCGCGATGGTCAAATCAGTTTTCGATGAGCTGAGCAGGGAAGATCCGCGCCGTCACTTTACCGTCGGCATCATTGATGACGTCACTCACTTATCGCTCTCCTGGGATCCGGCGTTCCGAACCAAAGCCGATGACGTTTCGACATCACTCTTCTACGGCCTCGGAGCCGATGGCACCGTCGGCGCCAACAAGAATTCGATCAAAATCATCGGTCAGGAAACCGATCAGTTTGTGCAGGGTTACTTTGTCTACGATTCCAAAAAGTCAGGTGCGATCACGGTCTCACACCTGCGCTCGAGCCCGCGTCCGATACGTTCGGCTTATCTCATCGATCGGGCCGGTTTCGTAGCCTGCCACCAGTTCGACTTTATCGACAAGATCGACGTACTCGAATACGCCGCGCCGGGTGCAGTCTTCCTGTTGAATGCCCCCGGCGACAGCAGTCAGGTTTGGGATCGACTTCCAAGGGAGATGCAACAGCAGATCATTGAAAAACAGATCCGCTTCTACGCCATCGATGCTTATGCACTCGCAAAGCAGGTCGGAATGGGCGGGCGCATCAACACGATCATGCAGACCTGCTTCTTCGGCATCAGCGGGATCCTGCCGCGCGATGAAGCGATCTCACACATCAAGAAATCGATCGAGAAGACCTATGGCAAGCGCGGCCCGGAAGTGGTGCGACGAAACTGCGAGGTTGTTGATCAGGCCCTGGCTAACCTGCACGAGGTTCAAGTGCCTGCTGCTGTCAGTGCCGTGCGCACGCGGCCGCCGATCGTGTCGGAACACGCGCCTGACTTCGTGCAAAAAGTCACGGCCGTCATGCTCGCCGGTAAAGGCGACTTGCTTCCCGTGAGCGCCTTCACCGTTGACGGCACGTGGCCGGTCGGAACCGCGAAATGGGAGAAGCGCAACCTGGCGCTCGAAATTCCGGTATGGGACTCGAAGGTCTGTATTCAATGCAACCAGTGCGCGCTGGTCTGCCCGCATGCAGCGATCCGTGCGAAGGTGTACGACGAATCATCACTCGCGTCGCCGCCCTCAACTTTCAAGTCAACCGCTTATCGTGCGCCGGAGTACAAAGGAAAACTCTTTACGATTCAGGTAGCGCCGGAAGACTGTACCGGCTGCAACCTGTGCGTGAACGTCTGCCCGGCCAAGGACAAGACGAATCCAAAACACAAAGCGATCAATATGGAGCCGCAAGCCCCACTGCGTGACAACGAACGCGCAAACTACGATTTCTTCCTCGGCTTGCCGGAGCTGGACCGTGCTGACGTGGTCCGCCTCGATCACAAAGGCTCGCAGTTTCTCGAGCCGTTGTTTGAATACTCGGGGGCGTGCGCCGGCTGCGGCGAGACGCCGTATCTGAAACTGCTGACGCAATTGTTTGGCGACCGGCTTCTGATCGCGAACGCAACGGGTTGTTCATCGATCTACGGCGGCAATCTTCCCACTACTCCATACACAACGAATCGCGAAGGCAGAGGCCCGGCATGGTCCAACTCATTGTTCGAAGACAACGCCGAGTTTGGCTTTGGTTTTCGCCTCGCGCTGGACGCCCATCAGAATGCTGTACGCGTACTTGTCGAGCACCTCGCCTCGGAGTTGGGCGACAACCTGGTTACGGAATTGCTGCATGCGAATCAGGACAACGAAGCAGGCATTATCGCGCAACGCGAGCGGGTGAAAGTATTGCGTGAGAAGCTCGCTGGTTTGCAGTCTGCGGAGGCGCGGCGATTAGAACAGTTGGCTGACTATCTCGTGAAGAAGAGTGTTTGGCTTGTCGGCGGTGATGGCTGGGCCTACGACATCGGTTACGGCGGGTTGGACCACGTCCTGGCAAGTAGACGCAATGTCAACATTCTGGTGCTCGACACCGAGGTCTATTCAAATACCGGAGGCCAGCAGTCGAAGGCCACACCGCTCGGCGCCGCCGCTAAATTTGCCGCGGGTGGAAAACCGGTTGGCAAAAAAGACCTCGGCTTACTGGCGAACATGTACGGGCACGTCTACGTTGCACGCGTGGCCTTTGGGGCCAAGATGCTCCAGACCGCGCAGGCATTTGTCGAAGCGGAATCGTATGACGGTCCGTCACTGATCATTGCCTACAGCCACTGTATTGCACACGGTTACGACATGGCCCAGGGCGCCGCCCAACAAAAACTCGCGGTGGAGTCGGGAGTCTGGCCGCTCTATCGCTTCGACCCGCGCCGGTTGGTCAAAGGCGAGGCCCCGCTCAACCTCGACTATGGACCACCCAAACCCAAAGTTGCGGAGTATATGCGCAACGAATCGCGCTTTCGCACGATTGAGCGCGCTGACCCTGCACGCTTCAAACAGTTTCTCGATGAAGCGCAGGCCGCTGCGGACAGGCGTTATTCGGGTTATCAACAACTCGCAACGATCAAGTTGCCGTCTCGTGAACCAAAGGAAGAACAAACGGGGTCGAGCAATGGCGACGGTTTGGAAACGAAATGAATCTCAAGACCAAATATTTAGGAATTCCGTTGTCTCATCCTCTGATCATCGGGTCAAGCTCGCTAACAAACGATCTCGACACCGTCAGGCAACTAGAGGATGAGGGTGCGGCTGCCCTGGTCCTGCGTTCGCTCCATGAAGAAGAGATTACAGGCGAACAGATGGATGGGTTCTTTCAGAGTGAAAGCCACGAAGAGTCATCTGCTGAAGCGGTGAGTTATTTTCCCGAACCCGAGTTGGGACTGGGTCCGGATGAATATCTCGAGCATTTGCATCGCGTGAAGCAGGCAGTTGCGGTTCCCGTGATCGCTTCACTCAGTGGTACGAGCACGTGCGGTTGGGTTTCCCACGCGCGACTCATCGAACAGGCGGGAGCGGACGCAGTGGAACTGGATCTCTATCATTCGGCGAGTGACGTCCTGACGAGCGCTGCCGATGTGGAAGCCCAGATGATCGGGGTGGTGCGTGAAGTAAAGCAGGGGATCAAGATTCCCGTGGCGGCGAAACTCTCGCCCCTGTTCACAGCATTCGCCAACTTCGCCAGCCGGCTCGATGTGTCAGGTGTAGACGGACTGGTGCTCTTCACTCGCTTTCACAAGGTGGACATCGACGTTGTCGAGCTTGAAGTGTTGCGCTCACTGCAACTGTCTGACTCTTCGGAGTTGCAGTTACGACTCAGAGCCGCAGCGGTCCTGGCCGGCAGAGTGAAAGCGTCACTCGCAATTGCCGGCGGCGTTCATACAGCGCTCGATGTGATCAAGGCGACGATGGCCGGGGCGAGTGTCACGCAGTTAGTCTCAGCTATTTTGAAAAACGGTCCGCGTTACTTGCGGACGCTGCGCACTGAACTAGACGCGTGGATGGAAGCGAACGAGTGGGATTCCCTTGAAGAGATGCGGGGCAACATGAGTTTTCAGCGCATCCCGGATCCGTCCGCCTACGAGCGAGCAACTTATCGAATGTTTCATTGATAGCTCTCTGCGGCCCTCTGCGATCTCTGCGTTAAAGGGGCATTTTCAACACAGAGATCGCAGAGGACCGCAGAGGGCCGCAGAGAAAACCAACCAGGAGATTGATCAGTGAACAACTACGCACTTGTACTGAATGCCGGCTCATCAAGTTTGAAGTTTTGTCTCTTCGAGCGACCCGCGGGTGAAGGCTGGCGCCTGGCGGCACGCGGGCAAATCGAGGGTATCGGTACGGCGCCTCGCCTCTCGGTCAAAGACGCTAATGGTGAGAGTTTGGCGAAACAGGATGTTTCGGTTAACGACGGACATGAAGCAGTCGAGGCTCTAGCTGCGTGGCTAAGATCAAAATACGGCGGCTCAACCGTGCTCGGTATCGGTCATCGCGTGGTCCATGGCGGGTCGCGTTTCGTTGGCCCGACAATCCTCAACGAAAAGGTGCTTGCCGAGTTGCGCGAGTTAGTTCCCCTCGCGCCGCTTCATCAACCCTACAATCTCGCAGCTATAGAAGCCGCCTTCAAACGATTGCCCGGCGTGCCGCAGGTTGCTTGCTTCGATACCAGCTTTCATCGTGGACAACCGGCCGTTGTCGAGCTCATTCCGCTTCCTCAGGACCTGCGCAACGCCGGTTTACAGAGATACGGTTTCCATGGCTTGTCATACGAGTACATCGCTTCAGTCCTGCCGCAAGTAGCGCCGCGAATCGCCAAAAGCCGCGTCATCGTAGCGCATCTCGGAAGCGGTGCGAGTTTGTGCGCACTGGAAGACGGCAGGAGTGTCGATAGCACACTTGGATTCACCGCGCTTGACGGTCTGTGCATGGGAACAAGGCCGGGCGCACTCGATCCAGGCGTTGTGCTCCATCTCTTTCAGAGTCTGAAACTCTCGACCAAAGAAGTAGAAACCCTGCTCTACAAAAAATCCGGTCTACTCGGTATCTCCGGGATCAGTAACGACATGCGCGACCTGATTGGCCGAGACGAGCCTGAAGCACGTCTCGCGGTGGATTACTTCGTTTATCGCGCCGCCAAAGAGATCGGCGCTCTCGCTGCCGTGCTCGGCGGCATCGATGGACTCGTGTTCACGGCAGGCATTGGAGAGAACTCACCGGAAATCCGTCGACGGATCTGCAACGCGTGCGCCTGGCTCGGTGTGAAGCTAAGTGAAAGAGCGAATCGTAAACATGGCCCGGCGATTTCTACTGCGCGCAGCAAGGTTTCAGTGTGGGTAATTCCAACCAACGAAGAGCTGATGATCGCGCGCCACACCGGTGCTCTGCTCGGATTGGCTAAGGCCGCTTAAGTTAACGACCGAAAGTGTAGGAGGTTTTTGCATGGCCACTACTGCGCGGCAGATCGCCACTGACAAAGTTACGCAATGGGAAGGATTCAACGCCGGTCTCTGGCAGAGCGGGATCAATGTGCGCGACTTCATCCAGCAGAATTACGAGCCGTACGAAGGCGACGAGAAGTTCCTCGCGCCGGCAACTGAACGTACAAAAAAGATCTGGGCCCGGTTGAACGAACTCTTTTTGGAGGAGCGAAAGAAAGGTGTACTGGACATTTCGCAGGTTCCGAGCGGCATAACCGCTCACGCTCCCGGTTATATCGATCGAGAGAATGAGGTGATCGTTGGCCTGCAAACCGAAGCTCCACTCAAGCGGGCTATCATGCCGAACGGCGGCTTCCGCATGGTCCTTAGCGCGTTGAAGACGTACGGCTACGAAGCAGACCCGCACATCGTCGAGACTTTCACCAAATATCGAAAGACGCATAACGACGGTGTGTTTGACGCTTACACCACCGACATCAGACGCTGTCGCAGCTCTCACATCCTGACCGGATTGCCTGACGCGTACGGGCGTGGACGAATCATCGGCGATTACCGCCGCGTCGCGCTCTACGGAGTAGCCAAACTCATCGAACATAAAGAAGAGGAAAAGCTCAGTCTCGACTCAGCGATGTCAACCAACGACGTGATTCGCGATCGCGAAGAGCTCGGCGAACAGATCCGTGCCCTCAAAGAGCTGCAAGAGATGGCGGCAAGTTACGGCTTTGACATCTCGGTTCCGGCTGGAACGGCGCGCGAGGCTGTGCAGTGGCTTTACTTTGGATATCTCGCCGCGGTGAAGGAAGGGAACGGCGCGGCCATGTCACTCGGACGCACTTCGACCTTTCTCGACATCTACTTCGAACGCGATCTGAATTCGGGCGTGCTGACAGAGGAACAGGCCCAGGAGATCATCGACGACTTCGTCATCAAACTCCGCATCGTCCGTTTTCTCCGTACTCCCGAATACGATGATCTCTTCGCCGGCGATCCGACCTGGGTCACTGAATCGATCGCGGGCATGGGAGATGATGGGCGGCCGCTGGTTACTAAAACCAGTTTTAGATATTTGCACACGCTCTACAATCTTGGACCAGCCCCGGAGCCCAATCTCACGATCTGGTATTCGCCGCGCCTGCCCGATGACTTTCGCAGCTACGCCGCCAAAGTCGCCATCGATACGAGTGCGATCCAATTCGAGAGCGACGAAATCATGCGCCAGGCATGGGGAGACGACGGCGCGATTGCGTGCTGCGTGTCGCCCATGCTGGTGGGGAAACAGATGCAGTTCTTTGGAGCGAGAGCGAATCTGGCGAAGTGCCTGTTGTATGCAATCAACGGAGGCCGCGATGAACTAACCGGCAAACAGATTGGACCATCGTATGGAGCAGTGCCGGGTGAGTATCTCGAGTTTGACGACGTGATCGCCAGGTTTGAAAAGATGATGGACTGGCTCGCCGGCGTTTACGTCAACGCCATGAACGTCATCCATTACATGCACGACAAGTATGCATATGAGCGGTTGGAAATGGCGCTCCACGATTATGCGCCGCTGAGAACAATGGCCTTCGGCATGGCCGGCTTGTCCGTGGTTGCCGACAGCCTGTCGGCGATCCGCTATGCAAAAGTTCGAGTGGTGCGCGATGAAACCGGACTCGTAACCGATTACCAAACCGAGGGTGAGTTTCCACAGTTTGGCAACAACGACAATCGAGTGGACCAACTGGCGTCGTGGCTCGTCAGCACCTTTATGAGTAAGCTGAGAAAGCGTCCAACCTATCGTAACGCTCTTCACACTCAATCAATTCTGACCATCACGTCAAACGTCGTATACGGTAAGAACACCGGTAACACGCCCGATGGCAGGCGACAGGGAGAGCCGTTTGCGCCCGGCGCCAATCCGATGCACGGCCGGGACAAACACGGCATTCACGCCTCGGCCGCGTCAGTCGCCAAGATTCCTTATCGTGATGCCGCCGATGGAATTTCTTTAACGACCTCGTTGCTACCGGAAGGTCTCGGCAGAATCGCAGAAGATCGGATCACAAATCTGCGCGCGATGCTCGACGCGTTTTTTGGAATGACCGGTTTTCACATGAATGTGAACGTGCTCAATCGCGAAACGTTGCTGGACGCCATGGACCATCCTGAGAAATATCCGAGCCTTACCATCCGCGTTTCCGGATACGCGGTGAACTTCGTGCGCCTGACCCGCGAGCAGCAGATGGATGTGTTGAATCGAACATTCCACGGAAGGTGATGTATGCAGTTGCAAAAAGTATCAAACGACGTTGGGCTCGAAGCCAAAGATCCTTTTGAGCTTCGTGTAAATCTCGGCGTGGACATTTCCGAATCGACGGCGAAGACTGCGCTGAGAACCGGAGACATGGGCTTTCTGCACTCGTTCACCACCGGTTCAACTGTCGATGGGCCAGGTGTGCGCGTCGTTGCCTGGACCGCTGGTTGTCAATTCCGCTGCTCGTACTGTCACAACCCCGACACCTGGAACATGATGAACGGGATGCCGGTCAGGCTCGAGCGAGCGGTAACGGCGCTACGCAAGTATCGTTATAGTCTGAAGCTGATGTTTGGCGGCTTCACGTTGAGCGGTGGTGAACCACTGATGCAGGATCGATTTGCTGCTCGACTTTTTGCGGCAGCGAAGTCGATGGGGATTCATACGGCGCTCGATACCAATGGTTTTCTTGGCGAACGCCTGTCAGATGAAGAGCTGGGCCACATCGACGTAGTGTTGCTCGACATCAAAACATGGAACCCGGAACGGCACCAGCGTCTTACCGGAAAGGACGTTGGTCCAACGCTGGATTTTGCTCGCCGGCTGGCCCAGCTCAAGCGAACCATGTGGCTGCGTTACGTTCTGGTTCCCGGCTTGACGGACGATGAGAACGATATCAATCAGATCGCGATGTTCGCGGCGCGCCTGGGAAACGTTGCGCGTGTAGACGTGCTGCCATTCCATCAGATGGGTCGATACAAATGGAAAAAGCTCGGCCTCGATTACGCGCTCGACGATGTTGCGGCTTGCCCACCCTGGCTGGTCGAGCGGGTTTGCGGACAATTCAGATCGGTCGGGTTAGTCGCTCACTAGCGAGTCGCGCTTGCCCGTGCGGCACTCTGTTTAGCAGAAGTTTTAGCCACAAAGAGGCACAAAAAGCTCAAATAGGTTCTGCTGGTTTTTGAGCTTTTTGTGCCTCTTTGTGGCTAAAACTTCTGCTAACCAAGTTTCACAATTTTATTGACAGACGAATATCGGAGCGCTACAGTGCCGCACCCCTCTTTAAAATGCAGCGGACCGACCTTGTGCTAGAACACAAGATCGGCCCTAGACCATCAACCTTCCAAGAAAGGATGACGATCATGACCACTGATAGTAGCGCAACCGTGCGCCACGAAGCGCCTCACACAAACCAAACAACCAGGACCGCAACTATAGTGAATGCTCTAAAACGAAGAGCTCAGTCTGTCTTAAACGAGACTTCAATCGATCCGCAAAGCCGCGCGATTATCCGTTACGCAATGGAGATAAACGATCCGTGGCTGGCCGAACTCGTGCGCCGCGTCGATGCGGGCGAAACTCTCTTCGACACGGACTCAACACCAGTGCCGGCCGGTGTCCTGCCTGCTCGTGCTCAGCCTGCGGCGTGAAGTTTAACCAAACAATGTCACCGGCTTCCGGTACGTAGCGCCGCGGCATTACCAAATCTCTCCACCAGCAGCCGGGCCAAAATCGCGGTCGCGCTTTGCTCAGTAAAACCCGACTGTTTGATTTACCAGTTACTGGCCCCTTATCACTTGAGCGTTCCCAGCTTCAACTTCAATCCCGTAGTCAGCAGCAGATCGTTTTGTCTAGCGCCGCCCGGTGGATTCGACAGGTAGCGATCGCTCAACGTCACTTGCCAGCCGATTCGTCTCGTGATGTCGGCCACCAGGGAGGTGTCGAAGTTGATGCGATACTCTCCGCCTTCGGAGAGATTTGGAAAGAAAAACAACTGTTCCTTCAAAGCAAAACGCGGTGTGAGTTGGTGGCTGAGCGTTTGGCCCAATTGAGTTTCAAGCGACGTACGATCGTTGTCGCTGCCGTCGAAAAACTCGCGGCTCACGTCGAGCCCGGCAAGCAGATCCAGTTTAGTCCGTTCATTCCGGATCGCGTGATACCCGATTCCTCCCCCCAGCACCCAGCGGAGGTTCAGGTCCTGAAGACCGTTGTGTTCGAAATCCGTGAACCCATAGCCAAACCATTGGCGGTTGATGTCTCGATCGTAACGCGCACCGAGACGAAAGGTGTTGGCCGTAGTGCGTGAGACGCCGCTCGTGCTCTCGCGATTGTAAACGGAAGCCGCATAGATGCTGGTCTTGTCGCGCAGCGTCTCGCGCGCGATGGCCATGCCGAGCGCCAGACTGGTAGTGTTTGAGTTGCCTCTGGTGAGCGCAAAGCCGAGATCGGCGCCGCCACTCCACTGTTCGAACCAACCCGGATTCAACGTGCTTTCGTAAGCTCTTTGCTCGGTTTCAGACCGGACCACTGCAATGGCTGAACGCTCAACGACTACTGCGCCACTGTTTGTTTTAATTTCAAACCGGCCGTCTCTCGACGTCACGAGCCCATTTACCGTACGGCCGTCAGCCAGCGTCACGTACAACGGTTTGTCGGCGGTGACGTTATCAACATTCTCGAGCGCAATGATTACGTCGCCGACCATGTCGCTCTTGAATACAATCGTCTTTCCATCTGATTTCACAATCGTGCCGGTGAGCCGATCGCCGTTCTTCAGGACGAGTTGATCGGCTGCGGCATGATTAGCGAGTGCGAGGATGATGATGAGTAGCGATCCAATCCGGCGTGTGAGATTCATTTCAACTCCTTCAGTTGCGTGGATGGCATTCAGCGCATTGAAACATCGAGATGTCGCCCAGGTTGAGTGGATGTTGGAATGGCTTGTTGGCCTGATGACAACTCTCGCATTTACGGTTTGCTAAGCCGCCGAGGTCTACCGGATGTTTGAAGAGCCCAGTGCGTGGATTTTGTTCCGGCGGACGAGCGGAGTCGTAAAGCACGGTGTGGCAGATGTTGCAATCGTTGCTGATGACTTTGCCGGAATCACTCTTGTGCTCGCCGTCGTGACAACGAAAACAACCCGCCGTGGTCAGGTGACCGATATTATTCGGATGAGCCTGCCAGTCAGTCTTCATCTCGGGGAAAAAGTTTAGCTGGTAAATCCGTTGCACCTCTGCAATCGCTCCATCAACTGAGGCGCGCTTTTCGGAGTAGAGCGCAGGTTGATTGGTGCGGTAGTAATCCGTCAGACTCGAGGCGATTGACTTCAGAGCTTCATCGTTGGTCGTGTAAGGCTTTGAGAGTGCTTCGACTGCCAGCCGTTTGAGATACGGCAACGAGACGTCCAGCCGGTTTGCTGCAAACGCATTATCAAGCACAGCGTCCGGAGGGTTGTAAATATGTGCCGGCCGGTTGTGACAGTCGATACAATCCATGCGCCGCTTTTCAGCACTGTTGGCTTGTTCCGGTGTAAGCGTCGAATTCGCGGCGACGTAGACGGTGATGTTGCCGTTGCGATCCTTTGCCTGGACCCATGGGATGACTTGTCGCTGCGGGTCGGTGGCAATGAAATTGATCTCGTTGCTGAGATTCATGTGCCAGTGAATACCACTCACGGGTCCGGTGTCGGGATTGCCGCCACCAACGTTCATCAGCATGCGAATCCGGCGCCGGGTGTTGTTCTGATCGTAACCATATCGATCGAAGACCTTGAGCTTACTGCCGAGAAACTTTTCAGCCCAGTGACAATGCGCACAAGTGTCGTTCGCCGGACGCATGTTCGCTACGGGACTCTTGATCGGTTTGTCGTACGTCCCGAAGGTGACCGAGTAGAGCTGGTGGACGCCGTTGAGTTTGGATTTCACGTACCATCGCGCGCCCTCGCCGACGTGACAGTCGACACACTGCAGCCGCGCGTGCGGAGAGTTTTGAAATGCCACGAACTCCGGCTTCATAACGGTGTGGCAGGTCTGGCCGCAGAAAGCTACTGACTCGGTTTGTTCGTAAGCCTGGTAACTACCAAAGGCGCTGATGGAAACGAACAGGAACGTGATCGTGATAAATATCAGAAAGAATTTTCGCCGCCGCGGATCGTTGAGATCGATGCTCGGGTATGTTGTTGCTCCATCAGCGGAAAGACTTCGGCGGCGGCGACGTTCACGCAGCACTCCCACCGTGATGGCGAGCAAACTACAGATCAGGATCGAAGGAATGATTACCCAGGCGAAGATCCCGATGTAGGGACTTTCTCGCCTGCCGGTAATATCGATCAGAAACAACAGCAGGATGCTGGCCAGGCAAGCAAACGCCACCGCCGCGCCAACCATGCTGATGTAGTTGCGAAACAGGCTCATAGCTTCACTGTTTCAACGACTTCATGTAGTCCACCAGGGCTTTAGCCTGGTCCGCGTTGATGCCTTTGCTTTCGTAACCGGGCATGTTAGGCGGCTTTTCAGCCTTCTTGCCCTTCAGGATGATTTGCACGTGTTCCTCGTCTGACTTGGTGGCGTCGAATTTCTTTTCAGCCTTTGGTCCATGACAGGCGACGCATTTTTTATATGCCTTGGCCGCATCGAACTCCTGGCTGTTCGTGCGTGCTCCCGCGGAAGCGATGCATACGATCGTCAGCGTCATTGTGACGATACCCAGTGCGAATGTTTTCAGATTCATAAAATTCAAATCCTTTCCTCGTTGAGTTTTTCTCTGTGCAACCTCCGATGTTTTCTGTCTTTGGTTTACGCCGAAGGCGTTGACTAATTCCAGCCCAGGGTTGGAGCGCAGCGACAACCCTGGGTTACTTGTTCAATTTCTCCAACGAACCCTGAAAGGGTCGCCGCGCATTCAAAAGTGCCATGCTGATCCTGTGTGACAACGCTTGCACGCCGAAAAGTCGTCGCCTCCAAATGCACGCTTCCCGTTGTGACAACTCGTGCAACTAAAAGAGCCGGGGGAGGCGCGGTGATTGAGGGGCCGAGGGGCAGTCACGTCTGTTCCCCGCACGCGGTGACAGTCATTGCAACTCAGGCCTTCATTTCGATTGTGTTCGTTGTGACTGAAACCGACCCGAAACGCGCGCGCCGTCTGGCTGGCGCGCACATGGCTTCCAGGCTGGTGGCACACGCCACACGATGAAATATCTCGATCGCCGGCTTTCGCCTGTGGGCCATGACATTGAAAGCACGCTACATGCGCGTTGAATCCTGCCGGGATCGTTAACGCCACCCCACCGCGTGCAGGCCGATGACAGTTCGCGCAAGTAACACCCGCGTGACCTGCGTGATCGAATCTCACGTCGAAGCTGCCGAGTTTCGGAAATGCTTTCAGTGCTCCGGTTGACGGCTCGGTGTGACAGTTGGTGCAAATCGCATTTGACCGATCGGCAAACTGCTTTACGTGACATCCGGCACACGGTAAGTGGTCCTTCGCTCCCGGCAGCGCAGGCAGAGCCGCATTGCTATCGCGTCGATGGCACAGCGAGCACGGCAGGCGCGCGTGATATGCGGATGAATGCTGAAACTTTGAGTAGTCGGCATCGTCCCGCACTTTCATTCCCTGACCTCGTGCGTGATGAGAAGTTGTGAGCGAGGCGAACTTATGACAGACGTGACAATCCGACGGAGCGGGCGCGATGCCAACCTCAACGTTGTGGCAGGAAAAGCAACCCGTGTGACTCTTCGGACTGATCTTGACGTCCTCTTCGTGCTTATCGCGCGGAAAGTTGATTTCAAACTCACTGGCCGTGTTTCGCTTTGGTTGAGAGCTTGAAACGTCGCCGAGACTGGGAAAAAGAAAACGCCCCGTAGCTCGCGGCGTCACGTTGACGTGGCAGTTTGAGCAAATAGCAGGCGCTGGTCTTTGGCGCGCAAAGAATTCGCGGCGATGGCAATCAAGGCAGGTTGAATGCTCGGGAAACTCTGCGACGTCAGGAAACGCGGCGTCACCCTCGCGAACCGCCTTCCAGTTGGCCGTGGGAAATTTGTGACAGCCATCACACGACGGCTTTTCCTTGTCAACATGAGTACGATGAGAAAACTGCGAGTAGTCGACACGCGGCTTCGCTACGCGCCGCACTTTCGACTGTCGCTGCGTCCGGATCGAACTTTCGCCGGTGACGGCACTTGCGTTTAGAGTCAGCATAACCAGCAAACTTACGACGAGGGAGGTTAGGTAACTCATTCCTTGCGACCAAAGTAGAGGCGCAGCGATGTGTAGGGCAGGTGCGCGTGATAGTTCTGGGGGCGTGGGCCAACAAGGGTGCTTTCGTTGTAGTTGTAATACTGATAACCGAAGTTCCAGTCGAGGCGCCTGTTGATTTTGATCGCGAGCCGCGCTTCCGGTGACTGGAAACTCATCGGGTATGACGAGACCAGTGTTCCGGGCGTGCCGATGGGATCCTCGACGCGGTTTCCCTGGCCGTTGTCTTTATTGATCCGATAAGACGTAAAAAGACTGACGCGCGGAGTGATGAGGGTGGTCGTATCGATGAAGAAAAAGTTGTTCCTCACGTAATACAAACTGCGCCCGTCCGGATGCTGGATGTTATTGAAAAAGAAATTAACGACGGCGTTGCTGTTGAGCCAGTTGTAGTTGTAGCCGGTGTTGATTGAGAGCCTGGAGGTCGGCGTCCAGTCGAGTGATGAAGTAAAGGTGCGGCTCTTAATGCTGACACCAAAGTCCTGCAAAGAGACGCCGGCAATCTCCGAAGGATTGGCGTTGTCTCTACTGATGAATCCAAGGTTGAATGAGAGATTACTTCTGGGCGCATACCTGCTCTTGGCTCGAACGTTCGTGTAATCGTAATTACCGATACGACTGAACACGTTGTCAGCCGTGCCGCGCTCGGCATCGAAGTTGATGGTCCAATTGGCGGCAGGCCGCGCTTTCAGTGCGCCAAAGATAGAGTGCGTGTTGTTCGTGTCTGTGTCACTTTCCGAGCTGCGCGGGTTGCCGGAAACAGAACCGTTCGAAGCGAGATCGTGTCCTTCAAAACTTGTTGCAATGGTGCGATGGCCGTAGCGATACCCGAGGTGGATCGAGTATCGAGGATTGAACTGGTAATCGCCCTCGACGATGTTCTGATACTTGCGATAGTCGGTATTTGTATGCGCGTCCAGGTTGCTGAAGCCGATCGTGTCGGTTACTGACGTTGCTCCGTTAGGACGCGTGATGGAAAAAAAATCGGACATCACTGCGTCGCCCTTGATCCGGAAGTCATCGATGCGAAATGTATTCGAGATTTGTAGCTTTCTGGTCGCCAGAAACGTTACGCCAACATCTCCAAGCCAGCTCGGGCGATTAGAGGTTCCGGTGATGTTGTAATTGCCGAGGTTGAGAACGTTTGGAGTTGCAGGCAGTGGACCCGGTGGCCATCCGGAGACTCTGGGGTTCCAGTTAGTACCGGAGTAGTTTTCAATAAATGTGAAATCGGAATCGGAGTTGCTGTAAATCACTCGTGCGGTTATGTCCAGCTTCTTTGCCACTAACGTGTGCAAGCTGGCGCGAGTGAAGTCAACGCTGCCACGAGATGGTTCCTCGTGATGGAAACTTGTGAGCTGGCCCTTCAAAGGATCGAGATTTATCCCCGGCGTGGTTCCGAGGGTGGTGAAAGTATCGTCGCGAAAACGGCGAAAGCCTTGCAGGAATGAGTAATCGATTGGTCCAATCGTGCCGTCCGCTCCGAAACGGAAATCGTCGGCGCGCGACCTCAGAGTTAAAGGATAATTGAACTCGTTTCCGCCGAGGTGATAGTTAGTGAACGCCGGTCCCTCATATCGTTCCGGTGAATAACCCACGGTGAATCTAACGAGTCGATTTTTAGGCAGAAGGGTGAGGTCAAAGTCTCCGAACTTGGTCTCTGTACTGTAGCCGTGTTCGCCGGTTCCGAGTTTCGGAGGCACACTGAATTGCGACGGTGAAAATATCCAGTTCGGGTTCGCAAAGTTATTGAGAAACCGGAAGTATTTGAACTTGCGATACGTCCCATCAAACCGGTACCACTTCGGTTGTTCGACACTGATGCGGAACTGGCCGTTCGGATCGGCGCCCCAGCCCGTCGCCGTGACGAGCGCGGTCTCAAACAATCCGGTCTTGCCGTCTTGCGACCGCATCAAGAAGCTCGAGTCGAAGAGCCGCGGTCCGGCCCTGTAATTCAGATCGCTTTGATACTTGTTGAGATCGCCGTCGACTGCGAGTCCGCGGTAGCCAAACTCCAGGGTGGAAATGATTGTGTAAGCACCGGCATCATCCCCGGCTTGAACCGGGGTCGGAGAAGGTTCTTGCGCCGCCGCGCCTGACAAGCATCCACAGATTACACAGATTATTTTTATCAAGGAGAATTTGTGTAATCTGTGGATGGTTTTCGTTTGTTGCTTCATATCACTCACCTGAAGAAAGCCGGATGTGAACGCGATCCGTGGATCTTGATATGGCAATTCGTGCAACTGGAATACTGCGCATTCTGGTTGTGCGTTGGACCAGCCGGCTCGTCGGCGCCCACGCCGTGGTCAACGCTGTGGCACGTCAGACACAGTTGGTTGACGCGAGCGAATTTCAACAGTCTTGGGTTAGACGAGCCATGCGGTGTGTGGCAGGCCGCGCACCCTTCGGTCTTGAGTGGCGCGTGTTCGTAAGTAAACGGACCCTGCTTGTCGGCGTGGCACTTTATGCACGCCGCGTCCGCGCCGGTTGCCAGTCTGGTTTGCTTGAGCTCGAAACCGCCGTGCGGATTGTGACAATCACCGCACTTCATCGCGCCTTCGAGTACCTTGTGATGAAAGGGCTTGTTGAAATCAGGCTTTACTTCGTTATGACAACTTATGCAGAGCTGCGGCTCGCTGATCTTGAGTAGATGACGAGTTGAGAAGTCGGGCTTTTCGGCGTTTGCCGTGCCTATAAAAGTGATCGACTTCGCGATATTCCTGTTAGTTGCAACAGAGTGCGATGAGTGACAATCCGTACAGCCTATACCGTTGCGAAAATGTTCGCCGCGTCTGAAGTTGTTGCGTTCCTCTTTGCCCGCATGGCAGGTAAGACACGTCTCGGAAATTTCTTTGGACGATTTATTCTTGAACGAGATGATCTTCGCCGGGTCACCTTCTTCCACGTGGGCCTTGCCTGGTCCATGACACGCTTCGCAGCCCGTCACTTTCTCTTTCCAACTGCTGATGTTGGCGAGACTGGCGTGGGAAGTATGAGAGAACGCTTTGAACTGATCCTCGTGACAGTCCTTGCAAGCATCGCTGCCGACGTAATCATTGTCGGGCCGCGAGGCCGACGATCGGTTCACCGAGGCAATGCACCAGATCGCCGCCATTGCAGATCCGCAAAGAACAACCAACTTGATCTGTTTGAAGAGTTTCAAGACAACGCCTCTGGGATCGGATCTTGAAACGAGGTGCGGCTGGAGAACACTGGTAATTTGTACAGGCAGCGACAGAAGACCTGTAATTTTTGCTAGTTTCCAGCCCTTGCACACCCACTACACTCCGGTAAAAAGAGGAGTAGCCAGTGAAGCAATCATTTGCGAAGCAGTTAATGGTCCAACTCGCCCTCGTCTGCCTGGTCTCCGCACCACTCGCCGAAGCGCAGGAGAAGGTGCGCGTTGAGAAAGATCTTCTTGGTGAGAAATCCATTCCGGCCGACGCCTACTACGGCGTGCAGACTGCCCGCGCGCTGGAAAACTTCAAACTCTCCGGTGTGCTGATCAATCACTATCCCGGTTTTGTCGAGGCGTGGGCCATCGTGAAGCTGGCTGCGGCTCGCGCGAATGCCGACGTCGGCGCGATGAAGAAAGACCGGCTCGCGGCAATCGAAAAAGCGACTGCCGCCGTGCGCGAGGGTAAGTATCACGACCAGTTTGTGGTCGATTGGTACCAGGGCGGCGCCGGCACTTCAACCAACATGAACGCGAACGAAGTGCTCGCGAATATCGGTCTGGAGCTGACCGGTCACAAGAAAGGCGAATATCAGTTTCTCGAACCGCACGACGATCTGAACATGTCGCAATCGACCAACGATTCGTATCCGACTGCGATCAAGATCGCGTTTCTGTTGCGCAACGACAGATTGATCTCCGAGCTCGAGAAGCTCGTCGCGTCCTTTCGCCTGAAAGGAGACGCATTCCTCGAGATCGTGAAGATGGGACGCACGGAGATGCAGGACGCCGTTCCCATGACGGTGGGCCAGGAATTCCATGCGTTCGCTGCTAGTCTCGAAGACGAAATAAAACTGCTGCGGGATGCCGAGAAGTACCTGTATGCAGTCAACATGGGCGCGACCGCGATTGGGACCGGCATCAACGTGCCGAAAGGTTATCCGGAGAAATGTGCATTTCACCTCGCGCAACTAACCGGGAAGCCGATCGTGCCCGCCAAAGATATGTTGTCGGCAACCTGGGACCAACAAGGCTTCGTGGTCTATTCGTCAGCCTTGAAGAGCCTCGCGATCAAGCTGTCGAAGATCGCGAGTGACCTCATCCTGCTCACCTCCGGTCCGCGCGCGGGGTTGAGTGAAATCAACCTGCCTGCGTTGCAGCCGGGTTCGTCGATCATGCCCGGCAAGGTGAACCCGGTCATTCCGGAAGTTATGAATATCGTCGCGTTTCGCGTGATGGGAAATGATTACAGCGTGACGCTTGCCGCTCATAGCGGGCAGTTGCAGCTCAACGCATACGAGCCGCTGGCCGGCCTGGCGATCATGGAATCGCAAAGTCTTCTCTATAGCACTTCGGGCGTCTTTCGCACCAAATGCATCGACGGGATTACGGTGAACGAGCAAACACTCACGCGGTACATGGAGACGACGGTGGGTATCGTTACCGCGCTCAATCCCGTTCTGGGTTACGAAAAGGCGACGGAGTTAGCAAACGAAGCATACAAATCCGGTAAAGGCGTCCTCGAAATCATTCGTGAGAAAAAGATTTTGAGTGAGGCGCAAATCAAAGAACTACTCGATCCCGTAAAGCTCACCGGGCTTGATAAGAGCAAATACAAACAATGATGAAATCCAACTACCGAGCTATATCTGCATTCGCTGTAATTCTGGTGCTCGCGGGCCTGCAGTCCGTTGCCGCTCAGAAGAAACCAAACATCATCATCCTCGCCACTGGAGGAACGATTGCGGGCGCCGCTGCAACAGGCACACAGGCTGGTTACAAATCGGGCGCGGTAACCATCGACGCCATGATTGCGGCGGTTCCCGGCATCGCGGATATGGCCAACATCAAGGGCGAGCAGATCTCAAATGTCGGCTCCCAGGACATGTCGTTCGACATCATGCTGAAGCTGGCGAAACGCATCAACGAATTAATGCCGCGCAGCGATGTTGACGGTTTTGTTATTACACACGGCACCGACACCATGGAGGAAACTGCTTTCTTTCTGAACCTGGTGGTGAAGGGAGAAAAGCCGGTGGTGATGGTCGGTTCCATGCGTCCTTCAACTGCCGTTAGCGCTGATGGTCCATTAAATCTTTATAACGCTATTGGAGTGGCAATCGATCCAAATGCGAAGGGACGCGGCGTGCTGGTTGTGATGAACGACTGGATCCATGCGGCTCATTCGCTCACGAAAACAAGTACGACAGCAATTCAAACCTTTATGTCGCCGGTGCGAGGACTCGTAGGTGTCGCGAGTTACGGCAAGAACGACTTCTACAATACTCCGCAGTGGAAACACACAAACGGCAGTGAATTCGATATCAACGGCGTCGATAAACTTCCGCGTGTCGATATTGTTTACGCGTGCGCCGATATGCCACGCGATCTGATCGATGCGTCCGTGGCAAACGGGGCTAAAGGCATCGTCGTGGCCGGGGTTGGCAACGGCAACATGAACAAAGCTTCTCTCGAGGCAGCGACAAACGCTGTGAAGAAAGGGATCGTGGTTGTCAGGAGTACGCGCGTGGCGACGGGCAATGTCGGACGAAACGTGGAAGTCAACGATGACGAAGCAGGATTTATTGCCAGTGACGAACTCAACCCACAGAAGTCGCGCATTCTTTTGTCGTTGGCGCTTCTAAAGCAGCGCTCCAAGGCTGAGATCCAGAACCTGTTCACCACCTACTAAAAGTTCTCTCACACACGACAAAGCCCGTCATGCTTTGGATCGAACTAATCATCCTGCTCGCGTGCATTGTTATCGGCGCACGGCTTGGCGGGATCGCCTTAGGCACGGTCGCCGGCATCGGGCTCGCGGTATTTGTTTTCGTGTTTGCGCTTCCGCCGGGTGGCCCGCCGCCGGGCGTGCTCGGGATGATCATCGCCGTGATTACGGCGCTCGCTACGATGCAGGCCGCGGGCGGGCTTGACTACCTGGTATCGCTCGCGGAGCGCATTCTGCGAAAACACCCGCAGTACATCACGTTTATCGCTCCGGTGGTGACGTATGTGCTGGTCTTTGCGTCGGGTACAACTCACGTTATCTATGCGCTGCTGCCGGTAATTGCCGAAGTCTCCCGCAAGGGCAATGTGCGTCCCGAGCGTCCGCTTTCAATCAGCGTCATTGCGGGCTTTCACGGGAATAACGCGTCGCCAATCTCGGCTGCGACCGTAGCGATGCTCGGTGTGTTCGCTGCGAGAGGCTTGTCCCTGCCGAAGCTGCTCGCGATCACCATACCTTCGACGTTTATCGCCGTGTTGATTGGCGCACTGTCGGTAGCATGGCGCGGCAAGAGTCTGGAGGTCGACGATGAATACCAGGAGCGACTTGCGAAAGGCGTTGTCATTACGGCGACGGCGGAGCCGTTGAAGTCGACGAGCATGCGAAACGCACGTGGATCGATGCTGTTGTTTCTGGCTGGTATTGTTGTCGTCATACTGCTCGGGATATTTCCGGCGTTGCGTCCGGTTTATGAAACCGGGAGCCAGGGTTTGGTCGATACCGATCAGGTGAGTATGGGCACGGCCATAATGATCGTGATGATCGCCGTTTCCGGGTTGACGATGCTTTTATTCAGAGCGTCGCCGGAGGCAACTCTCAAGGGAACGATCATGCGAAGCGGCCTCACGGCCATCATTTCGATCCTTGGAGTTTCATGGTTGGGTTCTTCGTTCTTCGAAGGCAATCGTGAACACATTGTGGGTGGAATCTCAGGGCTCGTACACCTTTATCCGATCGCTTTCGCTGTGGGAATGTTTCTGCTGTCAACTCTGCTTTTCAGCCAGGCGGCGACTGTTTCATTGCTCATGCCGGTCGGCCTGGCGCTGGGGCTGCCGGTGCATTATTTGATCGGGTTCTATCCGGCAGCCAGTGGACTTTTCTTCCTGCCGACCTACGGCACTGTCCTCGCTGCTGTTTCGTTCGATCGGACCGGGACGACCAGGATTGGAAAATATCTGCTCAATCACAGCTTCATGCGCCCGGGACTGGTCACGATCATTTCGGCCCTTGCGATCGCGCTGTTGTTGAGCAATGTGATGAAGTAGCTCTGCGATCTCTGCGGTTCTCCGTGTTCTCTGCGTTTAATATTGACGCAGAGGACGCAGAGAGCCGCAGAGAGCCGCAGAGAAAGGGCCTGTTATTTCTGACAGTTACTGACTCGTTTCCCGCCAGCTAAGATCTTCGCTAACTCAACTCAGGAGGTTTCTATGGTCGCCACCAGGTCCATTATCGACGACCTGAGTGCTTATGGAATTGCGCGCTCGACGATTCAGGGATCTCCCTTAAATACCGAAGAGTTGCGCAAAATTCACGCGTTTTGGTCCGCGTGTAACTTCCTCGCGCTGGGAATGATCTATCTACAAGGGAACCCCCTGCTCCGGGGGCCACTGAAGGCCGAGCACATCAAGAACCGGATGCTGGGTCACTGGGGCGCAAGTCCCGGGCTGTCCTTTATATATACCCACCTGAACCGCGTCATTAAGTCGCTTGATCTGGATATGATTTTCATGGCCGGCCCCGGACATGGTGCGCCCGGTGTTTTGGCGCCCGTCTATTTGGAAGGCTCTTACTCTGAAATCTATCCGGAAAAGAGTCAGGACGAGGAAGGTCTTCGCCGTTTCTTCAAGGATTTCTCTTTTCCGGGAGGAATCGGCAGCCACTGCACTCCCGAAACTCCCGGCTCTATTCACGAGGGCGGGGAACTGGGCTACGTCCTGTCACACGCTTGCGGCGCCGCGTTCGATAACCCGGACCTGATAGTTGCAGCCGTAGTCGGCGATGGCGAGGCTGAGACTGGACCACTCGCTACTTCCTGGCACATCAACAAGTTTCTGAATCCTGTTCGCGATGGCGCGGTATTGCCGATCCTCAATCTGAACGGCTACAAGATCAACAATCCCACGCTCCTCGCCCGCATCAGTCATGAAGAACTGGAGCACCTGTTCAAGGGTTATGGTTACACACCTTATTTCGTCGAAGGATCCGACGGTGAAACCATGCACCAGGCGATGGCGGCCACGTTGGACCATTGCCTCAACGCCATCCGCACGGCCCAACATGATGCACGAAGCTCCGGCACAGCGACACGGCCTCGTTGGCCCATGATTGTGCTTCGCTCGCCGAAGGGCTGGACCGCGCCCGCTGAGGTTGACGGACACAGAGTGGAAGGCTTGTGGCGCGCGCATCAGGTGCCGTTGTCGGGTGTGAAAAAGAACCCGGCCCATCTGAAACAGCTCGAACAGTGGCTGCGGAGTTATAAGCCTGAAGAACTATTTGATGCGGAGGGTCAACTGGTAGCAGAGCTGCGGGATTTGACTCCCACCGGTAACCGCCGCATGGGCGCCAACCCACAAGCCAACGGCGGTCAACTCAAAAAGAACCTTCGCATGCCGGATTTCCGGGCGTACGCTGAGAAGTTTGAGAATCCAGGTCGGGTCGAGACTGAAAACACAAAGCCACTCGGAAAGTTTCTGCGCGACGTGATGAAGTTGAACCTGAATTCATTCAGGATCTTCAGCCCCGATGAGAACACGTCGAACAAGCTGGATGCAGTTTACGAAGCCAGCAAAAAACTCTGGCTGGCTGACTACTTCCCTGAAGACAGTGACGGTGGAGAACTTTCTCCGGACGGACGCGTCGTTGAAATGCTCAGCGAGCACACGCTGGAAGGGATGCTGGAAGGCTACCTGCTCACCGGCCGTCACGGCTTTCTTTCGACCTATGAAGCATTCGCGCACGTTATTGATTCGATGTTCAACCAGCACGCAAAGTGGTTGACGATCTGTAATGAACTGCCCTGGCGGCGCCCGATCGCGTCACTTAACCTGCTGATCACTTCGACCGTTTGGCGTCAGGATCACAATGGCTTCACTCACCAGGATCCGGGTTTCCTCGACGTAGTAATAAACAAACGAGCTGAAGTTACACGCATTTACCTGCCGCCGGATGTGAACAGCCTGTTGTCTGTCGCCGACCACTGCCTGCGTAGCGAGAACTACATCAACGTAATCGTGGTCGACAAGCAGATGCACTTGCAGTATCTCGACATGGAAACGGCAATCATTCATTGCACGAAAGGCATCAGCATCTGGGGCCAGGCCAGCAACGATCGAGGACAGGAACCTGATGTAGTGATGGCCTGCGCCGGCGATATTCCCACTCAGGAAGCGCTGGCAGCTACAGCTTTGCTGCGGTCGGAGTTTCCCGATCTCAAGATTCGATTCATCAATGTAATCGACCTGTTCAGGTTGCAATCGGACCGGGAACACCCGCACGGTTTGTGCGATCGCGACTTCGACACTCTGTTTACAGTCGACAAGCCGATTGTCTTCAACTTCCATGGGTATCCCTGGCTGATTCACAAACTCACCTATAACCGCACCAACCATTGGAACCTGCATGTTCGTGGCTACAAGGAACGAGGAAATATAAACACGCCTATGGAACTGGCAATCGTCAATGAGATCGATCGTTACACGCTGGCCATCGACGTCATCGATCGGGTTCCAAAACTTCATTCAACCGGCGCACATGCGAAAGAGAAGTTTAGAAACATGCAGATTGCTTGCCGGCAGTATGCTCATCAGTTTGGCGTCGATCGGCCCGACGTGGTTGAGTGGCGCTGGCCGCTTGGGGAGGAGAAGTAGCGGTGCGGATTCATTTTCATGGTGCGGCCGGTGACGTTACGGGATCGGCTTATCACGTGGTTACGAATCAGGCCAGCGTTCTGGTTGATTGTGGTTTTTTTCAAGGCCGCAAGGAGGAGAGCGCAAAAAACAGGCGTGACGCGCGGCTTGAGACCGGCAAGCTTGACGCCGTGATTCTCACGCACGGCCATCTGGACCATATCGGCCGCTTACCATTGCTGACGCGCAACGGCTACAAGGGACCAATCTACGCGACGCGCCCGACGCTCGAGATAGCCACTCTGATTCTCAAGGATTCTCACTCGTTACAGAAACAGGATCTCAAGCGGCAAAACGAGAAAAGAGCACGCTCGCGGTTACCGCCGTTAGAACCACTGTTTGAAGAAGAGGACGTGCGGCAGCTAAAACCGCTTGCTACTCCTGTCAAATACAACGAGCGATTCACAGTTGCTCCGGGAATCGACGCCCGTCTCGTCGATGCCGGTCACGTCATCGGTTCGGCGAGTGTGGAACTGACGGTTACGGAGAATGGTCACCGGAAGGTAGTCGTGTTCTCCGGTGATCTGGGACCACGCGGCGCGCCGTTACTCAACGATTCCGAGCCGTTCAAAGAAGCTGATGCGGTGATCATGGAGTCGACGTACGGCGATCGCAATCACCGCTCGATGCATGACACTGCAATCGAGGGTAGGGAAATCATTGCCAGGGCCATCGAGAGCAAGGCGAAGGTGTTAGTGCCCGTCTTTGCTGTCGGGCGCACTCAATTACTTCTCTATCTGCTGGCCGGCGCCTTTGAGAGAAAAACACTTCCCAGCTTCCCGATTTATCTCGACAGTCCGATGGCGATCCAGGCGACGAAGATTTACGGAAGAAACAATGAATTATTCGATACCGAAGCACTGGCGATGGTCCGGTCAGGTGAACTGCGGCGTAACCTGAATTGTGCTCGCCCGTGTTCAAGTCCCGGCGAATCAAGGGCCCTGAATAGTGTCAAAGGACCTTGCTTGATCATGGCCGGAAGCGGGATGTGCACCGGAGGCAGGATCATGCATCACCTGCGTCACAACCTGCCGATACCTGACACGGCCGTTTTGATAGTGGGTTTCCAATCGCATGGCACACTCGGCCGAAAACTCGTCGATGGCGCAAAGTCGGTGATGATATTTGGTGAGGAAGTTCCGGTGCGTGCCTCGATTCACACGATGGGCGGCTTTAGCGCTCATGCCGATCAGAACGGTTTACTTGACTGGTTTAGCACCCTGGCGCCCTCACGACCACGCACCATTATCACGCACGGAGAAGATCGTGCCCGCAAGGCGTTCGGCGATCTGATCCATTCACGTTACGGAATAAAGACAGAACAGCCGGCGCTTGGTGATGTGATTGAAATCTAACCACGGATTACACGGATTCAATATGGAAAACACAGTACAAAGAACAGACGCTATCAGTCTTGCTGACGAGGAGGCGGTTAAGAGGGTTTTGATCGACTCCGTGTTGGGGCTATGGGATGTCGTCAATAATCTGACTCGCCTGCGGCCTTCGCGACACGACCGTTATCGCGTGACGATTTTCGGATCTGCGAGAGCGAAACCCGGTACGGTTGCTTATGAAGAAACGAAACGAGCTGCCAAGGCGCTTGCGGCAATGGGCTGCGACATCATCACCGGCGGTGGTCCAGGATTGATGCAGGCTGCAAACGAAGGAGTTGACGCCGCCGACGGCGCCAGGTCGATGGGGATCCGGGTCGATCTGCCTTTCGAGCAGGAAGTGAATCCTTTTGTCGGGTTGGCATACGAACACCGCACGTTCTTTACCCGATTGCATCACTTCGTACTCGCATCGGATGCCTTCATCGTCGCTCCAGGCGGCATCGGTACAGTTTTGGAAACGATGATGATCTGGCAACTGCTCCAGGTTCGTCACATCGAACACACGCCGCTAATCCTGGTAGGAAAACTTTGGCCGGGTCTCATCGAGTGGGTCCGCAACACGATGCTCTCCTTCGAGACGCCGCTGATTAATGAGGAGGACGTGGATATTCCCATTTGTGTGGCCAACGCCGGCGAGGCGATCGAGATAATTCGTCGACACCGCCAGGCGTCCGGGTTTTCTGAGAAATTTCAACGAGCAAAGGAAGCTTAGAGATGTCGAGTGCAACTGACCACGCAATTCCTGTATTACACCGTACCGCCCTCAGCGAGTTTCTTCGCAGCCCGATCAACTGGCTGTTCGTGTTTATTCCGATCACAGTGATCCTGGAACATCTCGGTCACGTCTCCGCGCCGGTGTTGTTCTTTATGGCCGCCGTCGCAATCATTCCCATCGCCGCGCTGATCGTCCACGCGACTGAACAGATTGCCACGCGGACCGGCGACGCTGTGGGCGGCCTGCTCAACGCCACTTTCGGCAATGCGCCGGAATTGATCATCGCTTTGGTGGCTCTGAAGGCAGGTTTACTCGACATGGTGAGAGCGTCACTGGTAGGCGCGATACTGGCGAATCTCTTACTCGCTCTCGGTGTGGGCTTTGTGACTGGCGGTATTCGCTTTCACGATCAGCGGTTCAACCCGACTGCCGCGCGCGCCTACAGCACAATGATGTTTTTGGCCGCGGTGAGCATGACTGTGCCGAGTGCGTTTAGTCGTGTGCTTGCGCCTAACGAGGTGATTCGTCAGGAGCAACTGTTAAATATCGGCATCGCGATTCTATTGTTGGTCGCTTATGCTCTTTATATTCTCTACTCTCTTAAAACGCATTCCAGCGCCTTTGCCAGTTTGGAGGCCGAACACGACTCGGCGCATCACGGCGAACAATGGGGAGTCGCGCGGGCTGTGATCAGCTTACTCGCAGCATCGGTTTTGGCTGCGTGGATGAGCGAGATTCTTGTTGGCGCCGCGGAAGAGACTGGTAAGGCGCTGGGTATGTCGCAGGTGTTCATCGGCATCGTGTTTGTGGCTGTTGTCGGCGGCGCCGCGGAGAGTGGTTCCGCGGTGGCTATGGCGCGGAAGAATAAGATGGACTTGTCCGTGGGTATCGCGCTCGGAAGTTGCATACAGATCGCGTTGTTTGTCGCGCCGCTACTCGTATTGGCGAGTTATTTCATCGCGCCTCATCCGCTCGAGCTCGCGTTTAGTCGCGCGGAGATCGGCTCGTTGTTCATGGCGGTGTTGATTGGCGCGATGGTTTGCGGCGACGGGCAATCCAACTGGTACAAGGGTGTGCAACTGATCACGGTTTACGCGATCATTGCCCTGATGTTTTATCTCATGCCTGCTCTGGCTACCTGAAAACCTACTGGGAGACAAGCGGGATCTGCGAAGCAACCTGCAGGTCCATCAGTTCGTAAAGGCGACGATCGATCTGAAAGAACAGCGCCGCCTTCCGCGAGGGGATAACCTTCTCGACGATGGGAATGTATCTCTGCCGCGTTTGTGCCTGTTGGACTTGAATGGCTGCCCAGCGGTTGATCATGCTGCTTGCCTGGGCATCGGTAAGGGTCTTTTGATTCGCCGCGTATTCCTTGATGATCGAATAAAACTCGTCATAGACCTTGGACATCTCGCCGGTGTATTGATCGTAGACCGGCCAGAATTTGGTCGCTTCATCCTCAGTCAGCGGCACGTTCAGTGCGATCAACTTCTTTTTATCGCTCTTCAGGTCGCGACGAAGCAGGGCAAGGTCTCGTTCGACCTCGATTCCCGTAGCGGTCTCTCTTTGTGCAAAAGCGGTCCTGCTCGCGGCAGTGAAAGCGATAGTTAGAACAACACACGAAAGGATCATCCTGGCCATGGTCTATCTCCTTAATTGTTTATTCGTTAGACAAGTGAGGGAATATTTAGCGGTGCGTTTACTGTGAGGTAACTGGAAGAATTAACAGGTTCTGTAGGCGAAATAGAATAACTACGCCGAAGCGTTGGCAATGTACACTGGAGAATTAACAGGTTCTATAAGCGAAATAGAATAACTACGCCGAAGGCGTTTGCTAATTCGAGCCCAGGGTTCGAGCGCAGCGAGAACCCTGGGGTAACAAAATCAATTACACGCTAAACCCTGAAAGGGTTCGCCAACCACCAACCCTTTCAGGGTTGAACGCTTCTTTGCAATGTACACCCAGGGTTGTCGCTCCGCTCCAAACCTGGGCTGAAATTAGCCAACGCCTTCGGCGTTTTCCTGTAACCAAACCAAGGCACTGTCAATAGTGACAGTAGTACATAATCCCGCCGCGGCTACGATCACCATAGTTCGTTGTGAAAAGGAGAATGGACTATGGAGATCAGGCCGCAGGCTATGGCAATGCCCAAAGACACCCGTGAGTTGCCGCAAGGCAAGTACGGTCCCATTTACCCAAAGAGTCCCGCCTGTCACGGCTTCACCATCATCGCGAAAATCATCCCGGGCCGTGAGCCTGTCTTTTACGAATATGCGCGCAACATCGAAGCGGCCTTGAAAGAACACCCCAGTGTCCTTGCCCCGCTAAAACTTCATTACCTGCGTTGGGTGCTGTTTCCAATCGATGGCCAGCAGTACTTCATGTACCAGGGCATTTTCGATACTGACTTCGACAAGTACACCGAAGATGCCGTGGCTCTTTTCATCAGTCTGGGAGTGAACACTGTTTTTGAGAATCTCGAAGGATTTCCCGCCGACTGGAAGTCGAATCCCGAAGCATTCATCAGGTTCGTTCGAGAACATCAATGCCCGAGCTTTTTGGAATACGGGGAATACCCATTCTTCAGTGCCGATGAGATCAAGAAAGGGTTGCAGGTCAAGGCTGCGTTATCAGAAATGCTCGATCAGATGCAGTAACGCTGCCGCGGAAAGTTGAGAAGGTCATGAGTTCAAAAGCGGCTGCGCGCACCTATAACCAGACTCATGTAACGCGCAAGTACACGCCTGGAAAACGCCGCCTCAGCATTTACTGGACGTGGAGCTATCCATGGGAAACGCAGCGCGATACGGCAGCGCTGGAGAATCGTTTCTCGACGATGACCGAAGTCCGCACCGTGCTCTGGCCGGCGTATGAAACACCGGAATGGAGCGCCGCGCAATTTCTCCAGGGGATCGCCGGCACGCTCGAATTGTTTCACCGCTCGACGCTCAGCTTTCAGGAGATTGCCGGTGAAGTCACTGGCCATCCGGTCGCGGTGTTCCAACGCATCGATCAGGCCGGATACAAACAACCGATCGATGAACGCATACTTGCGGACACCGACACGCTACTGGTCTTCGGCCTGGACCATCTGCCCTCCGAACAGACCGCAGCACCCGAAGAGATCGAAGCGATCAAAGAGTGGCTGAAGCGTGAAGGCAACTGCCTCATGATCGGTCCACATCACGACGTCGGTTTTGTCGAAGACAAGAAGCAGCAGCAGGTGGAATATCAGCACCACGGCGACGCGCTCGTGCCGCGCCGGCAGCGGTTCAGCCAGTACACACGCTCGCTGATGGAAGCACTCGATGTTCCGGTGATAAATCAGTGGGGACTGCGTCCAGCATTAGTGAAGGGGACCAGGGACATTGCGCCGTTAACCACGTTCCCGGATGTGGACCAACTTGGCCTGCTCAAGAATGTCCCCACTCTTAACTTCCATCCACACTTGCCGCACTACGCATTGACGAACGATGACGGCAAGACGGTGAGGGTGCTGGCGCGACAGCCGATCGATCCCGATCGCCCGCACCCTTTCACCGCCGCAGGCAATACCGAATTCAACTGTCTTCTCTGGCTGCCGCCGGGTAACGGACGAGCCGGCGACATCGTGATGGTTGATTCGACAAACTTCACAACGCTCTTCGGCGGAACGGAGAGCCTGAAGAATTTTTGGAAAAACATCGCCACCGCTTAAGGGAGACGATACGTGACCTCGTTACTCGAGCTGGACGACATACAAAGCGGCGTGTTGCGTCCACGTCCGGCGCCGTACGTTGCGACTTACATTGCCCTGCGCATTGACGAGCGCAACGCGGGACGCGAGTTGATGGATAGAGTGTCGAAGGTTGTGACCTCGGCTGCCAATCCCAACAGTCCATTGGCGGACACGTGGGTCAGTGTTGCCGTGAGTTACCAGGGACTAAAGGCGCTGGGCGTTCCCGAGTCGTCACTTGACAGTTTTTCATGGGAGTTTCGGCAAGGAATGAGAGCAAGGGCGAAAGATCTGGGTGATGTTGGGCCAGGCAGCCCGGAGAATTGGGAGGAACCACTCGGATCGCCGGATGTTCACGTTGTAATCGTTGCGGTTTCACCTGATGAAGCGCAACTGGAAGCCGCTGTCGCGCGGGCGCGAAACACTTACCAGCAAATGACGGGAATCAAAGCGATCTGGCGTCAGAACTGTCATGCCCTGCCGAATGAGAAAGAGCCTTTTGGATTTCGAGACGGAATGAGCCATCCGGCGATCGAAGGCAGCGGTATTCCCGGTAGCAATCCCAAAGAAGCACCACTGAAAGCAGGTGAGTTTGTGCTGGGCTACCCGGATGAGCTTGGTGGAATTCAGAAGACCGAGCCTGAAGTGCTCGGACGAAACGGCACTTATGTCGTGTTTCGGAAGTTGCATCAACGCGTGGCTGAGTTTCGTCGCTACTTGAAATCGAATTCAAACAGTTCGGACGACGAGGAATTACTCGCTGCCAAGATGATGGGGCGCTGGCGTAGTGGCGCTCCACTCGCTCTGTGCCCGTTTCACGACGATCCAGAACTCGGCGCCGATCCACTGCGCAATAACGATTTTCTTTTCCAGGCAGACGATCCGTCAGGCTTGAAGACACCGGGCGGCTCGCACATACGTCGCACCAATCCGCGTGACGCGTCGATAGCGGGTGTGGCCAGAATTCATCGCATGATTCGCCGTGGGACTGCTTATGGTCCATTACTTCCCGAAGGCGTGCTCGACGATGATGGCGCCGATCGCGGGCTGATGTTTGCTTTTGTCGGTGCACATATCGGCAGGCAGTTTGAGTTCGTCCAATCGGAATGGATTAACGATGGCATCTTCTTTGGAGCTGGTTCGGATAAGGACCCCATCATTGGCTCAAATGGCGGTGCCGGTAATTTCACTGTGCCGCGCAAGCCGGTGCGGAAGCGTTGCCAGGGAATCCCGCAGTTCGTTGTCACGCGCGGCGGCGAATACTGCTTCATGCCGGGGTTGAAAGCACTGCGTTGGCTCGCAGAGCTTCAAACCTAGAAGAGGACGTGTGCGGAGAGAAGTGTTTCTCGCGCAAAGGCGCAAAGCCGCAAAGCGCTACCGCGTTTCTAAGAAGATTTCTTTGCGCCTTCGCGCCTTTGCGCGAGAGATCTTGCTGGGCGTGATGATTTGCACAGTTGTTGGTCTTGGATCAGCCCAGGGTCAGGTGAGAGGTGTGTATCCGTTGGGAATGAGCGCTACTAATTCCGGCGTTACGCCCGCTTCGGGTTTTACTTACTCGAATCAACTGCTCATCTACTCACGCGATCGACTGAAAGGACCTGACGGCGAAGTGATCGCAACGGGTAATAACTCAGTAGTAATGGACATGAATACTCTTGCGTGGGTGAGCAAGAGGGAACTTCCCGGCGGTGCTAAGTTTTCGATGTCGGCAACACTGCCCGTTGCCAACAACTCTTTGACCTCAGATCTTACCGGTCCGATTAGCGGCGGTGCTGGTTTCGCCGATTCCTATTACCAGCCGTTCATTTTGGGTTGGACCAGGGAGCGCGTCGCAATTCGCGCCGTTTACGGCTTCCTCGCACCGACGGGGCGATTCGACGCTGATGCTAACGATAACGTCGGTTCAGGTTATTGGACCCACGCTCTTTCTTCGGGTCAAACGTTCTACCTGACTGAGAACAAAGCCACGTCCGTCTCTGCGTTTCAGATGTATGAGTTTCACACTACGCAAAAGCAGACGAGGATTCATCCCGGCCAAACCTTGAACCTCGACTATTCAGTGACTCACTCGATTAGTTTGGGAGATGAGTCGAGTCTTCAAGTCGGGCTCGTCGGCTACAACCAGTGGCAAACAACAGACAAGTCCGGTCCAACCATTACTCCGCAGCAGGCAGCCGCTCATTACAAGGTAAACGCATTAGGGTTTGTGTCGAACGTAATGCTGCCGTGGCACAAAGTGAGTGTCGGATTCAAATACTTTAAGGAGTTTGCGAACCGGTCAACGTTTCAAGGGTACTCGGTGCAAATGTCGGGTTCGATCTATTTCTAATGGAAGAGTTGATTATCCGAGGGTGGGCAGGCCTGGTAGACCGCGTCGGTGGTCCGATGACCTTTCGTCTGATTCTTCAGCCGACGATGGCGGCGCTGCTCGCTTTGCGCGCCGGACTAAAGGATGCACGCGAGAATCGACCACCTTACCTTTGGACAGTGCTTACTGATCCAACTCAGCGTGTTTACCTCGTGCGGGAAGGTTGGCGATCGATCGCGCGGGTGTTCGTCCTGGCCGTGGTTATGGATCTTATTTACGAGTGGGTGATGGGCCGTTGGTTTTATCCGTTGGAAACTCTCATCGTCGCCATTACCCTCGCCGTAGTGCCCTATGTTGTACTGCGTGGTCCAGTTAATCGCATTGCCCGGCGCTTGTCTCGCGCCCCTCGGATAGAGGCTGAGCCACATGTTTGACGTCATCGTCATCGGGGCTGGTCCTGCCGGTGTCGTGGCCGCTCTTCGTGCCGGTGACCTGGGAGCGAAAACAGCTCTGGTCACGCGTGATCTTTTTGGCGGCATGGCTGCGAATGACGGGCCGGTCCCGGTGCGAACATTGGCCCATGCGGCCCGGCTCATGCGCGATGCAGGCCAGTTGGGCCGATACGGCATCAGAGTTGGAGCGCCGGTTCTCGATTATGCGTTGTTACTCAAACGTGTGCGCGAAGTTAGTTGCGACGTACGCGCGCATTCTGCGTTTCGACGAAACATTGATGAGGCGGGTGTGGCGGTTCACGAGCAGTGCGGTGCTGTTCGTTTTGTGGATCGGCACACTATCGCAACCGAGAGCGGCTTAGAACTTCAGGGTAAGCACATCATCCTCTGCACTGGAGGCATCAGTCGTCAATTATCGGTTCCCGGATCCGAGCTGACGGCAACTCACAGCGATGCATGGAAACTGACTGAAGTTCCACCTTCGATGCTGGTGATTGGATGCGGGGCCACAGGCGCGCAGGTGGCATCGATCTTCAACGCGTTCGGCTCCACTGTTCAACTCTTCCATACCGGGCCGCGAATCCTTCCTACAGAAGATGAAGACGTGTCGGCCGCGGTTGCGTGCGGCTTTCGTAAATCCGGCATTGAAATCAACGAAGCGTTCGGAGCGGTCGAGTCGTTTGAAAAGACGCCGGCTGGCGTACGGATGAACTTTTGTAAAGACGGAAACCGGGGATCCGCGGAAGCGACGCTTGCAGTGGCAGCGATCGGCTGGGTCGCAAATACAGCGGGCTTGGATCTAGATAAGGCCGGTGTGGAAACTGACAACAGGGGATTTATCCAGGTCGATGATTTTCTTCGTACCTCAGCCTCACATATCTTCGCTGCCGGCGATGTTACCGGCCGGTTGATGCTTGCACCACAGGCGATTCACGACGGGTTCATAGCGGCAACGAATGCCGTCAAAGGCATCACCATGGAGATTCCGGAGCGCGTGGCGCCGGTTGGTAGCTTCACCGATCCCGAGTATGCGCAAGTCGGATTGACTGAGACAAAAGCCCGGGCGCTTCACGATGTCGTAGTCGCACGCATTGGTTTTGATTCAACGACGCGCACGATCATCGATGGCCGCACGGACGGGTTTTGCAAATTGATTGTCGATAAACAAACGCGAAGGATTTTAGGGTGTCACGTTGTTGGAGAACGTGCGGTTGAAATAACTCAAGTTGCCGCAGTTGCTATGGCCGGAGCAATGCGTGTTGACGACCTTGCCCAGATCCCACTGTCTTTTCCCACGTATGCGGGGGTTCTCGGCCGTGTAGCCGCCAATGTCACCCGCCAGCTCAATCTGGACGTGCCGTGGCAAGCTGGTCAGGTCGGGGCCTAAACCGGCCACCCATATCGAGCTGCACTGTCAATTTTGACAGTTTATCGTTCGATTCTATTCGGTACGATACCGTCCCTCTCAGCATTGGAAGTCGGAGGTGAGAATGAAAACAAGATCGATCATGCCCGTTGCTCTTCTGACAATCCTGCTGGTGACAATCGCCGGAACGCATGCGGGCGCACAGACGAAGAGGAAGTCCGGACCGCCAAAATACACCGTTACAGCCAACACCGTGCTGCGATTGCGGCTGAATGATTCACTCACGTCCAAAAAGGCGAAGGTCGGCGATCAGTTCAGATCGACGGTTGTGGATCCGGTATATGCGAAGGGCTTTCAGGTGATACCTGCGGGAAGCATCGTTATGGGACATATCACGCATGTCGTACGTGCCAAGCGCAAGAGCAACGCCGGGAGCCTGAACGTCACCTTCACTGCGGTGCAGCTTCCGAATGAGAAGACCTACGCGCTGAATGGCTCGTTAGCGCAGAGCGCCAGCGCCGACAACGAAGGTGAAGTAAAAGGCAAGTCTTCGAAAAAACGAAATGCGGCATTTATAGCCGGTGGCGCCGTCGTAGGTGGACTGATTAACGGTGTTGCGGGAGCCGGCATCGGCGCCGGAGCCGGCATCGGCGCTGCTCTGCTGGGGAAGGGCAAAGAAGCTGAAGTTAAGCCTGGAACCGAATTCAATATGATTCTCAATCGCAGTCTTCTATTGCCTGAATACAAGGGCGCCGCTTAGTAATCACCAAATGTGCAAATCATTCAAAATAGTCGTCGCGCTGGTGGTGTTTGTTTGTGCGTCCCAGGTTGTTCGCACACAGCAACTGCGCGACTCCTTTCGTCGCGTCAAAGCCTCGGTTGTAGTGATCCATACCAGCGATCCAAAACCGTCGGACTCGAGTCGTCCCGGCGAAGTTGCTGATTCAGGTGTCGGCTCGGGGGTATTGATATCCGCCGATGGCAAGGTGCTTACTGCGGCCCACGTCATCGAAGGTGAAACGAAACTGCTGATCGAATTTGCAAATGACGAGTGGGTTCCGGCTACGGTAATTAGTTCGTCTACGGCGGCTGATGTTGCGCTACTGCAATGTGACCGCGTCCCTAAAGGTGCGCTCGCGGCGAAGCTGGGAGATTCAGACAAGGTCGATACGGGTGACGACATCTTTATTGTCGGCGCGCCTTATGGTCTCAGTTACACGCTTACGGTTGGGCGCGTGAGCGCGCGCCGGCCAGACCACTCGCGCAGTGGCATCATGAGCTCGGTTGAATTCCTGCAAACGGATGCGACGGTGAATCCGGGTAACTCGGGTAGTCCCGTCTTTAATAAATCCGAGGAAGTAATCGGAATAGTTTCAAGCATCATTAGCGAGTCGGGCGAATTTCAAGGAGTTGGTTTTGCCGCGACCGTAAACTCCGCGCGCGCGCGATTGCTTGATGGTAACGATAAGCAGACAAACATCGAAGGGTTATTGGTGACAGGTACACTTGCTCGAGCTCTGAATATCCCGCAGGCGGCTGGACTTCTGGTGACGACCGTGGCCAAGGGATCCCTTGCGGAACGACTTGGTTTAAAGGGCGGCGAGCTCGCGGCAGTGATCGATAATCAGGAAGTGTTGCTCGGCGGTGACATCATTCTCGAGATTGACGGAACTATCATAAACGGCAACCGCGAAACCTACAGAAGTGTTCTGGCTCGGATTGCAACCTCGGACTCCCATGCTTCTATACACTGCAAGGTTCTCCGTAGCGGGCACATCCTCGAGTTGTCAGGCAAGTGATCACGCTCTTCTCACTAATTTGAAGCCACCATGAGCGACAAGTCTGAATTGAACCTCGAGGCCAGAGCGCCGGAACCGCTTTCAGACGAAACGCCGCCCCCTCCATTCTCTTCGCGAGTAAACGTCGATTTCTTCGGAATGTCTGAGAAAGGTCCGGTTCGCAGTAATAACGAGGATCACTTTCTCCTCGTGCGTGTAGGCCGCGCGGTGGAGACGGTGCTCACCAATCTCAGTGAAGCTGAAACTTTGGCGGGAGAGTTATTCGAGGAAACAGGTTATGGAATGGTCCTGGCGGACGGCGTGGGGGGCGAGGCTGCGGGTGAAGTTGCCAGCCGTCAGGCAATCTACACCTTGCTGAGTTTGGCCTTGCACACTCCCGACTGGCAGTTCCGCTGGGGCTCGAAAGAAAGAAACACGGTTATGTGGCGGATGAAGGATCGGTTTCGTCGTATCAATGACGCTCTGCTTCGTGATGCGGCCGCCAATCCGCGCTTGAGAGGAATGTGCACGACCCTGACCGCGGCTGTAATTTACGGCAACGGTTTAATCATCGGTCATATCGGTGATTCGCGTGCTTATCTCCTCCACCATGGAAAGCTCCTTCAATTGACACGCGATCACACCGTAGGAGAACGCCTGGTGGAAGATGGGACGCACACCCGCAGCGATCCTCTCGTGGTGGAGTTACGCGGTCTACTGCTCAAGGCGCTTGGCTCGAAGGAAGGGGAATGTGAGCCGGACGTATACGATTGCCTGCTCGAAAATAACGATCAGCTCCTGCTGTGCACTGATGGTTTGACGGACATGGTTGACGATGCGGACATCGAAACCATTATGAACAGTTCGCGTTCAGCCGAGTCGGCGTGCCGCAACCTTATCGATCGCGCGGTGAGTAACGGTGGCCGCGATAACGTTACTGTGATCGTCGCGCGGTATTCAGTTCCATCTCAGTAAAGGCGGAACTACTCACGTGGTTTTTACAACTATTGATTCTTCTCTGCGATCTCTGCGTTAAATAGTTACGCAGAGATCACAGAGATACGCAGAGATCGCAGAGAAGTAGAAAAGGAATAAACCAATGGACGAATTCTCACTTTCACAAAGAATGACCGCGGAATTCCTGGGCACGCTCTGGCTGGTTCTCGGTGGTTGTGGCAGCGCTGTACTGGCCGCGGCCTTTCCCGGAGTTGGTATTGGACTGCTGGGGGTTTCGTTCGCGTTTGGTCTCTCGGTGCTGACCATGGTTTATGCCATGGGCCATGTCTCCGGAGGACACTTCAATCCGGCAGTAACGATTGGTCTATGCACCGCGCGTCGCTTCCTGGCCAGAGACGTCGTTCCGTATCTGTTGGCCCAGCTCGCTGGAGCGATTACCGGCGCAGCCATTCTTTTCGTTATCGCCAGTGGCAAAGCTGGATTCGATGCGAGTGCCGGCTTTGCCGCGAATGGCTACGAGAGTCATTCCCCCGGGGGCTACTCGTTAATGGCGGCATTAGTCGCAGAATTAGTGATGACGTTCTTCTTCCTGATAGTGATCCTCGGCGCCACCAACAAGCGAGCGCCACAACCGTTGGCTGGCGTGGCGATCGGATTGGCCCTGACATTAATTCATCTGGTAACGATTCCGGTTACGAACACGTCAGTCAATCCGGCACGCAGCACAGGTCCGGCGATCTTTGCCGGCGGATGGGCCATCAGGCAACTGTGGTTATTCTGGGTGGCGCCAATCGCGGGCGCAGTCCTGGCTGGAGTTGCTTACCGGTTTCTCGCTGAAGAACAGAAGGTGATGGACCCGGGGCTTGCACAGACCGTCACACCTTGATCACGGCTTTGCCGCGATTAGGTACAACCGGTTCGCAGTGGCCAGATAAAGCGCATCCCCGATCAATGCCGGAGGCGAATAGAGTGGCGCATCCATCTCGATCTCCGCCAGCAATTCCTTTCGCCGCCCGGCACGAAGAACGGTCATGACGCCTTCTTCGTTTCCGACGTAAAGCCGGTCGCCTGCCAACAGGAGGCATCCCCAGATGGCCCCGTTCGTTTCGTGTTTCCAGATGTGTGCGCCGGTCGCCGCGTCCAGACAATGAACCGTTCCGCCCACGTCGGCAACGTAGAGTAAACCGTCCTTCTCGATAGGCGTTGCCACTACGCGACCGACCTCGCTAGAAGTCCACAGAAGCCCGCTCCTGGTGACGTCTCCGTGTCCATCAGGACTGATGGCATGAATAAATGAAGGTCCGTTGCCGTGCCCGGGACTCTGTCCCATCGCAACGAAGACGCGGCCGCCGGCGAAGACCGGTGAAGCAATGATAAAACTACGGGAAAGAACGCCCGGGCGTGGCAGCCAGCGAGCATCTTTCGGATTGCCGTCAAAGCGCCAGACTTCGTGACCCGAAGCCGCGTCGTAGGCCCGCAGCCATCCATCTCCTCCACCGAAGAGCACCTGCATGCGCCCGTTTACGTTGGCCGCCACGGGGCTGGACCACTGGCCGTGCAGCACCTGCTCGCCCGCGCCGATGGCGCGCCACACCACTTCGCCCGAGTGCTTGTCAACCGCGATCAGGCTCGGAGCGCGCGGCGATGGGACAAGAGTGTGGCCTTCGTTCTGGCCATTAGATGTACTGACAATCAGCAGATCACCGAGGGGCAACACCTCGCTGTTGGTGGCTTCATGTGGAAAGACACCGAGGCGGCCGCACATGTCCAGCTCCCAGATGATGTCGGCCGCAGCGTTGTCCTGGAAAATCTCGTCGCGATATGGACCATTGTTCTCGCCATCGCGAAAACCCTGTGTGTCAAGGCAACGGAGTTGACACTCGGCGGTGACGTAGTACAAGCGATTTCCTTCAACATACGGAGCGCTTGTGGTGGAAGGCAGCAGAAACTCCCGCAGTCCTCGCTCCACTCGAGGGGCTATGTCTTGCCAAAGGAATTCGCCATCCGTCGCCTGGAAGGCTTTGAGCACACCGCATTCTTCCTCGTAGGAGGGATTCATGGCCCTGGCATTGTCGGTGCCCACATAGACCACATCGCCGGCAACAACGGGACGGCCAAATACCTGGTTTCCCAACTCGACACTCCAGACGATGTTCCGTCCGGTGCGTGTATCCCAGTCAACCGGAGGATTGCCTGTTTGGGCCATCGTCGTCTGAGGTTCGAATGAAATGGAAGGTGCGGGTGCTAGTGATGAGACGACGGGTTCTCGAGACTCGACTCCAGCGATTCGATTCAATGCCCACTCAGCTTCATCACGCAGTTTGGGATCGTTTGCAGCCGCTTTCAGCGCCTCGGTGGCGCTCCGTGCCGGCGGCCCGATGCTTCCCAACGCGCCGGCCGCGCAGATGCGCACGTAGAGAAATTTATCGTTCAGAGCTTCAATCAACTGCGGCACAGCGGACTGCGCGGCCGGGCCGATGCTTCCGAGGGCTTCACCCGCTGCCCAACGGATACCAGGAATCGGATCACGTAAGGCTCTGGCGAGGTCTTTAGTCGCGAGGCTTGCATTTGGACCAATGGAGGCCAGCGCCTCTGCCGCGTAAATGCGGACGTATGGATTCTCGTGCGAGAGAGTTTTGATTAGAGCGTGTACCGAAGGACTGGCCCTCTGGCGCAAAGCCCCGAGGGCACGTGCGGCATCGCCCGCTACATTCGAATCATCGTCGCTCAGTGAGCGTCTCAACGCCGGTTGAATCGATTCTGTATCGGGCGCGAGGTCAATGAAGGCATCAGCGGCGAAGCGACGGAAGGAGGTTCGTTTATCACGAAGCAGTTCGACGAGCAGCGGAATGGCCGGTGGACCAATGCGCCGGATGATTTCAAAAGTCGCCTCATGCAGGTCTTCATTACCACGGTTGAGGAGTTGTCTCAGCAAAGGCAACGAACGTTGTGCGTCCTGGACCAGGGTGGCTTCGGCGATCGCCCGGACCTTCGGGTCTTTGGACATCAGACGGTTTTCCCAGTAAGTCACCCGACCCGAACGTTTGATTTGGTGCGGCTGAGGGACGGAACGCGTGGCTTGAGCGAGTACTGGTGTCGACACAATACAGAGCAGCATGCCGATGAAGAAATCTCGCATGGTCGCAAGCAACACTGACGAACGATTCATTCCTTTTCGGAAGAGACTAACTACTCGTTGAATAGAAGGTAACTGTCAATAGTTACAGTTCACGTGTCCCTGCACCCTTGTAGTTAAAGCACGGTGGAAACACCTGTCATGCGCGCGTGATTACACGCTTTTTTGCTCTTTGAATACACCGTATGTTGGTAATGAGTGCACCATCAAAACAAAGGAATGAGGGTTAGTTTAATGAGGTACCAAGACAAGATTAAGATACAGAGACGACGCGTTAGAAAGCTCTTCTGGTTATTTGCAGCGGCTGCGGTTTGTGCGTTGTTGTTTGAGGAACAAGCAGCTGTCATCTACGTGGTTTTGACCCTGGCGACATGCGGACTGTTGATTGTAAGAGCGATTTCGAACCTGGAAGCCAGAGATGCGCAGATGCAGGTCGCCGCCGCGCATGGATTTTCGCCGCGATAACAATCAGGAATCTTACGAACCTCGTCAGTCATAAGTCTCCTAGTTTTGCTTTTGAGGAACAGCTTAGGCAACGGCATCGCTGACGATTGTTTGTGCCTCATCCAGAATGCGCCTGAGGTGTTCTGTTCCTCGAAAGCTTTCCACGTAAATCTTGTAGATGTCTTCAGTTCCGGACGGACGTGCCGCGAACCAGCCGCTTTCTGCGACCACCTTCAGCCCGCCGAGGAGAGCGCCATTACCTGGAGCATGTGTGAGGATAGCCTGGATTGGTTCACCTGCAAGCTCTTTCAAGCGAACCTGCTCCGGAGAAAGTTTCTTTAGAATCGCTTTTTCCTGCGCTGTGGCTGGAGCTTCAGCGCGCGTGTATACCGACTCTCCAAACTCGCTTGTTAACTCCTGATAGATCTGGCCGGGATCGCGGTCCATACGTGCGGTGATCTCCGCCGCAAGCAAGGCCGGAACAATTCCATCTTTATCCGTAGTCCAGACGGCGCCATCGAGACGCAGGAAAGACGCACCCGCACTTTCTTCTCCACCAAAACCGAGCGTGCCGTCGAGCAAGCCATCCACAAACCACTTGAAGCCGACCGGGACCTCGAAGAGTTTGCGGCATAGTTTTGCTGTGACGCGATCGATCATCTGACTGCTGACCATCGTCTTACCCACGGCCGCTGCGTTGCTCCATTTAGGCCGGTGTTGGAAAAGATAGTAGATAGCGACCGCGAGATAATGATTGGGCTGAAGCAAACCTGCATCGCGCGTGACGATTCCATGCCGGTCATGGTCCGTGTCACAAGCAAACGCAATATCGAAGCGATCCTTCATTCCGATCAGATTTGTCATGGCGTAAACAGAGGATGGGTCCATGCGGATCTGGCCATCCCAATCCATTGTCATGAAACGGAAAGTCGGATCGACGAGCTCGTTGACGACGGTCAGGTTTACCTTGTACTGATCAGCAATTCGCGCCCAGTAGTGCACGCCCGCCCCGCCGAGCGGATCCACACCCATGTTCACCTTCGCGCCGCGAATCGAATCCATGTCAATAACATTTGCGAGATCACTTATGTAGGAAGTGAGAAAGTCGTGCCGGTGTGTAGTGGAGGCGCGAAGCGCCTGCTGAAAAGGCATCCTCTTAATACCTTGAAGCGCGCTCTCGAGAAGTTGGTTCGCCGTTGCCTGAATCCAGTCGGTGACGTCGGTTTCCGCCGGCCCACCGTTTGGCGGGTTGTACTTGAAGCCGCCGTCATCAGGAGGATTATGCGATGGCGTGATCACGATTCCGTCGGCGAGTCCGGTCTTTCGCGCGCGGTTGTAGGTGAGAATCGCGTGCGATATCACGGGCGTCGGAGTGTATTCGTCCCCTTCGGCGATCATTACTTCGACGCCGTTGGCTGCCAGCACCTCGAGCGCACTCGCAAACGCCGGCATCGAAAGCGCGTGAGTATCCATTCCAAGAAACAGTGGACCATCTGTGTGCTGCAGTTTTCGATACAGACAAATTGCCTGCGTGATGGCGAGGATATGCCACTCATTAAAAGCCTTTTGTAGAGATGAACCACGATGCCCTGAAGTGCCGAATGCTACTCGTTGTGCCGGGACTGAAGGATCAGGCACATCGGTATAGTACGTCGTGACTAACTTCGGGATGTTGACCAGCATCTCTGGCTCGGGCAATTTTCCTGCCAATGGACTAACTTTCATTGTGCGCTTACCTCTCTTACGATTTACTGCCGGCGTTGCTATCAACTAAGTATACGACTGCCGACGCATCCCACGGCCCTGAGCGCTGGATCTTACGCGCTGAAAGCCCCCGCCAATTCTGCTTCCTGGCTATTGCAGTCAACAAGAGGATAATGTGAATCGCTACAGAAGCTTTGAGCAAATGAAAGATACGGAGGACACAACGATGCCTGATCCGGTCGCTAGAAGGCGTTTGAAGAGAAAAATGCTTGACCGATGGGAAAACGAGGGCGGACGCATTGCCACTGACACAACTAGTGCGGATGCGAACAGACCAACTGGCGAAGATAAGGGCCGCGGTAAAAAACGATCTTCTCCCAGTGATAACTCGCCGGTCAGTGCTCCTGCATCTCCGACAAAGCGGCGCAAGCCGGCTCAGAAATGAGTACGTTCAAAACGCAGCGTGCAGAGACTGAGGCTTAGGGTTCGTCGCGGAAAATGAATCGCAGGCGGAACTAATCACTCATATCGATGACCGTGAGAACACGTGTGCAGAACGGGTGTTTCCACGCTATGAACCATCTGGACCTTCGTTTAGGTTGATAATCAATCTTGAACGTGGCCATAGCGGCTATCGTTGAATTAATCAGGCGCGCCTTGGACCAGGCAGTGCAGGACAAAGCGCAAACGGTTCGATCGAACGTACACAGCTTCACAAGAGACCTGCTCTTGCGGTAACAAAATGAAACGAGTGTTCGGGTGAGATTTGAAATTTACTACAGATGATAGATCACAAATAGTCATTTGAACCCTACAAGGGTTCGCCAACTGCCTAACCCTCAGGGTTCGATCGTGTGTTGTTCGCTTTCCCAGGGTTCTCGCTGCGCTCGAACCCCGGGCTGAAATTAGCGAACGCCTTCGGCGTAATTTCAAACTGAGGCACCACCAGTGGAAACACTGGCGGGAGCAGGTGTTAACACCATAGTCTCCTGCCAGGGCTGTCAATACCTTATTGACTTGTTGAGATTTAGAAAGGAAGAGGAATTAGCCATGTCTGTCGCCCCATTCTCACGAGTCAACGGCCAGTGCAAAGATATTCAGGCTGCACCTCCGGGCTGTTCTGCCAGCCACTCTCATTACCCTCGGCGAGTCCAGTTGTTTTCAGGCTTATCCGAAGTCGAGATGAAAACAATTAACGCGGCCGCGCGCAGCCTTCGTAAAGAGCGTGGCGAGTTTGTCTATATGCCAGGCGACACGGCCAACTCCGTTTATTTCCTGAACAAGGGAAGAATCAAACTGTCAGTGCTGTCGGATTCGGGTAAAGAGATCGCTATCGACATCATTCAAGCAGGCGAGATGTTTGGTGAGTTCGCCCTCATCGACGAATCATTTCGCAGCAACATGACCCAGGCGCTCGATGACGTGACCATCCTGGTTTTTAAGAAACAGGACTTTGTGAGTCTCCTGAGAAGTCAATCGAATCTTGCTCTAAACTACATCCGAATGGTTGGCGATCGCCGCCGGCGGATGGAGAAGAAACTCTCGGACATTACTTCCAAAGAGGCTCCGGCGCGCGTCTGTGCATTGCTGCACGAGCTTTCGGCGTATGCGTTGCCGGCAGGCGGAGGACACCATTCTTTGATTCCGCTCATGCATCAGGATGTGGCGTCTCTGATCGGGGCCTCGCGTCAAACTACCACTTCCATCCTCAACGATCTTATGCGACGTGGCTTTATCGAGCTGGGCCGTGGCTGGATCCGGATCAAGTCGTTAACAGATCTTCAAAGACACATCAGCGCGCTTCTCTTCGTTTGGCCCGCAAGTTTTTTGGCACTTACGTCGGTTGGCTGACATCCCCTCAATCAATTTTCAGACATAGTACGCCTGCGTTCAGAGAAGTACCTCACTTTGCTTTTGATAAGGAGTTATTTATGTCAGAAAGAAAAAATCACAGTATTGATCCTGCGGCAGAAGCACCGCGAAAAGGCAGAGGAGTCCGATTGCGATACTCCAACACTACGCTTATCAAGATTTTGGTATTGGCTGTAAGCCTCACCATCGCGCTTGGGTATCTTGCTGATCGTAGTCGTGCGCAGCGCTCAGATAAAAAAGACCAGGGATTCGACCAGCAGATTAGCCAAAACTCTCAACAGATGATGGAGCAGGGAAGGCAAATCTTTCGCTACGACACGTTTGGCGATGAAGTTTATTGGTCAGACAAGCTCAAGCTTCATCACGCCATTCAGGGCACTAAGTTCGGTGGTGTGGGTCCGGGAGTTAGCCCAAAAACTGCGCTGGCTGTCGGATTGAAGGTGGACATGGACGCCTTGCCTCAGACATTGATCAATCAGATCAAGCAAGGAAAGGTGGACCTTGACGATCCGGCCACGACGCTGGCGCTTATCAAGCTCGACTCCGTGCTGGGAGTGAAGGGAACCTTCAATCCCAATGGCAGCCTTAAATCAGTGGGTCTCACGTGCGCCGTTTGTCACTCGACTGTTGACGATGCGTTTGCGCCAGGGATCGGACGTCGTCTCGACGGTTGGTCCAACCAGGACCTGAACGTCGGCGCTATTGTTTCACTTGCTCCCGATCTGAGCGCGATTACCAGTTTACTGGGAGTCGACGAAGCCACAGTCAAAACTGTTCTTGCCAGTTGGGGACCGGGAAAGTTTGACGCGGAGTTGAATCTTGATGGCAAGGCGTTTCGTCCTGACGGAAAGACCGCCGCGGTTCTCATACCGCCGGCATTCGGACAGGCTGGCGTGAACCTGCACACATGGGGTGGCGGTTGGGGTGGAGTCACTTATTGGAACGCATATGTTGCGAACCTCGAGTTGCAAGGGCAGGGAACTTTTTACGATGCGCGTCTGAATGATCCGCAGAAGTATCCGGTTGCGGCGCGCGCGGGTTTCGGAAACAAACGTAGCGATGTCGACATGGTGACTGCAAAACTGGGTGCGCTTCAGTTTTATCAATTGGCGATCCCGGCGCCCAGGCCGCCCGAAGGCAGTTTTGATCGCGCAGCCGCTAATCGTGGAGAAGCAATCTTTAACGGCAAGGCGACTTGTGCGCAGTGTCACGTACCGCCGCTGTTTACTGAACCGGGGTGGAATACGCACAAGGCTGAAGAGATTGGCATTGACGACTTTCATGCGAATCGCGCGCCCGACAATTCATATCGCACGACGCCTTTGCGCGGACTGTTCTCACACATGAAACGTGGCTTTTACCACGACGGCCGTTTTGCAACTCTGCTGGATGTAGTCAACCACTACGACAGCTTTAAGAGGCTGGGTTTGACCGAACAGGAGAAGAAAGATTTGGTTGAATACTTGAAGTCGTTATAGCTTCTGCACAGTTCCAACGATAGCCACTGAGGCAGAATTCGGAAGACGATGACCTGTTCTTCCGTACCCAAACCCTCCAGCAAAAATGGTAGTGATGCAGTCTGAATAACGCCGCAGGCGTTGGCCAATGTCAGCCCAGGGTTCGAGCGTAGCGAGAACCCTGGGATCAAATTAATAAAAGAAGAGATTAACCCTGAAAGGGTTAGGCATGTGCGGGAATAACCCTTTCAGGGTTGGACCATCTCTTACTATTTTGTTCCCAGGGTTATCGCTGCGCTCCAACCCGTGGGCTGAAATTAGCCAACGCCTTCGGCGTTAATTCGATTAGCGTCCGTAAAAACTGCCGATCCTTTCTCCGTCATGACTTGGGGATGCCGCATTGAATTACTGTAACTATTGACATATCGAGGATGCTGATGTGAAAACGCCAGTCCTTATGTGTATCTTGCGCTATACGCCTGTCAGTTTTTCGTCTAGATTAATCTAATAACAAGAAATACTCTCGCTAAACGAGAGTGTGCCCGCGCGCAGAATCTTAGCAGGCTTGAGGCCGTGGCCTTTGTCGTCATCCTGGCACTAACGGTCTGGAGAGGTGACAAGAATGACAGAGAAACTACGTGACCAAACAACTCCGATCGCCGAGGTTCTGACAGGTCTGCCGAAAACTTCTGCATGGCAGGAGCGCGTTTACAAGGAAATACACACGCACCCGGAGCTGAGTTTTCATGAGACTAAGACGGCCGCGCTCGCTGCAACAAAACTTAAGGAGTTTGGCTATGAAGTCGTCGAAGGAATTGGTCGTACAGGAGTCGTTGGCATCCTGCGCAACGGTGAAGGTCAGACAGTACTCGCGAGAGCTGATATGGATGCGCTCCCGGTCCGGGAAAACACCGGCCTGCCTTACGCTTCGACGCTCACTGCAGTTGACGACAGCGGCAACACAGTTAACGTCGCACATGCCTGCGGTCATGACGCGCATGTGACGTGTCTATTGGGCGCAGCGGAACTTCTCGCCAGGACTCGGCAGCCATGGGGCGGAACTTTTATCGCGTTGTTCCAACCTGCAGAAGAGGTCGCCGGTGGAGCAAAAGCGATGTTGGACGACGGTCTGCGCGATCGCATTCCCAAACCGGATGTCGCGTTCGCGCAGCACGTGCTTGCTTACCCGGCGGGAAAGATCGGCACACAGACAGGACCAGTTCTCTCCGCCGGCGATAGCATTCGCATCACGCTCTACGGTAAGGGCGCGCATGGCTCAATGCCCCACAATAGCGTGGATCCCGTTGTGCTTGCGGCGCTTGTTGTGCTGCGCCTTCAGACGATTGTTTCGCGAGAGACGAAGCCGGGTGAGTTTGCCGTGCTGACGGTTGGCAGCAGTGTCGCGGGTTCCAAAAGCAACATCATTCCGGACCGCGCCGTGCTCTTAGTCAATCTGCGGACTTACGACATGGCCGTGCGCCGGCGAATGATCGAGAGCATCGAACGCATGGTTCGAGCCGAGTGTGAAGCGTCCGGCTCTCCTCGCCCACCAGACTTCGACTATTTCGATCAGTACCCGCTCACCGATAATCACCTTGGAGTAACGGATAGGATCACATCCGCATTCCGGAGCCACTTCGGAAAAGAAACCGTCTTCGACCTCGGACGTCTGACCGCGAGCGAAGACTTCAGCGACATACCCAATGCCTTCGAGATCCCTTATACCTACTGGGGAGTCGGCGGTACGGATCCAGAGAAGTATCAACGCGCTCTCGATGCCGGGCGGGTGGAGCAGGACATCCCCGTCAACCACTCCGAGTTTTTTGCCCCAGTGATTGAACCCACGCTGTCCACCGGCACCCAGGCACTCGTCATCGCCGCTTTGACTTATCTCGCGAAGTGAGGTTCCCCCATTGCCTTCCACAACTACCGCTATCTCGTCCGACACGCATCGAGGCGCCAACAGGCTCATTGTAGGCATTGTCCTGGCTGTCATTACCTTCTGGCTTTTTGCGCAAACAACGCTAAATGTCGCCCCGACAATGCGCGAAGAGTTGGGGATCAGCGAGAGTCTGAACAACATCGCGGTAAGCATTACGGCCCTGTTCTCCGGCATCTTCATCGTTATCGCAGGTGGGCTTGCAGACCGGCTGGGGCGTTTGAAGATAACTTTCATCGGCCTGGCTCTGAGTATCCTGGGTTCATTGCTGATCGCTATCTCTCCAGCCGGCACCGTCACCTTTCTGATGACGGGACGTGTTATTCAAGGATTGTCGGCGGCCTGTATCATGCCGGCGACGCTGGCATTAATTAAGGACTACTTCGACGGCAGGGAACGTCAACGTGCGGTGAGCTTCTGGTCAATCGGGTCATGGGGCGGTTCGGGCGTCTCCGCACTCTTCGGTGGCCTCGTCGCCTCTTCTCTAGGATGGCGCTGGATCTTCTGGATGTCGATCGTCGTCGCCGTAATAAGCTTTCTGTTGTTACGAGGTGCGCCTGAGAGCAAAGGCGTCTCGACGCAGAAGACGCGTTTTGATTGGTACGGGTTCACCACTTTCATCATCGCGATGGTGGCGGTGAATATTGTCATCGGGCAAGGCACCGCTCTGGGATGGCTGAATCCTGTGGTAATCACACTTGTTGTCGTTTTTGTTCTGGGCGCGGTGGTGTTCTTCAGGATCGAATCGGGCAATCCCTACGCGTTTGTCGATCTCAGGCTGTTCAACAACAAGACGTATGCGGGAGCGACGCTCTCCAACTTCCTGCTCAATGGCGCGGCCGGAACACTGCTGGTTTCACTGTCACTGGTCCAGCAGGCAGCCGGACTATCTTCCTTGCAATCAGGGCTGTTGACCATCGGCTATCTCGTCGCGATTCTGAGCACCATTCGTGTCGGTGAGAAGCTGTTGCAGCGGATGGGCGCGCGCAAGCCGATGTTGATGGGTTGTGCGATCACCGGAGCCGGAATCCTCCTGACGACCTTTACATTCCTGCTGGCCGGGCAGTACATGATCGTGGCCTTTGTTGGATTTACACTCTTCGGCGTTGGACTCGGCTTCTACGCCACGCCGTCGACCGACGCGGCACTTTCAAATGTGCCAAACGACAAGGCAGGTGCTGCGTCCGGAATCTACAAGATGGCGTCTTCTTTGGGAGCGGCATTTGGGGTGGCGATCTCCGCAGCACTCTTCACGTCCCTAAGCGGTTTAAATGGCGACTTCGGTCGTCTATCTGATCTTTTTTTAGGAAGGACTGACAACATCAGCATTCGATTCGCGGCCGCCGTCGCATTGTTATTCAATGTGATGATGGTGATCATTGCGATCATCGCCATCGCCCTGACTGTACCTAAGGATGATCCGCGAGCTAATGCCGGGGAAGTCAGAGCCGCCGGGTGACGGTTACGAAGGAGAACACTGTAATTGCTCCAACCATCGGTAAGTCAGGAAGCTTTGAACGCGCTCACAGCGTTCCAGGCGTATGCGGCCAGCACACTACTTGTGCTCGACCTTATCGGCACGTTCGTGTTCGCTCTGAGCGGCGCGGTCGCCGGGGTCAGAGAACGTCTTGATCTTTTTGGCGTGCTGGTGCTGTCGTTCGCGGCTGCCAGTGCCGGCGGCATTATGCGCGACCTGCTGATCGGCGCTGTTCCGCCGGCAGCAATCAGCGACTGGCGTTATCTTGCAGTCTCTCTTCTTGCGGGACTCGTAGTGTTCTTCTGGTATCCGATTAGCGAACGGCTGCGCAATCTGCGCAACCACGTGCTTGTTTTCGATGCCGCCGGGCTCGCACTCTTCGCTGTTGTCGGCACGCAAAAGGCGCTCGGCTACAGGCTCAACCCGATAATGGCCGCGCTGCTCGGCGTACTGACAGGAATTGGCGGTGGCATGCTGCGTGATGTGCTCGTCGCGGAGGTTCCGGCAGTGTTGCGCTCGGATCTGTATGCCGTCGCCGCGCTCGCCGGCGCGCTCTTCGTGGTAGCTGGTTACGTGCTGAATTTCCCGCCAACCACGATGGCAATCACCGGTGCAGCACTCTGTTTCGGAATCCGTCTCGTCGCCATACGGCGCGGCTGGCGTCTCCCCGTCGCCGGCATGTCGCAATGGTCTAAGTCGGACCCGGATGTCAACGACGATGAGACGGACCAGTCGCGGAGGCGTTGAGCCGTGTGCGATGATCCGCCACAAAGAAGCACAAAAGCACAAAACTTAAAGACATTTCTTTTTGTGCTTTCTGTGCATTCTTGTGGCTGGAAGGCTGCCAGTGTTAGTCCTCACGCTCTCCGTAAAAGAATGATCACGTTTCAGTCCTGCGCGGAGCGCGCACGACGACAACGGAGCAATGCGCGTTCATAGCAACAGCCTCGGACACGCTTCCCAACAGGAATCGCCTGAAACCTCTTCGCCCGTGTGAACCGACAACGATCAGCTCGGCGGCCCATTTTTGCGCCTCCTGTAAAATAGCCTGTTTTGTATTACCGGAAAGCACCGCCCCGGTCGTTTTCAACCCTGCGGAGGCCAGCACCTGTTCGGCGCTGCTAACTGCTTCCTGAGCCTCTTTCTCGTCTCTCACTCTGGATGATTTGATCGTCCAAGGCTCTTCAACGCTTATGACTCTGAATTCGCTGCCTTCAGGCCACGGTCGCCCGGCCACAGCGTGCGCTGCCTGAGCCGAAGTCTTCGAACCATCTGTAGCGAGCAGCACTCTCCTGCCGCTATCAAGAGTTTGGGCGTGGTCTTCTCCTGCGTCTCGCACAATCTGAACGGTGCAAGGGGCGGTCGCGACGACTGCTCTGGCAACGCTGCCCAGCATCCAATGCGCATAGTCCTTGCGGACATGCGCGCGGACGAAGATCAAGTCTGAAGACCATTTCCGCGCAAAAAACGGGATGAGAAAGCGGGCGTCGCCTCTTGTCACCACCACTTCCGCCGGGATGCCGATTTCTCTGAGCCGCTCTACTGCCAGGGCAGTTATTTGTTCGCCCCTCCTCTCCATTTCTCGCTGCACGGCGCGCTTCCCATAGCCCTCTTCGCGCCATAGTTCCTCCGGAACATCGGCATCCGCGACGACTGAAAGCACATGCGCTGTTGTACCGTCGGGCCACGGGCGCACGCCGATCGCGCCAAGAAGCACCTCGCTTGAAATCGCCGAATCAACCGCGATCAGTAGTTTCATAGTTCAATATCCTCATAGGACTAACTTGTTTAAGCGTTGACCTTAGATTAACTCCTGCAAGCGGGCTTCGACAGGGTGTTTTCACTTGATGTTCTAGAGTGGTTACTCGCGTCATTGCGGACGGGGAAAACTCTGCGTTCGGCGGGCAAAGCTGTAACGTGAAAACTCCTGAAATGTGCACGTGATAACACGGTTTCGAGCCGGCTGAAGTCACCCTATTCTCACAAGAGTGAATGTTGACTTTGTAAGTGAGGAGAATATAGATGTCGACTGCTTTAGGAATTGAAATGAAAACGGCCCTGCCCACGGCAGCGGACCAGGACGGGCAAAAAGTTGCCAACGCGCTGTCAAATGTGCTGGCGGACACTTTCATCTTGTATTTGAAGACGCACAATTTCCACTGGAACGTCACTGGTCCAATGTTTCATACGTTGCACCAGATGTTTGAGGAGCAATACAACGAACTGTGGTTGGCCGTTGATGCAATCGCCGAACGTATTCGCTCGCTCGGCTTCATCGCGCCTGGATCTTATGTAGAGTTTACCAGGCTTACCTATCTTCACGAGGGGCCGGCGGCAACGAACGCCGGGGAAATGATCGCGGAGTTATTACGCGATCATGAAACGACTGCAAGGAGTGCTCGCTCAGCTCTTGCGGTTGCGCGCACGGCTGTCGATGCGCCAACTGAAGATCTGCTTACGCAACGGTTAGCAGCGCACGAGAAGGCCGCGTGGATGCTCAGGAGTCTGTTGGCGGAAGAGTGACAGGTGATTGGGAGCAGGCCGCGGTGCTTTACGTGCTCTCCACTTAGTGATGTCTGCGCTGTTGCTTGAGACCATGGTTGCGCGGGATGCTGAATCAACGCGTTCCGTATCAGCGAAGAAACGGGTGGCGTGAGATCAAATGATCTTTCGGCTGAATGAAAAAGAGGTTAGCGGAACATCTGCGGTCAATGTTGTGCGAGCGCTTGAGCGCGAAGACAGAGATTATCAGCATTGTGGCGGATCTATTCGGCAATATCTGAGCTGGTCGCTGAATCAATTAGGAGGTAATGTGCCGGCAAGGGATCTTGACGTCAGTGACCGCTTAGAGGACGAGGCATTGGCGCTAGCCTATCTGGTCCTGCTCGACGAATACGGCATGGGTGAGCTTATTGGTCCAACTGAAACTGAACGAGTGACGAGATGAATACGAGTCAGGATTTTTTGACACCGTTTCGATCTATTTTTACAGAATACCCAAAAGGTCTTTTAGATTTGGTGAAGAGGTATGGTTTTGAAGGAAAGCACAACGAACGCGGAATCGTCGCACCTGGTATAAACACAGCCCATCGGGTGATAACACCCGCCCTCATTAAGAGTTATTACGCTATTTCTCCAATCGTTCTCCCTTTAAAGTAGTCACATGCTGGCTGGTTGCTCGCGACGAAGAATCGCTGGACCAACGGCTATTTAGTTGATTAGGGAGAAGCCGAAAAGATGATGAAGATATTGATTGGCCATGATGGCTCACAGGGCGCCGACGCTGCGTTGGTTGATCTGCAGCGAGCTGGTTTACCCGTTGAAGCAGAAGCTCTGGTTGTCTCCGTTGCCGATGTCATGATGGTTCCCCAAACGCCAGTCTATGAATTGGCGGGGGAAGCACTCATGTCCCGCAGAGTGACTGCCGGCCTGGTACACGCGCAGAGGCAAACGGAGCGCGTGCTGACTGAGGCTAAAGATTTTGCCAGGCGGGCAAGTGATCAGGTTCGATCCTATTTTCCGCATTGGAGTGTACGCGCGGAAACACTTGCTGGCTCGGCCGCCTCGGAACTAATTAGCAAGGCTGACGAGTGGAAACCCGATCTAATTGTTGTCGGATCGCACGGGCGTTCCGCAATCAGTCGATTCATTCTCGGCAGCGTTTCGAAAAGGGTTGTCACTGATTCAGATCACTCCGTTCGCGTGTCGCGCGGTGATCTCGAAAAAGATCTCAATGTGCCCGCGAAACTTGTTATCGGTGTGGACGCGTCAGCCGAAGCCGAACAGGCCATTCGTGCTGTGGGCAGCCGTGTTTGGCCGTATGGAACTGAGGTACAAATCATCGCCGTTGACGATGGCAGCTCGTCTATGTTCAAACTCACTGCAGGGCGGATGGTGGCGTGGGCGGAGAATGCATTGAGCCTGATAGGATTGAAGACTTCTGTCGTGTGGGAAAAGGGCGATCCGCGCCGCGTGCTAATTGATCAGGCCCAGGCCTGGGATGCCGATTCAATCTTCGTCGGAGGACGCCGGTTCAGCGGCCCTCTTGAACGATTTCAACTCGGCAGTGTCGCGACCGCGCTGGTTACGAAAGCACATTGCTCGGTCGAGGTTGTACGTAATCGAGCGAACTAACGAAGCAATGGGAGGTGAATATCGAACATGACGTTTACATTAAATCTTTTAGCAGGCAGCGCATCAGAAGTTGACTGGTCACGTCCGTTGATGATCGGGTGGATCGTTATCGCGCTCGGTTTGAGTGTTATCGAAATATGGCTGGCTGGCGGTTTTTCATCGCGGGGGTTTTCGCCAGTAACTAAACGTAATTGATCTGAATGCTTTGATATACTTGGCGTTAAGAATCAATTTAGAGGTAGCGAATGAGCATCCGCGGGCGATTACTGACTCTTGCAATCGGAGGTGTGCTTCCACTGCTAATAGTCGGGCTCGCAGTTCTGTGGATAGTTTGGAATGAAAAGCGAGATCAGCTAAATGAGTCTTTAGAGCAGCAGGAGAGTTAGTGGGCGTAGTGTTCGACCGCTGGCTTGACGCTCAGTACCAACCGCTCATAACAATAGCATCATACCCACCCGATCACCTGAACGATCATTCCGCTCTCAAAGGTAGTCTGCAGGCAGCCATAAGCCGCCGTCCGCATTGGATCGATCTACGCGTTTTAGACTCAATGGGAAAAGTCGTGGCGGTTGAACCTGCCGGCGCGGGTGATCTTCCGTTAGGGTTAAGCGAAGCGCTCCTTGCTGAGGCTAAGCGTGGTGCTTCCGATGTAAAAACAGACTGGACGCGGGGAGAAGGACATTACCTACTTGCGGTCGAAGTGCCCCTTGAAGGTGGTGCAGTGATCGCGCGTATCGAAGGAGCGGCGTTAAAGGACGCACTTCACGGGATTACGTTACCGGAACGAGCGGTCGTGACCTTACTCGATCAGAATCACCGCATCATTTATCGGAGCCAAACCGCGGAGTCCTCGTTGGGCCTGGATCTCAGCGGGATGAATCAACTGTCGACGCTGAACGAACGCAGCACGGCCGTCGTTGTTACGAGAAGTTCGGTTGACGATGTGGAGCGCGTATATGGTCTAAGCCGTTTCGGTAACACCGGTCACGTAGTGATGGTGGGTGTCCAAAGCGCCATTCTTTACGCGTCAGCCTGGCGACAACTCATGGGCTACGCCGTCATCGGCTTGATAGTTGTTTTTTGCGCGGTGACGGCCGCACTGCTAATTGCACGAAGTATAGGGCGACCTGTGCGTCTCCTGAATCTTGCGGCCGAGGAGTTTGGCGGCGGAAATTTCTCTGCACGGGCGCCCGCGGCAGGACGGGATGAGATCTCACGCCTGGGTATGAACTTCAATGCCATGGCGGAGCGTCTACAGAAAAGAGAAGAGAGGTTCGCCGAATTAGATCGATTGAAATCGGAGTTTGTCTCAACCGTGTCGCACGAGCTGCGTACACCGTTGACTACAATCAAAGCGTTGACGCGTCTTTTAATGCGTGAAGGACTGGATGAAACGAAGAGGCGTGAGTACATTGAAACGATTTCAATAGAGTGTGATCGTCAGATTGATCTTGTTCTTAATCTACTCGACCTTTCCCGCATCGAAGGCGGTGTGCTGCGTGTCACTCACGAACGAGTTGACGTGCAGGAAGTGATCTCCTCCGTCGTAAAATCCGAAACACGAGCGGCAGAAAAGAGAAGGCACGATCTGCGATTCGATCCCAACCTCGAAGTCCCGCCGATCTGCGCAGATCCGAAAGAGCTTCGTCGTGTTCTGTCGAACATAGTCGAGAATGCTATCAAGTACACACCAGACGGTGGGTCCATTGTTTTGTCTGCTATGCAACAGGATGGTCAGGTCGCTATAAACGTGGCCGATAACGGCCGCGGTATACCGCCGGAAGACATGCCGATTCTATTCGACAAGTTTCACCGTGGTCGTCCAGCTCCTCACTCCGAAGCTATGCGTGGCGCCACGACTGATGCTGAATTTTTAGAGGACGCCGATGTTTCCGGCGTCGGCCTCGGATTATACCTGGCACGAAATGTGATGGAGCAGATGGGAGGCCGCATCACAGTGGAGAGTCAGGTTGGTCGGGGCAGCACATTTAAATTGCACCTCCCCGTGTGGCGTAACGGAGGCTGCAATAAACGTAATATTGAGGAGCGCGACGATGGCAAAACAGTTGTTGGTCGTTGATGACGATCCCAGTCTCTTGCTCGCAGTGTCGGAAACGCTACGTGCGGAAGGTTACGAGGTGCAGACGGCCCGGCGGGGAAGTGAGGCGATGATCCGCGTTGCCGAATCTCTTCCCGATCTGATCATCAGTGACATTCGCATGCCTGGCATGGATGGCTATGCTTTTGTGCGTAGCCTGCGCGCCTCGCCGCGCACGCGTCTCGTACCTATCATCTTCCTCACGGCCAAAGACGAAACGGCCGATCGCATTGCGGGATTTCGTACCGGCGTCGACGCATATGTGACGAAACCCTTCGAATCGGAAGAGCTGCTGGCTATCGTGAAGAGCATTCTCGAAAGAGTACAACGCACTCATTCCGATCTGGCGCGGATGTTCGGAGATCAAGACGACACCGCGATAAATCTTGTACGCGATGAAGAGTTAACAGATGCAGAGTGGCGCGTTGCGGAAGCCGTCGCGCGTGGCCTCTCAAACAAGGAAATTGCTGCTGAGCTAAAGCTCAGTTTACGAACAATCGAAGGCCACATCAGCCGCATTCTCGACAAGAAGAATCTTAGCAACCGCGTGGAATTAGCCCTGCACGTCCGCGAACGACGCCAACCAGAGTAAGTCTCATCACAATCCGCACGTTCCTCCTACGCGAGCCCTTTTTACGTGTAAATACGGCTGAAAGTCAGGTGTTAACACTCTATTTCCACCCGGCATTTCCGTTTAGTCTACGACCTGTAAGAAGCGAGGTCACGAATAGGAAGTGCATGAGGATCCAGGAAAAACATTGGAGTTAGTAAAATGAAGCGAAGTTCAAAAAAGGCAACAACCATCTATATAACAGAACTCGACTATGACCGTCTTAGCGGATTGATCGAGCGTACACGTGAGCAAAACGGTGTCGATCGACAATACCTGAACAAGTTAGAAGCAGAGCTTGATCGAGCAGAGATCGTTGATCCAAAAGACATTCCGGCGGACGTAGTCACAATGCGCTCGAAAGTGCGTTTGAAGGACTTAGTTAGCGGGGACAGCAATACTTACTCACTGGTGTTTCCTGCCGAGGCGGATTTTGCTGAAGGAAAGATCTCTGTGCTGGCGCCGATTGGTACTGCGATACTTGGTTTCAGGAAGGGCGACACCATTGAGTGGCAGGTGCCATCAGGCTTGCGCAAGCTCAAGGTTGAGGAGGTTCTCTATCAGCCGGAGTCGGCAGGTGATCATAATTTGTAGAGAATACGGAAAGCCGTCGAGCTGGGATCGCGGCAGGAAGCGAGCGCAAACGTTTCTTAAAACGCATTTGCTCTTTTGTGTCTCTTGTTCTGCGTCTTTATCTGTTGCGTGAACTCTCACACGCTGCGGCTAAATTGCTGCCAATGCAACGGTAAGAGAGTGGTGTTGGGGTTGGACTCCTACGCTCAAAAAAGTAGCGTTCTAAGTTATTGATTTTATTGGTAGCGGGGGGCGGGATCGAACCGCCGACCTTGGGGTTATGAATCCTGAATTCGCCACTGCATACAATGCCTTCCAAGTACAAATCAGCATTTTCAGCGGAGAAACGGTCGTTTGAGCAGAACATAACGCACTGGACTGCATATAGCGCAAGAACGATTACAGCAACTTTACAACAAATCTTTCGGCACTGTAACGAGCTCTCTCATCAGAGGATGATTCGCACATCTAATTGTAGTTCGCCTGAGCAACGGATTTAAGTGTCATGATGCCACCGTCACATAATCTTACGAAACGAGACAAATCAGTACTTACGCGCCTGGCGGTCGTTAAGGTATCGCTTCGGCTGGCTCAAGTATCAACACGTCCCACCACATCTTAGCCCTATCTTTCGTCAGGAGTGGTTCGCGAAGATGGCATTCTCCCCTTCCAACGAAATAGAACGTCGGCATTAAGTCCTCGCTCTCGGGCCAATGGAAAATGGATATAAGTATTTCGGTTCTGGTTGACTATTACCGAAATACGGCGGCGGTCCACTTTTCTAGTTGATTTATATTAGGCAACGAAATCGCTTCTGAGTAGATTTTTAGTGAGTTCGAAGTCTTGACGGCAAAAGTGGTTCAGAATATGCTTCCCGCCATCGGGACAACTCAGTTTGGCCGCATTCGAGCCGACCGCTTTGTAATTAGCCGGCATCTTACCGCCGGATCAATAATAACGTGAGTAACATTGTCCTCCGGTCCGTAACACTCTGATATCGCCAACCAGCCTCTCGAAAGGAGCTCTCATGCATGGTTCCCGCTGCTGATATTATCAGCCCTTCGCGGTACACCTTTTAGACGTAGGACCCAAAGAATATGGTGATGCATCCTCTGCCAGTTTGGTGCAGTTGCCATTTTGGTTGATGGAGCACACCCAGGAGACCAGGTTGGCAAGGCAGGTCATGAATCCATCCCAGATCAAATTGGTCAACTCAAACAGTCACAGCCCTACCGGGTGACACTCTTGACGGTCTCTCACGCCCATGAGAACTACATCGGCTGCCTTCCGAATTTGGTCGCAAACAATTTGCTGGAGGCTGACTTTGTCCTCGTTGTCGATCCCCTGCTGGAATGGGGCCGCACGCCTGATGATTCAGCGGACGCTCCGATCGATCCACGTGTGCGCCAGGTGGCCGCATTGCGTGAGCATGTCCGCACTGCAGGGACAGATCGCGACTCACTTGAACAGTTCCTTTCCGACACCGCAAATCTTGAAGATCGCTATAACACAATGCTCAACACGCTGGGAGAATGGAACTGTTATCCGGCGCGGTCGCAACAATCCAAAGAAATTGATTGATGCTCTTAAAGCTAAAGGCGTCACTCTCAAGATCCTCGAGCCTTCACAAGATAGTCTTGTCACATCATGGCGAGACTATGATGCCTTGAATTCAACCGAGTTTTGGCGGAACACCCAGACAAAAGGCTGAGGTTAGTAAGATGTAATCGGCTTACAAAGGATTGGCGAAATGCATAAACCAATTATCAATTTTCCCTCTGAAGCAATGCTCCAGCGGGCTCTGGCAGGACTACTTTCGCGAATGCCTGGGGTCACTGGAGTTCAGATACTTCAAGGAAGTCTAGAGCTAGGAAAGGATTTGGTCTTCTTCCTGCCGGGAGGGTTTGGCGAGCAAATCTTGTGTGCCTGTATCGTGAAGAACTCGCGAATTAGCGGTACCGTCGGGAGGAGGGAAAGTGCGCCAACCTTGTTACAGCAAGCTCAGCAAGCCTTCAATTCACCACATACTGACGGCACGGGAAAGGATATTAAAGTTGAACGAGTCTATATAGTTACGCCATTTGATCTTTCACCCGCAACCATTACATCGGTCCGTGGATCTTTGAGAGAACGCGCTGGGCAGATTGTATTTATAGGTGGCGCTGCACTGTTTGATCTCTTCAAAAAGTATTGGCCTAGCTTTATTGCGGATGAGGCGACAATGATGCAAGAGCATCTTAAAAGCATCCGGAGAGAGCTCCGGGAAGACTTCTCATTGGGAAACGTCGCCACTCATTTCGACCTCGGATTTATCAGCGTGACGCCCCAAGCCTTTTATGTTCCGCAAACCTTCTATAGAGAGCTTTGCCGCATTTCTTTAGGAGATACCCTCTTAGCGCCTTTCCGTTCTAATGATATTGCTGTCAATGAACCGACTGTTGAAACCTTCACCAATAGACCTGAAACTGTAACGTTGAAAGTTTGGGCATTATCTGCATTTATCAACCAACTTGTTAAGGCTGAACGCGCGCTGGAATTTCTCGCTGATTGGGACGAAGTCGTTTCAAATGGAACGGCTGCTAGACAAAACATGAGAGGACTGCTTTCGAAGATAATTAACGAACTCAAGTTGCAGTTGGACTCTCACTTATACCCTGATGGAAAACGCGACGGAGACTTAACGTCCTCCGAAGATCTTGAAATACCATTACATCTCGATCAATCCCGAAATAGGATCGACACTTCTATTAGGGTCAATAATACGGCGTTAAGAAAAGAGTTTTGCGCCTTAAAGGAACAGCAAGAACTGGTCTTATTGGAATTGCAAAGCGCTTTAGAATTGCTTCAATCCGTACTGATGACTGTCCATATTGAAGGTCTAAGATTACTATCGGATTCTTCGTTTCGAAAAGCCGCTAATATTGATAACTGCGCTCGTGCAGCGCCACAAGGTTTGTTCAGTTTAAGTTCTACTAATTCTCTCCGAGTCGAGTTTCCAACGAGCTTGCTTGATGACTGGCAAGGTCACTTAATGATTGTGGGGGCTCCCGGATTTGGCAAGACCTCTTTCTGTCGCTGGTATGCATTACGGGACACTGAGAGGTTCAGCACAGGACAAACGGATGTAATTCCTGCATATGTTCCACTACATCAATTATCAAAACGGGCGTTGACCTCATTTACTGAGATGTTTCTGCCCAATCTCGGACAGTCTGCTTTGTTAACAGGAGAGACCCTCGATTTGGCTGAAATGCGCATACGTTTATATCTTGATGGTTTGGATGAAGTCGCATCTATTGATAGGCGCCGCGAACTAATAACTATCGTCAGGCAAGCCGTTGCGAATAATCGAAAATATCAAGTAATCCTAACAGCGCGTGAACATATTTATGGAAGTTGGTTAGAGTGGCTTCCTCGAGTGGCTCTTGGCGAATTTAACGACGAAGATATCTCTAACCTCGTGTCCAACTGGTTGGGAAGCAGGAGCTATGATAGCAAAGAGTTCTTTTCTCAACTGCATAACGCAACTCCTTTGGAAACGCTCATGAGGACGCCGCTGCTTGCTACCCTAATTATCTTACTATTTCGCCGCACCGGGAGGCTTCCAAAGAATAAGACAAGATTGTACGAAACCTGGGTGGAGCTACTTTCAGGCAGATGGGAGGTAGCGAAAGGTATTATGAAGGAATCTAAATTTGAACAGAAAAGGAAGCTAGAATTTCTAACGACTCTAGCAAGCAAAGTGCATCAGGGGCGGCATAGTATTTTTTCAGTAAGCGATTTCGAGATCGCGTTCAAAGAGACGTTATCTAACTCGAGTCAGGGCAACTTGGAGCAAATGCGAACTGAGCTTCTAGAGGATGGCTTAATTTCTCGTAGCGGTGATGATTTCCATTTTCCACATTTATCACTTCAAGAATTCTTAACGGCTAGCGACATATTTATGGATCCGCACTCTATAAAGGCAGATGCGCTCTTAGCAGACTACCTGTTTGGTGATGATTGGTGGAGAGAAGTACTTATGTTTTACATAGGGTTAATGCGGAGGCCAAAGAAAACACTAGGATGGCTTCTGTTTGAAATGGATCGCTATAGCGGCAAAATAAACGAAATGCGGATTATGAGCGTGTTGCGAGGATTTAGTGAGGCATATTCTGAGTTCTCGATCAGCGAGTTGGTTGGGTTCATTCCCAAATCACTCCACACTAACCGACTTACTGCACTGCTAAAACAATGCCACTTGGAGATTCACCTCGGGGGTCACCCAAAACCGGCCATGTAGGAGCACCGGCCATAGAGAAGTAGTCGTTCGGGACGTGGATGACGCTGAGAGGCAAAGTAGCCTGCAGCGCTATATTTATTTGGCTAAAACTAAGCTAATTCTTCAAGGCCTTGCCCTGTATTCCTCATGAGTTTAAATGCTACTTTCCGGTTTCCATCAGCAGATGGGCTTCCTGAATCTCTAAATTCAGAATATCTGTTTAACCTGGTGCTTTTTATTCTTGCCGTCACGGGCGGATTTGTATTCCGGGTTTGCAAGCTTCTGGTCTATCAGTGTGAGAAGTGCTTTCTTCTTTGCTAGCTGTTCTGTGTGCTTCATGAGGGCCATGTCGGTCTGCCACATGCCTTCTTGTGTTAGTCGGGCGAGCTTGTCTAGATATTGGGTTCTTCGTTCTTGGGTGAATTGCATGTATATAAACTAATCATGAGGGAGCGCCGAAACAGATTAAGGGAATCAAAGCTTTCTAAACGCCGTATTCTCGCTCAGAAGGAGAAGCCTACCAAGTGGTGGTCTGACTCTTCCAAAGTACTTCCTCTTCTTATCAGCGTTGTCGCCTTAACTATCAGTTCTTTGGGTTGGCTGGAGAGCCACAAGGGCAGACTAATTAGCGAGGAGGTGAACAGACCAATACTGTCTCTTTTAAAAATCGAGGGTGCTCAGGTGCAGACCATGGCATTCAGGAGCGATGAGAAAGCTGAGAGCCTTGCGCTCTTTCATGTGTATCTAAATAATATCGGAAAGTCTACTGCGCGCGTGGAAACAATTAATATTGAAGCATCAATGACACATCCTGAAGAATGTAAGCTTTATCCCCGTCAGGATAACTACGTTTCCAATGAGATATTACCCGGAACACAAGGCTACTTCTCAATGGGATATACAGCATCTAATGAATGTGGTTTGAATAACCTGGACTTCTTCAGCACGACGATAGCTATCAGTTATACGGATGCCGGTACGGGTCGCCAGTATTCCCAAAGCTTCGGTCAGTTAGTCAGAACATTAATGGACTTAGACGGCCAATTCCCTGAAAAGAAGAACGAGGATGAGAATAAGGTAAAGAATAAGTAGTTTGTTCAACCAGGAGCGGTAGTTGGGGCCGTGGGGTTATCCGAGTGGTAGAGGACAGTAAAAGCAAAGCAAATCGTCACCGGTACGAGTAGGCCCGACTTCCGTTGATTTCGCTTTTCGACGTTTCGCATTGTAGCAAGGTGGAGCGGATAGCTTTTATTAGCATTTACTTTAGCGTAATCTCCGCCTCTCAAACTCGCTATAGGGGGTTGACTATCGGGAGTTGATCTCGCGCCAACCACGCGAGTATGTTTACGACCGACTGGGTGGGTCCGCGTTGTGTCAGGACTTCAAGGGCTGCTCAGCGTCTATTTGTTAGCTCTATGGTTATTGAGTTACTTCAGCATCCGTTTGATTAGTCTCTACAGCCGCATCGTCTTAACTCACACGGATCATCTTGTTGCTCGCGAGATGCGATCACGAGATTGGCAGCCACGCGAGTTCCTATTGATCCGATTGCTATCGCTCCCGATACTAACATTCGGCTGTCACTAAATGGATTCCGCTAGGCTCTTCGTCGTGCGAGCTGGTGCAGCAGCGTACACCCACAGATTCCTTGACCTATCCCCTAAAAACTGGACCAGCGAAATGTTAGTATTTCGGCTGTTCATCACGTTGTTGTAAAGTTGCTGTAATTCTGAATTCGGCTAAACTGCTGCCAATACAACGGTAAAAGAATGGCGTTGGGGTTAGAACTCCCAAGTTCATAAGAGCGATTGTTCTAAGTTATTGATTTATTGGTAGCGGGGGGCGGGGATCGAACCGCCGACCTTGGGGTTATGAAAGCGTCCTGTTACTCGTGCATTGATTTACATCGAGTGACATTTAACATTGATTACAACTTGCCGCCGTTACTGGACCACTTGTTCATGCACACTCTTACATGCTTTTGCAGCGATTGTCATCGAGTCACGTGACTATAGCGTGACAAAATTTCTTGGACTACCTGGGGGATTTTGACTGGTTAGCGCAAGCGAGATCGCGACTTTTTCATGACTCTGGCCTCGCGTGCGACAAGCCAAGACGATGACCTGCTCGCCGATTATTCGATACCAGATTAGCTAGGGAAGCGGTGAACGATCGCTCTCCTGACATCTCCATAAACAAAAGGAAAAAAGGCGTTTCTTCGAGAATGGAGAAGACGTGAGAGATCTTTGCTTGGAGTTGGGGGACGAGACCGGCCGCTGGGTTTCATACCAGACTTTGCCTCAGCGATGTCTAGTTCTGCACTATGTCGAACCTGGAGGTGAAACGTCACGGAAGTTTTTCAAGACGTTTCTTCACGTCCGTCCATGAGCTTTGATCGTCTGGATGTGATTCCATATCGGCCAGACGTGCGTCCAGTAACTCTCTTTCGGCGTCTGTAAGAGGTAGATCAGTTGCTGATAATGAGTCCCAAACTACGCCGATCAACTCCAGACGATCCGCTGGTTCTAGATTGCGGATTATCTCTAGCAGGACAGTATCGATCATGATCTAAGGATAGCTCATGGATACTCGAATTCAGATGCCCAGGCGTCAGGTCAGGGCATCAACGTCTCAACCGGGCACAACTGATGATCCGGTTGACACTGATCTTCCTATTTGGAGGACGTATTTCCGCCAGTACAACTTCTAAATTCGATACGACATCTCTCATCAACTAAAAGGAGAAGAGTCATGAAGAGATTTACCCACGTGAATGCAAATCTAGCAACCTACCTGCTGCTGCCAATCGCACTATTTTCAACTTCGCTTATTCGCGTCGGGGCGAATGCGCCACGAGAGCGTAAGTTTGAGTTTGAATATAAAGCATTGGTCAAAGAAATTCCGACTGGAGCAAAAAAAGTTGATCTTTGGATACCTGTACCACACGACAGTTCTTTCCAGCGGATCACTGAGATGAAGATTGATTCTCCTCACCGATATAAGATTCATACGACGGAGTATGGAAACAAAGTCATGCACATCAGCTTGAATAACCCTCAGGAATCAAGCTTCGCTGTCACTATGCGCTTTAATGCAATTCGCAAGGAACATCTACAGGAAAGGCTACAGCAAGCGACTTATCCTCCAGTCAGAGAAGATCGTGACCCGGACATGGACCGCTGGCTTCAGCCGGATCGACTAGTGCCGATTAACGGCAAGATCAAGCAGTGGGCGCAGGAAGTAGTAGATGCGGCCGGCGCTAAAACTGACCTGGAGAAAGCACGTGCCATCTATAACCATATTGTCTCAACTGTAAAATACGACAAGAGCGGGCAGGGTTGGGGACGTGGTGACATCTACTACGCCTGTGATGCTCGACGCGGCAACTGCACGGACTTTCACGCCATCTTCATCGGCTATGCGCGGGCGGTAGGCATTCCCGCACGCTTTGCGATTGGTTTTCCATTGCCCCCAGATAGAGGCGCAGGCGAGGTTAGCGGCTATCACTGTTGGGCGGAGTTCTATGCTCAGGGGATCGGTTGGGTACCAGTTGATGCTTCAGAAGCGGCTAAGGACCCGGCCAAACGCGAATACTTCTTCGGCGCGCATGATGAGAACCGCGTCGAGTTCACCATCGGTCGCGATTTGATCCTTGAACCGCAGCAGCGTGGAGAGCCGCTCAATTACTTCGTCTATCCATATGCTGAAGTGGATGGTAAAGCTTTTAGCTCCGTTGAGAGGAGCTTCGCTTATCATGATCTGTCTAATCCCCAATAGAGGTGAAGACGAATAATCGCGGAGAAGCAACATTCCTCAACGCTCAGCGAAGCCACCAACCGCACGAAAATAGCCGTTGACATTGCCTTCGACGCGACTATAATCCTTCGCCTCTGCCAAAAGTCTTCTCACGCTGGCCTGCCCGCCCGTGCACAGACTTCTCTTCATGTTCATGACCAGTCGAACATGCCAACGGCAGATCATCAACTCGTGACAGTCTTGCGAGTGCGGCGCACCTAACCGACGGGTGTAGGTGGACTAGTCTCGGGATCGCAACCTGCCTTCCTGTCTCTTTGCCATCGTCGTGCTCTTGTATTCCCAGGAACCAGCTTCGCATTTGCGACGCGGTTTCCTGAAGCATTGTCGACTTTGCGCGATGCCACAAGGGTCCGTGGCCCCGTCCTCAGCCGGTCCGGTTCCCTGTGTGACAGCGTAGCAGTCGTTAGGAGAACTGTTATGAAACCGGCCAAGATCCTGATCCTCGACCTCAATCCCTCTGATTGTCTCGGCGACGATCTCCGCTCGATTGTTGAGTCACAGTTCAAGGTTGAGGAAGTCAAATTCTACGAGAGAATCGATCCTGATTCGGCAGCGATGGAATGCAGCAATAAACTGGCTGAAGTCATTTCTCGTCCTGATTTTTCAGTAATCTTCGTTGTCCAATCGGCAGATCGTTTGAAATGTACCAGACAGTTATTTCTATCACCGGGAATTGAGGTGCCCACAATCCCGCTGCTCGTGGTGGTTGATGAGGCTGACCCGGTTGAGATGATCGAGTGGATCCGGCAACTGGCAGCCGATTTCATTACGAAGCCATTGAAGACCCTCGACGTCCTGCCTCGTATCTGGCGCTTGCTGGACCAGGCCTCGGAGGCTGAAACCGAGTTAATGCAGCTCAAGGAAGAACTGGGGATGAGGCAGTTGGTAGGTGAGAGTGAGGCGTTTCTCAATGAAATCGAGAAGCTGCCCCTCGTGGCGAAGTGCGACGCCAGTATCCTCATCACCGGTGACACGGGTACAGGCAAGGAGCTGTGCGCGCGAGCGATTCATTACCTTAGTCCACGCGCCGGCCAGTCGTTTCTTCCTGTTAACTGCGGTGCGATTCCCGCGGAGCTGATCGAAAACGAGTTGTTTGGGCATGTCTCGGGCGCCTATACCGGCGCCCGTGCAACCCGGCGCGGTCTGATCGAGGAGGCCAACGGAGGGACGCTGTTTCTGGATGAAGTGGACTGTCTGCCACTCATGGCCCAGGTCAAGTTTTTGCGCTTTTTGCAGGAGAAGGAATATCGACCGCTGGGTGCGACCAAAACTCAAAAAGCAGACGTGCGAGTCATTGCCGCAACCAACGTCAATTGTGAGGGCGCAATCAGAGAAGGAAAACTCCGGCAGGATCTCTACTACCGCTTGAACGTGATTCAATTGCAACTGCCTTCACTGCGAGAGCGCCGAGAAGATATCCCGTTACTGGCGCACCACTTCCTGAATAAGTACGCGCTCGAATTCAACAAACAGGTCACGGGTTTTTCTCCGGACGCGATTCGCAAACTCATTCTTTACGATTGGCCGGGTAATGTGCGGGAGCTGGAGCATGTAATCATGCGCGCCATGGTTCTTTCGACCAAGCCGGTAATTTCGGCCGCCGGTATCGCGGTTTCCGACTCAGAGAATTTGCCGTTACCGGAGTCGTTTCAGGAAGCGAAGAACAGGATGGTGGACCAGTTCGAGAAGACCTATATCAAAGGTCTGCTGCTCTCGAATCATTGCAACATCAGCAGGTCAGCTAAAGCAGCGCAAAAGAATCGCCGCGCTTTCTGGGAGTTAATCCGCAAACATCACATTTCAGTTCAGAACCTGAAATCCATAGCTTCTTAGTCCAGGTAGGACATCGTTGTCCTACTGCTACAAGAAGCACGAAGGCATTTAGCAAAGTTACTACTGCCTTCGTGCTTCTTTGTATTTTTCGAGGCTTTGGTGTGTCGCTTGCTAGTGGATGAACGATCCACCTTGCTTGCATGCATTGCCCCCATCGATATGACTGAAGATAAGAAGCAGCTTAGCGAGGAAATACTCCAATACTTAATCGATCATCCAAATGCACAAGACACACTCAAGGGCATAGTTACCTGGTGGTTGCTCGAGCGGACAATCAAACGTCAAACAACCCTGGTGAAAGAAGTGCTCGATATCCTGGTTGCTGATGGTCTCGTTATTGCACAGCAGGGAAGTGATTCTCAGACTCATTACAAGATCAATCGCAGACGACGTAAGAAAATCATTTCGTTACTTCAGCAAAAATCCTAGCACGCACCATGAAACCTCTGATCAAAACCACGCTAATCTCCGCGAGTCCGATAGTGGTACCAATCCGGCGGCCGCCCGATTCCAGTCTAAACAACTCATTCCTGTTTCAACTGGATGAATTCATTCTCAACCTCCTGCGGCGCTGGAGTATTACTGCACTAAGGCTGGCCCTCGGTTCAATTTTTCTTTGGTTTGGCGCGCTCAAAGTATTCGGCAGTAGTCCGGTCGCGGCATTGATTCAGGAAACGTATAGCTTCATGCCGGTGAGTATCTTTGTGCTGGTCCTGGGCGTGTGGGAGATGATCATCGGTGTAGGCATCATCTTGAAGCGCGCGTTGCGCTGTGTGTTGATACTGCTCGGAGTCCACTTGCTCGGGACATTTACAGCTATTTTGTTCAACCCAAATATTTTCTTTGTGCAAGGCGTTCCGTTTTGTCTGACGGTCGACGGCGAGTTTGTAATCAAAAACGTGGTGCTCATGACGGCTGCGTTGGTCATTGCCGGCCATGAAGTGAAGCCACTAAGAAGATAGTGATCTCCGAACTTTGTTTTTACGCAAAGGCGCAAAGAAGGCCGCAAAGACGCACAGAATTCGATGACCTTTGCGCCTCTGCGTCTGTGCTGGCGCCTTTGCGTGAAACTTCTTTAACCAATCGAGCAGCGTCGTAGATGGGACAAAGTTGTCCATGCACTTTTCTTTCGCTAACAACGTAGTTCGGATCACTTTCTTTCGCCCTACTTCTCATTTGAGAGACCGTATGTAGGACAAATTGAGCTTACGGGTGAAGCACTCAAGCCGACGGGTGTTTGAGAAACCGGCAATTTCAATTCTGGCATAGTGGTTGTAGGGCGAACGTTTCACCCGAATCGATCATCGTCCGCGGGAAATCTGCCCGTCTCCTGGAGGAACAAATGGATAAACGATTACGACGCCTGTGCAGCGTAAGCTTCTTTCTGTTTTTTCTGGCCATTATTTTAGTCGCAACTTCGCTTGGCCCCATCAGTAGCTCAGCACAACAAGGCAAGAAAGCAGTCGAGCCTGTTCGCGAAGCTGCTGTGCCGGCAAAGAACAAAGACCATGCGCGCAGCACCGCGGTTGCTCCCGCGTCCAACAAGTCGTCCGCGCCAGCGGCGGAAGAATTGGAGTTAGCCGGCAAGAGCCCGGCTGCGTACGACGAGGATTGGGATCGTGAGTATCCCCAGGACCAACGTAGAAAGCTGTTGCCGTTTCCGGATCTGCGGCCCGGCGACATCCCGCCGGTCAAGTTGTATCTCTACGGCGGCGCGGCGAAATCATCATATGCATCAATCGACGACGTACCAAACTTCAATGAGTTCTATACGCGGCTGAGCGAACAGAAGCCGGCAGTGATGGCGCGTTGGAAAGCCTACCTGGACACGCGTTACACGTTCAGTGGTAAGACTGACTCGACAGTCAAGATGACCAGGGGAAAACCGCTTCCGGTTGGACCAGTCGTGAAGTTGCCTGAAAAGATATCGAATTGGGAAGAGCTGGCGAAGCTGACACCGGAAGAAATCTACAAGCGGGATCTTTTCCCCGAAGGCTTTCGTCCGTTATCGCATCCGCTGCAGTCAACCGGTCACATGTTGTTTTCACAAACGTGGTTAGCGTCACATCCTGAGAACACCCGCTTCGACGTTGACTTCGATATTCCGGCCGCTTACCTGCCGGAGTTTCCGCCGCCGCTTTTCCTGACTACGCGACCCGATCTCGGCGACGTGTCGCGCGGTGAGGAGATCACGGAGGCGAATTTCTACCGGTTGTTCAATGGCATTATCACGCCAGAGCAATTGAAGGGCCTCGAGAAGCTAGTCATCAAGTCAAACACGAGTTGGTTCAATCAAACCAAGCATCGGCTCACAAAGCTGCCGTCGCAGGGCATCGCGTGTTTCGATTGTCACGTCAATGGACACACCAACGCTGCCATCGAGATGGATCCCGGAACGCGCCCGACACTCGCGCGCGTCCGGCTTGATACGCCGACACTGCGAGGAAACAATACCTCGCTGATCTATAGTCTGCGTCGCTCCATTCGCTCTGTCGATCACTTCGCCGAAGTCGAGGAATACTTCGATGGAGACATCGGCCTGGCCCAACAGATTGGCGGACGCGAGTTCAACAAAGGCACGACCAACGTGATGGGCGACTTCAACTCCATCATCGGTTTTCCCCCCGCGCCCAAACTCGATCGGTACGGAAGGTTGATTCCCGCCAAAGCGACGGAGTCGGAGCTCAGAGGAGAGAAGCTTTTCTTCGGCAAGGCTAATTGCAGCTCCTGCCACGCGGCTCCTTACTACACCGACAACCAAATGCACGATCTGAAGCTGGAGGAATTCTATGCCGGACGCGCTGAGGGCTGGGTAAAAACGTTCCCGCTCCGTGGTATAAAAGATTCACCGCCATATTTTCACGATGGCCGTTTGCCGACTCTCGAAGACACAGTTGAGTTCTTCAACCTCGTGTTCGAACTAAAACTGGGGCAGGACGAAAAGAAAGACCTCGTCTCCTTCTTACGTGTTTTGTAGCAGCAGTTCGGAACCACTCGTCATCGGAGATCAACTCATGAAGCAAGTATTCATTGCCAGAATTCTATGCGTCATCGCAACGTCGTTTCTCGCTCCGCTACTTTGCCTCGGGCAGAGTAACTACGCCAGTGTGAACGGCACCGTCTTCGATCCGCAACAACAAGTGGTTCCGGGCACTTCATTGCGCCTGACTTCAATCAGCACCGAAGCGACTCGCGTCGTTGTGAGTAACGAACACGGCTCGTATCAGTTCACGGGTTTGTTGCCGGGTGAATACAAGCTCACTGCGGAAGCGACCGGGTTTGCTGTCTGGAGCCAGCCAATGAACCTCGAGGTTGGGCAACAGATGAAATGCGACGTGACCCTTGCGGTTTCTTCGGTTAACAGTGTGGTCCAGGTTGAAAACCAGGCCGCGGTACTCCGGACCAGCGACGCCAGCGTTGGCGAAGTAGTCGAGCCGGCCGCGATTCGCAACCTGCCTCTCAACGGCCGCATGTTGATCGACCTGGTGCTCACCACGCCCGGCTCGCACGAGAGTCATGGCGCCCAGACAGGTGACATGAGTCCGTTGTACTGGAGGCCCGGACAGCGATCGGCAGTGAGCATCGGCGGCAATCGTCCCAACGCGAATTACTTTCTTTTGGACGGCGCCACCAACACTGACCCGACTTTCAATACGCTCAATCTCAGCCCTTCGCCCGACACCGTGCAGGAATTCAAAGTTCAAACGGGAAGTTACAACGCCGAGATGGGCGGCGCCGGCGGCGGTCAGATCAATATCGTCACCCGCACCGGCTCGAACGACTTTCACGGCACGGCCTACGAGTTTCTGCGCAACGACGTCTTCGACGCTCGCACCTTCACCGAGATGGACTCAGACAATCATCTGGTGCGAAATAACTTCGGCGGCTCACTGGGTGGTCCAATCATTCGCAACAAACTTTTCTTCTTCGTTAACTACGAGGGTTTGCGGCACACAAAATCAGACACGATGATTGAGACTGTGCCCACTGAAGACGAGATCAACGGCGACTTCAGCATGAGTGGCGCCACGATCTTCAATCCTTTCAGCGCGCATCCCAATCCCAACTTCGATCCGTCAAAACCCGTCAGCCCGCTCAATCCACAGATTATTCGTGATCCGTTTCCCGGAAACGTCATCCCGCAACAACTGATCGATCCGAAGGTGCAGTTGTTCTTACGCAAATACATTCCGCGCCCCAACATGGAAATGGGAATGATGGGTTGCGGCATGACGATGATGGGCATCCCGCAGGTAACCGGCGCGGGGATGGATTGCAACAACTTCCTCGACGTCGGTAACGCGCATCATCAAACCGATCAGGCCACCATCCGCGTCGATCAAACATTTGCCAGAGGCGACGCGTTGCTCGCCCGTTATTCGTTCAGTAGTGAGAAAGGCTTCATGCCGCAAAACCTGCGCGGCTTTGGAGCGCTGCACGACAACCTGTCGCAGAACGGCACCGTGAGTTGGACCAGGCTCATCAGTCCCAAAATTGTAAACATCGCGAGCATCACGTTTTCGCGACTGGCAATGCATCGTACGTCTGAGAACAGCTTTACGAACGATATCGTCTCGGAACTGGGAATAACGGGTGTTGGTTTCGGCGGCGAAGGCGCATGGGGCGCGCCGTGGTTCAACGCGCAGGGTTTTTCCGGAATGGGCGACACCTATATCGCCACTCCGATGCATGCCTGGGACACGATTCTCGAAGCCCGCGACGCCGTCAACTGGCAGTTGGGCCGCCATAGTCTGAAACTTGGCGGCAGCTATCGTTACTTTATTTGGCCCATGTGGGGGTTCTTCCAGAACCGCGGTTATTACCAGTTTACAAATGGTTTCACGACTGAAACCGCCACCAACGACGGCACCGGCTCCGCGCTCGCGAGTTTTCTCCTTGGCCTGCCCGCGGTTAAGCAACGTCAGGCCGGTATTCCGCAGATGCAACTGCGGCAGTGGTATGCCGACGCGTTCATCCAGGACAGCTTTCAAATGACTCGCAATACGACATTGCAGATCGGCTTGCGTTACGAGTACATGAGCCCGCTGGTGGACATTCGTTACGCAAACACGAACCTCGTTTTCAATAACGGTGTACCTTCGGTGTTCGTCGGCGGGCAACAGGGCTTTCCCGAAGGGTTGAGCAACGCGAATAAGCTCAACTTTGCGCCGCGCATCGGGATTTCACATAACCTGCACAAGCATGGAGTTGTTCTGCACGCCGCGTTCGGAATCTTCTTCACGCCGGTTGATATGAACACGTGGTGTAACCAGCGTCACAACGTTCCGTATGTATTTCCCGAGACGCAGCAGAGCGATAACTTCATTCCCGCGCCCGGTGTGATTGCAACTCACCTGAACTTTGGACCAGCAGTGTTGGGGGCCACGACGGTGAGCTTTGCGTCGTTCGAGCTCGATGCGCCGCCGCAATACATTCAACAGTGGAGCGGCTCGGTTGAGAAGAGTCTGGGTGCCGAGACTACCCTCGAGCTGGGATATCTCGGCTCGCATGGCGTACACCTGCAACGTTCTCATCTGATTAACAACGCGCAGCCCGGTCCAGGCGCCATTGGACCACGCCGTCCGTTCCGGACTTTAAGTTTCCTGCCCGGGATGGTCCTGCCCGAAGGCGTGGCGGTTGTTAACACGACTTTCCCGGTGAGCGGTATCAACCTGCTGGAGAACTCGGCGCAGAGTTGGTATGAGGCCGGTTACGTCAACGTGCGCAGACGATTTACGCGCGGTTGGACCTTCCTGGCGAATTACACTTATTCCAAGAATCTCAGCGATGCCCCTGACTTCCGTTCGCCGATGTTTGAGTCGGCAGCTCCGCAGGACAATTCCAACCTGGCCGCGGAGAAGGGACCGGCGTGTGACATTCGCCATCGCTTCGCGTTTAGTACCGTCTACGCGTTACCGTCGTTGGGCCAGCATAACTTCTTTCCAGCACAGTGGGATCCGAAGCTTGGAATTCACGTGACTTGAAGTCGCGGC
>JADMIO010548866.1_pt1 | contig 78843 bp, 120 predicted proteins | sample 8958161 | NCBI WGS metagenome assembly JADMIO01 (sample SAMN16585339, study PRJNA669376) | soil metagenome | isolation source: Crop rotation soil | place: USA: Cullars Rotation, Alabama | collected 2011 | reverse complement strand
CGCGACAACTTGTCCACGTGGAATTCTAAGCTTAGGATCCCAATGTGCTGGAAAGGTATATAGATCATCACCACGGGCTGCGCCTCTCCCCGGTACCACCCGCCGGGCACCCCTGCATAGCAAAGAAAGGGTGTCTTGCTAGGACTAGCAATTGCACGAAGGAGAGCGTACGCGGCGCGCATGACTCAAGCATGGCAGCCGAACCACTTGGTTTAGTTGGCATGCACACCCTCAAGCCTTGCCCCTGCCCGGCTTAGGGACAAGCTCGCCTGGTACTGGCTGGACTGATCCCTTGTCCTGCTTAGGCTCAACCGGCTTGCGTGGTGCCACCGCAGACGCGCCACGTTGCGCGCTGATCCACTCAAGCGCCTTCTGCCGGGTCACATAATCAGGCTCGCTCACGGTGTCAGGCAGACGCTCTCCCGTCTCAGGGTCTTTCTGGCCGCGTGTGGTGCGGGTGATCTTGGTTGCCTTGAGGTTCTCGCGGGCGCACTGGACAAGCTCAGACACGGGTATCTCTGCCAGTGCGTCAATTAGTTCCAGTGCTCTTGATTCGGAGGTTGATACTTCCATCGGTGAATCGCGATACGATGTTACGAGCGCGTACGCGCGATGATGCAAGGTCTTAGCTCGACCTCAACCGGAAACTTACCGCCCGGTATAGAAGTAAATCCTACTTCCCTATGGGTTTTCAGTGCTTCTCAGTATCCCGCATAACGGCTCTAATTCACCGTCCGGTATCAGTGCGCCCGTTCGCCTTTCGGGTACGCAGCAAAGCCGGTCACCCGCGAGGAATGACCGGCTTGTGATTGAAAGCGGTGACCTTACCTTAGCGGTGCGCTTCCCTGCATTTCGGCGATCTCAGCCTGTGTGCGCCCGAAGATCAAACCATTGTACGTCTCCTGCTTCTGACGGGTGACCTTGCGCACCGTCTCTGCATCTTCCCAGTCAATCCCTTCTGTCACGCACCGCGCGCTCTTGCGGTAATGAGTGTTGAGATCGGCGAGCATGGCGCAAATCTTGATGTATTCCTCCCCGAAGCCATAGCCGCGCGCTATGTTCTCCAGGCAGTCAGCCATGCGTTCCGTGATGCGCTCAAGGTCACCGTTTCTCTGTATGAGTGTGCTTTCCCAGGAATAGCGTCCTTTATGGACGGTGACCGGGGATGTTTCGCGGGCTGATTTGAGTGCTTGGCGCTCTTTGCTGAGAGTATCGTGTCTTTTCATATTTCGTGCTTTGGTTTGAGTTAAAAACCAAGCACCCTTTCGAGTGCCTGGCTTGAGGTATTGGCGTGTGATCGGCTTACTTCTCAGGTTTGAGCCTTATGGCCATACTTTCGGGCGAGTGCCTGTCAGCTTCCCTGAGCGATTCCCGTCGCTTTGTGAATCTCTTTTCGTTCTCTGCCAGGCGCTGCGAGAACTCCGGTTCCTTGAACGGGTCACTGTGCCGCTTGCGCCTGGTTCTTTTCATAGTTCGTGCTGGCTCAGGTGGTTTCCGGCGCGCTTGTCGCGTAATCCATTCCGTCCTGTCGAGTCTCGAACCACTTCACGCGCCCATCATTCATGCCAACTACGGCGTACTTGCCGGAGGGGTGATGATAGCGGGTTTCCCTGTGGACCTGATACGGTATGAGTTTCGACAGTATCGGGTGACTGGCTGCAATGGTATCGTTCTGCGCATTCCGCTTGCGGCGGTACTCAGCATTGATTGCCAGGCTTTCGGCTGTCGGAAGGACAGTGCCGAGTGCTGGCGGCTTGCTGGCCGGCTTAGCGTCCGGTTCTGCCGTGGCGCTTAGAGCGTGGTTGATTCCTTTCAGGAGTGATCGGTTCGCTTTCATAGTGTTAATCTAAACTTCATTACTGCGGCTGTCTGGCTTAGTATCCCATCGCTTCCGCGTAGCTGTCCCGTTGCCATGCCTTGCTGTCAATCCACACGGGGCGAGCGTAGCTTTCGCCGCTCTCCTCCGTGTAAACGTCACGCTGTCCGGCAATGGCGAATTGAGTGCATCCCTGAGTGAGCCTGCCGTCACAGTCTCGCCCGTCACTGACAACGGTGCGCTGTAGTTCCTCGCCCGTTTCGTCCAGTGTCCATTCGTTCGATTCACTGGTCCATCCCTCGTCATGTCTTGATGAGCGGTAATGCCGGAGGGTTTGCCCGGGGCGAATCTTGATGCGGACCCATCCGCGAATATAGGTCCAGAAGCGGCAGGTTTTAGGTGTGGCTTGTGAGATTGCTTTCATAATCGGAGCGTCAGGGGTTATGCTTACGGCACGTTCAACTTACCGCCTTGCCAGTCTGCCACCGGCTCACCGTCCAGCGTGAACGTGGTTGCATCATTGGTATCAAATCCAGCGTCAATAATGGCGCGCTCCAGGGATTCACAGAACGAATCTGTGCCGACGGGTCCGCGCACCGGAAGGCCGAAAAGAGCGAAGTCAGTGCCGACACGCTCTAATGCCGCGCGATGGGCTGGCAGAGTATCAGCGGCAGTAATCGGAGCAGGCTGTATGTCAACCCATGTATGAGCGACAAAACAGGCAGTTATGACAGTGAGCAGGAATTGAGTGTATTTCATGGTAGTAGTAGGCGCTTTGTTTGCGCACTGTCTTTCTACTCTCCTATTCAATGCTTGCACGAAATACATTATACGCAAGCACGGATATATTCCGGCTTGCACTTAATAGTGTCGCCTGCCTTCATTCGCTCCATGACCAAGAAGCGCAAACCTGGACGCCCGAAAGGGAGCGGCGTAAAGCCTGTAGCTGACCGCATGACAGACACGGTAGCGGTACGCCTGCCCTTTGGTGGACGGAAGCGCGCAGAGCAAGCAGCACGGGCGAGTAATGAGCCGCTCACGGAATTTCTGCGCAAATCAGTGCTTGAGCGGTGCAATACCGTGCTTTCTAACTGATTATTCCCTCACGCTAACGTGTGATTTGAACCGGGGAATGCAGATTCTTGCATTAATTGCTTGCGGAGAATACTATTCTCGCGTATCCCTACCCCGCCGGACAAAATCCCCGGCAATCCTATCAAAATGAAAGTCTCTCCTAAGCTCAAGCCCTGCCCGCAATGCTATCTCTGCCGCATAATCAGCGGCGACAATGGCAATCGTCCAGTCGTGACTGTGCCTGGCAATCAGTCTCCGCGCATGACTGGCGTGCCCTATCATGCCGAGTCGCGCACCGGCATCAAGGCTGGTATGGCCGCCCTCAAGCGCTTCTGGTCCACGTATCATTACGTGGCCAGCACACTGCAGACCGAGGTAGGCGCTGATTGGCTCGCGAGCCGTCGCAACGTCGGGGCCATCCATATGCAGGACGGCGTCCGCGCCATTGTCATGCCAGGCCGGGTCATGCGTGCAGGCAATGTCCGCGTAATGCCGGGCTGGACATCTGGACGCACGCGCATCTACCTGTGCCTGCGTGGCAATCGCTCATACCACGCGATCCGCCAAGGCAAGCTGGCAGCAATGACCCGTGAGGCGGCGACAGAGGCGGCCAATCTGGCGCGTGCAGGGTGGGCGCGTCAGGATGAGGCCGCCCGCCAGCGCAAGGCAATGGACCGTGATTTGGCCACTACCCGCGTGACTATCCATGATGCGCGCAGGGCGGGCAATTGTATGGTCGGCATTCTCAATTTTGCGGAGCGCAAGTTACGCGTGAGCCGTGAGACTGCCCTGTCCTCTCATTTTGCCGTGCCTGCACTCACTCTGCGGAGACTTGCCAACGGTGCCGGTGCCGCAGTAGAGCGAGCCATACAGGCAGCGTACGCCCGTGAGACTATGGTGTCCATCTGAGCCCTTAGCCCGCTTGATGCCATGACTCTCGACTCACCATCCACACGCCTTGCCGCTCTCCGGAGCGCTATAGGCGACTCAGTATCCGCCATCCGGGAGGCAGCACGCATACTTGCGCTCATGGAGGCTGCTGGCGATGACTTGCGCGATGTGCCGCGCCATATGCTATCCATGCTCCGCCGGATCACTGCCGGACAAATCCTGCCGGAGGTAGCGGTGCGTATGGCTGGACGCCTCCGGGCTTGCGTATCCAGCCTGCCCATAGTGGACCAGAGGCGGCTAATTGAGCCTGACGCCACGGTGCCGCTCGCTCTCCCCGGTGACGATAGTATGGTGGTGTCCATCCACCGTCTGACACCAGGGCAGTTGCGGCAGGTCTTTGGTGACGGGTATATCCGTGAGGTTGCCGAGCAGCGCGCCGTCCTGACAAATGGTCACGCCGGCCCCCAAGGGCGCAAGGCAGGCGCGCAGCTTGTCCGGGTGGACAAGGAGGCCGGCACGGTCACTTACCACGGCTACACCATCACCAAGTCCACCCTGCTGCGGTGGCTGTCTGAGCTATGAGCGTCACCTGTCTGCACTGCGGAGGGTCATTCTCCGATGACGGGCTCTCCGAATCCGAATGGATGGAAATCCACTGCCAAACGTGCGTCTGGCGCATCAATGGCTGCAATCTGCTGTGCCCTGCCATCCAAGGATGCCGCACAACTCCGGCCTTCGGTCAATGCCCGGAATGCAGACAGCGGGCGATCTGGCGCAAAAATGCGGCGAACCGGCGCGCCGAAAAAGAATCTTCAGTCCTTACTAATTTGATTAAATCGAACTAACCCAACCCCCAACAATTTACCGCCATGAAAACTCTCTCACTTACTGATACCCTGAATCAAATCCCTGTCGGCTGCTACATTGACGCATCCGCGCAGTCTGCCGAACACCTTAACCGCCGGATTATCCGCTTTGCCCGCAACTATGGCTGGACAGAGGAAGAGCCGGAAGAGCCTTCTGGCGATGCTGACAACGACGTTGACGCATGGGCTGACTATTCAGAGGCTCTAAACGACACGGCTGACACTGCCGTTGACTGGCTGAACGAAATGACCACGGCGGATGATCGTTGCTGGACGGTGGGCGAAAACAGCCTGTTTTTGGCTGACACTTCGGAGGAAATTTAACCCCTAATCATCCGCCATTATGAAAACTCAGATTCTCCGTCACCTTACCTATACCTTGGACGAAATGGAGTGCTTTCTGCATGAGGGGCGCGTTTCTCAGGCTCTGTACAGTGCCTGGCTGTACGTGTGGCAGTGGTCCACGTTTCGCCACGCTGGCGCCGCTGGATGCCGTCAGGACGCATTCTGGAACACGCACGGCAAGGACGCGTTCTATGCCAAAATGAACAAGTGCCGTCAGGCTTTTGGATTTGCTCCCTATCCCGTTCTTTAACCCTCATCTATTATGACACCCGAATCACTGTCCTTTGGCGCTTGGCGCGAACGTGGCGGATGGCAGGACAAGGTGAATCTCAACGTACGGGCGGGGGCCGGGATATTACCCTGATAAGGGCCGGAGGTCTGCCCCCAAACGAAAGCCGAACACCCCGGCTATCCTCTCTCTTTGTTGGCGGATCGAACCGTCGCTAGTGCCGACACCATGCGAGCGAACCGTCTGGAGGCGCGACGGCATGAAGTTTAAGAATGGAAAGTTGACCCTGCTGCACAAACTCTAACCCGCTCGCAAACTGATTTATGAAAGCTCCAAACATCACACCCGGCCCGTGGAATCTCATGAAGTGCCGCACGCTGCTGCATGTTGAGACTGACGCATCAAATCCGACGGGCGCGGGAATCTCTATTTGCAGCATTCCCAAAAGGGCGGACGGCACCGGGGAGGCAAACGCCCGCGCCATCGCCAGTGTTCCCGCGCTGCTGTCGGCTTTGGAATCGGCTTACAAAATCGCAGACGCCTGGTGCTGCGAGACCAATCCTCACGGTGATCTGGTGCGCGGTGACAGTATGGAGCACGACGGGGCGCTTTGTCACCGGGAAGCCATGCGCACAGCACTTGAAGCCGCTGGATACTCTTTCGACTCCTAAACCCTATGACAACCCAACCTCTCACCGACTCCGAAAAGGCGCAGAAAGAGCGCGCCCTTGCCACCGACCGCTTCTGTTACGTGCCGGTCATTACAGCCACGGGCGCAAGCCTTGGCGTCGCCCTGGAGGGCATTTCCGGCTTTTGCCCTACAGATTATCATTCCGTGCCCTCCTGGAGTGCTGCCGTCGAATGGGCGGACCAGTGCAACGAGAAACTTGGCCGCTCCAAAGAGGATGTAACCGCCATTTCCATTTCATCCACACGCCGCCGGGAGACTGGCGATCACGCGCCTTAACTTTTCAATCTCTACTACGCCCAACCAAAAACCTAACTCACGCTCTCACAAATGAATACTACTACGCTCTCCACTGAAACAAACGACCTGCGCCACGGAATCACCGTCATTTCCGGCAATACCCGCACAAAAATCAAAATCCGCCTGAATGACGAGTGCGGCAACGGGCGGGAGGACTTCGCTATTACCGCCGACGTTGACGAAAAGGACTCCCGCGGAGTGTGGCGCGAATCAATGGGCGGATGCTGCCATGATCACATTCTCTCGCTGCGCCCTAACCTTGCCCCCTTTGTGGCGCTCCACCTGAGTGACAAGGACGGCTGCCCGATGCACGGAATCGAAAACGCTTTCTATTGGTTCGCCGGGTTTAATGATGTTGGCGAGAAATACCACGGCGGGAGCGGCACAGGCGGAAAATCCCCTGACGAATGCCGCCGCATATTCGCGGACTATATCCGCGCCACTCCGGAGCAGGTCGCCGCAATCGCGAAGGCGAACCCGCGCACGAAAGAGGAATTGCAGGCCGCCTTGGAGGACATGGGCTTTCCCGCGCAATGGAGGCGTGAGGCGCAGGCAGCGATTGCCCGGCTTGAAGAATGGACCGGGAAAACATTCGAGTCGCAGGCAACCAAGCCGGGATTTAAGCCCCTGAGTGATGAAGCGCGGGCGGTTATCGCGGATCGCCGCGCCAGTGGCTACTACAACCCCGAGCAGGTCGCCGCCCGTGATGAAGCGGCACGGATCGCCCGGAAGGAAAAGAGAATTGCCGCAGTGAAAAAGGATCACGAAAGCGCGCTCTCCAAGCTCAACAATAAAACGGCTGTCGCTCTGCTGCTGGCGGAGTATTTCGACGGTGACAGCAATGTGATTTACTACGATCACACCGCCACGCTGCAATTCAACTGGAGCAACATTAACAAACTGCACACCCGCGGGGAGTTTGATTCGTTCGCTGCCTGGTCGGCGGATAAGCTCCCCGCCGGGCTTGTGTGCAAATGGCAGGAAAGGCCCACCCGGTAATTTTCGCAGTGAGAGGCGAAAGCCCTGTCTCTGGAAAGCCGGGGGCAGGGCACCTCTCAACAACTTTCCTATGCTATGAACGAAAACGCTCCTAATGAAGAAGGCGAGCCGCCCTGCACGCCAGAGGATTTCTGGAAGTCAGTATCCGAGTCAAAAGCCGCCTATCGAAAGCGGCTCGCCGGTCTGCCTATTGCCGAAAAGCTCCGTCTTGTGGAGCAAATGGCGGAGCGCTCCAAAGCAATTAAAGCCTCCAAGAAGGGGCACCTTTCACCCCCGCATAACCCGAAAGACTGAATCTGTATGACTATACGACTCCCCGAACTGACCCCCGGAAAATGGGAAACCTACGAAATGAAGCGCGGCACCCGAACCGTTATCGGGCGTTTCGTTCAAGTCGTCCACGAATCCACCGTTACCCGCATTGCGGAGTTTTCGGCGGAAGCAGGCGAAGTGGATCAGAATGCCTGCGCAGCCGTGCCTGATATGATGGCCGCCCTGGCTGACTTGGTGATGCGCGCCCGGATCGCGCATGACATTTCATGGAAGCGGCAAGGACTTCCTGTTCCGGATTACAAACCTTCCGAGCCGATGCAAAAAGCAATCGCCGCACTCCTCAAAGGGGGCGCAACCCTGGAGTAACAACCGATTATGAGCCCGCACATTACACTTACTGAACAGGTGGAAGTTTTCGTTGATCCCTACGGCTATTCCGTGAACTGGATTCACGCCATCCACAACGCTGCACACGAACTTTTCAGAGGCGGCGAAACCATAGACCGGTGGAACGCATCACGAAAGACCCTCAAAGGAGGAAATTTCCATTTGGTTCAGTGAAAACAGCTAAGGAGAAGCCGCCTGTAATTTTCACAATTATTCCGCAAATATGACCACATCACACCTTAAACCATCGCATTTTAAAAGAATCCAGCCCGCAGACTCCACAGCCCAACGCTACGAGGACGAGAACGACGCCAGGCTTTTTATGTGCATCCTCGCCCGCAACGGTGACAAGTGGAGCCTGACCTGGGATGATTACGCCAAAGACCCGAAAGCCGCATGGGTGCGGGAGAAATTCACCTTTTGGGCCGGAATGCTCCCGGATGCTGTGGCGGCCATGTGCTTTTCGCCGTCATGGGCTAAGGCCGCCAGAGAAACACTGAGCCCCAAAGCGGAATGACCTTCCCCTTTAACGCCCTTCTCTGTCTCAACGGCTGGCACGGTCGCTCCGAGGAGCCGGTGATCGTCATTGGCGAGACTCCGAAGCGGTACCGCATCCAAGCGATTAAGCGAACCGCGTGCGCCGGAAGATGCCGCTGGCTGGAGGCTGGCGAAACCTGCCTGGTGCCTAAGCGGGCGGTGAGGCTTAGCGTAAAATAGTAACGTCAAAATGTATATCTGGACGTTTTTATGGCTGCGGCGCGGCAAATCGGTGTTAGCCTGTGTTATAAGGCCATCCAGGCGACGAACCCAAACCCCGAAAACAGCGAACCGGGGCAAAATGCACTATTCGGCGCTCATGGTTTCTTGGCCCGGCGGGAGGCTAATGCTTTTGTTTCCTTTAGATGGCATGGGCGGCACAAAGTTCTCATGTTTGAGAGGACAGTCAATCCTCCCTCGCACATCGGCAGAATGTGATCGTACTCCGGCTTGCCGTGCGGCATAGGGAACGCGCCACTGCTCCACCGCCAGCAATCCGGACGGGCAGCGCGTCCACCCTCGAAAATATCCAGTCCGCAAAGCTGACAGAACCCCTTGTCCCGCTGCTTCACAAACCAGATAACCCGTTTCGGCTCGAATGTGTCCACGCATTTCTTGCTGCACCATGAATATCGGCCTTTCGGGATCGGGCCACCGCAACCACGGCAGCCCCACGAACCGTCAGGCAGCTTAGGTTGAATCGGGAAGCGTTTTCTGTAGGTCGGGGTGTAGCTCATCTGAACCTGCTCCGTTTGAATTTTCTGTCGAGGAATGCCTGACGCTGCTGCTTGGCTTCCGCCCGCAGTTCTGCCGCTTCCTGGTCCCGTCCCGACTTATAGGGGTCGCCGAACGCAGAGAAAAGCTCACCCATCGTTGGCGCTGGCGGTTCTTTGATCAGATGGTATTCGCCAGGTGGAACGGCCAGCAACGAAGAAGCCATGACGTGCAATCTGTCTCCGGGTTTGAGTCTCATAAGATTTCCGGCTATTTGCCCGCGGGTTCATCGGCAAGGCTTTTCCTGTAATCTTCAAAGATGCGGGCATTGGCCGCCGCTAGAGCATCCTTTGCCTCCTGTAGCGTCCCGAAAGTCTCGTCACTGCCAAATTCGCCGCCCGTGGCATCGTAAAACTGAATCGCGTTACGGCAAAGTCGCTGACGGATGCGGAAAACGAAGTGAGGGGTTTCATCCTCATCACAGGGGCCGTTCGCCTCCCAGCAGGTATTGTCGTCATCGTCGTATTCCTCGGACCAGATAAGGCCGTTTTCGATTTTAATGGTGTCCCCGCTCCGATCATGCTCAATCGCCCTGTCCGGTGACGCGGTTTGCCAATCCGGCCATTTGCGCGCCTCATTCTTCGCCTGCTTGGCAACCAGGGCCTTAATGATTCCCTCGGGCGAGGCTCCGCTTCTCCATGCCCCGTCCAGCGCCAAAATCACTACGTCAATCCATTCGGTCAAATCCCGCGGATCACGTTCGATTTCAAGAAGTTCCTTCCGAATGTGATCAACGACGCCCTTTGCCCTGTCGCCGGGGCCGAATGTTTTAGTGGACCAGTCTCGCTGGCGTTCAAGGTGGGAATGGAGATTGAATTGGAGTGTTGAGGTCATATTGTTCTCGTTGTGGCTATGGATTGGCGGAGGGTGTTTGCCATCCTGTTTTCGGCATTCCCAACAGTTTGCGGGCCTGCTTGAATGCGGTTTTGCTTGGGCGGTAGGGTTTCTTTTTGGGCTTCATGGGCGTTTTTGGGATTTCCACGACCTTTCGGAGCGCGGTTTGGGTTCTGGTTTGGTGAAATCGCGGTCCTCGAACCGCTGAAAGGGTCCATTGCGGAATACCGGGCAGCGGCGCTGATTGATGCCGAACCGGTTTTTGAGCACGCGGAGAAACCCGTTGTCGCCAGACTCAATTTCCCCGTCCTCGTTGGAGGTGGTGTCCATCTCAATCCGGATGTAGGTTTGCGGATCATCCAAAAGCCCGCGAGCCTCGCGGATCATGCCGTCGTCGTTGAGTTGCACCGGGGCTATGAGGGCGCACCCGAGTTCCTTCTGGAGATTCGATACGCGGCCACTCAGCGCCACAAGCGCCTCATCTGTACGATCCTTGCGCCCTTTGGAGAGCGGCACCTTTTGGAGGAAGTCCAGGACAATAAAATCCAGCGGCTTTTGCCGGTGCAGGGAACGGGCGTGAGCGGTCGCTGTTTCAAACGTGGTGTAGGGCGATTTCGTGTACCAAACATCCCACGCCCCGCCAATTTGAGAAACCCCGCGGGTAATCCTTTGAAAAGCTGGCCCTCCCTCAATCGGCACGCGCCCCATTATCTGAGCAAGCGGCACCTGGATTTCCCGCGCCAAATCCCGCATAAAAACCTGCATCGGGGTCATGTCGTAGCCTATAACCAAACCCCTCCGTCCGGCAACCGCCAGCCGTCCAGCCATCTGCATTGCCAGCAGACTTTTCCCGTGCCCCTGCAAGCCGCCGATCAGGACGTATTCCCGCCGGATTCCGCCGTCGAGAAGTTTGTCGAGCCCGGCGATTCCCGTAGCCACAGCCGGGTCAATCTCACCGCCCGCGGTTTGCGCTGCTTCCATCTGATCAATGTAGTCGAAGGCTACGTTTTTGATGGGGGTAATTTCCTCGCCGTCCTTACCCATCAGGGCCGTGTCAGCGCGCCGCATGGCCGTCAGCACGCCTTCCCGCCATTCTGCGGTCTCTGTGCCCCCGTCAATCGCCGCACGGGCTATCTCCGCGCCAATACGGACCATCTGGCGGCGTTTACTGAACTCCAGGACAGTTTGGGCGTAGTGCGAGGTGTGGGAGGGGTTGGGAGACGCCACCAGGCACTCGGAAATGAACACGGGGCCTCCGATCTGCTCAATCATCTCCTTGTCGTAAAAGTAGGCCGTAAGGCTGGCGGGGTCCACCAGTTCCCCGTGGCTGTAGCGGCGGCTGATAGTCTCGAAAACAAGCGCACAGGCAGGCGTGGCGAAATCAGAGGGCGTCAGCAGCCTAAGCGCAGCGTCCACCTGAGTTTCCGGAGCTTGAATCATGCACGACAGCACGCACATTTCGATGTTGAAGTCACCGAGGGCGGCACGGTCGGGGGAGCAGTGGACGCAGGACATATCAGAGTTGCACGATGGTCGAGAACTCCGACAGGCGGCGAATGATAGCCTCCGAGCGGTCGGGGGACATCATTGATGCCAATTCTTTTGATCCTGCATTTGCCGTCCAGAACGTCGTTAAAAGGTTGGATGTCCGGTATTCCAGCATCCCGAAAAACTCCATCTCCACGCGCTCTGTAAATTTCTGCTTCCCGATGTCGTCAAAGATGAGGTAGTCAGACTCAGCCAGTGCCCCAAACGCCCGCTCACAGGCGTCCTTGCGGTCATCTGATCCCATGAATTGCCCTGAGCATAGCCGTGCAAAGTGTGTAGCCGATACCGCTTTTACCTCCTTGTGATCCATGTGAATTCTGCGCCCTAATTCAAAAACCAGACGGGTCTTGCATTTTCCCGGAGGGCCTACGAACCCGAGCCCCATTCCGTCATCATTGTATTCCCATTCCGTGATTGCCTCCATCCCCTTCTTGGGCAGGCGGGATGCGTCCGTACGCAAATAAAGCGGCGGGCAAATATCCTCCCATTGCTTGACCCATTTAGCCTCCCTTGCTGCGGCAGCCTGCTCCTTTCGTTCAGTTTCCTCCTGTTGGCAGCATTCTTCACAATTTGGAATGAAGTCGAACACCTTATTTTTCTCGAACCACATTCTTTGCATGTAGTTCAATTCGTGATGGAACGTTTTACCGCATTTCTTACACTGGACTTCTTGGGGCCTTTGAGGGGCGATGGTCCCGTCTGGAAGGATATACTCAAACTTGTCATCAGAGTAAACTTTCTCGGTTTCGTCGTTACCAGCCATAGGTTTTGGAATGGGTTTGAGGGTTTGATTTGGGGGCTGTTGCCTGAATACTGTCGAAATTAGGCCCCTGCCATCCGCCAGCGATGGCGGTATCCACGCGGTCGGAGACTATCTGTCCGCCGTGGCTGGCTCCATATTTAACGAATTGGCGGACGGCAGCGCGTGCTGCGTGTTGAGTCCACCGGAGCCTCTTTCCTGGTTCTTGGTGTTTGGACTGCCTGTAGGATTGCCACCTGCTCCATGCGTCGCTTAGTGCGGCGTCAGAACCTTCCGGAAGGAGAACTTCACAAGCGGCGGCAAAATCACCATCATCCGAAGCCGCTTGTCGGCGAGGGGTTTGTTTTTTCTCTGATTTTGTTTCTGATTCTTTCTCTCCTTCTGTACTCTGACTCTCCTTCTGCATGGGGTTACATGCGTTTCCTTGCGTTTCAGTAACGTTACACGCGCCTCCTTTTTCTTGTTTCTGCTTGTCCCTGAACCGCTTAACTCGCTCACGGGTGACGGCGCGAAGCTGATCAGAGTCTCTTAGAGCCCGGTAGGTCTCGAAATTGACGATGTTCCAGCCGTAGCCGGTTCCTTCAATTTTCTGGATTCTTCGCCCCTCACAGTCGGGCGTTTTGGATGTCGGATCAGCCTTCTGTAACTCCTCCAGTCCCCACTCCACTTCCTCCAGCGGCGCGCCGATTCTTCGGGCGATGGCGGCGTTGGTCATCACCACATTCCCGTCCCCGTCAGCGCAAAGCAGGAGGTCGGTAAAGAAGTGGCGAAGGCGGCGGTTGTCGGCGATGCTTGAGTCAAGAATTTGGACGAATAGTTTTACGAACATAGGCGGCAGCGTTTCGTAACGTTACACTGTAAATTACACTAAGACAACGGTAATTCTTGGATTTGTTTACGGATTATTGCCGTGAACCGGTCAAAAAATCCGGTTAATGATTTCGATCACGTAGGCCGCCGTCAGTTTCCCGTCGTCCTTCTGCTTGATGGCGTCCAAAAGCGCAATGAAGTGAGACGAATCCACTCCAATGAGTTGATCCTGGAGGGTCGGAATGTCGAGCAAGTCCAGGTCGTTCAACTGGAGTGCCATCTTGAGATACTGTCCGGCGTTGATCTGCCACCCCCGGCGAATGAACTTCCGGGTTCGGATAATGGAGCACAGGGGGTATTTGCTGCCAACGTAGCGCAGTTCCTTGGTCAGCAGCGCCTCCAGGGCGGCGTGGTGCAGCGTCAGTTCCTCGTCCTTGCTGGTCCAATAGTTCGTGCAGTGAACAAAATCGTAGTTCGCGTGAATGTCCGCCGCCGGGCCGTAGAACCGAATCACGATCTGAATTTGGTCCGAGAGCGTGATGGCGTTCGGCGACAGGAATAGAATCCGGTATGCCCCGTCGTTCTTCGCATCGTCCACCCCCTCCTGCGCGCCCATATCCTCGACATCATCCCGGTCCATACGGAACCTCAAATCAGGGCCAAGCCCCTGCCCGGCAATAGTCACGCCCCCGTCCTCACGGGCAGTCACTTCAACGGTTTCGCCTTCGTGCTGCGGGGTGAATTTGCCGACATAGTACCGAGCGACCGCCTCCGTGGTTTCTCGGGTCGTAAAGTAGAGGTCGTAGTCGTTGACCTTCTCATTCAGCAGCATGGAGGCGATGGAGCCGCCGGTAATGATGGTGTCACGCTTGACCAGTTTGGCGACAGCGGGGTCGTCAATGGAGGCGAGAAAGGCGTCGAATTTCTTGGAGAGGATGGCTTTTATTGTGCGGGCTTTCATAGGTTGGATGGAATTAGTTCACTCATAGGGCACCAAAGTTTGCTTAGGGTTGGGTTATCGTCGGACTGGCCTCGTTGTATCTCAGAAACCGGGCATTGTCCGGAATCCTGTCCCTCCAGGCGGCCTTAATGTCGCCCTGGCACCATAGGTTGTGGGATACGACGAATCTCCCGTCGTTGAACAGGATGCGGAATTCAGCGCCCCCATGGCCAATGCTGCCGTAATTCGCCCTGCCGTCCGGCTCAATCCAGTATGAGACGCCATCAACAACGGCGCTCCGGGGATCGCCCTGTTTCTCGTAAATCTTCCGGTCATGCTGGCAGCCGTGGCAGATGCCTTCCTCCCGGCAGATTGTCTTGTAGGGCTCGCACCAGGTATCGCTGAAAATATTCCCGCACTCCTTGCAGGGGTTTGGCTGGATGCCGCACCGTTCACGGATTATTTCCGGGGATGCCGCCCATCCAGACCGGCCTTTCCAGTGCTCACCGTTGATCTGATGGGTGTTTTTCTCGCCCTGCACGATGGCCGCATGATTCCGCGTGGTCACGAAAACCACGCCTTCTCAGGGTCGCGCTCAATAGTCGGATCGTCTTTTGTCATAGCGGCTAAGTTTGCTGTGGGTTATTCGGTTGGCTTAGTAGGTCGTGTAAATCTTCACCGGGATTCCCCTCTTTTGAGCGCGCCGGATCATGTCGTCTGTGCCCCGGCTGTCGGGCTTGGTTTTGATGGCGATCAGAGCGTCGGCGTAGTCGGCCATCTGCCCGTTTCTTATCGGTCCAGCCGCTTTCCCGAGAGTCTTCCAATCTGCCATAAACTCTTTGATCGGAATGTCGCGAACCTTTGCCCAAGTAAAGGCCCACGTATCCACTCCGGATGCTCCACCGCAGACGAGTTCGGTCACATGAAACCCTGAGTCATCCACAATCTCTTGGATGCGGGAGGTATCCTTTATTTCGTAGTCCCGGCTACCGGCGATGATTACTTTCATTCTCGTACGCAAAAGACCCAGGAAGCCCGTCCAATTCGTGAAGCCGCCCCCGAAATGAAAAGGCAGATGAACGAACGGACTTCCTGGGTATTCTGGTCGAGACGAGTCATTTCGGATTAGTTTAATGTCAGCGGGGCTTCACGTCCGCGGACAAATTGGACTTTGACTAAAATCTTGCAGGGTGCAAGAAAAATCGCTCGCCCACCAAAGAAAATCTATTTCGCGGCAGACGCGCTCATGCTCTCGGGAGATTTTGGCGGTGGCGAGTTTACTCATCAGCAGTCCTTTCTAGGCGGGGTTGGTTACGGTTCATCGCTAAATTGTGCCAGCCAAGCCACGAATTCCTTGTCGCCCATAGCCTCGCAAAGCGCACACATCAGAATGTCGCCAAGTTCAATGCTCGTCAGATGATCGTGCCCGAGGTGATGGTATCGGTAGGCTTGCTGGACGGCGGCGAGGAGCCTGTCTGCATTTTTACTGGCCAACCTCTCTCTCGCCTTGATGGCAACCAGACAATCCCGGTGCTTGTTCGGTAGGCCCGTCTGATTCGGCCACAGATATTCCCGGATGGCGTTTAGTTCGGCGGTGTTTTGCTTACTCATATCAATCGTGGTTAGTTGGTGATTTTCTTCCATTCAGCGACAAATCTGTCCGCGTCCTGAACTCGCTTCGGGCAGGCGGCTGAATCTTCGTTGTGAGTCGTCTTGCCGCAGTAAGGGCACCGAGGATCAGATTTCTTCGCGCCGCACGTTTGACAGGTCGCCTCTGTGCAGTTGCTGGACCAAACTACGTGACCGCGGCAGCCATTCGGGCAGACCCAAAACACCCAACGGATATTTGAGTCCCGAAGCAAATCAAAGAGTTCTTCTGGCGTCAGGTGATCATAGGTGCGAACGACGGGCCTTTCTGCCGTGAGGCTGATCGCCATCGCCCGCCACCCTGCGGCTTTAACTTTATCCCTGTATGGGCAGGCTTCCCGCAAAAACTTACGCCTCTGCTCGGGCCTGATCGTTGGGTTGTCGGCCAGCAGTTTGAGTTGCTGCTCGCGGATAGATTCCGTAAATGTTTTCATGGTTCGTAAGCGGGCATTGGTTCATCCGGCGCAATTTCCTCCGGGAGCGCATCACCGAACGCGAGAAGAGTGAAGTCACCATTGATTCCGCAAACGCGGCAGGCGTCCTCTTGGAACCGCGCCAGCCGGTCTCTCTGCGATTGTGTCAGAGTCGCATTATAGCCGCACATTGAGCACCAGACGAATCCGGCAGGGTCGTTTTTCATAAGTCAGATAGGCAGCGGAACATCTTCCGGAACAGGATTTTGTGGAACGGCGGGTGCTTTGAATATCGCCAGCGCGTCATGATCCTCGTTGATGGCCTGCATCACGAATCTGAGGTCAGGAAACGTACGGCCAGCCTCCTCAACGCGACCTTTTGTTGAGTAATCGTCCCCGAAGGCGGGTTTGCCGTCCTTCGCTATCTTCCAACACCAAGCGCCTCCACGCTGCACGCAGTTGTAAACGAAACCGCGGAACCTGTCCCATTTCTCTGAGGCGGCCTTCATTCGCTCGGCTTCCTTTTGTCGTTGTTTGAGGGCGCTTTGGACGCGCAAGTTAAAGAGCGCCGAATGGTTCTTTGCCTCGGTAAACTCTTCCTCTGTCAGATCCTCGACAACGCTGGCTGGCGTATCGGTTTTGCAGCGGGCGCGGATGGTGGTGAAAATGGCTGGCTTGGGATCATTCATATTGTTAGTTTGCTTGCTTCAAGGCTTTCCAGTAGCTGTTGATGAGTTCTTTGGTCCACGGCAGTGCACCCTTCTCCCGTTTCGCGAGATTGGAATGGTCTTCGCCAATTCTTCGAGCTACTTTGCGGATAGAGAGCCGTTTCCATTGCCGCTCCTCTTTCAAGGTTTGCCCAATCGTCTCCATGGCAGACGCATGGGCGTTTACGGCTATACCCCACGCCGAGTTTGCCAGCGTGAGTTCATTGATGAGGCATTCGCGTATAGTCATTGTTCGGCAGGTTGGACTTTCGCAAGTTCGGCGCGCAGATGCTCCAACTCCTTCATCCTCTGAAAAGCCCATGCCGGAGCTTTGTCGAGATAGGCGCTGCCCTCCTCGCCAGAAAGGATGGTCACTGTCCGAATCAGCCATCCGTAGGCATTGTAATAAGTGTCTACTTGAGCGGTCAGTTTATTCACCCGCTCAATCAGCCCGAGAATGTCGGCACTCTTTTGAGTCAGTTCGCGCTCGTAGCAGGAGGGAGAGCGGGCCGGGTCAGTCGCGGAAAAGACATGACTGCCGCAAGAGAAGCCGAACGGCAGATTTCTTGGAGCGCCGCAGTGAGGACAATTTTCGAGAGAGTTCATGGTGAATTTAAGGCGTTAACAGCGATGGATGCGCACCCGGAGGCTCCTTCCATCCATCACAAATACGAATCCCCCCCCCCCCCCCATACCTATCGTAGTCGTCATTATTAGGGTTCAGGCATCGCTGCTTCATGGACGCCCATGATCTATATTCGGGGGCCTGAAAAGGAATTCTACCCTTGGAGGGAGTCTTTATTTCTTCCTGCATTTTCCCAACCTTGGCACCTGAACTAAATTTTTCAACTTTTTAGTTGAACTATTTTCAAGGGCGATGTAAGGGTCCAGCCATGAGTAAAGAAAAACCCATCCAGTTTAAGGTCACGGAGGAGGATCACCGCGCACTTGGGGCTCTGGCCGCAGACAAAGATTCCAGCCGCAGCGCATTAGCCAAGAATGCAACCCTTGCTCTGCTGCCCAAAAAAGCTAAGGCCCGCAAGAAGTGATAGTCTTCCTCGAAATTGCGACAGGCGACGCCACCATCCTCCAATGTGCCCTCCTGCTGATGGCGCTCCTAATTACGAAACGAAACAGATGAACGAATCCCCGAAGTCCCTGCTGCCCATGGAAGAAGCTCCTCGCGACGGCTCTAAGATCATTGCACTTCACATTGAATGTGATCCGCCACGGTCCAAGGCTGCCTGGTGGAGTAACCATTACTCCATTCACGGACTTGGCGGCTGCTGGTCCGATGGTCGTGGACAATACGGCCACATGCACTTCGCCGGCTGGATTGACGGCTCTGCGTTGGAGGACACTCAATTTTACCATGATGCGCTTGTCCGCATCTCTGCGCTGTTTGGCATCACTGACCCGTATCAGTTGATTGGACGCGCCAAAAACAATGAACAAACCTACGTGGACATCCTCTGTGAGGTTATTGAGGAAAAACTTGCCGCCAAATCAGGAGGGATACCCGCATGACTCCCGCCCAACACCAGCGCATCACCGACTATCTGGAAGCAATGGACGCCTCCAGCGCGTCACTTTCGCGGTCTACGGCTAGTCTCAGTGTGCGCTTTTATGAAGCTGAACGCGGCGACCTGGTGGATGAGAATCGCGAAATCCAATGCCTCGTAAACGACATTCGTGTCAAGATTTACGAGTTGAGGCAGAAAGTATCTCTTGGCGGTTCCGAACATGCGCCTCGCTTGAGCGCCCAGGATTCGGCAGCGAAGGACACAGCGGACTTGCCGCCAAGAGACCTGCATCAACCACTATCCTGCGTCTATCCATGACCTTCCTCGACAACTACTCCACCGCCGCCCTGTTCATCGTCCTCTGCGCTAGCTTTATGGTTCTCGCGGGGGCGACATACCTCTGGATTGAAGGGCGGAAGCCAAGGCCGCCAGCAGAGCGACCGAAACTGGACGTAAACAAACTGATCCGTGATGCCAGTCGCAGCCAGGCTTACCGGGACGCGATTCAACGCGACAGGGAGTTAGTCGCTGAAACACAAAAACTCCACGTAGCCATGAAAGCAGCCAGCAAAACCCGCGAATAACATGAACCTCGACCATTTACCCGCTAAAGACGAAGCTCTTCCTGAATTTTGCCCATCATGCGGAGCACGGGCTGAGTGCCTGCCACCCTTACGTTGGGGTGAACACTACAAATGCGGCGCGACCTTGATGCGGGACGAAATGACCATGAAGGTCGTATTCGGGACGCCGTGCCCGCATTACAAGGAGCCTGCCAAAGATGGCTGGATTCCGTGGAGTGGAAAGGATACGACGCCGCCGGTTCATCCAGATACTATTGTGGAGGTGGCGTTTCGTAGGGGGAACAACAAAACAGGACGCGCTGGTAGTTGGCATGCGTGTTGGAGAGATGATAGTGACCGCGATGACATAGTTGCTTATCGAGTAGTCACTCCCGCCAAAGAACCATGGAGTTTGGATCGGCATATCGCTCAATATTTCCGCCCCCTACAGCCCGGCGAGAAGTGGCATCGCGAGGATGACTGGACGGAGGAACACCTCCCCGCTGGCTGGCGTCCTTTGTTGCGGGATGAAAAGGCTGAATGCGGCGACGAATGGGATTCTTTCGGCGGAGGCCGAGAATGGCGGCATCAGGATGCAACCGCGGGGCCTTATAATGGGGCTACATATGTCAGACACAGGACTCGCAGGCCGCTCCCTCCCCTCCCCGCGAAAGAGCCCGACCCGCTAACTCCAGAGGGGCAGATCAAGCCGGAGGTTCAGCGGGAGATTTTGGAGGCTAGCGAACAGCCTTACATTCCGCAGCCGGGCGACAGGTATCGTGTGTGGATGGGTGTGGGAGCCGCATGGCCTGATGGATGGGGGTCGGTTGCCCATATCGCCTTCGATAATTGCGGCTACGATAAACGTGTAGCGGAGGGCGAGCGATTCCTGAAAGTCGAAGACCCGCCAGCCACCAAACTTACCCCTGAACTCATCGCCATCATCGACACCGACTACGATTCACCCACAACTGAACCTAAACCCGAAAACACAACTACACCTATGAATATCGCTCAATCCACCACACCCAAAGTCGGCCAAATCTGGACTCACGGCACCGGTTCTTGTACCGAGACCGGCAGGGTCCTCGCCATCGACGGCGACATTATCATTGTCCGTAAACTCGGCTGGTTCAACAGCGACCAATCCTACCCGATGAAAGACTGGCGCGAGCGTTCGCCGATCCTTAGAAAGGACGTGAGTTCGCAGCGCTCCGGTTCATTCCTCGGCAAGACCGTTCGCTTCACCTGGAAGGCCATCAAGGGCACGGCGATCACTTCGGCGGTCATCGTCGCGCTGGTTCCGAATTCAGTGAAGGCGGCAGCCATGGCGTATCTGGCTGCAAAAATGGGATGGTGAACAATTTGGGTTGTAAGCATTTCGGTGATGCTGCCGGTGTCGAAAACTGGCGCTCGCTATGAGGACGCGACAGACTAGTGTTCCTCGGCGAGATAACGGCCCCAAGCTGTGAACCGGGTTCAATTCCCGGACAATCCACCCAATCAGGACCATGCCGCACACCATGGAGGAAAACGGTCAGCCGGAGACCGCAATTGTTACCGGCAAATCGGAGAGAATAACGCCCGGCTGGAGCGATCATTGCCAGCCGGGCAAGATTTACCTAATGCCATGACCAAAGAATACAACCCCACCGACAAAATCCGCTGCCCGCAATGCGCCGTGATTCAGGATGATACCGCGGAGGATTACGTGATCCCCGGAAAAGTTGGAGGCGCGAGCCGTGCCGATGATCAGCAGTGCCACGCCTGCGACGGATGGTTCGGCGCTATCCGGCTGGAAGATGGCAAGATCGAAATCGAAGAACGCGATGACCCGGAAGAATAACCGGCGGGATGCTGCGAATGAATTTACCAGTTGACGAAATACCCAAACCGCTTTAGCATTCATGAATGAGACCAAAACGAACCTCAAAAAAGCCGCTGCCCTCCTTGGAAGGTCCGGGGGGAAGATTGGCGGGAAGTCAACATCCGAAGCGAAAAAGAAGGCAGCCCGAAAGAACGGCAAGAAGGGAGGCAGGCCCCGATCCCTCGATGCTCAAAGGCAGAAAAATAAAACCAATTCCAGGGGCAGGGGACAGGTATCTAATAACAGATGATGGAAGGGTATGGAGCATTTTTGCGAACAGGTTCCTTTCAACGAAACGACGTATCCCAAAAGAATCCGGGTATGTTACGGTTTCCCTGCATCGCAGAGGCAAATTACTGAGGCAGTGCCTCGCCCATAGAGTTGTCGCCGAAAATTACCTTCCTCCAAGACCAACACCGAAGCATGAAATCAACCACATCAACGGAATAAAATGGGACAATCGCACAGAAAACCTAGAGTGGGTCACTCGGTCGGAAAACATTCTACATGCTGATAGAATAGGGCTTCGCCAGTTAGGAGAAAACCATCATTTAGCAAAGCTCAGTAATTCCGAAATTTTGCGAATCCGCTCCTTAGAGGGGCGCTACACACAAGCCGCGCTCGCCCGGCGTTTTAAAGTCACCCAATCGGCTATCAGTAAAATCATAAACAAACGTCAAAGACCATGAATACAGAATTAGTCGCCCCTGCGGCGCAACAATCCGCCCTAACCCATATTGAATCAAGCCGCGCTGAACAGGAAATTCAGGCGGCCATGGTCATCGCAAAAAAATTCCCGCGTGACTGGCGAGCGGCGCAGGATCGCATCCTTAACGCTTGCACAAGGCCCGCTCTCGCCAACGCCGCTGTCTATCAATACTCCCGCGGCGGGAGCGACATCAACGGTCCTTCTATCCGTCTGGCGGAGACAATGGCGGCGAATTGGGGCAACATCCGTTCCGGAGTCGTGGAACTTTCCCGCGGCATCAAGGAGGGCAAGACGTTCTCTGAGTGTAAGGCGTATTCGTGGGACCTCGAAACTAACGCCTACGAGGAGCGGATTTTCACCGCTTCCCACTGGCGCGACACCAAGCAGGGCGGCTACCTGGTTAAGGACGAGCGGGACATCTACGAGATGGTCGCAAATGTCGGTGCCCGCCGCAAAAGGGCGTGCATCCTCGCCCTGATCCCTGGAGACATCACGGAGGCCGCCCTGAGCCAGTGCGAAGCTACAATGACCGCCGATGCTGATACCTCAGTGGAGGCGCAGAAGAAACTACTCGAAACCTTCGCGAAGTTCGGCGTCACCAAAGAACAGATCGAAAAGCGAATTCAGCGCCGCTTGGACGCCATCACCGCTGCGCAAGTCGTGGCTCTCCGGAAGGTCTATGCGAGCCTAAAGGATGGGATGAGCACCATTGCGGAGTGGTTTGAGGTAACAGACGCGCCGCCCAAAGCCGACTTCGGGAAGAAGAAGGACGAGAAACCCGCGAAAGCGAAGGAGGCAGCGGTTGATGATGCCTCCGCCTTTTTCTGGCATTGGGTTGATGAACAGAATTTCTCAGAAGTGGACGTTCTCCGCTGGCTGGAACTTAATTCCAGGAGCGAACTAACGAACGCCCGCGCAGCCACAATCGACAGATCCGCCTTGTCTGCTGATATGCCCTGAAATGACGATAGAACAATACCGCAACTCGGAAGGCGAACATTATTCGCGCCTGAAACTGGCGCTGATAAGTGCCGCCCACTACCACAATCCACCCGTGAAACCGGAGGTGGAAAATCCGTGCCTCACACAAGGGACAATGCTGCACGCCTACGTCCTTGAGAAACGGATTGTTGGCTACGTGACGCGCCCGAAATTTAACCCTTACTCCGGAGATGAGTCTGACAAATGGTGGACCACGCGCAAGTGGTGCCGCCAGTGGACATCCGAACAGACGCTCCCGATACTGAACGAGGACGAAATCGAGGACCAGGTTGGAATGCGTGACGCCCTGGTGAAAAATCCCATCGTCCAGGAAATTCTGGAATCGTGTCCCGAGCGCGAGCGGGCTGTCTTTGCGAATTACAATGGGCTGGCCGTTAAGTCTCTCTTGGACGGCGCGGGCCGGGACAACTCCGGAAATCGTGTGATCTTCGACCTCAAAAGCACCTATGACGGGTCGCCGGATGGATTCGCCCGCGCTGTAAGCCGCCAGAAGTATTGCCTCCAACTGTCATTGTATTCTGCTGCGCTCTCACTGGCGGAAGGGCTCGAAATTCGCCCTTCGTGGCTGTGGGTTGTTGTCGAAAACAAGCGGCCCTACAGCGTCTCGGTGTATTCCCCGACCGCGCAGCATTACGACCTCGGAGAGCGGCAGTTGAACTACTGTGTGAACCTCGTAAAGAAGTGCCGCGAGACCGGGGTTTATCCTGGATACACGACCGGTATAACCGACCTTCCATGGCGGAAGTTTGATGACTTTCAAGAACCTGAACCCGAACAATAACATGCCCGCAGAAATCACAGGAACCCTCCATTTCATTGACCAAACCCGCACCTACGGTGAGAAATTTACCAAGCGCGCATTCATCCTGCGCGTCCCGAATCCGAAAGACGCCAAGCGGGATGATTACGTCCCGATGGCGTGCGTCAGGGATCGCGTCCACATGCTCGACCAGTATCAGGAAGGTGACGAAGTAACCGTGTCCATTGACATCAAGGGTCGCCTCAAAAAGAATGACGACAGTGTGGCTTATGCCGACCTGGAATGCTGGCGTCTGGCGTTCGCTACAGATACGCGACCTCCCGCGAGACAGCCGCAGCGCCAACAACAGCCTCGCCGCGATTCCCGCCCTCCTGAGCGAGATTACGACGACAGCCGGGCATCCGACCGGCAGAGGAAGCAGCATCCGATGGATCACGGCAGCAGGCTAAATAACCCGAACGAAAGCAGTCGGGCAGCTTATCCGGATGACGACGAAGGGCCGCCGTTCTGACCAACCCCATCCAACCAAATGAAACTCCTTCCCATCCTATGTTCAAACTCATAATCGAAACCAATCATTACGCTGGTAACTTCGAGCGCGAAATGACGGCCTACTGCACCGGTCATGTCGGCGAATGTGGGGTCGGGAAAGAACACGCCGCCATCTTCCGCGAAGAAGTCCCTCAAGACCCGTTCGGCGACAGCATCGTGCCCGTTCCGGATGATCATGGCTGCGCTAGACCCTGTAAGTGCGATGGTAACAATGTGATCATCTTCTTCGAAGGCAGGCCGACGCCTGAACAGATCGCCATCATCAAAGAGCGCGCCTCCAAGTTCCATGCGGTGAACGCCGGAATGTCCAAATGGAGGAACTACCTAATCGGCATCAGCAAACTCCGCGTGGTCGAGGAAGTCACGCAGGATGTCAGCGACGAAGAAGTTTAACCGGCCAACTTAATGTCTACCGACTTCTATCGTGAACGCATAACAAAAAGCCGCAAACGTCGCCGATGCGAGTGCTCCCGTGCTTGGATTGAGATTGGCGAGCCTCACTGGTATTGCTCTGGCGTAACGGATGGCGCTTTCTTCACAGGCCGGATTCATGCCGCTGTGAAGCCGATTTACGCCCGGCTGTATGCTAAGACGCGTGATGGCGGCGATGACCCCTTGCCGTGGGAAGATACTTTGGAGGCCGTGCTGGACTTTCGGGAGTATCCTGAGCAACAAGCCGACCGTGATACTCTCGCGGCGCTTCCAGGTGTGACTGAATGGTTTGTGGAGCGGGTCGCTAAAATGAAGGAGGAAGCCGCATGAAGTGCGAAACCTGCCGCTACTGGAAGAAGATGCCGCTACAAGCGCGAGGCGATGATCCGACGCCAATAGATACGGGCGAGTATCTGTGCCACAAGAGTCGCGATGTGACGGCAGGGATTTATGGACAGGACGGCAAGGCGGTGATCACGGCTGCTTACTTCGGGTGCATTTATCACAAAGAGAGGGAGCCTGCATGACCCACGAACTAAAAACCTGGACTGGATATTACCAGGCGATACTGGACGGCAAGAAGACGTTCGAGTGCCGCCGGGATGACCGTGGCTTCAATTATGGAGACGGGCTGTTGCTGAGAGAGTGGAACACAGATGACAACACCTACACTGGCCGTCAGGTGCTCAAGACGGTCACTTACATTCTTCGCGGCCCGGCTTTTGGGGTTAGCGGAGGATTCTGCGTGATGGCGCTTGGTGAGCCGGATATGCACGACACGCCGGAGTATCAGGCTTTCGTTGAGGAAAGCGCCAAACACTGCGTTTGCTGCGAGTATTGCGGAAACTCTCGCCCGTGCGATCCTGTGTTGGCAGGAGGAAGTTGCGAGCAGGCTTGCCGGTGCGCTGAGAGGGACGATGATTATCCTTAACCATGAGCACTAAACCCTCCACCCTCTCAGATTGGCTCGAAGGAGCCAGGGACAGCGAATTGCGGGCTGCGCTTACGAAGGCGCTTGGCAGGCCGGTGGAGGTTGTGGCTGTCGAGAAGCAGCAGAAGCCGTCTATTCGTTTGCCGCGGAGGCGCAAAATGTCCGCGCCCGAGCAGGAATACGGCGCGATTCTGCGCGACCTGTTTAAGGGCGCGACCGTGCTTTACGAGGCGATAACGATAATTCTCCCAGGGGGAAGCCGCTACTCGCCCGATTGGCTAGTGACAAGAGGGAGGGAAATCCTAGCCATTGTGGAGGTAAAAGGCCGCGTGAAATTGGCGTCTGCCGCCCGCTCCTATACCGCTTTCAAAGAGGCCATCGGGATGCTGCCGGACTGGCCTTGGTCGCTTGCCGAGAAACGCGAGGGCCAGTGGGTAATTTCGACTCCAAAACCGTAACCCAGGCGCAATTTTAGCACTAAACTTGCGCCACAAATCCTACCAAGACCCCGATTCGGAACTCCAATTCTCATCTCTGAGAGACAGTCAACCCTCACCTAACAACCCGCCCTGATTATGCCCGCTCCAGCCATCCAAGAAAGCAAAGGCCGAGACCATCTACCGGGTTGAAGAAACCGGAGAGGAATTTGCCACTAACCATGCGGCCAAATACCGCCTGGACGAAATCGCCCGCACCAAAAAGAATCGCGGCAGGGACTTCATCATCGCCGAGCACCTATTCGGATGGAGGAAGGTCCATTATCTCGGAAGCAACTTTCTTGTGCGGCCCGATAGTCCAACAGGACAAGATGCCGACCCCGGATGGGACCCGAAACTTGAGGTGTCCGGGATTCTTTCCATCAGCCTCTCCGGTCGGGAGTGGAATCCTCCGAATTACGGCATGGTGATTGAACTCGCTGAGATTCTGGCGGCATTGGCAAAGAGAGGATGCCGCGTTCACTTTTACGATCCTTCCGAGGCGTCGATTGCTGTCGAACTGGCGTGGGGACAAAGTAAAGCTGTGCATGAAACCCGGCCTGTGGAGGAAGGCCGCAGTCCAGGATGGGCGATGATGGATGCACTCACCACGGCAACTGCGCAGTATCTGGAACACGCTAAATCCACAAAATGAACGCGCCCGCTCCAACTCCAAGAACTGACAAATGGGTCGAAGACGTATTTCAGCCATCTGGAGGCGCTGAGATAGTTCCTTCTGAATTCGCCCGCCAGCTTGAGCGGGAACTTGCCGACTTTATCACCTTCGCGCAGCAAGTATCTCGCTGGAGGGATGGCTGCCGCGAAATGGCCAAATCACTGCATGAGCCCGTGCCTGAGTTCTCCGATGAAGCCGAGTGGTGCGGAGTCGAAGAATCGGCCCGGTATCTCCTTGAGAAGTATGGGCATGAGAAATCCAACCAATCCACAAAATGAAGAGCCGAACCGTTAACTGCTGCCGAGGCTGCATTCAGGGCAACCCGATTGTCTTTCGTGGAGTGATGGCCAGATGCCACTTCTGCGGTAAGAAGAAAGAATGCGTACCTGTAGAAAACCCTGACAAATGAGTGCACCCCGAGTAGCCGCCATCTACGTCCGCAATCCATCGGAACGCACTGCCAATGACTACGAGCAGATGGCGAATCTTGCCGGGAACCTTGAGCAAGCGCTGGCGGAGGTCGCCAAGGCAGTGATCCCGATGACGGAGGAACTCTCCATCGCCCGCTCGTCGGATTATGAGGCAGTGAGACAGGAGCGTGACGGACTCCGTAAGGAATTGGCGGAAGCGCTGAAATTAATCACCCTAGACACCAAGGGGATCACAGGACTTCACCAGGAACTTGAACGCCTCCGCGGATGTCAGGCATTCATGTCCGGCGCAATCGAGTTGCAGAAGCGGAGAATTGCGGTGCTGACGGAGGTTGTTGACCTTGTTGCCAAGGCCGATGTTCGATCAGATACCGGAGGCAGTCCCTGCATCTCAGCCAATTACAGAACACTGGCAAAACAAGCCCTCGCCTTCGACCCGGCGGAAACTCAGACAACTCCCATGCCAAAAGAAAAAGACCCGGATTTCTTCGACCGGGGAGATTACCACGCCTGCATGTGGTTGGGAGCAAGAGAGGCGGAGGGCACGATTACTCCTGATGAACAGCGGGAGTTTGATGAATTAACCGCCAAATATGAGCGCCACCAAGCCAAAGAGACTGGAGGGCAGGTATGACTACCGACCCTAAAACGCTACAATTAGCGCGGGAGGAAGGCTTGCGCTGGCAAATGAAGTGCCCGTTTTGCGGCGAACCCTACCTTAAGTATTCGATACCTCATCGTTATGGCTGCGGAAGACCGATTGACCTAAAAGACCGGGATTTAAACCGAGTACAGCTTGGGTGTCTGAAAATCGAACGGGAAACTACGAAATTGTTATGAAACACATCGGCTACCATCTCCGGCGGATCAATATCGCAGGCATTTATTGCTGGAGCGTTTACGTTTGGAACGACCTTGTTTGCTCATGCGGAAAGAACAAGGCCACCGCCATTTTAGTGCGACAGGCTCTCAAATCTTACACGCCATGAATCGCCCCGCTGTTGTTTGCCTCACCTGGAACGATTCGACCGGCTGGAAAGGCTGGTGCAAGCCCGAGGACTGCGCTGACGGGCCCTCCTCAATCGAGTCCATTGGATTTGTGGTGCATGAGACCAAGGAGTATATCACCATCTCAACCAGTTATGGAACCACGGGTAATTTCGCTGATCCTATCTGCATTCCGAAGGCGTGCATTACGATGAGGAGCGACCTGAAGTTCAATTCCGGGAAATCAAAGAAACAAATATGACCGACCAGCAAGCCATCCAGAAACTAGCCAGCGAGAAAAAGGCAGCGATTGAACTGCTGGCCCACTACATCGCTGCCCATGACCAGGGCGACACAACGCTCCCGCAAGCACGCAAACAAGCTCGCAGCATGATCGAAGCGCGGGCGAAATCTCAGGCCGGTCCAATAACCAAAGCAGCCATGAAGGAATGGCTTCCGAGGTGGGCTGCCGAGGCGAAATCTCAGACTGAAAGGAGGTGATGTTCCGTGCCGATTCCAAAGACTGTCTTTGATCCGACACAAGTAACCCACGGCAGCAGTGAAGCCGTTTAACAACTCGGCCCATCTGAACGCATAGCTCAATCGGTGGAGCGGCAGAATTTCAACTCTGATCGGTTAAGGGTTCGATTCCCTTTGCGTTCTTCAAACTTCTAATTACAAGTCGTCACCATGAACTACCACTGAATACCAAGCACGCGGCCCTCCGTGAGTGACTGACTCCACCAACCGTCAGATCAACTCTTCACTCACTCTTTTTATGACCGCTACACTTGAAAAACCTACGACTTCTATGGGGCCTGCACAGCCGCAGACAAACGAAACACCGGACGGACGCATCTTCCTTAAGGTGAAGATCAAAAGCCTCGCAGAGGAGGCCAGAATCATCCGTAAGGCAGAGAAGAAAGGCGTTCGGCGGGAATCGCTTCGATTTCACCGAATCTCCGTTGTTCGCGATGAGGCGCGGCACAGCCAGCTTGCTTACGCCTTTGTGCGCGGCAGGACCTATGCGGCCACCGAACAGTCCGCCAGCGCCCCCGAATGGAAGAAGGTCGAGGCAATGGTGGAGAAGTTTGCCGGAACGCATCAGTGGTGCACGGAACTCCGGTATTGCCCGAACGCCAAAGAAACCCGTGCACGCCTCCAGCAATGGAAGGCCCAAGCGGAACTTGACATCGCGCAGAACCGCGCTAAAAAGGTCGCCGCTCCGTAAGGGGGTGAGTGAAAAATGGCTCGGTCGTCTAAATAATAAGACCGATGAGAAATCTGAGGGATGCTGGTGTGAGGCCAGCCCGAGCCGCCATTCACCTCTCCCGAGACCAAAGCCAGAGGACAGCGGCCAGAATGACGCCTGCTGATAACAGGAAGAGCAATGTCACCACCAGGCAGTTGAGCAGCGCCTCGCGGATTCGGCGGCGTGATTCCTGACGGCGGCTCCATTCGCGGAACGGGCTCACGCATCTTCCTCCCTCCAGGATTCCGCTTCATCGTCCTCCGTTATCCGTGTGGCGCTCAGTTCGAGAGGGTAATGGTTGAGATTACTGTCGCCGTACGATGCCTGAATCAGACAGGAACCATCCGCACCAAGAAAGAATCCAGTGACGACGGCGCGCTTGCCGCTGGCCCGATTCCAGACGCGCATTCCGGGAACCCATCGCGTGATTGTCTCACGGACGGATTTCATGGCTTTCTCAGGGTCGAAGGTCATCTCGCATTGATCACGATGTTCAAATCCTCCGCTGTCAAAATCTGACACGTCCGGAAGCCGTCTATCATTTCCTGCTGCTCTTTGGTTAATGGCTCTATTCTCGCCCCCTCAACAGCCGCCCATTCCTCCTCCGTGAACTCATCGAATCCGGGAGGCGATGGGTATTCGAACTTCTGGAGGGGTGATGTCATCTTACCGGCAACGCTGCCCGGATAGCGCTCGCCAGCATCTTTGCCACGCGGGCCACAGTTTCATTCGTCGGAACGTCCACAGAGGCGTCTGGAGGGAAATACGCGGCCAGCAGCGCATTCGCCACCACCAGCGCCCTGCCGCTCAGATGCTCGGCCAGCACACCGCGGAGAGCGATCACATCCACATGCCCGGTAGCGGCAATATCCAGCGCTTCGGCGGCGGAACGAAAGGCGGCAACGTGAGAGGGATTCTTGGTAACGTCCTCCGATACCGCCAATGTGACGGCAACGGATGCGGCGGGTTCGGGGTTGAAGGTGCCTTGTGTGGCACAGGAGGCGAGGAACAGGGCGAGGATGAATACGGTAATGCGGGTCATGGGATAATATCGCAAACAAATCGCTGGTGTCGAGAAAATCCTAAGCTATCAACCCAAGCACTCTTGACAGTAGAACCCAAGCACTTTACCAATGAAGGATGATCAACCTAAATCAGAGCGACATGCCGCCAGTGGAAAGCTCGGCGGAGAATCAAAATCCGAAGCCAAGCGGCGAGCCAGTCGCGAGAACGGGAAGAAGGGAGGAAGGCCGAAACAAACCCCCTCCAGAGCGGAGCGTGTGGTATGAAATCCGGAAAAGGACATGCGACCCGAAATGTAAGGACTATCATCGTTATGGAGGTCGAGGAATCAAGCGATGCGCGGGCGGTTTGGGAGGCTCTTGTTGCCGGGAAAGAAGAGGACTTCATCTCGGGGCTGCCCGATGAGTTTCAAGGATGGGCGCGTGGAGTAGCGGAACGAATCGCTGGCGATGTGATGGATCAGGAGGCCGCGCTTGAGCAGGAATTTTGGTCCGTCACCAACTCACTGTCTCCCGGATTCTCCAGAAAGGATTTTGCCATGAAGGTCGCTCAATCTCCGAACAAATGGGCTCTCTTTCCCATGCTTGATGGTCAGGTAATGCGCCCTGAACTCCTTAAGCGGGCGAGACCCGAGGCGAATCTGTTCCCGTCCAATCTGCGCTGCCAGAGCGAGGATGTAGCCTGAGAATATTTTGCCCAACTCCTAAATTATGAACCACTACCGAGACAACATCCATTACATCAACGGTCTCCGCACTCCGAAGGGAGGGATTGATACCGCTATGCTCACCACCCTGCGCGCCCCTAAAGCGCCGAGAACGGGCTGGATCCGCCGCCTGGCCTCCGCTCCCTTCCCTGTGGCCGGGGCTACTCCAGAGGCACTGGACGCCTTCTGGATGCAGGATGCAGCGAATGTGACCCCTCCGGACTGGAGGGAGTGCGCCGCGAAGCTGTTTTCGGCGCTTAAGAGGGTCACTCCCGACTGTTCATCGTTCCATCACAACCAAGACGAGCAGCACGAAGCACTGGACGACTGCCCGGCACTTGAGAGTGTCATGGAGGCGATGGACCTTTACGAGAAGATGCTAAAGGAGGAGAACAGGACCTAACCACCCGAGAAAGTTTGCCCGAATTGAATTATGCCAAAACGAACTTACACCTATAGCGTAAAATGCGCCGAAGATGGCTGCCATGAGCGCGCCCACTACCGCTACGAAACTCGCCGGGAATACCAGGACGGAGTGAAGTGGCGGATGAAGTATCCCTACAGGTGCGTGCGCCATGAGAATCCCGAGAAGTTGCTCTCGACCGGCAACCTGAGTCGAATGACAACCCTGGAGGCGACCGAGGGCGCGAATGTGAAGGACTCACTGTTTTGGGATGGAACCAACGGCTACGTTCATGGCCCCGGATTCAAGGCGCTCGCCAATGACTTTCCAAAGGGAACGAAACTGATCGTCCACGCCTACATCCAACTGCCGGAGACGCCGGAAGACTAACACCCCGCCAGCCTCAATAAGAAGCAAGATTATGACTTACAAATTACGGCACAAGAAAACCGGGCTGTTCTACCGCTCTCAGACGAGCAGGAACGGCGTCACCACCAACCTTCATAAGGAGGGCAAAATCTACACGTTCAAGCCGACAGCAAGAGGACGGGGCTACTATTACTATGCGCTCAATGGAAAGCTGACGCCAATGGACGAAAAGGATTGGGAGGCTGTCGAGCACCCGTTGAGTAAGTGGCCGCCGGAAGGATTTGGTGAAATTGATGACTGGAGAGCAGGCGCAAAAGCCGAATCGGATGCCGGAGATGAAGCGCGGGAGAAAGTCCGCTCACTTAAAAAAGAACTCGCCGCCATGACCGCCAAGAGGGATGCTCTCGCTGATGCTCTGAGAGAAATCAGCGAAGGTAAAGGCCGGTTCAGTAAAGACCCTCTGACGCACGCCAGCAATACCATCGAAGATATGTGTGAGATTGCCCGTGCCGCCATTAACCCCGAAACCCGAGCATGAAATCCATCGCATTCCTAGCGTCATCCATTAAGCACCTCGGCCTCCTTAAAGGGTGGCGTTACTGGCGGCCAGCTTTCTTGTGAAATGGCTGGAGAGTAACCCCGAAACCCGCTGATAATGTTATGCCTCTTGTTGATCTTTCAAATGCCGCCTCAACCGGTGCCATCGGAATCAAATGCTCACGATGCCGACACAGGCATTTCATCAGCGACCGCGTTGACCTTCCATCAAAAGAATGGCCCGGAGCATCCGATTCCTGCTGTCCGAGATGCAAGGCGAGGACTTACGAATATGATGTCCCGGTAACAAAAAAGGCCGCCCCGTGAGGAAGCGGCCTTAAGCTGTGGTGCGGCGACGGGAATTACACCCGCGTTCCCAAGTACAACCTTGGAATCCTGCTGACTAGACGACGCCCACCATGATTAGACCGGGGGTTGTTCGGCGGGCGGGACTTCCGGCAGATCGGGAATCTGGTCGTCCAGGGCTTTCGCACCATCCTTGACCGCCTGCACGGCAGCCGCGAGTTCCGGGGTGACGCTGGCTTGGTTGGCGAGGGCTTCTTCGAGTTGCGCCACTTTGACAGCAAGTTCGTCGGACTTGTCCTGCACGGACTTGATTTCGCGGGCGGTCTTCGCCTGACTGGCGGCTACGGCGTTGAGGGTTTCAGTGAGTTCTGCTTGGGATTGCATGATGGCGCGGATTGAGTTTAGGATTTTTGTATTCGGGTCGGTGGTTTTTCGGCAGCAACGGGACCGGAACCATTGGTGCAGACGGTGGATGAACTTCATCTCAGTGTAGACTCACAGGGAACACTCGAAGCCCCAAGAGCGCAAGAAGTATCAGCACAGCGACCACCGAATAAGGCCGCCACGGAGGCGCGAACCATCCGATTGCGATGAGAATGAGCAGAATCCAGAAAAGGAGGGCAAGCATTCCCTTGGACCTGCATTAAGCGTGCCTCACTTCGCGTAGAGGCGGAACACAGCTACGATACCCGCGATCCCTGTGAAGGAGACGAGAGCGAGGACTCCTTTTAGGCGCGAGCACAGGTCCTCTAATACGCGAATGCGTCCCTCCATGGCATCAATCTTGGCAGGAACCGCCCTTCCGCGAGCCTCCGCCAGTTCAAGTTGGAGTGCTGTCATTTGTTCGCTGAGATGGTCGCATTTCACGCCGTACGCCTTAAGGGTTTCCGCGAGTTGCAAAACTGTCTGTCTGCTGGCGGGTGCATCAGGCATGATGAACGGGGCATGATCCCGTATTTTGGGGGCTGGGGCGAGATTCTATAATAACAGCAACAGCGACTCTGAGTCCAGCGTGCATCGTAGGGACCAGCGAAATCTGTAAGGGGATTTCCTGCCCGTCGCGATGTTGCCCGACAACCTCCGATCCAGCCTGCCCCATAGAGCGCCGTTTGGGGTGCTCGCTGAATCCTGCTGTGTGCCCGGAGTGTACCTTGTGCAGGCGTGAGGGGATAAGAACGTCCAGTTTCTTGCTGGGCAATTCTCCAGGAAGGTATCCGAAAAGGGTGTCAGCCGTAGGGGTGGACCAGAGAATCGTGAATGGCTCCACATCCTCGGGGTTGCCATTCATAGTCACCATAACCATTGCGGCTGCCTGAGAAATCGTCCGCAGAATCTCCGCGGTATTATCAGGAGCGCGAAGTTCGGAGATGATGCTGTCTAATTTATTCACAGGCGTTGGATTGCCTCACAAAACACCCGCTGGCCCGATTAGCAAGAGGTCAGCCGATCACCAAGTTTACGCACGACAAATTTACGACGTTTATCACGGTTTCTCCTCCCGGCACTTCGGGCGCTGAGTCCAGAACAGCATTGATGGCCGTTGCCCAAAGCTCCGCTGCGGAAATAAGTTTTGCATCCCCGTTAAGGTGCAGTCCATCAATATCGGTGGTAATTCCCTGCAAGTCCGGTCCTGGTTCGATGTTTGAATTATTACCCTCCGCCTCAATAATTGCCGCCCGGATGGCGGCCTCGTTGACATCAGAGATAGCCCCGCATGTTTGCAGGCGACAGGGCATAAGCTTTATCCCGCGGTCGGCCTGCACCGCATCCGCCACCGCATCCAGGTTCGCATTATAGGTCGCCTGACTTACCGCCGATAGCCCGTCTGTCTCTCCCTGCCACCAGCATACAAGCGCCGCCCCACCCACCTGACCAATTCGGTAATTCATACTGCCGTAGAGCGTGGTCCTGTCCACATGATCCACGCCCGGTTGCCATTCGTCGCTGCCGCTGCCGCCCTTGCTGCATGGCACGAACATCACCGGGCATCCCGTGTGCTCCATGATGGCCCCTGCCATGAGTGGCCAAATACTTCCGGCTGCCGAGCCGTCATCAGCAATATTATCACCCCCGGCATCAAAATCCGTTGGGTCGTAGAGCCCTTGGTAGTTGTAGCCATTGCTGAAAAGACTTGGGACCAGGGTTGGATAAGAAGTGGCTGCCGTCCACACTTGGCTGTTTGTCCCCCGCCCGCTGGCATTGCTCTGCCCTGCGATAACAATAATATCCCCGATCCCCACAAAAGGCACCGTGGCGCTGCTGTCTGTGTCATTAGTGAATCTGACTTCCAGATCACCCTGAGAGTCTCCCGCGTAAGCCTGCTGGTTGGTTAGCGTCCCGCTGAAAACATTTCCGGCTGGCGAAGCGTCTATCGTTGCCCATGCTCCACCTTTCCACCTAGCCTCGATAGCAGTTGGAGTGCCGGTGTAGCTGCCGGAGACGACAATATCCGCCTGGCTGCTGCCGTCCCGCTGGATAACTGCGTAGGGGAGCGGGGAGGCAACCAGTATTGGGTCCAGTGCCGCCTCCGAGTAATCATCCACATGCGCGCCCGTGGAGTTGGATTGAGTCCCGTTAAACCACAGCCCCTGTCTGCTGGCCGCGGCAACGGTCGTGGTAGCAGATGCGCGCCCTATCAGGGTGTTGTCACTGAGACGGATTTCAACAAAGGCAATTCCGGCCACTGCGCCATGAGTTATTTTCCTTACATTTGTCACTGCTACGTTGTCGTAGAAGGACGCCAGGGTTGCAGACGATCCGCCGATGCGCTGCACAATGTCCCACCGCTGACTGTTGGCATTGTATCCCACCTTAATCCAAGTGTTGCTGTTGGACACCATGCGGATACTTGGGCCGCCATAGTTGTTGTTGATTAGGCTTTTGAAAGTGACCGAACAGGTTACGGCGTAATCCGCCGAAGCTGGCACCGTGCTGCTGTAGTAAAGCGATTCCCCGGACTGGTTGTTGCGGACGCGGTTGGCATCAGTGAGAACAAGGCTGGCGGCAGAATAACTGGAGTGCGAGTTTTTCGCCCACGTCACCTCTCCGCCTTGCGCATAGGCTGTCAGGTCGGTTCCAGCAGAGCCTGTAAAAGTACAAGAACCCATTATTGAGCAAGGAACGCCACCGCAACATCAGTGACAGCGAAACTGTTAGACGTAGTGCTTTCAGGTGAGTAACTGCCATTGGAAGTGACGATGCGATAAAGCCCAATCTGCCGTCCGGATGACCCTGAAAGGAGCGTAAAACTATTGGAACCAGCGGGACTGGACGGGGATGACCCGCCTTGTTGCAGCGATACAATCACATTGACGCCAGTCGTAGCCAAAGCAGCCCCTGTATGCGTGGTAGCTGCGGAAATCGAACTGTTGGTGGTCGCTACCGGACCACCGGAGGTTGCAACTCCCGTGAAGGAAAAAGCCTGCATCACTTTAGTGGACGTGCTTACGGTATTCCAAACGCCAGTCACTGTGATGGAACCTCCGGGGTGATTCTCATAGTACCATATTTCTGCTGAAGTTCCGCTGACTGATGTCTGTGGTCCAGCCGCTTTAGTGAAAGCCCTGGCACTGTTATCGGCTACGGAAGTGACAGTTACTGCTGTGCTTTGACAGGACATCAGAACCACCACAAGCGACCCTGCGGATACCGTAAACGACCCAGTAGTGGCAGTATCGGTATTGTTTGTGGTTGTGGAGACAGCTGTGCGATTGGCTTCAAAAGTAATACTACCGCCTCCGGCTGCCGCTGCTGCATAATAATTACTCATGGCAATAATCCTAACTTAGTCCTCTTCCACTTCCCACCACATCTCAAAAATACAGGTCTCGCCCGTTGCGGAATAGGCGGTCCCGAGTTCCAAATAGATCACTTTCGATGTCGCCACTACAGCATCGCTGTTGATGTTACTGGATGTCGCCTCACTGGATGCGCCGTTAGCGGTGTCCAGTACATCCATCACTGCTGCGTTTGCCACCCCAATAAAGGCGTCCGCTCGCTTGAGGTCCATGTCAATTTCCGTAGTCGGGTCCGCGGCAAAACTCAGTTTCCACTTAACGATATGAATGCCGAACGGTTCGCTGATGTCCGTGCTCATCAGGAACAACCGTTTGTTCGTGTTGGCATTTACGGCTGCTGGGTCAAAGGCCCACGTTCCGTGCTGAATAGTGGAGATGCCGACTTCCTTGGTTCCGTTGTGAATCCCGAGCAGCTTGTTCGTGGTGTTGTAGGCCGTGTCTCCACCTGTAGAGAGCGTGGACGATCCGGCGGCTGTCGGAATCTGCATCTTCGTCACGAACACCGGGGCAGTCATGGTCTGGACGCCCGTGAAGGTGTTGGCCGCGTCTGTCCTGGCTGTCGTAAAGTCCGCGTCCGGTGTCGTCATAGTCCGGGCCGCCGTAGGTCCCGAAATCACCAAATTAAACGCCCCGCTCATCAATGGAACCGCCTTGCCTTCGACAGCGATTTTGCCAGCGCCAGAGCGAGAAATTGTAGTATCGGAGGCGGCCCCGAGTTCGATAGTTCCGCACGTTAATGCGTTGGATGTTCCAAGCGTAATCGGCCCCGAAAACGTCAGCAGTCCGGTAGAATGAGTAACGGTGAAGTTCCCGTTCTGGTAGTTGATCACCGCTCCAGTCGCCAAGTGAAGGTCGCTGAAATTGTGCGTGGTATCACCAAGCGCCGCGCCGTCGTCCGATGCGGGCTTGACGCTGCTGGCCGTGATGTTGGTCGCAGCAACCGTGGTTACGTTGGTGGTCCCGAAAGTTACCGTGTCTGACGACCCGAGTTCGAGAACGGTCCTTGCTGCCACCACATCAGCGGACTGCATGAGCGACTTGATTCCTGCGGAAACGGTTATGGCCATTGGAGTTTAGGGTGTGTATTCGATTCGGTCGCCTTCCGCGGTGAAGAATTGGTCGCCTTCCGCGGTTTGGAAATAGTTGTCACCGGCAACCGGAGGTGTCGGGTCGTCAAAATCCTGCGAGAGCAGGCGTCCAGCAGAGGTCTTCGCCAGCCGGTTCGTCGTTTCGTTCTTTGCCAGGAGAGCCATAAGATTACGCTGGAGGAGGAACCGCCTGGAAGAACATTTGCGAGACGGTGAATGAGTTGGAGGCGCTGGCGGCGCTCCACTGGACGGTCATGTCGCCCGTATAGTCGAGCCCCGGAGTGAGCGCCGAAACTCCGCTGGTGAACGCCTCTGAGACCAAAAGCCCTGTGGTGTCCGAATAGTCAAAAAAGCAATCCGTCGCCAGAACGCTGCCGTTGCGCACTGTCCCGTCACCCCATGCACGCCATCTGCCGGTTCCAAGATTGAGCGGCAGGACCAATGAAATCAGTGATGACGTGAGGATGCTTCCGAATTTCACTCTGACACTCAATGTCCCGAGCGCTCCAGTGGAAAATGACCCTGCCGCCCAAAAGTGGAGCGACATGCCTTCCACCAATGCAGCGGATGGAACTAGTAAAGTTCCCTTGCCTGTAGGGATCACGCTGGTTTCGACGGTGGTATTGGCGACTGTTTTTGAGGCCGTCCCCGTAAACGTCTGAAATGGAACGCGCGACAGTTTTACAAAATCCGCTGCGCTCATACTGCCAGCCGCTCCAGATGTAGCAGCCGAGATTCCGAGCGTCCTGTCTGCCGACAAATCACCCCCTCCCGTGAGCGGTGCCGTTGTTGTGATGATGCGTGACACGGATGCTTTCGCGGCGACAGCCGTAGTGAGAGTCGAATCGGCGGAAGCCCTTGCGGATGCTTCGGAGGCCACTGCTCCCGAGGGTTCAAAGGCGCTCGTATTTTGAGCCGCTGCCGTTCCGAGAGTCGGTTTGTTCGTCAGGTCAGCGTAGGACCCGGACAGAGCGCTCGCGGGCAGCGCAAGGCCAGCAATCGTGCCGCCGGACAAGCGCAGGAACTGCCCGTCTGTAATATCCGCCATCGGGAACACGTCGCCGCTCAAGTCTTGCAGGGTGTTCGCGAGATTATCGGTCGTCTGTAAAACCCACCCGCCAGAGGTGTAGATGTAGCGCTTCCCGTTTGAGAGACAGTACGCCTTGTCTCCCTCAATCAGGTCTCCAGAAGGCATCTCAGCGTAGGTATCCACCGTGAAGCGCAGTGTCGCGCCGGGAGTCCGATTGGCCCTGTTGGCAGGGTCAATTAACTGGAAGGCCATAGCCGCTTTGATAGCCATAATGTTATGCGACGGTTACGAGTGCGGTCCACGTTGTGCCTGATCCTGACGAGTTATTGATATAGGCCCGGTCGTTTACGCCAGTGCCATCAGAACGCAGATAGAGCGACCCCTGACCAGCGGTAAGGCTGGAGGGCGCGCCGGAACCATAGTAAATCCCGAAGCCAGCGGTTGTGCCGAAAAGCAGCCGGGCGGCAGATGACCCCCCGGCAGGAGTCGCCGTTCCGGACGCCAGCGTAGCTACACCGCTGGCGTTGAGGGTCGTGAAAGCGCCCGTGCTCGGCGTCCCTCCGCCAATCGCCCCCGGTGCAGCAAATGTCGCGCCACCAAGACTGGATGCATTCAGGTTGGCTACATTGGTGCTTGATGCGATGACGAGTGGAGCGGTTCCATTGGCGAGAGTCGAGGTAATTTGACCGGTCGCTGAGATTGTGGTGAACGCGCCAGTTCCAGGAGTGGTCGCTCCGATTGAGGTTGCGTTGATTGTCACCGTTCCACCAGAAGGAGCAGAAAGGTCCAGTGTCGGCGTATTACCGGCTGTCATCAGGATGAACTGCCGGTAAGTCGTATTATCCAGATCGTAAGCCTGCCATGTCACACTTCCAGCGGTAGTGCCGGTGCGTATGGAAAAGTTGTTGGCGAGAACGATATGCTTGTTCGCCAGAATCTGCCCGTTTCCATGCGGGGTGATGTTGATGTCTTTGTCGCTGTCCAGGGTCGCAATCGTGAGCGCATTCCCTGTGATCGTGGAGAGCGTCGTTACCGCGGTTGCTGTGACCTCGGTAAGATTGGAGGCATCGTAGCTGCGCTGGCCGAAGGTAATCGAAGTCACGCCAAGCGAACCTCCGGCATCGTTGAGGTTAAGCCAGAGAGTGTCGGCATTGACCGTTCCCTCCATGACAGAGATGAAAGCTCCTGCGATTTCATCCCATGTGTTGAATCCAGCGGCGCGGGCAGGCGATACCCCAACTTTCCAGACTCCGTTCTGCGTAGCATCCGCCTGATCCTTAACGAGAACCAGGTCGTCTGTTGCCAACGTTACGCCATCAAGGGTGTCTCCGTTATTCAGCGCTGTTGTGATGGTGATGGCTGCCGTCGTTGCGGCACGGACACGGGCAGCGCCCGAACCGGAACCTCCACCCCCTCCTGATCCACCTGAGAAATATAGCGGCATATTGTTAGTTGTAAGACCTTTCGGAAACTATACACGGGTCAGCGGTGGTTCCCGCCATTGTAATAGTGAATGCCTCTCCTCCAAGTTGGGAATACACGGACAAGAGTTCCAGTCGCGCACCCGAAGGAACCGTGCAGATAGTGATGCTGTTTTGGCTGACGACGGCATCCTCACTGGAGGATACATTATCAACTGTCACCTCCGCCCGGTACCAATTATGCGGCAGGAACGCAGGACTGGCCGCCGCCAGAAGCGCCCAGGTCCGGTATTTCGAGGCCGCTTCTGTTGCGGTCAGTGACGCGACCGCCGTTCCGGGGGCGATGGCAACGGGATCCTCATGGGAGATTTTTTTACCCGTGAAGAATGGAATCGTGGATGCGGCCATGGATAGGATTAGGTTTATTGAATTTCAGGCACAGCCGGGGTAAATCAACCCGTTTCTCCGACCCTGCCGAGCCAGCCGCCCGCTTTGATTTCCAGCCCTCCACTTTCCAGGATGGCGGACAGTTGGTCCAGTTCGACGCCGAGCTTTTCAGCGGCGGCCTTGGCGCGAATCTTCCCGGCGCTCATCAGTTTCTCCACATCGGCAGCCGTGAGGACGGTGTTTTGTTGCGGAGGAACCGGAGGCGCAGCCGGAACGACAGGCTTGGCTTCCGTGGCATGGGGCGTCGCTTGCTGCTGCTCTTTCGGCCAGTGTTCGGCGATAATTGCTGCGACGGCTTTGCGCTGACCTGGAACCCTGCCGAGCCGGTCAAGGATGTCAGGGTTCAGATGGCGGATAAATACCGACTCCAGATGCTTGAGGATTTTGGAGGCGAGGTTTGTATGTTCAGTCGCTGGGTTCATGTGATGTTGGGTTAATCGTCGTCAGATTCAGTGTCTTTCTGTTCATCCGGCGTAGCGGTCGCTCCTTTAGCGAGGTCTACAATCCGGAGATAGATGCGCTGTTTCGCGGCAGGGTCTTTGGTTGCGGTAGCTGTTTTTCTCAGGCGGCTCATAATCTTGGTGGCGCGTTCCATTCGGATTAGTTTTCTTCGATCATCACTATCCATCGTCTTTCCGCCAACTTTCTCGCCCTTTTTCTCTCTCCGCAGCTTCTCTATTTCATCGTAGAAATCATTCACAGACTGACTGTTGATTCCTGCCGGAGTTGTGAAGAACCGGCCAAATGGCCCGACGTTCTCAGCGGTCTTTTCCTGCCCGGTTATAGCTGTGATTACCCGGTCAATTCCATTGTGGACGATTTGCTTCCCCAGGCCCCCGGTAAGACTGCTGATGATGTAGTCAATTTTCAGCGGAGAATAGCCGAGCGTCTTTCCGATCAGTTTTGCCGTCTCACTGTTCTGATCATTCATCTGAAATTCCGGAGGCAGCCCCTTGAGATTGTTGGGCACTATCGGACTGTCCCGGAAGAATGAGTAACCCTGTTCTCCAGCCATGGTTTCTATCGCCCATAGAAAAGCGTTCGGAACTGGATTCGGAACTGTATTTCCGCGAACTGTTGCGTCAAAATCATTCCACGCATTTTTCTTCCCTCGCTGAGATGCAGCCATCCTCTCAGGTAAAGCCCCAAAGATAGTTCCGAGAAGGAATGGCTTCGGGAGGCGGATAAAGCCAGTCTTGCCATTGGCATCCTTGCGGTACGGGATCAGCCAGAATAAATCACGCTCCCATTGAGGTCTTTCCCAATAATCATCGTCATCCTTGTTCACCGCCATGAGCGCCATGGTTGGCAGAGTGATGTATGCGAGAGCTTGCAGGGTGGACCTAATCGGGCGTTCCTTGAACGCCTTCAAAAGAGCGACGTTGCCCTGTAGCCCGGCATTCCAGAATGCCGCGATCCTCGCAAGACCAGCGGTCCTCTTGCCCTTCTTGGCGAAATCCTGACGGTCGCGGGACTCAAATGCAGCCAACCTCCGGGCGTCTCCTGTCGTCATGCCCTGCTTGATATAGGTTTCGTAGGATTTCTTGAATTCTCCTACGCGGGTAACAGACTCTCCAACCCCCGACAGCGCCCGGAGTAACATGGGATATTTGAGCGGGTTCAGGCCATAGTGGAACTGACGGGCCAGCGATACGTCTTTCCCTAGTTTTTTTGCCACAAGTTTCGCCATTTGATCCCTGTCGAAGTAGGCGGATTCAAACGACTGCGCCCCTCCTGATGCCGCCCATTCAGCGACAATATTTGGATTCTTGAACATCGCCATCATACCGGTTGCCGCAGCCTGGAACGGCAGCATCCCGTGCTTATTAATCACCGCGCTTCCAAAGGCATCACGAAATATATTTGACCCCTGAAAAGCCGGGTCCAGCGTCACCCCTGCCCGAAGCAGTTGCGCAGGGGATGCGAGAATTTTCAGCCAGAGCGCCACCATTTCGTGATCCAATCCCTTGATGGTCTCGTAGAGATCCTTGTTCAGCCGGTAGAACACAGGTTCGCCGCCGCTGGTCGTGACCTTTATTACATTCTCCCCAAACGGGGCTGTCTGCGAGTTCTGGTAGAATTTCAGCAGTGTGCTGTCGCTTACTCCGCTGAGATTAGCGCCTGCCGCCTCCAGTTGCTTGCGTATCTTCCCGACAACAACTTTGACCTCGTTTTTAGGGGTCGCAATCCGTTCCACCCACCGACCCATATCCGGCTTATCGGCCAACTGTCCGATCTTCGTGTTGATGTTACTTTTCTCGCTGGCGGTTACGATGGTGTAGGCGTTTCGCATCATTGTCTCAATCGGATCAATGATGTCCCGAGAACTTCCAACGAGGCGCTTGAATGAACCAGCCTTTCCAGCCTGTAATCCGCGACCCGTTCCGGCGCTGTCTTCCGATGGACGTTCGTTGGCTCCAATCTCAAACAGACGGTGAAACGGAACGTAGTCCTGATTCATGTTCCGCATGGCATCTGCGGATTCATCGCTCACGTAGCCTGCATCCACCGCATATTGCAGTATCGCGTCCTGCCACGCTTTCACATCCGCAAAAGCCTTCTGAAAATCCGCATCACCATCAAACTGAGCGGCTACACTGTCCACGTCTGATGCCACAAGTCCTGTTTCGCGACCCTGAGAGTGAAGCTCCTTGGCTCGCTTGGCCACAATCCAGTCCCGGAAATCCATCATCCTCCCCGCTATCGGCTTAAGTGCATCCTCAAGGCTTGTCCCTGGCGTAACCTCACGCGAAGCGAAATCCACAACCCCTTTGTTAATAAAGGTGTCCGCCATGCCGTAGCTTCCACGCAGAAGGCGGGCGAGGATGTAGGGGTCATCCGATGGCGCAAGTTTGGTGCCCGCTGCTTCTGCCGCCTTGACGGCCTTTCTAAGGGGCGCGAGGTCATCAATTGTGCTGACGTTCAGCCATGCCAGGAAATCCCGCGTCATGGCCATAAGGCTCCGTTTCACAGTCGGACCGGAACCCGACACAATCGCCGACCTAACGCGAGCCTGGGGCGCTGCATTTTTCCAAAGCTGCACATCATCCCGCCCATTTCGCATCACGTCTCCGAAATCAGGATTGGTATCCAGAACACTGTCAAAGTAAGCCTCTGTTCCTGGAGCCATGGCGGTTGCCTTTGCTGGATCGGTCAGCCAATAACGCACAAATTCCCCCAAGCCCTCCTCCAGTCTGTATTTCCTCCCCTTGCCCCTGGTCCAGCTTGAAAGCGAGCCGGGAGTCGCTGGACTTCCAAGCGCCATTAATTCCGCTGAGATTCCGGGATTGGACGAGAAATCAAAGACCGCATCCAATTTATGACCGACCTCATGGGAGATAACTTGGAGGTCGTTTGCTTTCCTGGCGGCTATGAGATTCTGGATTCTCTTGAAGTAGCCTGAAAATCTGGCGCTCGTCAGGCGTCCAAAGCGTATCGGGATACCGAGGCCATGAGAGAGGTCACGAATAATCTGGCTGATGCTTTTAACTGGCACTATCGGCGCACCTGGCGCGGTGTTTGGATGCAGCACAGCGCCCCCCATCGCTCCGGCTATCGCCTCACCCTCCGGGTCGGTTGGATCATCTTCATTCTCCTCTGCGGTCCATACGAACGGTTCCTCGCTATGTTCGTCTTCAATCTCCTGCATCCGCTGCACAACCTTGCCAACACGGCCAGCAAACTTCGTGACTCCATTCGCCCGAAGTCGATTCACCTCGTCTAACATGGACTTGCCTCTCACCTTTGGCATTGCGGCCAATTCCTCCTGGAGCGCGGCGTGTTCGTCACCGAACTTCTGACTGATTGCTGCTGGTGCGGTTTTCGCCTTCCGCTTCTCGGGCTTGACTTTGCTCTCAACTGCGGGTTCTTTGGCGGAATCCGGCTCCACGACATCTGTTGGAGCGGGTTGCAACTCAGGAGGCTCAGCGTAAAGATCACCGCTGGAGCGAACAGACTCCCCACTGGCGGGCACGGTTTCGCCAGCGGGGCTTTGTGTTTCTTGGGCTGACGTGGATGCTTTCTCGACAGTCGCCTTGGAAGGGTCGAAGACCACCCAATTTTTCTGTGCTTTATTGCCGCGTCCCACTCCTTCGATAGACCCTTCGTTGTACCGCATTGCCCCAATGCCTTTTTCTATGAGCGCATCGTTGGCAGCCTTGTCGCTTCCGAGTTTATCCGCCAGCGCCTGACGGGCATCCATGCCGCGCATTAGGGGGTTTCCCTGCTGTTCCAGCGCAAGATCAGATTCCGCCAGGTCTTCTGTGGTTTCCCTCTTCACATTCCCGTTTTCATCCACAATCACCCATTGACCCCCCTGGTTTTCAATCCGCATATCGGACCCTTCGTTCCACGTAATCCCCAAGTCCCGGAACGCCTTCTGCACGGTCTTGGACTGTTGCTGCATCGGCGAATTCCCGAGGATCGTCTGTTCCGCCGGGGAGTCTATTTGAACGTTGTAAACATGCGCCTGGCCGTGCGAGTTTTGAAATTGTTTTTGATAATGACCTCCCTCGCCTGCGATTTCAGGAATCTCTGAGGCGTAGAATCCAGGACCAAATGCCTGCGCCCCCTCGCCCGTTCCTTCTCTTGATAGATCGACAGCATCAAAAAGATGCGGGCTGGTATGGAATGCAGCTACAGGCGCAGTTTCAACGGGCGAAACTTCGGTTCCCGTTTCACTCCCTGCTTCCACTGGCGCAACTTGTTCGGGTTCAGTTTGGCTTTGTTCATCGGTTTGCTCGGTTGGTAAAGGGGTCTGCGAAACCTGCGGATCAGCAACAGCAGCTTCCATCGCCGCTTGATCGGAACGGTATTGCTCAGCTTCTGCGGATGTATCTTCCGCTAATGGAGGAAGCCCGCGCTCCGCAAGGAACTCGCGCCTTGCCCGGTCGCGCTCTTCTGCCCGCTGCCGGGATGCCTTCCGTTCGGTTTTCAGATCGGTCGATGGAGCCTTCGCGGGAGCAGGGGTTACAGGATCGAGCGCTTCCTCATTTGCTATCTGAGTCAGAGCATCCGCTGTTTGCGGAGCATCCGCTGCAATATTCTCAGCGGTTTCATGCACCAACTCCACGGAAGACTCAGGCGTTACCGTTGCGGTTGCGCCTCCGGCGGACGTTTTCGCATGTCTGCCGCGAACCGCCGCGAACGCGGTGAATGGAAGCCCTCCGTAGAAACCTCCTTTAGCGGACTTTACAAGGCTCTCGCTCTCGCGTCCTGTGTCCGCAACTACTCCTGTCACATTCTGTCCAATCGAACCAGCGACCTCCTCAACCGCTTCCTGGACTGGCATCAGGGCCGCCTCAAGCAAGCCGAACTTCTGCCCGCGGAAAATCTTCTGTTCATTTTTGAAGATGCGCTCCGAAGCAATTTCAAAGACCGCATTCGCCATGCTGCTGAATTGCGCCATGCTCCGAATCTTCTTTGCCCGCTCAGGGTCAGTGGCTTCCAGTGCTTCGGCCTCTTGAAGTGCTGCTCCGTAATTCGCCCCGTAGGCGGATGTAAACAGATTGGACCACCCGGCAGCCGCGCCAGGGTTTAGTTTAAGAGCGCTGGCAATCAGTTTCCCTGACGCTTCTCCAGTGGCCGCGAAAGCCTCTGCCGCCTTGCCTCCAATCGACACCAGCTTCGCGCCAAGACCCGTTGCCTTGAGAACGCCAGCGGGACCATAGAGGGTCGCCAGGCTCTCCACTCCCGAGGAGATGGCGTCACTGATGGAATCATCATTCGTCTCAAACCGGCTGCGCATCATTCCTGGAGACTGCTGGTTGATGTAATTCTCGCGCCCGGTTGCCTTGTCTGCTGTGGAAGTTTTCCCGGACACCATGTCACTGATCCCGGTGGCTGCATTCTCAAGGCTTGCGTAAAGTTGGCGAATCGGGCGGGTTGTGAATTGTTGCGCCCGGTTCTCCGGAATCGTTGACAGGAACTCCTTATCCTTGCGAAGGGTATCTATAACATTCTCATGGACCAAATGCTCAATGGGGGCGTTGCGAAGATAATTCAGCCTCGCTTTCTCCGGCTGTGTTCGCTCGTTTATGAGTTCTGCCTGTGCCTGTCGAAAAGCGTGAACATCCTCGTCTGTCACAGGATCGTCACCGCCTGGGCCGCGGGGCAATTCCTTTCCAGTCACCGGGTCTGTAATTGGGGTCGGGTCCCGCCTGCGAAGTTCGCGAATCGCCTCTTCCTCATCATCCACCGCTTCGGCAGTCATAGCCTCATCCAGTTTACTTTTGGCTTCGCCAGCCATCTTGGCCCGGTCCACGCTGAACCTCCGAAACATAGGGGTGCCACCATAGGACGGCTTTATCCAAGCCTCGTATTCACCGTCAGGGGTCTGGCGGATTTCATACTCCCCTAGTTTCGTGTTTCCCTGCTCAATTTTGCCGCGGAATCCCTTCGCTCCCTGAAACACCGGGTCTTCACCAGCCTTAACCAAGGCGTCTTCCGTTTTCCTCCATGACTCCGGCGCGTCGTTAGGAAGTTTCCCGCCATAGGAGTGCAGTTGATACAGGAAATTTGCCTGCTCACTGTCGTCAGGAAGCAACTCTGTGAACATCTTTTGACGGTTCGCTTCATTCAAGCCTGTCAGCGCCAACTGTGCATCTCTCTCAACCTGCTCGCTTCCCTTCCAGTATTTCTCAGAGTGATCACCCGCAACTTCACGCCCCTCCGTCAGGGCGTCTTTGCGCCACGAATGCACCGCTTCGGCTATTTCTCTCGGAGTTTTGCCGTTCTGCTTTCCATAGGAAACAATGGTGTCTAGCGACGGTGCGGCCATGGCTTATTTGAAGTAGGAGGATGGCGGCTTGACCTCTGATTCGCCGAGTTTCTTCTCCTGGTCTTTGTGTAACTGATTCGCGTAATCCGTTGCACTCTTAGGGTCTGTAAAAATACCCAGATGCCTGCCTGTCTTTTTGAATTGCTCTACCGCCTCTTTGTCGCTCAAAATCTTACCATCATCACTTACGGTTGGAAGGAGGACTTCTTTGCCATCAAAATTGAAACTGGCGCTCCGTACAGTGGATATGCTGCCGTCCGCGTTCTTGACTCTTGGGCGGTTGCTTAAGTCAATATTCCCCTGCTCTAAAAGACCGCCTTGCCCTGGCGCTGATGGATGAGGAACAGTTTCCGGAATTATATCATCCTCCTTCGTCATATCAAACCTCTTGGTTTCAAGTTCGATCAGTTTCTTCCTGGCCTCCTCTATCTCAGGAGTGTCCTTTGGAAGCGATCCAGTGCCGAGCATGTTACTTCTTTCCCATGCGCTGATCCGGGACGAAAGCCGACTCGCCAGCCGGTCGATTTGCTCAACTTTCTTATTCATCTGACGCTGGCGGAGCTCGGAGTCCCTGCGGGCGTTTTGATGTTTCATCACGATTCCTCGCACCTTTACCGGGTCGGCGTCGTCTTTGAGTCTCTGCCCTTTGATGCGGCCCCGTGAATCCGTAACTGTTTCAATCAGGGATTCGGCATCCTTGTCTCCCGTGTAGATGGCATCGTTCAGAATATCAATGGTGGCCCTGTCCTTCGCGATTTGGTTGGCCTTCCGAAAAGCGGACTCCATGCGCTTTGTCTCGGGCATCGTATCGTCCTCGTCCTCTTTAAAACTCTCGTACAGGTCAATGTCCTCCGGCTTACGGAATCGCTTCGAGTAAGGATCAGCCGTCTCAATCGCCTGCTCGGTCAATTTCTTTTTCAGCGCGACATCACCCGGCAGCAATTCTCGCTGCGCCCGTTGCTGATCCGCCTCAGTAATTAAAGTTTCTCTGTCACTTTCTTCGTCAAACGGGTTATTGGTAAGAGCGGACTCGTTTTTTGCAGCCCCAAGTTCTGCCCCCGTAAGGGTCTGGCGCTCCAATGCCGGACGCAGGCGCTCTTTCATTTCAAGGTCATTCCGGAGCCCGGCATTTTGCGCCAGCCGCGTGTTTCTGGCATCGCGCTCCTCCATGATCTTCTCCAGTTCAGAGGCATCGCTCGACAGTCGTCCTGGAGATACGTAGGAATCAAAACTGGACCGCTGGCCGTACGGAAGCGCAGCCGGGAAGAACCTTGAAGGTTCCGGTTCATCGGTAAGGCGGCGGCGTGCGCGGCTAAGAGAAGGTCCGTAGGTGGGCGGCATGATGTCAGAAGTATCTCCGGCGACGTTCGATATAAGGGGCGGCAAGGTTCATGTTCATCGGGATACCAAGCTCTCTTGCTCTGGCGATAATAGCCTGCCTTTCCTCGTCTGTTTGCGCCATGCTCCATTCGCGGGAGAACCCCGCACGGTCGGCGGCGGGAGTCATGGCCGGGCCTGTCGCACTTAGCGAAGGGGTCGGCTGAGTCAGCCCCGTATCCGTTTGCGCGGCAGCAGGAACCGTAGTTGCGTAGATACCCTCCTCCACTGGCATTGCGACCGGTGCAGCACCAGGAGGTTGCAGGAGCGGACGGGCCAGTGGTGAACGATGCGTCTGCTCAAAACTGTACCCGCCGACACCAGGAGCACCCCGGTCCTTGGCCTGCCTGAAATCAAATCCCGCCAATCCCTCTTGGGGCGGTTGCAGTCCCTGTCGTTCATAGTGACGGGCATAGTCTCTTTCGCCTACACCAGCAACCTCCTCAGCGTGAATCCGGCGACCAACCGGAATCCCAGTGCGCTCACTTTCATCCAAAATTGCCAGCGCCCTTCCGGTGTCTCCTCTTTTCTCCGCTTTGCGAAAGCCGCGGTTGAGCAGCCGGGTGCGCCTCCAGGCCAGTTCGCGGCTGGCGTTGAGTTCCGGGGAGTCTTGTAGAGAGGCCATAATATGTTATCCGTAAAGGCCGCGGACGGGGCCGCCGAGCCAGGGTTGAACTTGGAGGCGATACTTTACACCTCCGCGAGTTTGAGCCAATTCCATTTCCAGACACCGCTTAACCTCAGACCAGTGATAATCCGCCCGTTGAGCATCCCCGTTGTTCCGGTAATTAACCGCAAGCATGGCGTTACTGATGGCAGCGATGCTGTCCAGCCATACAAAGTCGGTGGACGAGGCGACGGGAATCCAGCGGCGCTTGACGAGTAATTGTCCAATCCAGGTCTCTGTCGTAGATTCCGGGACCTGGGGAACCTTATAACGACGATAGGCCGCCACCCCGTCTGTATCGGTGAGAATCCCATAAATCCTTCCATCAGAGTCCTTGATAAGGGTTCTCCCTGGCAGGCTCGCGTAGGAAATGGACTCCACCGACGCAATGGTGTTCTCTGGAATCAATGTGGCCGGAGAGCTTATAGTTCCGGTTAGAGTATCCGACCACTCTTTGTTGATTTGGAGATTAGTCACTCCGAGTGCGGTTGTCACCGATTCCACCCTCCATGTGGTTCCCTCATACTCTGTGTCGCCGCTGGTGGAAGCAATATCAATCCCCATGCCAGCAACAAACCCGGCCACCGTGGCCGTAAGCACAAGGAGAGTGGACTCACCGGAGTTTGCCGACGATGCCGACGCAATGGTTCCAGTAATGTTATGGAGCGGCAGCACAACCTGAGCGTAACCGTCTTCGTTTTCACTGTCGGTGTAAGTAATGGTCGCCGTGTCTCCACTGGAGAAACCAGCGGAGACAGACGGAACGGTGAAAATAAGCTGTTCAATTCCGCCTGTCGGGACTGCCCTCATTAGTGGAACGATGCCCTCATCTATAATCCCGTACATGGTTCCTGATCCTGGATTTACGAGGCCCGGCCCTCCTGTCTGATACTCAAAGCTGGTGGCGTTGATAGGAATCCTCTCGTCATTCAGCAGAAGAAGCAGGATGGATTCGTATTCCTTCGGCAGAACGATGTGCCGGGTGGAGCAGTCCACCTGAATCTCGACGGTTAGCCCTTTCCACATGCCCATCGAATAAACCTGCGGCATGGCGGAATTAAGCATTCCAATCGTGGTAGCCGGAGCCAGCCCGTTCGCCGTCCCTAGATAAGGGAGGGAGATGGTGTCGATTTCCGAAACGGTGTGCGGCATAAGGAAGGAATACTTTAGAGGCGTTGAGAATCAACCCTTAACCCGCGAGGGGGTGATAAATCAGCGGGGTGTCTATGAAGCCGTCGTGCAGTTGCTCAACGCGCTGGCCCTGATCGTCGGCATAGAAAGTCCCGATTCTATAATAAAATGCCGTGGTACTGTCCAGAGTCAGCCCTGATTGCACTTTCAGCACAGAGGATGTCGGCAGGAAATACCAGACCTGGTACTGGAAAACGAACGTCGCCGTATCTCCTGCGCTGTCTATAGAGGTTCTGGCAGAAGTCGGGACTTCTGTGCCGCGTTGCACCACGCAGTAAATTTCATCCAGATTTTGCAGTCCAGTGATGACCGTTTCTCCGATTTCAGACTTCCGCTTGTTAAGCTCTCTAGCAATCACCCCCGGAACAAAAACTGCTTCGTAGTAGTAAACCAGCCCGGCATTCACCGTGACCTCCCGGTCGTTTGTCAGGCGGCAGCCGAAGTATTTCGTATTACGGGAGCGGGTTGTTGCAGCGGGCGTTTCAATGATTTGCTGTGGCGACGGGGATTCCTCCAGGCTGATAAGGACTGCCTTCCCGTCACTTGACGCTGTGACTTTTACCCCTCCCGCACCAATTATTGACGGCAGAGCAGAATCATCCGGAGAGTCCAGCCAAATATCCCTCTGGCCGTCTTTCAACAAAGTCTGAATTTCGGAAGCCATGGTCAGTACGGTTTTTTGACCTCCACCTTTCTAACGGCATACCCGCCTTTGTATGGGCGAACGTCGAATTTAATAATAAGCGTATCCGGCCAGTCTGTGTAGGTGGTGGCGGGCCAGTCTTTTGTATAATTGAACAATCCGTACTGAGGATGATTTGTTCCGGTTGTTCCGACAAAAGAGTAGGCTTGGTGGAGGCAGGCGGGGATATGAAGATTGGCGACCCCCGGCCAAACAAGATCAAGCCCTGTGGTATCCAGATTTTGCGTAGGCACTCCCGCCATCGTAATCAGAGGATTCGAGATTGAGTAGGCTATTGTGGTTGTTGCTTTGGCGTCTCCGCTCCATGCCGGTTTCATCGTCCAATCAAAGAGGATGGCGGAAGCGTCCTCAACGTCAGCGCCAGGCTCGGGCCGAATCCCAAGAGCGGCGGCCCTGAGTACAGTCAGAACCTGCGGCCAGTACGCCGGATGAGTTCCGATGGACACCTTTGCGTTCGCGTTAAAAGCAATCCCCTCCAATCCCACTGTTGGCCTCTCGGTTGTCACTACTGACCACAGCGCGTTCACAGGCTCAATAGTTACCTCCTGCCCTGGGGTGGCAGTGATGGCGGCGGCCTCTGCCGCGGGAAGGGCCTGTATCGAGTAGTTGATATAGTTCCCGATGTTGTTGTCATACTGCCTGCCTGCAATGACCGTGAGAACCAGGTCTGTGTAATACTCGGTCGTCTTGTGGCCGCGGAGCGTGCTCCCGTTCAAGGGTTCCGCCTGGACGGAAATCAGCCCGCCCTGGTAAAGGTTATTCGGGGAATTGGGGGCATCCTCGGGAACGGTAACGGACTGGTTGGCGCTCGCGTCCGTCCTGTAGTCATCCGTGACCTTTCGCATGGACACAATGAACCGTTCAGGGGGTAATGCGCCTGGGCGGAATTTGCCCTGATATTTGAGATAGGCAGTGGACGGGAAGGCGTCCCCGCTGGAGTTTCCCTGGTAAGTGCGGACGATCACCGATACTTGGTTGTTATCCCTTGATGCCTCTATCACTTCGTTAACCAGTATCAGTGATTCATAGCCGGAAATCGGGCACTGCCGGTAATTCGATGACCGGTAAGTATCAGCAATCTCGCGAGGCAGGGAAATTCTCCACTCCAGTTGCAGGAACGCGGAGTCTTCCATTGGCCGCGTCACTGTATAGCCGGTATCCGTCTGCGTTAATCCGTCGCTGTTTGTCGGGGTCTCTGCCCCAGGGATTATGTCGTACCACCGCTCCACCTCAACATAGACAGACCCAAGAGGTTCCGGAAGCTGTTTCTCAAACTGCGCAACAAGCACTCCCGTCCCCACCGCTGGACGGAGAACAATCCCTCCTGTTGAGGTAATAAGACTTCCGCCAGTTGATGTTAAAACACTTCCAAAACTTCCAGCAGCACCCCCCGGATCAGCCGAACCAAGGTCAAGTGCGTTGTCTGTCTCTGCCGTCCCTCTTCGCAGGATGTAGGTGCGCTTGATTCGGGGGTAGGCGGGATTTCCTCCGTAAGGGTACTCCAGATTGTAGTTGTAGTCATGCTGTGACGCTCTGTCCTTGGCGTAAATCGTTTCCAGCCACAGGCCGCTGTCGTCCACGATGCGGGCGTGCACGAAGATGTAATCTGCGAACGCGGGGAGTTTTGTTGCTGCCGGATAGGCGCTCCCATAAACTGGGACAGTGGCCGTTAGGATTGACTGGCGCTCCCGTATGATCAGATCACCGTCCTTTGGCGTGGCCAGTTCCCTGAGATGCTGAAAGCTGCCGGGTGCGGTTGGCATTATGTTACGTGCTTCCACGACCGACCCCAAAGGATAGCGTATATCGTGGCGGTTTTTACTCCATACATTCGGGCGATTGTCGGCCCTCCGACCCCCTGTTTCTTTAGTTCCCGAATTTCAGGGATGTCCTTCTCTTTGAGCTTCGCCGCACAATCCCCAATCCGAAGTTTTTCTCCACGCCTTGCGATTGCGGATTGCGCCCTGGCTCGAAGCAGGGCCTTCATCTGCCCCTTATTCCTCCCCTTTCTCACCATGTCCAAGATATTTTCTGAGCGCGTCCCCGCATAGAGGTGAGATGGGTTGACACAACTTGTGTTATCGCAATGGTGGCACACGTCCAAGCCGTCAGGAATTACGCCAACAAAAATTGTGTAAGAAGCCCGATGCGCCATGCACCGCGCTTTCCAGAATGAAACCACTCCGTATCCGGCCTTAATTCGGAATGCCTTCCAAAGCCAGCATTGCCCCAAGTGCGGCATGTGGGAAGGGATGGGTCCATCCTTGTCGATCTTCAAAAGAAACCGCTCAACCTGAAAATCCTCGATGTTGACGGTGCGGCTCCCTATAGTAATTCTGCGGTCAGCTTGATTCATGGTTTGTGCATGTGTTAAGTTAGCGTTTGCCGTCTGCATCGAACAGGCGGTGAACGCGATCATAATGGAGAGAATGAGGCACATTGCAATTAAAGGGTTAATCTCTGGCACCTCCGACAATTGAGAATTGAAGAACAATCGCCTCGCCGAGAGCGCCGCCTGAAACATTCCTGACGGATATATCGAACGAGTTGGCTTGAATGTTGTTGGCCCACACTTGGTAAGCTCCAGCGGTCCCTCCGTTCTTGTGATTCACGATGACGTTATCGACGGCCACAACCGTACTGTTGGAGACGGTGAATTTGACGTTCGTAGCATCGTTCAGAGACGCATTGTTCATCGTGATTTCTCCGGTGCACTTATTCAGAGTCACCCCGGTCGATTTGCTGGTCGCCTGCGTGACTGCATCCCCCGTTGTGTTGCCGGTTTGGTATTTGAACTTTGTCTGAGAAATGATATTTCCCTCGGATGTGACATCATTCAGGCTGGTGATTGACTCCGCGGACAGGGTTACAAACGACGTGCTGCCGGTAAAGGTGCCGTTCGATACCGATGGGCTGGTGATGGTAGGGCTGGTGAGAGTTTTCGTTGTAAGCGTCTGCGCCCCTCCCACTGTCACTACGCTGGCACTGTTCGTTCCCGCCGTCGTAACCCGAAGATCACCGGTAGTCACATTCAGTATCCCGGACGAGTGCGTTGCGACCCAATTGCTGTTGGCGATGTTGATGAGCGCCCCGGTCGCCAGGTGCAAATCCGAGAAGCCGTTCGATGTCGAACCAAGCGCCGCGCCATCGTTTGCTGTCGGGACGAGGCTGGTCGTAACCGTGCAGGCGGTAAGGATGCCAGTATTGATGGCGGGGGAGGTTAGCGTTTTGTTGGTTTGCGTCTCAACTCCCGCCAGCGTAGCCAGCGTCCCCGAGGTGGGGAGAGTTATCGCCGTGGCCCCTGTTGCAGTCAAGGCAATGGCAAACGCCCCAACTGTCGAGAGGGTCGAACTGTTGGCGAGAGCCAACGTCCCTGAAGTGGCGCTGATAGTCAGTCCGTTTATCGTCGTACAGGTAGGCGCTGCGAGAACTGGTGCTCCTGTGAATGTCGGGCTGCCCGCGAATACCAGGGCTCCGGTTCCTGTTTCGTCTGATATAAGCCCTGCCAGTTGCGCGGAAGTGGTCGCGGCAAACTGATCCAAGCGGAGAGAGGTAGTCGCCACCGTGCCGGAGGTTGGCAGCGTGATGTTCGTCGCCCCGGTAGTGACAAATGTAATCGCGTGTCCGCTGTTCAGAGTCAGCGTGGAACTACTGCTCTGCGTAATGTAGATTCCGATGGCCTGCCTGGCCGCCGTGATTGTGTCGGCATCGACAAAGGCGTCAAGAGCCGAAACCATGGTGATGTTAGCCATCTGTTAGAATAGTAGAATTGAGTAACGGAAGAAGTGATGGTTGTAAACCAAAAGCGGGCGGCCCCGGTAAAGGAAACCGCCCGCCGGAATTTCGTCAGTCCCCGTTAGCTGTCGAGGCTCAGGCCCGCCCGCACCGCATAGGACGGCGAAGCGAGGTATTCAGGGGTGGCGCGACGGTGCATGATGGCCCATCCGAAGTCGGTTTTCATCGGTTTGCTGGCAAACTCCAGCAGGCCGTCGAAGTAGCCGATGGTGCCCCGGCGGTTGTTGTCGTCGTTCGGATTGTTGATCCACGCGAAGTCGCCCGTGAAGTTGAGCGGGTCGAACTTGGTGCCGCGTCCGATGGTGCTGATTTCCGAAGGGACGAGCGCCTTCATCACATCAGGGTGAACGATGAAGGACATTTCGTAGGGAGCATCGGTGTAGGAGGTGTTGAGCACGCGACCGGACTGGCCGTTGCTGTCCACCAAAGTCAGGGTGCCGGTGGCGGTGTCCGAGAAGACCCCTGTTCCGCTATTGAAATTGGCGGGCAGTTCAATGGTCACGGTGTTAGTGGCGCTCACGTTGTCAATAGACACCACCATGAAGTTGCCGGACCATTCACCATCAGAGGCGGACGAGGGGGCAATACTGATGGTATTCCCGGCCACCAGACCCGTCGAGGTGTCACCGGAACTGAGAGAGATGACCGCAAGCGAGGTATTGGAGGCGTGAGCGGCGATGGAGGCGATACCTGCCGTCAGGAAGCCCGCCTGGTAACTCCAGGCATCAACCTGCGTGAAGTCGTAGAGCGAGCCGTTGAGCGCGAGGGTGAACCGGGGGCATTCCGGGTCAATGATATAGGTAAACCCTCCAGCAGCCTCAGTCACGCCGAGGGGTTTGAGCAGCACCGCGGCGTCATTGTAGAGGTGAATCTGCTTCTGTGGATACTCGCGCATCAGGAAGTCGGCCTGAAGGTCGGAGCACATGAGCGGATACACTGGGGCACCGTTCGCTTTGCCGGGGGCGTTGCGGCCTGCGCCTTCGAGATTCATCCGACTGTAGATGCCGCGGAGAACGCCGTTGGTCAGAACCGAGTGTTCGGGGGACGAAAGCGTGGACGCGCTGACGGTCGTGGCGTTGATCTGCGCCAGCGAGTATTGCAGCATCCCGTCGAGGTTCTGTGGAGAAACCACGTCCAGGTTGGCCCGTGGACTGGTCGAGGTGGCGGTCGCGCCGATGATGACCTTGTTTTTGCAGAGGCGGAAATACTCGTTCCGGGTCCGGAATGACCAAGCGCGGTGCGACTCGTCAATCAGGTTCTCCATGTAGTTGTTCATCTGCTCCTTGAACTGGTAGCCTTTGCGGGCGTCCAGAACGTCAATCCGGGTGGACTGGATGCTGGTATTCCAGAGGCCGAATTCGCGCACCCGACTGGTATGCTGCACGACGGCAGCGGGAGGCAGGCCGCGGTTGGTGCCGGAATCCGGCGGGGTGGTGCCGGTCGGGAGCGAGGAAGCGCCATAGGCCCGGTCGCGATACCAGGTCGCCTTGCCGGTCGTGCCGAGCATGGAGCGCTCGGTGTAGATGACCTTCATGGTGTCGCCGATGCCGTCCGGCCAGACTTCACGGGGGATGATGCGCGCCCAGGGGGACATCGCGGTGGTGTAGCGCCATACCTGGCCGCCGATCTGCGGGGCGAGGTTGACGAAGTTCTGCTGGATAACGGCGGACCCGTTGGTCGGGGTCGGAATGGTGGCGTAGGTGGTTGCCATGGCGGCGGAATGGTAGGAGATGAATGGTTATGCCGGGACGCGAATGCGCCGCTGGCGGTTGATTCTCCTTGTGCCGGGGAGAGTGTTCCTGTCCGGAACTAGCACGATGATTGGCTGAGTATTGTTATGCCGCTCCTCTGCCTGTGAGCGCGCCGCACTAAATCATCTTCCTGCGGGGTTTGTCAATGCACAAAAAAGCAGCCCGCCGGTTATTCGCCGAACGGACTGCATTCCACGGGTCCCTGTTCCCGAAGTTATCTGCCAGGCACGCCCTTGAACATCAAGTCCACCAATGCGGAACCCGGCGATCCTCGCCCGTCATTAAGCGCATCCGGCGTGAGTTCTGTCTCTGTGTGGGCGCTGCCATCGGAGGCTTTTGGTGCGGCGTTTGCGCCACCGGAAAGCTGGCGGCGGAGTGAGTCGATAAGTTTCGACTGTGCTTTGAGCGCATCCTTGGCGCGGGCCAGCGCGGGCAAAGCGATAACGGCAGCGATGCGATCCTCCTCGGGAATTTCATCAAGAGGCACCGCTTGCGCTTCGGCCATGATTTCCGCAGTGATCTTGTCAGCCTCCGGCCCGCCCTCGAAAGCCAGTAGCTTGAAGGTTCCGGCCATCCTCTTGCCGAATTCCTCAATTCCCCGCATTTGCGTAGCCTTCCGCTCCAGGGCGGCTTTGGCGGCTTCCGCCTGCTGTAGAGCCTTCGCTTCTTCGTTGGCGGGCTTGGCGTTGGCAATAATGTCCTGCGCCTGGATTTCCAGTTGGCGCACGGTGGTCGCCTCCTGGATGATGGAGAACTGTTTGGCGGGAGAAAGGCCATCCACGATTTCATCAAGGGCAGCCAGGAACTTGTCGTGCTCCGGCATAAAGATGGCATCCTTAATGCGACTGAACGGAATCTCCGATGCTTTTGCCAGTGCTTCGCAGCGGGTCCTGGCCGCGGTTTGCGGGATGGTGATCGTTTCTTTGAACGCCTTGCTCTCCTGCACATCATAGCTGGCGATCTTCGCCTCCCGTTCTTCGATGGCTTTTTGCATTTCGGCGATCTTTGCGTTTAGAGGGTCGGCGGCGGGCAGTTTCCTCGCCTCGGCCAGCGCGACTTCGAGAGACTGAACTTTCTTCTCCAGGTCTCCGGCGCGCTTTGCTTCGGCGCGCAGTTCACCCCATTTGTAGGTCGCTTTCTCATCCGAGCCGTCCGGAGCCTTGTCTTTCGGGTCATCAGCGGGTTTCTCCGGTTCGGGTTCGTCCAACAGGGCGGCAGCGCCTTTTTTGTCGGATTTGGCCGTTGGTTCGGTTTTTATCTCAGGCCCAGGGGTATCCAGCGTCGGCGCAGGCGTGTCCGGCACAACATCGGGAGGGGCGGGAGTATCCGGTGTGATTGGAGCATCCGTGCTCCCCTCGGGATTCATTAGACCATCCATAAAAGAGGACAGCGCAGGAATGTTTGATGCGGGTTCGGTGGGTGTCATGCGGTTGGTGTTTGAGGAGTTGGGTCGGCGTAGCAGGACCACGGCGGCGGCAGCGGTTTTGGCGGGGCGGGTTTTTCGTCGGCCAGGGAGGAAAGGAGGTTGAGTGCCTTGTTCCCGGCCTGTGTGGCATACAGCAGCCGGTCGGCCACCTGGGAATGCAGCCCTTTGTCCGCGGAAGTCACGTCATGCTCCAATTTCAGCCGGACGAGACGGATCGCATTCTGAAACACGGGGCTTTTCGTCATCCGTTCCCATTCGGCCTGCTGAATCTGGTCAACACTCCATGCCTCGACGGCGGCTTTGTAATCAGGGTTCATGGCTGTTTGGCGGCGGTCTGTTTCGCGAGCGCGATTTTGGCGTTGGTTGTTCTCACGTCGTTAGATAGTTTCACGGCCATCGCCGCGTCCTGGAGGGCCTTCTTCTGTGCGAATTCCTGCCATTTGATAGCCGCTTTGAGTTCAGCGGCGTCTCGCATGATTTGCAGTTTCACATTGTTCTCCTGGAGGGTCACGAGTTGTTCCGGGGTTAATCCCCCTCCCTGCTGCCCTTCCGCGGCCTGCTCCTCTTCGGCCTTGCGTTGCAGCTTCTCGACATGCCGCTGGACATTCCCTATCACTTCCCCGGCCTGCTGGAGAGCCTGTCGATAAAGAGCGGTTTTCTCCTGAATCATCGGATCGGCCTGAATAGGCTCCAGGTGGTTGACGCAGTGATCGTGACACAGGGCCATCGGCTGCGCCAGCGGGACGCCTTCCTCCAGATTCTGTTCCGCAATGTCCACCATGTTCATCAGGAACGGCAGATGGTTGTCGAGGTGAACGGTGTGGAGTTGGTTAATAACAACCTGCTGCGGGACACTCAGTTGGAAGAACCCGTTTTCCAGGAGCGCGAACTGTTTGTCCTGCGGCGGACGGGTATCGCCGAGCATCTTCGGGATGTAGCGGTCGGCAGCCTTGTAACTTCCGAGGGCGGCAGCGGTCTTATCCCGCTTAAAGTTGTGCTGCCCGGCAGTGTCGTAGCCCGCCACCATCGGTTCCAGTTCCGCCATGGCCGCTCCACGGGCTGCGGGAGAGCCAGCGCCTACCGCTTGCGTGCAGGTTACGGCATCGAAGTCAATCTTCGCCAGCAATTCCAGCGGGAACCCCTGTTCTTGTAAGCGCATCCGCATTTCCTGGGATTCAGGGCCGCCGGGCAGGGAAATATCGTAGTCGGGGCGGCAAAGGCGGCGAATCACTTCCCGGCAATGGCGGCCCCACGGGGGAATGAAAAGAGCCAGGTTGGACCGGCCTACGCGGGCCTGCTGACCGAGGGTTGTTCGCACTTCGAGAGCCGTCTTCTCGTTCTGGTTGGCGTACGGCGCGGTCATATCCACCTGGCCGGTGCGCTTGTCCATCATCTGCCGCATCACATCCATCGCCGGGACCAGATTCATCTGGAGATTCGGCGGCACCCGCGGGATGAAATTCATCGTGTTGGTGCTCGGGAGGATCGTGTAGTTCCCGTAGGTAACGAGGGCCAGGTTGCCCAAATCACCCTCATTCGCAGGCTGGAGCATTTCCGAGGCTGCCATTTTGGCGGCATCCATGAACGAGCACAGATTCCGGTTCAGGTACTGAATCATCGGATAGACCTTGTGCATCTGGCCGACGATACCGTGATAGGTCCGGTTGGTGCCGATGCCGTAGCAGAAAAATGTGAACGCCTCCCGCATGGCTCTGTGTGCCCCGTGCTTCTCGTAAAGGAAGTCCGCGCTTGTTGTCGAGGAGGCGGTTTCGCTCTCTGTGGTCAAATACAGGGAGACTGTGCCGTCGAATTGTTTGACCCACATGTGGATCACCCGAACTTCTTCGGCCTTCCCGCTGGTGCAAAAGTCGTTGTTACGCAGGCCGGTTTCAACGTCCTCCCAATTATTCACCGAGGTATTGCGGACCTGCGCGCATTTGAGCATCGCGTCCTTCACGGCATCCACGTTCCAGCCTGCCGCCTCCGCTGTCTCGGCGTCCTCAATCTTGGCCCAAATCTCATGGAGTTGATAGCCCCGGACACAGGAGGCATACGGAATCTTGCTTTCCGAGGCGCGGGTTCGACGGGGAATCACAAACTCTCCCAGACCCGCGACCTCCCACTGCCAGTTGTAGCAGTCATCGAAATAGTTGATGCCGACCCCATGGTCGTACCACAAGCCGACCAGCGCCTGATAGGCGAAATCGAACCCATCCCACTCCCGAATCGTCCGGGAGGCTTCCGTTGCCAGCATCTGTTCGTAGGATTTCTGGAGTTCCTGATCGTCCACTGCGCCCCGCTTCAAAGGAACCACTACCAGGTCCTCCACTGAGTTCACAATGTCGAGCATGGCATTGACGCCCGCTTCGTGGATGGCCTCCCCCTCGCCGAAATCCAGGTTGGTAATGCCGCCCTGACCGGAGGATTCGAGAACCGCGGCATCATAGGGAGGCTTCCCATCCAGCATGGACTGGACCTCGTTGCGCTTACCCTGAGATTTATCGTCATCCCGCACCATCTGCGAGTGCAACTCCCGCACCGAGGCGGCATCCTTGATTCTCGTCTTCGGCGGCTTCCGGGTGTCCTCGTCCAGATTTTCGACTATGTTGTCACCTGATGGCATGGAATACCGAGAATCTATGAAGATCAATGTAAGTCAAGGAATGCTTTGAGTCGCAAAGTTGCTTTGGACGGCAAAGTCAGGAGGCGATCCGGGACCAGCGAGCCAGCCTGCCGGAACGGGAATTGATGTCCAGACGCTTGAGTTGTTTAAGGAAGTCTTCTTTAGGGAGGACGTTCACGCCCCGCTCCTCCGAGGTGAAGTGCAGGCGCTCGCGGCACAGATCGAGGGCAATATGTACGCAGTCGGCATAATCTGGACTTGGCTGTCCTTTTGCCTTGATGTCCCGCTTGCTCTGAACCTGGATTTTCCCCTGACCGACCGTGGTGTAGGTGCGATTACACATTTCCGACATCGCCTCCTTCGGAAGGTTGGCAAACTGCCTGCCGCGCAGGATTTCGACACCGGAGTACCAGATTTCCGAGCATCGGTTAGCGTAACGGGAGCATGAGGGATTTTGGTTGGCCGCGGAAACCGGACGATCTGTTGCTTTGCCGCCAAAGCACACCGGTAGAATCTTCTTGGACAGGTAGCCGACCAGCATATCTCCGAACGGGGCACCGCCGCCGGTTGAATCATAGGCCACGTAACGATGCTCCACGTTATGCTTCGCCACGTAGTCGGCGATTTGTTTACAAAGTTGTCCGGACCTCGTTTCGTCTTCCTTGGTGGCGTCGTCCTGCAAGATCACATCATCCAGGCATTCCAGCATCCGTTTTCCGTTTTTGTCCCTGCCCGCCTGAAAGAGCATCATCACCGAGCGGTCCCCGTGAGATGAAAAGCTCAAGTCGATGGCGATCAGTTTTGTTGGAGGAACATCGCCCCACTCGACATCATAGACCATATTCGCCAGCATGTCGGCGTTGTTATAAATTGAGTCGGAGGCCCCGTTCGTTGCGAACCATCCACGCGACATACGAATGAACAGCAGCGAATTTTCCCCGTCCAGTCTGCGTGATTCCTCGATTTCCCAATAGGAGGGCCGCCAGACATGCCAGCGCTTATTGCCTAGCCGCTCCATCGCCTTCCTTTCCTCTGGAGTTCCAACAAGGTTGGGATTTTCCTTCCTCCAAACATCCACCTTTTTCTTCCCCTCGTTGTAGTTGAAGGAAACCATGTCATCAAAATGAATTCCCCACCCACGAACCGTTTTCCACTCCCGCGTCCAGATATTCACGGAGTTCACACCAGCCTCCGGCATACAAAGCTCGCCCATCGCGTTAAACCAGTCGGAGGGGTTTCCGAGGCCGATCATCTGCGAGTTCGGATTCCGGCTCAGGTTTGTGAAGAAGGCGGCGTTTACGGATGGGCTTATATCAGTTAGTTCGTCAGCAATTAGAATGAGGTTGGTTTGCTTGCGTCCGATCAGCTTCTGGACCGCCTCTTTCGCCTGGCGCGGCTCCGCTGCTACAAGCTCCAACCCTCTGCGGGTTCCAAGTTTCGACTTTTCATCGTCTCCAACATACTTGATGATGTGCTTGGAGTCGTTCAGCTTCCCGACTTTTCTAACCTCCTCTGGAATCTTGTTATACAAATCTATAACACTTCCCCAAACCCGGTCACATCCCGCTCCAATGGATGTGCTTGTAAGCAGGACCTTGGTATTCCTTGGGCTGGCGTAAAAGTTCAGCAGCCCCCATGCCGCCGCCGGGTGACTCTTGCCACTGGACCCGCTCCCAGCCACCGCGAGGTATTTCCATTGACAGGCCCTTTCAAGAAAGAGTTCCGCTTCGTCCGTCCATATGATGCCGGGGTCCTCCGGGTCCGTGTTAAACATAAGTTCCATCGCCCTCTTGGCGTGAAAACACTTACCCATGGCACCCTCGTCAACCGTCCAGCCCTCACGAAACGCCTGGAGTTCGATGTCGAGATTCGTTCGCTTCTCCGAATACAGGAACCTTCGTCCATAGCGATAGACGAAAATCCGCCCGTCCGGCTTTTTTGTCCACCCTTCGTATGTATGGAAGACAGGCTTCGGGCAGTGAATCTCCGTTTCGATGTGATCTTCGGTCATTGATTCACCTATTTACCACACCCGCAATCCCTTGCAACTCTCCGGATTCAGCAACAGGATAGCACCGCATGAAACTCACCGATTCTCAAATTGAACTCACAGCCCGCCGCTACTGCCACATGATGAACATCGACCCCGACAAGGAAATCGGCCCCCGCGGCAAGCGTCACCCCCGCTGGCAGGAGTTTATCCCGGTCGTGATGTCGCACTTCTCCATGACCGTCTCCCTGAGTTCCGTTCTCAACCCGGAACCATCAGTCATTAATGAGAGTTAGGGCCGGAGAGTTTCCCCTCCGGCCCGTGCATTAACCCTTGAACAAACAGCCACGTTTAGGCGGCTGCCTGGATATTCTCCGGAAACTCGAAAATCGCAAGGGTTTCAATGACGCGACCGGGCGTCATCCCCATCTCTTGCAGGGCCTCCGTCACCTCAAAGAGGCCGTAGTCGTGGACAGCGATGACGGGCGGGCGGAAGGAGAGGGCCATTTGCATGTCACGGATGACACTCGCCCGGTCGTGCTGGCCGTCCACGAAAATGAGGTCAAATTGCTGACCTGCCAGTTTCGGTATCTCATCCTCGAACCTGCCGACGATGGGGGTGACATTTGAGTAGTTGCGGATATTTTTGAGATACGCCGACAGAGACGACTCCTCTGCGCTAACCTTATCGACATGGATGTCCCCCTGATGCCAATCCACGCTCACGACTTCCCGCGCCGTCATCGCCATGCACACTGTTGAGCGGCCCCTGAACGCTCCCATCTCCAAAACCCTCTTATCCCGAGCCAGAGAGTGCAACTCGTTCGCTTCCTGTTGCGCCAAAAAACCTTCGGGAAGCTCGATGTATCGCTCGGGATTGACCAAGTTCTTGTCGATGACTGCGAATCCTGCGTACCATGGGTCGGATTCTATTGCCTGCATTGGGTAACTGTCCCGAGGGAGCGTGAATGGGTTGCCTTGTTGATCCCAATGAACCGGAAGGACGCCGCCATGGGCGAGAATTTTAAGGCCAGCCTGTTCGACCTTGCGGCACCAGTACAAATCATCCGTCATCCGAAAGTGATAGTGGTCAGGAATGCTCAGTGCAGGGTCGTCACCAATCTCCTCAACACTATCTATGTCACGGAACCAGGGTTCGGGTATTTTAGCGAAACTGGAGGTTTTGATCATCAGACACCCCGTCCCTATCCCCTGGCAGGGGAAAATGTCGCCCGCTCTCCATTTCCAGTGAGGCCCGCCATCCTCTTGCAGGTAAACGAACGGCTCAGCAGGAATGGATTTTGAACAGTACACCCCGCCCGCTGCAATTACATCATCATCGGCAGTTTCCAGCGCCATGAAGAGCCTCTTCATGGTGTCCATTGGCACCATCACATCATCGTCAATAAACAGAACGTACTTGCACGAATGCTTGATGGCGCTTTTAACCAAATTGATTCTATTGAGCGCCCTGTTCGGTCCTTTAAGGCTCAGGAAAACGTGGCTAGTATTGCTTGGGAATTGCAGACCAGCCAGCCCGAGGGCGAATTCTGGAGGGGTAAATCTGCCGCTGAAAGGAAGGAGAATCCCGAAGGTGATTGAGTTTGCCATACATGATTATTGATTGACCTTGGCGGGTTGTCACCTAAATAAAACAACCCCGCCAACCGTTGAAGCGGCGGGAGGGTATAATCCAACATCCACTCGCATGAATGCTGAATCTGAATTACCCTCTATACCTTCCCTGAAAGGTGTCAAATTAACGCCTGAGTTTATTAAGAAGTTAGAGGACAGGATAGATAGAGATGGGCCGGTTCCATCGCATTGCCCTGAGATTGGTAATTGCCATCTTTGGACCGGCGGCTTTGTGGCCGGAACACACCATGGCAAGCCAGCCAAGAGGATCGGTTACGGCAGGATATGCCATCCAGAGGGCAAGGACCTCTTAGTCCACAGGGTAAGTTACGAGCTTTATGTTGGAGCTATCCCTCCGGGAATGTATGTGCTTCACAGGTGCGATGATACCCGCTGCTGTCGGAAGGAGCATTTGTTCCTTGGGACGCACGATGAAAATATGGCCGATATGGTTGCCAAGAAGCGAGCCGCTTCTGGAGATGATAATATCTCAAGAAAACGCCCAGAACTTCTTCCTCATGGGGATTACCATTGGACCCGCAGGACTCCCGGAATCCAAAAAGGAGAAGGTAATGGGCGCGCGATTCTGTTAGAATCAGATGTCCGGGAAATCCGGGGACTCCATGCTTCCGGTATTAGTAAATCAGCGATTGCCAGGATGTACGGATTAAACAAATCACAACCGGGAAGAATTATCTCCGGCAGGCAATGGGGTCACATAGTTTAGACCGTGCTGCTGAACGGCGTACTTTCGGTTCCGCCCGCGTCACTGACAATCTCCACCGCCCACACGCCGCTGGCTACATCCGTAAGGAGAATCACCTCCCCTGCGATGCCGCCAGTGCTGTTACTGGTTCCGAGAAGGTCAATCGTGTCATCGGCAACCGTGGCGGCAAAGCCAACTACGGTCGCTCCCCCGTCCTGATAAAGCGTTGCATTTCCGGAAAGCACGTCGGTCGCATTTGCAACTTTCACCGTGCTGACCCCTGTAAAGGTTGTTTTGACGAAGAGTTTGTACGTTGAACCGCTGCCGCTGGACGCCGGGAGTGTAACAGCGATACCTGTCGCCCGGTCAAGGACGACCACGCGACCGACATGAGACGCCCCAAGTGTCACCGTTGAGGTTGTCACGGCAACAGGTGCTGTCGCCGAAATGGTCGGGTTAGTGATAACAGGGCTCGTCAAAACCGGCGCAGTCATCGTCTGCACCCCGGTAAACGTCTGCGCGGCGTCCGTGCGCGCCATGGTGAACGCCGCCGTATCCGGAACCGTTATGACGACCGGCTTGGGGTTCTGAAAATCAATCGGGTGGCCTGAGCCGTGAAGTTCTGGCATAGTTTTGGGTCCTTTCGGTTAGGTGGATACCGGAGGGTTAGTAGAGCCCGCAGATATTCCCCACGTTGGTAACGAAGGTGGTCGGCGGCGTGAACGAGGTGAGCGTCCCGTAGGTTTGACCGGTCTGCACCAGGACTCCATGCGTGCCGAGGGTGTGCGTGTTATAGCGCGCAGTGCCGCTGCTGTATTGGACCTGGATAAAATACGTCGCCGGGCCAACGGCCTTGTAGGCGGTAGCGAAAGGAACGAGTTGGTAAGCGTCGGTTCCTGAGCCCGCGGTACTGGCGCTCTTGGCGGCGGTGATTACCGCTCCCGTGGAATCGGCCAGCCCAACAGTCACGTTGCCGGTGACATCCGAACCGTTGAACAGCGCGACTCCTGTTATGGTCATGTTGCACGGCACGAAAATCTCACTAACATACGTCTCGGTGATCACAGGCGTACTGTTATTTCCGTCTGAGGAGACGTAGGCCGCGTGCTGGCCGGTGTGAATTCCGCGGGGGCTGACCGTCTGGTTGGCGTCACCGGATGGCAGAAGGCCGTAAACGGAACCCATCGGGCGGTTGATTTTGGTGTAAGGAAGATTTGCCATGAGAATTCAGGTTGGTTTTGGGAGTGATACTCCTTGCTATCGGGCTGTCTCGGGGAATATTGTCCGCGATACTTTACTTTCACATGAGCGACCTCCAGTCTGCTGTTAAGCAACTCAGAAAATTGTGCGCTGATTTCAATATCTACACGCTGTCGTGTCTGGAAGCCGTGGTGAACATGGGTGATGACTCCACTCAGCAGGCCATCGCCGATAGGGTTTCGCAGTCGAAATCAGGCATCGGCCAGTGGGTGATGTGGATGGAGATGAACGGCGTCATTGAGGTCCATCACTCATCCGGAGAAAAGCGCCGCCATCGAACTTACACGGCGTTAGGGGAGGGCTTAATCAACAAACTCACCCAACTCTTATGCCCGAATCCGACACCGAAACAGTCAACGACGACCCGCAAGACTCCACTATCAACCCCTCGGACAGCATCCGGCTAGATTCAGGCCGCTTCCTAATCCGCCGCCCCGAGTATCCTGACGCCCTCCCGCCTATTTCATGCATCTCGTTTGCGACGATGGACCCGGAGGACGTTCCGAGGATCAGGAAGGCTGTCCAAGCGGCGGCGTATGCCCAACCAGGCGACTTTGTGCAGGGTGCCCGCGAATTACCCCGCTACCGCCAGCAGGGCGTTATATTCTACACTGTGGCAGGCTTTGACCCTGAGACGGTCGCCAGCCTTACGGAGGGGATGTGGGAGAATCCACTGGAGGATTAAGGATACATCGTCGCCGTCAGCCTGCCGAACCAGAAGTCCCTTATTCCCATCAGGTGTCTTCCTCCTGGTCGTTGCGTTAAGCGCCTCCACGCGCCCCGTTGGAACCGCAAGCACGTACCGGCCATGCCTCGGATTCGTGCCAATAGAACCCTTCGGTAGTGGGCTATTTTGACAGAAGGCGAACATGGGTTAACTCGCCGTCACGAATTGCGGGGGCGGCGCACGCTTGGCAGAGCATCACACTCCCTGCTTCTTTGTGATCACCTCGCCGCGTGGCCTCCTCGCCGCAGTTAGCGCATACGTTGACGGGCTTTGCCTTACAGCAAAACTTGAATTTCTTGCCACTGCCGCACCCGCACGGCGCGTAGAGGTCTATTTGCCTGGTAAATTGCTCTTTTGGCGTGAGATCCCGCTGAACGGGAACATAGTATTTCGCTTCCCCTGGGGAGAAAGCGTCAATGATATCTTGGGGGACGATTTGACCGGTGCGTGTGTCCATAATGTTGTTAGTTTTGGTGCTGTTTTTCAAAGTAGCCCACTACCAACCCTTCGATAGTTGGCGGGCCGTCGAACCACTTGGACGGTGCAGGGATCGTCTTGTTCGTGAGCAGCTGCTCGGGCTTAAACGGAGCAATCGGTGGCATTATCTGCTCGAACGAAAGCCTCTGAGGCGGGAGGGTGGAGTTGTTCATAGCCCGAGTTCCTTCACTGCTTGATTGAGATACGCAGCCTCGTCACCCCATGCGGCTACAACCAGAACGCCACCTTTGCAGGGCTTAACGACGAGCGGGTCATTCGGGGCGTTCGTAGGACGGGTGGCCGCATCCAGAGCCAACTGGAACCGCCTGATAAAATCATCCGTGGTTGTGAATGCTTCGGGTGGCGCAAGCACCAGGAATTGTTCCCGGAACAGCCGGTACATCGTCCGTATCGGCGCAGCGAACCTGTCTTGGGAGGCGGCAAGCCGAAAAGCCGGATGGATGTCGAGAAACTCGGGTTCCCGAGCATACGGATCACAGACCGTCCGCAGGTAAACTGCGTGCTGTGCGCTGGTTTCCAGTAGGGCTGTGGCATCATCAGGGCTGGCACCATCCTCTTCCTCCAGTTCAAACACATCCATCCACGGAATCTGCTCCGGCGGCACAGCGCCCGCGTAGAACTCCGGGAGGTCACACGCCAGTTTGAGCGACTTCCGAATCGCATGGAAGGCGGCCCACGGTAGGAACTGGCAGGCGGGATACTTCTCGGCGTATTTGGCCGTCAACTCCGGCAGGCTTCGGAATGCCTCCAGGAAGGCTGCATATTTGACATTCGCGCAGGTGGTGAACCCGTGTTTGGCCGCCGATCTGGCGGTATCGGAGACGGTAATCGCTGATTCGGATTTTGCTTCGGTCAGATGCTTCTTAACGAAGGTGTCTATGCGGGCGGTTTGTTCGGTGGCTGTCATAGGAGTTGTTTTGGGGTGACCGACGGGAGTCGAACCCGCGTAACCGGAGCCACATTCCGGGGCTCTACCATTGAGCTACGGCCAACATACTTTCTCTAGGACTGCCGGGCCGCCTCCGTTCGATAGCTTTACGGCCCGTTCAGCGGCGGTTCTCCGGTCAGTTCCAAGAGCGGCAAAAACATACCCATCCCCTGCCTCAGTCAAGGATTCTCGCGAAATCGGGCCAAAATAGTTTGGTTCTTCCTTCTGACGCAGTGTCCATATCAGATTGGCACATCCCATATCAGGACGAAGCCTTAGAGCGCCGCCGATACCAAGTCCTGCGACTGATCCCTTCCGTAAGCCACGGCTTCTGCGTGGCCTCTGTGACGCCCCATCTGCGCCGTGCCCTTGCAGCCTGAATGGCGCTGAATCTCTCGGGGGTGAACTTCTCCCACGCCCATCCGGTAACGGACCTCCCGATGCAGGCTACCTCTGTGTACGGCAGGGGATGCTCGAACTGCCTGTTTTCTGTCAGGCCATACTGAATCATAGTCTCCAGAAATTGATTTTGGTCCTTCCCGTCTTTCTTGAATTTCAGGACTGTCCGATAGGATACTTCGCGAGAGAGGTCGAATAGGGTCTTGTTTCTACCAACTCCATCAGCGACCTCTGTTTTGCGCGGCTCCCATCGCTTATCCTCTCGCGTCAGGACCTCATTTAGTTCTTCGAGGGAATACTGGTAATTTGACCGCAAATCCACGATCCAGTTCGGGTGAAATGGATTCTTTGTCGTGAACCCTGAGTAGGATGAATCTGCGTCAAGGATGCGCCGGAATGCCCGCTCAATCGCCCGATACCATTTGAGAGGCTTGTCGCTGTCCGTGTTGAACAGGGATACCGGGAATCTCAGCCTCCAAGCCATGTGCGCGTGCCCGTTCGATGGATTGATGGCAATGTAAGTCGGGTCCGGCAATTTCGACTGCTCCCATTTCAGCCATGCGTCCACATGATCCACATCGAACGGCATCCAAACCCGCTTCTCGGGCCAGTTGGGTTGGAGGATCGGAAACTCCGCTGCCACGCTCGCCCGCCTGACGAGCAACTTCCCAAGCCTGTCTGTGCAGTAAGGCTTATCTGGAAGCGTTGCGATGTAGTCGGATTTCGTCATCTGGCCGGGGGCCGCTCCAAGTGCATCTGGCTGGATTTAGGTGGAGCAACCCCCGGCTTCTCTTACGTCCGGGAAGGGACAATGAACAAAATCTATTGCATCACTTTCACCAGCCAGATGACCTTGACGCTACGAAAAACCTACCCGCGAAAAAGTATCCGTCCAGTTGAAAATCAGGAGGGGTTCAGAATTGGGTCGGCCCATTCTTTCCCAATGGGATGCCAGTCAGTCGTCCAGCCTTCAAGAATCTCGACAATCAGGCAGGCGCGCTCAGGCAACTCTATCTCGCCCCACAGCGATTCGTCGGCGAGGGCCATTCCTAGCCATGTGTATCGTGTGTGGGCGAATTTTGACATACATTCGGGCCAGTTTTTCGATCTGCTCTTTGGAGTATCGAATGGTCCTTACGGTGGCTTGTATTGGCGGAGTAGTCATACTTTCCTTTCGGCGTGCATGGGTTGGGTTAGGTCTCGGTTTCAGTATGGCTCTCCAAGAAACCCGAGAAGCTTTTTGTCCGTCAGCACATAGAATGGCCCTGGGGATGGTTTACGCCAAAGGGGATGGTCGAACTTCGGGTAGTAAGCATTCGTCTCAAATAGATAAACAAAGGCCGGAAGACCATTGATGAACAACTTTGGTGAAGGCTCATTCCGGCAGAGGCTGTGTCTCCAGGCGGTCAGAAAGACGCCTTTACGGATAATCGTCTCCCACTCGCCGAACAGGTGAACTGTGATGTCGCCCTTCCATCCGATGAGGTGGCAGATAGCCTCCTTCTCGGTGGCCGCTCCTTTCGTGATTCGATAAATCCTCGGATCAACCTCCGGCGGCTCACCCGTCCCGATCAGGATGGCGATGGGTTTGTTCCATTCGTTGAGTTCATCACACGGCGGATAGCCGTCCAGTAAGGCCATCTTACGCCAGACGGCACGGGCTTGATCGGGTGTCGTCACTTTAGGGGCCGCAACAGCCTTCCGAACGCAGAACAGCCCTGCGATGGCCTGGAATAGAGTTCGTTTCGTCATGGTGTTGATTTGGGTTACTCGCGGATCGGAATACCGTTCTCCAAGCAGTAGTCGTCGCAATCCTTGCCGGTCAGCACTTTGTAGTCCCTGCTGCCGTCCGGTTTACGGATAGAGACGGCCATGTGCCGCGGAAATGGAGTGAGCGGAGGCATTCCCCTCCCTTCGTTCTGTGGAGCGCCAGCAGTGACAGAGAAACAACCTAATTGGCCATGAGGATTCAAGTGTTCGCTCCTGATGTTTCGGTAGCTGATGTGGATGTCGTCCCGTCCTGTGGCCGCCTGAACGGCGATTTCCACATACCGGATCACCTGAGACATCACCGTCTCAGGTCCGTGCTCTGCCATCACGGCTCCAATGTCGCGCCCATCGAACAGCGGCGTTTCGCAGTGTCTCCACGCCGGGGGAATCTGTGGAGCCTCCAGAATCGGTTTCCACCATTCATCCGGGAAGCAGTCGTAAGGCCACTTGCCCTCGAACCTGTCCAGGCATTGCAGGATCAGTTCGATGCGAAAAAATGGCGGCTGCTCGGGCCAATACTGCGTTCCGGGCGCTGTTGCTCCAATGAGGGTTTTGGTGACGCTCCGGTTGTTTTTCAGGTAGAAACGGGCCAGTGATTCGATTTGCTCCTGGGCGAAGGAATATCGCCGCACCGAGCAGACGGGCGATTTAGGAGTTGCCGCTGCTTTCGCTTTGAAGGGCCACAGCGACAGAGGAATGAGCGAGAGGAGTTTTCGTTTGGTGGTCATGGTAATAGCATTGTCGGTTTGTCGTAAGGGCTCTTTCCGCAGTGAGGGCAGCAGAATCTACTCCTTCTCGGAGGAAGGTTAAGGATTTTGCGTAGCAGGGCATCAACGCTCCTGCCATAGTTCCTGACCCTGTATTTCGGGTCGTTGATAAAGTCCTTTGTGGACAGATCGGCAATCAGGGCGGCGAAGTTGACCTCGCATTCGTCCGGGCGCTGAAACCACGGACTGCGATAGCTGTCTTTATTGGGATCAGTGACGTAACCGTGCCCGGAAACGAAGTTGGCTATCCGGGTTCCAAGACCTTTGCGGGCTTTGAGTGCCGCTATAAATTCGCGAGTAGTCATGGTGTTATCGGACGTTATCGGACTTTCTGCAAAACGGAAACGGGGATATGGGAGGAATTTCGTCCGCCGCCTTCTCCGGCAGTATCTCACAAATCTCCCTCCAAACCGCCTTGAGTTCGCGAAATTCCCCCGTGTCCTCCGGCATGTTATTCTCGGGGTCCATGAAAGCCTCTATCTTCTCGCGGCACTTTTGGAGCAATGCGGTGAGTTTTTCGTTCTTGCCGACAAGCGCCTCAATCAGCCGGGCGATAGCCTCCGCCATCAACTGCCCGTTTACAGGATTCTTCCGAAGATGGTCCGCAAGGCTCTGATTGTCGCAGTCCCTCAGCATGGCCGGGCTGGTCCAGCCTTCGAGGGTTGGGTTGTCGCTTCGGCGATAGTTGTGTTCATACCATTCGCAGCCATTCAGCCGGGTTGGAGATGTCAGTGGTTCTCACGGCGGTTGCGCGGCCTCCGTAATTTCCGGTCACAATATAAGCCTCCGAACCGCTGCGATGCCGGACTATCGTGCCTTCTGAAAGTTCGGAGATGTCTGTGACGGGGACAAATGAGCACTGACCTCTTGATAGTTGTCCTGCTTTCCATCCGCGCCACAGGTCCTCGGTTGTCCTTGCGCCATAGACATTCGCATCGTCCTTCATGCGGACGGTGGAGATGCCCTGTGAGTGGCACCAGGATTCAAATTCGGAGCGTATCTGTTCAGTGTTCATATCTTTTTCGGGTGATTCGGATTCGCTTGAGTCACATGCCACTTCCCGTCGATTCTGGTGACGGCGCAATCCACTGCTGTCCGGAACGTGACTTTGTTGAGAACGTCTGGATTTCGTAAGTCCACCGGCACAACTTCACACGGAACTCCGGCAACCCAACAGATTGCAAGTTTCTCCTCATCCGTGAGAACCGTCTTATCGGCAGCATCCAGCGCGATCCTGCGAAACTGATTATTCATCATATCCCAAGGGTCGGGAGTTTTGAGGGTGAATTTGTCGAGGTCTTTGGTGTCGAAGTTCATCATGCAAATGCGTTCAGTTTTTCGATCATGCGGTCCAGCCGCGCCAGCATCTCCTTTGCGCCGATCATGTCTTTGCAGTCTGAGAGAAGGCGAATAACCTCGCTCATTGTGACTGTGACGCTTGGAGAAGGCCGAAATACAAGGACGCCCCCTAGATCAGGCATCACAAGTTCCGCTCCAGTGAGCGTGCAGGCGGTTTCTTTGTCGGAGGGCATGGCGTTTAGGAATTGGAACCAAAAATCCGTTCGAGCAAAGTTGGTTTTCTGCGGGGCGTGAGAACCTCCTCAAGTTTTGCTTCATTTGCGGCCCTTTCAGCCTCCCATTTTTCCTCATGTATTTTAATTCTCATTTCCTCATCCACATACCAGCGCCCCTCCTTCCCGCAAAGAGATTCATCCAAACGGCATTCCTCGCAGGATTTGAAATACTTCTGAGGGCCATTAACAAGATCATCGTGATTCACGATAAACGACGACCTGTCATGACGACAGAGAAACCTCCCTTTGTCGTCACAAGTCACGCCAACTCCGAAATTGGCAGAATGCCGCAAAGTGCTGAATGTGCACCCGCGGCAATACTTTGGTGATTCTATTTCTGATTCTTGATTCATAATGCTTTCCCTTTAAAGTCACAGGCGGACAGCCTTCTAGCTGGATCAGCAAGCATTCTCCCTATCATTTGGTAATGCTGTTCAAGCTCCTCAAAGAATTGACCCATTGCCTCCTCTGGAGTTGAACCATAGCCCTCAATACCGAGGTATGGAGGCCCTTCCAGGTCCAGAATCCACCAGACCTTATGAGAGTCATCGTTCCCTTTCCCGTCATTATGGTGGAGGAGCGTCATAGGTTATTGAGGCTGGAAGGCAGTCATTTGGATCAATGTGGTTCGGATGGCGGGGGTGCTTTCTTGCTGCCGAATCGCACTGGTTTTCGGAGGGCTTTGTGGATTCTCTCCTCAATATATTCTCCGGTGAACTGCTCCAGGGCATCAGCGGCAGCTTGGTTTGCCTCTGCCTCATCGCTGGTATCGGCACGGCGGACGGCGGCCTGGATTTTGGTGATTACTTCGAGGGCGGTCATAGAGGGTTTGTTATTTGCTTTGGACCCGCTGAACTCCGAGAGTAATTAGGACGAAACTCAGCGCTCCTGGCATGAGTTCCATATTCTTCACGCTGATGGCGGCATTTATCGCGGCTGTGAAAAACAAGCCAGCGGTCAGCAGGGTTCTTGTGATCATGGGCTGTTGGGTTGATGAGGGTTAGGCTAAAGCTCTGCTGCATATATCGGCCATTCGTGATGCCGGAAAGAATCCACCTGATGGTCATCCAGTTCACCGATGACCTCGATTTGGTTCTCTCTAAAGTCGTCCGGCTTCACATGGATTTCCGCAAAATCCCGCGCTTCCTGTTCGCTCTCAGCGCCGGTAATGCAGGCGGTGGCAACTCGGGTGACAGTAACTTCGTAGTTCTTTTTCATAGGATGGAATTAAGGCTTTTCGGGGGTTAGTCACTTCATCGCCAGCAGTGACTGCGCCTCCTTGCCAGTGATCGCGTCGTCATCGCCATTGATGAACTGGACGACTTTTGCTTTCGGGACGCCGGTTGTCGCCTGTAAGAGGATGGCGATGGATTCCGCGGTCTTGTTCGGGTTTGATTCGCGGGACATTGCGCCCAGGAGGCTGTTGCGGAGTTCGGTTTTCATGGTTGGTGTGTTTTGGTTATGGAATTCTGCACGGATCAAGTTTGCCAGCCTTGAGAAAGACCTCGCGCCGAAAATCATCACAGAGGCTACTTAGATCATCCGGCTCCAGTTCTTCGAGTTTGAACTTCGGCGCTTCCACAAATCCCGCCTGCCTGGGTCGTGGCGGAGTTTCCATCAAGACGTAGTTTGGAACGGTGAATGGGCGAAGTTTGATGCTCATAACAGAGAATTACTGAGGCTTGGGGTGGAATAGTTCGGGGAATTTTACACGGCACAGGGCTTCGAGGCGATGTTCAGCAGAGGCGGGGCTGGTGTTGCCTTTTGTTATAGCGCAAAGCCAGTCTAAATAATGGTGCCATTCGTTGTATCTCAGGTTGGTTTCTTCGTTTATGGTTCTTGTGGCTGTATCCAGCGTCTGCTCCGCGAGCCAGCAGCAGTGCTGCCATTCACGGTCAGTGACTAACTTATGGGTGTCTTTCCAGAAAGCGCGCTCATTAATTGGGCTCGCTACACAGGTTTCTTTTTGGACATCTATCGCCAGGGACCACACAGGACGACGAAGTTCCAAGTGCTCCGGCAGCATCCGGGCCACATGCAGGCGCAGGGTTTCGAGGGTCGGGGTCATGGGTTTGACCCTCCTGTTTTCTCGCGATTCCGCTCGATTTTTTCCTGCACGATGAAAATGTGAACGCAACACACGGCAGCGATGAATACCCTTCGATGGAAGGTGTCGGCACCATCCGTGGCGAAGGCTGCCCCAACTGCCAGCGCACCTAAAACAGCGAACAGGACTTGGATAAAACGAAGGAAGAAGGTCATGGGTTGGCGATTTCGTTGGCGTTATTCTTTCTGTAGGTCCTAAACGCATCCTGGAACGGATAAGTCTTTTTGCAGCGCGTGCAGTTCACCCGCTCGACGTTCGATGTTTGCAGCCGCGAGGAACACCCGCAGGCCGAAAGGCTGGTCCTGCTGTGAAAGTGATTTACGGGAGGGGTTCTCATTGTGGTCACTTGCTGCAGTTGATAACCCATTTTCCAGACAGCCTGTGCAGTTACCGGCTTCACGGTCATTCTTTGAGAGCGGCTTCCGCGGGCTGTCGCAGAAGCGGCAGGTCTCCGGGCGGGCGTCCACGTTCCCGGCCAGTGCATCATTCGCCGCCTTTAGTTCCGAAAGGCGCATCCACGCCTGCGGGCATACATCCTTCATTGGGGTGTCGAGCGGCAACCCAAGCGGTTCATTGATGCGATAACAGCGGGCAAACGGATCAAGCGCCGCTTCAAGTACGGCGATTCTGGATTTGGCTTCTTTGAGGGTCATAATTTCAGGCGGGTTGCTTCGGTATTTTCATGTAGATCAGGCACAGCCAAGCGACAATAAATCCGGTAGCAGGGGTTCCAGAGACCAATGCGGCAATTCCGCCGTTTGCGGCTGCGATGATCAGGTCAAGGATGGTAATGATTATCATTTCAGGCTTTGATGAGGGTGAGGATTAGGGGAGCACTTTCTCGTACAGCCAGATCAGGCCGAGAATAACGGACACTATGGCTCCCAGTGCGAAAATCAGATTCAGGATGAACGCGATCACGGCAAGAATTGCGTAAACGGTCTTGGTTTTCATGGCGCGATCACTTCGTTGGCGGGGCGTTTATTGCATTGGCCGGAATGACCCTTCACGCGGGCGGGGCGGCAGGCTTACAGGGCGCTTTCTCATATCGGGCAAAGTGTGGACCGAGCGCGGTCTGCATGGCGGCAGGGATGAAAATTCCGGAGGTCCGGTGAGGCGTGTCCGTAATCGACGGATCAATCCGGATATAGTAGTTCTCAAACCACCACTGCTCTCCAGTCTCGTCCTGAAAGACGCCGAAATACACGGCCCGGTCTTCGGTCCACATGAAGTAGGCAACGGCATCACCGAGAGGAGTGATGACACGGAGAGGCGGATTGAGTTGGGTGATCCTGTGCATTGAGGGTTCATTTTTACGGGGTTAAGGTTGGTGAGGATTCGGCGGATGGTTAGTTCAGGACAGCGGACTCGACTTGCTGCAAGGTGTCGCGGTCAATAATGTGCCACCACCCACCGCTGGAACAGTAGGTGTGCTCATGCGTTTCCCGTTTGGCTTCCTCAATGGAATTGAAATGACCCTTGAAGTCATCCCATCCGGCCACCGGGATAGTAGCGGTCGCCGAGAAACAGGAGATACTTTTTCATTTGGAGAGGATGGTGTTGATGGCGGGCTTCTTCGCGTAGTCGTACCTCTTGCACTTAGGGCAGGAGAGGGGCGTCTTGCCGGTGACTTTGGGAGACCATTTGTGGCCGCACTTTTGGCAGGTGTAGTTCATTGGATTTGGAGGTTACTTGCCGTAGGTGATCCAGCAGGGTTGAACCGCGAGGCTGGCGTAGCACCCCGATCCTTGAGCGTGCGGGGCCGTGAATATTTTCCAGCCCTTGCTGTTCGATCCGTCAGTGTCCGGTTCAGGGCCGGGGTCGGCGTGTTGCAACCAGCGCCGCACAAACTCATATACCGCCTCCGAATCATGCGGGTAAGCCAGTGCCGTGAGGGTATCGGTAACAGTCCGGGTGGAGCGGGCGGTTCCCATAAGCAGCGTCGGAATTCCCTCCGGGCCACGCTCAAAGCCATACTTCCCGTCCTTAAGGGTGCAGACATCGTAATGGGTGACGGAGAACTTGTCGCTCCAGTCAGCGGCGGCGACATATTCCAGAATGTTTCTCAGAGGTCCGTCACCCTCTCCTTCAATTTCATATTCCCATGGTCTCATGTCATCATCTTAATCGTCATCATCCCGCTTGCAACTCTTTTTTCTGAAATTATGTTTCGTAATGCCTAAAAGTAAGCAAACCAGGAAGTTCCCGCTCGTTGAAGAATGGGATAAGTGGGTCACTCTCAGTCAAACCTTAGCACTCGACGGTCGAATCCCGGCCTACTGCAAGACCCTCTACTGGATCATCGCCTGTTACCGGAACACAAAGACGGGCTACTCCTGGCCGTCGCTGGAGACGATCCACACCCACTCGGACCTAAGTATCCCGACCGTCCGGAAGTATATGGACGAACTCGAACAATGGGGCCTGGTGAAGCGATTTGCCATTGAAGGCGAACAGGAGAATATCCGCTACGAATTGCAGCCATATTCTCAGGCTGTTCACCTCCATCACCTCGAAGACTTGAAGGTAAAAACTCAAAAACATGTCAGGAAACCGGGGTGTAAGGAGGTTTCAGTGATAAGTAATGATGTAGTCCTGAAACAAATTACCCCTGAACCCGAGACTGCTCAGAACCTCAAGAACCGGTGGAAGTTCCACGGGCCGGGGTGCATCTGCTTCGACTGTCGCAGGGAACGCGGAGAACCTATGCAGGCACCGGATTTCTAAGTTTCCGCAGTTTCATCACCGTTCCCGGCGACAATTCCAGCAGCCTCGCCTGCTGATTGACCGACAGGTGGGGATTTGCCTCCAGCAAAGCCAGTTGCTTCGCATACTCCTGCCGGGTCTTTTCCTCGCTCCGCCTGCCCGCCGGTCTCCCGATCTTCACCCCCCGGCGCTCCGCGTCCCTCATACCGGAAAGTATCCGAAGTTTTAGCACTGCCGTCTCGTTCTTTGCCAGCCCACTCAGAATCGAAATCATCAAGTCCGCCATGATGTTCTGCGACCCATCGGGATTCAACGTCTCGAATCCTTGCTGATGGCAGTAAAGGCTCACCTTGGCCTTCGTAAGTGCCTCTACGAACGTGTGGATTACCGAGGGCAGCCTCCCAAGCCGAGTCACTTCGTGAACCATCACTTTTTGAATCTTCCCCTTCTGCGCCAGCGTCAGAATCTCATCCAGCCCGGCCCGGTCCTCGTAGTCAGCCGATCCGCTAATGACCTCGCTGACCACTTTGACAACCTCCCACCCCCTCGCTGCCGCCTCCACTGATAGATCACTCTGCTGACGGGTGACATCCTGCCGGTCGGTAGAGACTCTCAGGAACAATGCTGCTTTGATGGGTTTGGACATTCCTCCCGGTAGCACACCTATTCATCGTGTCAAGTAAAGGAAACTTTTTTTATGGTGGTATGTATATAGATCATCACCACGGGCTGCGCCTCTCCCCGGTACCACCCGCCGGGCACCCCTGCATAGCAAAGAAAGGGTGTCTTGCTAGGACTAGCAATTGCACGAAGGAGAGCGTACGCGGCGCGCATGACTCAAGCATGGCAGCCGAACCACTTGGTTTAGTTGGCATGCACACCCTCAAGCCTTGCCCCTGCCCGGCTTAGGGACAAGCTCGCCTGGTACTGGCTGGACTGATCCCTTGTCCTGCTTAGGCTCAACCGGCTTGCGTGGTGCCACCGCAGACGCGCCACGTTGCGCGCTGATCCACTCAAGCGCCTTCTGCCGGGTCACATAATCAGGCTCGCTCACGGTGTCAGGCAGACGCTCTCCCGTCTCAGGGTCTTTCTGGCCGCGTGTGGTGCGGGTGATCTTGGTTGCCTTGAGGTTCTCGCGGGCGCACTGGACAAGCTCAGACACGGGTATCTCTGCCAGTGCGTCAATTAGTTCCAGTGCTCTTGATTCGGAGGTTGATACTTCCATCGGTGAATCGCGATACGATGTTACGAGCGCGTACGCGCGATGATGCAAGGTCTTAGCTCCTTTCCAGCACAGTGGGATCCGAAGCTTGGAATTCACGTGACTTGAAGTCGCGGC
>JADMIO010703134.1_pt1 | contig 78853 bp, 54 predicted proteins | sample 8958161 | NCBI WGS metagenome assembly JADMIO01 (sample SAMN16585339, study PRJNA669376) | soil metagenome | isolation source: Crop rotation soil | place: USA: Cullars Rotation, Alabama | collected 2011 | reverse complement strand
GCCGCGACTTCAAGTCACGTGAATTCCAAGCTTCGGATCCCACTGTGCTGGAAAGGCAGCACTGGTTACTCGGGGCAGGTAAACATCGAGGTCGCCGTGAAGTCCGGCAAGATCACCGACTGCAAAGTGACGGGCCATTCCGAAAAGCAGTTCTACGGCTCGCTGACCGAAACCCCGAAGCAGATCATCCTGAAACAGGGCGTCAAAGGCATCGACACGTACTCGTCGGCGACGATTACGTCCGAAGCGATCATCAACGCGAGCGCGAAGGCGCTGTCGGCGGCGATGAAGTAGTGACGACGCACGACGCCTGAATTGGTGTAGATCTGCGCACCCTTTTGACGGAATGGAGACCATCTACAGGTGCAGTTCGACCGAGGCAAATGCATGCGTAGTGTGTGGCTAAAGTTGATGCTTTCACTGTTGATGCTGGCGACGCTGTGTCTTCACGCCGCGACACCGGCCGCATCCGCGCCAGCTCAGCCAGCGGCCGATAAGGGCAGCACTCACACCAAAGCTGAAATCGACGCGATGATCGAAAAAGCCGGGCAGAGCGCGCCGGACTGGTTCAACAGCGTCACGCCGAACTATCCGCAGACGCTCGACCTGACCTGGAGCGATCCGAAAGGCCGGAACGCTCAGAAGGATCTCAAGGAATTCATCTGGTCGGTGATCAACCCCAACCCGGCGCGCTGGAAGGACGGCGTCAAACTGCTCCATCAGGTTCTGGGCATCAACAAGAACGACCCGCCCAAGCTGCGCATGACCATGAATGCACTCGCAGAGTCCTATCACAATTTCTTCGGCGACTATGCGCGCGCCGCGTTCTGGTGGCGCAAGGCCGAGGCAAATGATTTCGGTCTGGCCGACTGTTACTGGAAGCTGGGCAACAAGGAGATGGCGAAAGAGGCGCTTGAAAAGTACGGCTACGATGACACGCGACAATGCGGCGTCATCAAGCTCTGGGCAGACATCGGCGAGCTCGACACGGCGCTGAAGATGGCCAAAGACAAGGCTGAGCGTTTCCCCGACGCCGCATGGTTCGTCGCCGGCGACTGCCTGCGATTGGCGGGCAAGTATTCAGAGGCGCTTGAGTACTACGGCAAAGTGTTGAACGTTCAGGCCAAGGACACGCAGACCGCCGCCGGGCGCTTGAAGTGGAATCAGGATCAGGCCCGGGCCGCGATCGATGCCATCAAGCTCTTCGACACGCTGGATCTCAAGCGTATCGCCGACGGAACTTATAACGGCACGGTCGCGGGTTATTCAGGCCAGCTCACCGTCGCGGTAACGGTAAAAGCCGCGAAGATAGCTGACGTAAAGGTGACGCAGCAGACCGAACACCAGGCGTACCTGTCGCTGACCGCCACGCCTGAACGGATCATCCAGAAACAATCGGTGAAGGGAGTAGACACGTACTCATCGGCAACGGTGACATCGAACGCAATCATCAACGCCAGCGCCAAAGCGTTGGCGAGCGGGGTGAAGTGATGTTTTCACCGCGGAGACGCGGAGACGCGGAGAACGGAAAAGGAGAAGGAATGAAAAGAATATTGATCATTGCTACTCTGTTGCTGATGAGTTCGACCGCATCTGCGGCGGACGAGATTAAGGAGTTCTCGCTCAGCACCGAAGGGCACCGGCCGCAGGCGATGACGGTTGGACCGGACGGAAACCTTTGGGTCACCGAGGTCATTAAGCACCTCATCTTTCGCGTCACGCCCAACGGCGAGATCACGGAGTATCCGGTTCCCGGCAAAGGCGTGGGTGTGCTGCAAGGCATTGCGGCGGGAGCTGACGGCAACATCTGGTTCACCTCGCGCGAGGAGAACAGCATCCGGCGCATGACGGTGAAGGGTGAGTTCAACGGCGATTTCGTCGTGCCCTCGTCCGTGCCCGGAAAGATGGGCATGCAAGGTCCCTGGCCGCGCGAAATCATCGCTGGGCCGGATGGCAACCTGTGGTGCGCCGAAATGGCGGCCAACAAGATTGTGCGCATCAATATGAAGGGCGAGATGACGGAATTCGATATTCCTACGAAAGATTCCAAGCCCTACTGCCTGACGGTCGGCGCGGACAAGAACATCTGGTTCACTGAATGGAACGCGCCGAAGATCGGTCAGATTACCGTCGATGGCAAGATCACCGAGTTTCCCGTGAAGAATGGCGGCCGCGAGCTTGCTTGCAGCGCCGACGGTAACCTGTGGTTCACCTGCGACAAGACCAACACGATTGGTAAGCTGACTCTGAAAGGTGAGAACACCGAGTTCCCGATTCCGACGGCAGCTTGTCAGCCGCTGGGCATTACTGCGGGCACGGATGGCAACGTTTACTTTACCGAATTCAAAGCCGGCAAGATCGGCCGCATCACGCCGGACGGCAAGATTACCGAAATCGACATTCCGACGCCGAGCAGCCAGCCGTTCTGCATCACCAGCGGTCCCGATGGCAACATCTGGATCGCGCTGCAGGCCAACCGAGTGGCGCGGCTGACGATTCCAGGTGCGAAAGCGATCGCGAATACGCCAGGCAAGCAGAGCAGCACCGCAAAGTGATCCGTACCGCAGGCTTCCAGCCTGCAAGATCAGTTCGTGCAAAATTAGAAGGGACGTCTGGCATTTTGAGGTGAAAGCAGAGTAGAATCCGTACCGGCAAGTTACATGGTTGAAGCCTGCGGTACGGTGCGGGAGCGAAGATGAATCTTAATCATTTCCTCCCATTCCTCCGTCGCCCGAAAAAGGGCACGGAGCCTGCGCCGCCGGGAATCATAACGCGCGCTTCCCACGCCGTTCTCCCGACGACGCTCTTCTCTGACCCGATGAAGGGCAAAGCCGGACTGTTTCGACGCATCCTGAAGAATGTTGGACCGGTCACGCACTCCGCGCCGATCCGCCGCGCGACCCAAGCGGTCTGTTTCCTCCTCTTCCTGGTGTTGTTCTTCTATGTCTGCTGGCCGTACACGGCGCAACCGGACGGCCGGCAAACCGTCGAGCAGATGTTTGTGCCCGCGTGGGCGCGCGAGGGCGGCAAAGAGGAGTTGCTCAAGCGCCTCGACGATCCGGCGCAGTTGGCGCGCATCAAGTCGGAGATCGAGCGCGATTTCAAACAGCGCGGCGCATCGGGCAATCTGATCATCGGAAGGTACGGCCCGCATCCGGATTGGGTCGGCCGCGACCTTCGCGAGATTGCTAGCGAACAGAAATCGACGCCCACCGAAGTGGTGCTCGCGATCGTGCGCAATCCCGACGAGCAGGCGCAGCTCTGGATGTCGCACTACACGGATGATCGCGACCGCAAGGAGAAGATAGAAGCCGAGGCGTTCCTGGCGATCGATCCGTTGGTCGCGATCTCGACGTCGATTGCGGCCAAGACGTGGGAATGGTCGATGTGGTGGGCGCTTGGCATCCTCGCCGTCTGTGTGATTTTTCCCCGCGGCTTCTGCGGCTATCTCTGCCCGCTCGGCACGCTGATCGACTGCTTCGACTGGGCGATCGGCAAACGCGTCAACCTCTTCAAAGTCAAAGGCGACGGCTGGTGGGTGCATCTCAAATATTACCTCCTGACGGCGATCATCATCGCGTCGCTGTGCGGCGTGCTGCTCTCCGGCGTGTTCGCCGCGATTCCGGTGATCACGCGGGGGTTACAGTATGTGCTGGAGCCGCTCCAACTTGGCTTCATTCGCGGCTGGCATCAGGTTCCGCCGATGAACGCGGGGCAGTTCGTTTCGATCGGACTTTTCTTCGGCGTGCTCGGGTTGGGTTTGATGCGGAAGCGTTTCTGGTGCCGCTACGTCTGTCCTTCCGGCGCGGTGTTCTCGGTCTTCAATATCTTCCGCGTATCTGAGCGCAAAGTGGAATCAAGCTGCATCCATTGCAACAAATGCATTGAGATCTGCCCGTTCGACGCGATCAAAGCCGATTTTACCACGCGTACGGCCGATTGCACACTCTGCCAGTCCTGCGGCGGCGTCTGCCCGACGCACGCGATCAAGTTCGTCGAGCGCTGGAACACGGACGAACTGAAACCGGTGAACGATCCGCCCATCAGCGAAGTTCCGATCGACCGCCGCGGATTCCTCGCAGGCGCAGTCGCGTCGGCATTCACGGTATTCGGGATGCGGCGCGTGTTCGGCGCCGATTTGGGCAATCCCAACCACGTCGCTCCCATTCGGCCGCCGGGCAGCGTGCCGGAAGAGCAGTTCCTGCAGATGTGTATCCGCTGCGACGAGTGCTTCAAGGTTTGCCCAAGCAAGGTGATTCAGCCGGTCGGCTTCAAACAGGGCCTGGAAGGGCTGTGGACGCCGGAACTGAACACGAATTGGACCGGCTGCGAAACGAGCTGCAACAACTGCGGTCAAGTCTGCCCGACCGGCGCGATCCGCGCGCTGCCGCTGGCCGAGAAGCGCGAAGCGCGCATCGGTCTGGCGATCGTCAATCAGCAGACGTGTCTGCCGATCGCCGGCAAGCAAGCTTGTCAGTTATGCGTCGATGAGTGCACAGCCGCCGGCTACAACGCGATCGAATTCAATCGCGTGCGCGCCGAGGTCGATGACGAAGGCAACCCGGTCGAGGGCAGCGGCTTCCTCGCGCCGGTCGTCGTTCACGACAAATGCGTCGGCTGCGGCCTCTGTCAGACGCGCTGCTACCACATCAATGTGCTCGAACAGAAGCTGATCCCGGAATCGGCGATCATCGTTCACGCCGGCGACAAGAAGCGCGACAATGGTTGCAACTACGATGATCGTCTGATGAGCGGCTCATACCGCGACCTGCGCAAGCAGGAAGCCGCGCAGCGCGAGGCCGAACGCAAAAAACAGTTCCAGCAGCAGCCTACGGACAATTACATGCCGGATTTTCTGAAACAGTAGGGAGGTGATTACTTTTTCTTCGGCCGGTCAAACGACACCTGTTTGTTCGGCATATCGATGTGAACGGCGTCGAAGGTCTTCAGAAACGGCGTGCCGAGAATGTTGTACATGGTCTGCAAGTCTTCGCGCATGACCGGCCCGGCGCGCTCGGCGGCAACCACGCGGCCGTCCACGTTCTCGAAGGCGAAGATGCCGAGTTCGAGCTTCGGCCACGCTTGCTGATAGACACTGAGCGACAGCGCCTGGTCGCCGTTCGCTGCTTTGAGCATGCCAGTCGGTTCGCCGGCGGGAGCGAAGCCCAGTTCGCGGAAGTCCTTGGTCGCCACATAGAGCGGCGTGTCGGCCCCGAAGTCGATCAGGAACAGCGCATCGATTTTGCCGTTGATCTTCGCCTGAACGCGCGGCCGCGAACCTTCCTCGCGAAATCCGCGATGCACGCCCAACTGCACCCGCTCGGTTCCAGGATCGGGGCGGGGCAGGGCGCCCGGCGGCCAGAAGAGTACACGGCTGTGCTTGAAGTCGATCGTGAAACGCGAGCGGCCCAGCAGGTCCATGCCGATCAGCATGTCGATGAGCTCGAGCTTATTGCCTTTGCCGTGAGCAAGGGTGCTGATCGGCACGCGTTCCAGCGTGTGCGCGCCCAAAGTTAATTTCTTGAGCGACGCCGACGAAAGCTGCATTGTTCCGACGAACGAGCCCTGCGCCACTTCCAGCGCTCCGGGCTTGAGATCCGGAACATCGACGCGGGCGCGGTTGAGGATGGTCAGCTCCGAACCGGTATCGAGCAGACATTGGCAGGTGGTCTTGTCGTTGAGCTTTGCCGTAATAAACAGCCGATCGCCTTGGAGTTCGAACGGCGCAATCTCGACACCGGCCGGCAACGCCGGGGTCTCGCCGGCCCATGCGAGCGAGCCGCAGGTGAGCACCGCCAGACAGATCTGCAATGCGAGGCGCATCGGGAGAATCATCTTACTTCATATGACTCTTAACGAGCGAAAAAGCTGCAACAGAGTTTCTGGCGAAAGATCTTCCGCGCGGGCTGTTTCGGAGATGTTTAGAGTCGGATCGACTCTCTGCGGTTTCAGGGTGGCGCGGATGGTCTTGCGGCGCTGCGAAAACAGCTTTTGCAGGAACTCCTGGAAATGCTCTATCTCTTCGCGGCTCAATCCAGCACCCCCGAAGGGCAGAAAATCGAGGCGGATGACGGCCGAATCGACCTGTGGCCGTGGCCAGAAGACTTCGTTGCCGACGCGGCGCAGGATCGAACCACGCGTGCGCAGCGCCATAAAGACGCTCAGTGCGCCGTACTCCGCTGAGGCAGGGGCGGCGAAGATGCGTTCGGCCAGCTCGAGTTGCAGGGTGACGATCGACGATGCGATATTCAGCCCCTGCCGATTCGCTGCGAGGTTCGCCAGCAGCGGTGTGGCTGCATTGTATGGCAGATTGGCGCACAGGACGCATCGCGGCCGTTGCTCGCGCGTGCTGATGTCGAGCGCGGCTGCTACAAATTCTTCGGAGAGGACATGCTTGCTTGCCAGCACGTCGCCTTCCAGCAACGTCAGCCGGCCGGCGGCAAGTTCTGCGGCGAAAGTTTCGCGCAGCAGCGCCGCGAGGCCGCGGTCGATCTCGATGGCCAGCACGCGCGCGTGTTCGGCGGTCAGCAGCGCGCGGGTGAGCGCTCCGGCGCCCGGACCGACTTCGAGCGTCAGCGTGCCGGCGCCCGGCGCTGAATCGCGCGCAATCGCCGCCGCGAAGTTGGTATCGAGCATGAAATTCTGGCCGAACGCTTTGCGCGGAGAGAGCCCGCGGGATTTCAGTTCGGCCTTGGTGGCATTAACGCTGGGCGCGCCGTCGTGCCTCTGCTTTGGAGGGCGTTGCATTCTTACAACCGCGCCGATTCCCGGTTGGCGGCCTGCGGCTTCTCCGGCGCGACGGTCGCCAGCCAGTCAGCGGTCACCGACTTGGGGCGGATGATCGGCAGACCCAGCGCGCGGTTCCAGACGGCTTGGGCCGTCAAACCCAGCGTGCGCGAAACGCCGAAGATCACCGTGTAGTACAGCGGCTCGGTCAGGCCGTAATGGTAAAGCAGCGAACCCGACGAAGCATCAACATTCGGCCACGGGTCTTTAATTTTCTGGATCTGTTTCATGATATCGGGGATGACATCGAAGAAGACGGCGACGGTCTTGAAGACAGGGTCTTCCGGACAGTGTTTCTTGCCGAAATTGTAGAAGCACGTGAAGCGCGGATCGATGACACGCAGCACGCCGTGTCCGTAGCCCGGCAGCTTGCCGGTGGCCAGCGTCTCGGACGCGTGTTTGTGCGCCTGATCTTTGGTGGGAACGCCGCCGAATTTCTTCATCGCTTCCAGAATCCACGCCAGACATTCCTGATTGGCGAGGCCGTGCAGCGGGCCAGCGAGGCCGTTCATGCCGGCGGAGACGGAGTAATAGAGATCCGAAAGAGCCGAGTTCACGACGGTCGAAGTCATCGCGCTGACATTGCCGTTCTCGTGATCGCAATGGAGCACCAGGAACAGATTCATCAGCTTCGCGAATTCGCCGCTCGAGTCTGCAATGCCCAGCATATGCGCGTAATTGGCGCCCCATGAGAGTGACGGGTTGCCAGGAATGCGAGGACCTTTGTTGAAGCGTTTGCGGTAGATGCCTGCGGCGATGGCGGGGGCTCGGGCGACGAGGTTCAGCGCGTCTTCGAGGGTCGCGTCCCAGAAATCGTCCTTCTTCAAACCCTGTTCGTAGCGCTTATGGAAATCCGATTCGCGTTGCATCGCCAGCAGCAAGGTGCTGAACATACACATCGGGTGCGAATCCGCGGGCATGGCGTCGAGAATGGCCCAGACGTAATCGGGCACTTTGCCGCGCGCGCTCAATTCGCCCTGGAGGCTTTTCAGGCTGTCGGCGTCGGGCAGCGAACCGGCGAGCAGCAGCCAGTAAACTTCTTCGGGCGAGCGGTCGGCGAGGTCGGCGATCGGTTTGCCGCGGACGATCAGGCCTTTCTCGGGGGGAACGCTGGAAGTGTCGCAGACCAGGCAGTGAATGCCGCGCATTCCGCCGTAGATCTGTTCGAGGGTCACTTGATCGATGATGCGATTGCCGTGCTGTTTGGTGAGATCCTTGGTGCGCTGGCGGACTGCAGGAATCTGCTTCGCCAGGGTGTCCTTCAGTGTCGCCACTACGCCCTCCCCGAATGCCTTCGATCGCCCTCTAAATTGGAGTGTAGCCATCCGCGATTGAGGCGTCAACTCGTGGTACGAGTGAATGGCTGTTAGCTGTTAGGAACGAAGTCTTCACGCTTGCGTCCAACAGCCAGCAGCCTTCTGTAACCAGTTGCATTTATTCGACCGCAGCGTATGACGAAAAAATCATGAGCACACAAAAACTGCACAGCAATTCGAATCCGAGCGTGAAAACGTTCCGCAAGTCGGCGGATCGGTACTTTGAAGAGACGTTCGAACGTTTTCCGACGTTCGGTTCCGGCGTTGGCCGCAAGGAGTTCAACGCGGAGCTCGAGAAGCCGGACTTGAACACATACGCCGCGCATACCAAGCTCGTGCGCCGGACGCTCAACGAAGTTCTCAGCCTGCCTGAGAGCGATTTCGTCAAAGACGACTGGCTCGACCGCCGCGCGCTGATCGCCGAACTGCGCACGGAGCTATGGTCGCTGGAGCGCGGCACGTACCGGCGCAATCCGGAAACGTGGGCTTCGGGGGCGCTCAACAGCATCTACAGTTTGATCGTCAAGAAGGCCGACAACATGGGCGAGGTCGCCGACGCGGTGCTCTCACGCATGCAGAAACTGCCGGCGTATCTCGAATGCGCCGGATCGATGATCAAGGATCCCGTGCCGCTGTGGAAGGGCCTGGCGATCAAATCCTGCGGCGGCGCGCCGTCGCTGTTCGATGCGATCACCGAGCCGTTGATCAAGACCGGGAAGGCGCCGGAGGCAAAGGTCAGGAAACTCGCGAACGGTGCGAAGGCAGCGTTCGATGCGTTCGCCAAACGCGTCGCGAAGGCGAAGCCGGGAAAGTCTGGCGACTTTGCGGTCGGGACTGAGCGCTTTGAGGCGCTCATCCGCGAACGGCTCGGCTGGGACTTGACGGTTGCCGAAGCGCTGACCATGGGCCGCTCGATGGCCGAGCGCATCCAGGCCGAAATGGAGCAGGAAGCGCGAAAGTTCGGGCGCGGCAAGCGCGCGCATGAGATTCTCGAAGAGGCGACCAACAAATGGAAGCCGCGGCACGCTACGCTGCTGGAGGAGTACACCTATCAGACGCGGCGCGTCCGCGATGCATTCAAACGCGCGGGGCTGGTGAGCTTTCCGCAGGAAGAGAGTCTTTCGGTGAAGCCGGTGCCGGATTTCCTGCGACATCACTTTCCAACGGCGGCATACTCGTCGCCGGGCTGCTTCGAGAAGGAGCAGCAGGGCATCTTCTGGGTCAACGACCTCAGCCTGATCCGTAAAACCGAGAAGGAGAAGCGCGCGGAGATCAAACAGCACTTCGGCCTTGCGGCGACTTGCGCGCACGAAGCGTATCCCGGTCATCATCTGCAGTTTTGCACCGCCAATCGCCATCCGAGCAAACTACGGCGCCTGTTTGCACACGCGGTCTTCTACGAAGGCTGGACGCTGTGGTGTGAGAAGATGACGGTCGATTTCCGTGTCGCGGATGAACCGACGGCGCGGCTGAGCCAACTCCACGATGCGCTTTGGCGCGCGCACCGCATCATCATCGACTGCGGGCTGCAGACCGGCCAGATGAGCTATAATGATGCTGTCGATCACCTGGTCAAACACGTCGGTTTCACCCGTGGCCGCGCCGAAGGCGACGTCAACTGGTACACCAGCAGCCCGACAGTTCCGATGAGTTATTTGTTAGGCCGGACGGAATTACTGCGGTTAAAACAGAAAAGGGTCGATGAACAGGGCTGGTCAATTAAGAGGTTTAACGATTGGATCTTGTCGTTCGGAACGCTGCCTTGGCGGTGGATGGAATTGAGCGGACTGTAGCAAAATCGGCAGGCGCCCGTCTGCCGAAGCGTTGCAACCCCTGTCGAAAACTCGGCAACAAAACCACTAATGCACTGGCTTGCACGAATGTGCAGCACTAATCGCACCCGTGTTTTTGAATTCTGCGATTGGCCTGTGACTCGCGCAGCGCCCGTGCTGAAAACGATGCACCCGTGGGCGAAACCAGGAGGATGTTTGATGAAAACGGGTACGTTCGTGCTCTTGACTGCATGCATGCTGTTGAGCCTTCGTGGCTTTGCCGCGGAGCAGATGCGGGAGGCTGCAAAAGGTCATTCTATTATCACGATCGAGGACGGCAACGGCTGCGGTCCTTATGCGGGCATCGTGCCTGAATTCAAACTGAAGGATTGCAATGGAGCCTCCCACGACTGCGCCTCCCTATATAAGGAGCGCGGCATGCTGCTGATGGTGACGGTCCCCAACCTCACCCAGTACGAACGCCAGAAGAAATGGGAGAAGCTCGTCAAGCAGGCCGGTTGGCCGCAGGAGAATGCGCCGAAGTGCGTGATTCTGCAAGACATGAGTCAGTCGGGCCATCGCGACAAGGCGCTGCGGATGATGCAGGATAAAGTCCGCGAGGACAACCGCGAGGTATTCCTGGTCGATGAGACCGGAGACGTGCGGCGCTCGTTTGGCGTCCGACAGGACGAAACAGTCCTGCTGCTAATCGATTCATGCGGCTGCGTGGTCCATCACGAGACCGATGAGGTCGAGCCCGATCGTGAATCGGCGCAGCGCGTGGCCGGCTATGTCCGCAAACTTGCTGCGGCGGCTCGCGCCGCGACGATCTCGCTGGCGGTCGCTAAAGCAGACACGACGGGAAAGTAAGCGCTTATATTTTTGCTTCAGTCCTGGCCACCAGCGCGCGCAACGCCGGCTGGCAATGCGTTAATCCATAACGTTCATCGAGACAGGGAGCCGCGATTTCATACGCGGCTTTATTGTTGCGCCTGGCTTCGTGCCACAGGGCCAGCCACAAGCGCAATTCAGGACGCCAGAGCGGATGGGGCCAGAGCTCATTCGGGAACGGATCCTTGCGGCCGAGAAACATCTCACTGAGGTCGAAAGGAGCACCGCATAACTGTTTGTCACGGCAGGCGACGAGCTCCGAGATCGGGAGGCGCTTTAGATAACCCAGAGAGGACAGCATGCACTGCAAGAGCACTCCTTCCGGAAATTTGCGCAAAAAGGTGAGCGGCCGGTCGAACTCCTCGGCCAGCCTCGCGGCGGACTCGAAATCGCAGCGTTGGATCGCCAGTCGGGCGTGGATGAGTGACCAATAATGCCGCGCTTCACCGAGGCCATGCCCATCGCTTCTTTTCTCCACATGCTCCAACAACAGCAATTCCGGCAGCAGCGCAATCAGGCGGTTGTCGTGCGAATCCAAGAGCGCTACACCAAGCTGGTAGAGCTGACTATGGGCTGCGGACCCGAGGTAATTTGGCGCCTCACGCGCCAAAGCCGCCGCCTCCTCGACATTTCGCTGCGCCAACCGACACAACAGTCGGGTCTGATACGTTTCAAAAACCGGAGGCCAATAAGGCTTATAGTCCAGGTAGGCCTGCAGCATGCCGGCACGAACGAGGCCGTGCAGACCCAGGTCCGAGGGCCAGTCGGCCAGGTGTACGCTGCCAAAGTTGAAGTTCTTTAGAAACCCGCCAAAGTCGTTTTCACCCAGCGCCAGCGACGTCATCGCCTTGGTTTCGGGGAACGGAAATAAATCGAGTTGGGCCGGGTGAAGCCGCCGCTCGAAGTCGTTGACAGCAGCTTGAGCTTCGCGCCAGCGCCCCAGCCGATGCAGCGCCCGCACACAACTGGCGAGCGCGTCGATCTGGCTTTTGGCGGGCGGATCACCCGTCTGTACCGCCAGCCGCTCGAATTCGACGATATAGCCCCAAGCCTCCGCGGCGGAAAGGGCCGTTTGCAGCATGTTCAAACGCCGGTTGCTGTGTGCGATCTCCAGGATTCCGATTCGCGCGTGCGAGGCGGGATAGCGCTTCAACAGATCCCGGCACAACTTCAGCGCGTTGGCGGGATCAGATGGGATTGCCCTGAAATCGAGTATCGCTTCTTCGGCCAGAGCGTTGGGCTCCAAAGGCGTGCCGGCCAAAGCGCGAAATGCGGCGCGAGCTTCTTCACCTTTGCCCAGACGCGCCTGGCAGATGCCCATCTTTAAACGCGCTTCAAAGCCCTCGAGCCGCTGCGGGAAATGCTCGACGAAACTGCCGTAGCGACCCAACGCCGCACTGTATGATTCGGTGCGGAGCAGTTCGTCGGCGACTTGAATCAACGGCACGCGGATGCCAAAAACCTCGCGATGGATCTCCAGGGGCTTCAGGTGCGCTCCATGACTGAAGGCATAAAACCCGATGGTTGCCCCGCTTTCCGGGAAAAGGTCGCGGTAAGAAAAGATGATCTTGTTGTCGATGAAGCAACGCAGCACGCCGTCATCGAATTCCAGCTCCATCCGGTAATGCCGGCCTTTATCTGGCAGCAGCCCTCCCTGCACCATCATGTCGTGGCCATTGCGAGCCAGTTTGGTGCTGGTCTGAAGCTCAGCGCCGAATTCAAAACAATAGCCGGCATAGTTGGCGCGCGGATCGCTGCCCGCCTTAAGCGGCGGACCGCGTCCGATCAGCGCCAGTTCACTGATACCATCGGTCCAGGCCTCACAGACAAAGCGGAATCCGCCCGTGACGGGAGTGTTCCACAGCAGAATATGCTCGTGCGGCGCATCGCTCGACCAGACGCCGCTCTCCAGCTTCCACTTGCCGGACAAAGTGGTCCAATCCTCAGCGCGCATGGGGACTGCGCCTTTCGCATCGCCGCCAAAGTGGATTACTTCCCAGGACGTTTCCTGGCGGACGTGGCGGCCAAGCTGCTCGAAAAGCTCGAGGGCCGTTGGACGAAGTTTTGGATCGCGCTGCAGCGCCAGCATGCACAGGCGGGAGAGCACCGGTTCGATCCCGGCTTCAGGCGCCACCACTTCGGGCGGCTGTAGTTCACCGCTGCGCAGCGCGTCGAGTGTGGCGATGGTAGTCTCGCGCAGGAATGGCGGGCGGCCGGTCAGCATCTCGTAGAGGATCGCGCCGATCGCGTAAACGTCGGCCGCGGGACCCGGTTCGGCGCCGGCGCCGGGCAGGAGTTCAGGCGCCAGATACGCCGGTGACCCGACCAGGTACGCGAGTTGGGTCGGACCTTTGTCCTTTCGCCCGCGCTTGCTCGGGCGCCCTTGCGAGACGCTGCCTGAGCCCCAATCGATAATCGTAACGTCACCGAATTGGCCGACGATGATGTTCGACGGCGTGAGGTCCAGGTGGGCGACGCCACGCTGATGAGCGTAAGCCATCGTCTCAGAGACGCGCTGCAGAATTTCGGTCAGGCGGCGCTGATTGAATGCGCGCAGCATCTCCAACTCGCCGCGTTTGCGGCCTTCGAGAATATGCGCCAGCGACGAACCGCTGAGCGGATTCATGGTGTAGTAGCGCCGGCCGTCACTGTCGCGGCCGAGCGTGTGGATGTTGACCACGCCCGGATGATTCAGGGATGCGGTTACACGCGCTTCCTGTTCGAATGCCTCGATCTGTTCGGCGGAGAGATTGGGCGTGAGCGGGCGCTTGAGCGCGACATCGCGGTTCAGGTCGGGCTGGCGGACCAGCAACACCTCGCCGGTGCTTCCGGTGCCGAGGCGCTGGATCACGCGGTGACCGTCAACTTGCTCGTTGATCGCATCCAGCCGGCCGGGCGCTCGAGGAAGCGATTCGCTGAGAACGGGGGAGTTTGGAATCTCCGCTGCTTGGCTGCTCGCCGGCGCGCCAAGGGTGGCGTTGAAGACGGCCGGCGACGGAAACGACGCCAGCCGCGGGCTGAACTGTCCGCGCAGCGAATCGGGCGACGGCAGACTCGATTCTTTCGCCCGCGAACAGACCACGCAGTTGCGTCCCGCTTCTTTGGCCTGATAGAGCGCCTCGTCGGCGCGCAGGAATAGCGATTGCGAATCGAGCGCGTTCTGCGGAAACGCAGCGACGCCGAAGGTGCCGGTGACTTTATGGTCCTGCGGCAGCTTCAGCTTGGCGATGCGACCGCGGATTTTCTCCGCGACGGTGACGGCGTTCTTGCTCTCCGTGCCCGGCAGCAGCACCTCAAATTCGTCGCCGCCGAAACGCGCGATGATGTCGCTCGAACGCAACGCGTCGCGCAACAATGCCGAGACCTCGGTCAGGCACTGATTTCCCGCCGCATGGCCGCAGGTGTCGTTGAGTTCCTTGAAATGATCGAGATCGATCAGGATCAGCGTCACGGGCTCTTCGGCGCGCAAGGCGCGCCGCACCGACTGCTCGACTTCCTGCTGAAAATGGCGGTGGCTGTAGAGGCCGGTGAGCGGATCGGTGATCGCGGATTGATACAGGATTGCATGCTCGAGCGCCGAGGCCGCCTGCAAGCCGAGCATCTCGAGGAACTCCTGGTCCTTCTGCGTTAGCCCCTTCTGCGATTCGCGGGAATCGACGTAGAGCGCGCCGAGGATGCCGCGGCCGGCGATCAACGGCACACAGGAGATCATGCGCGCGCCGGCGCCCTTCTCGGTTTTCGCTTCGCTGAGCTCGTGCGCGTAGAGCGGCCGGCCGGACTGAACGACTTGCTGGGCGATGTTGCGGGCGATGGGGAGAAGCTGCTTGTGCTCGCGCGATTGCAGCTCCGGCCAGCCGCCGCGATTGACGATGCCGGTGTGCTCGAGCATGAACACGAGCCCCCGGTCGAGCTGCGCCAGTTCAACGGCTTCGCGGCAAATGCGCTGCAGCAGGTGATCGACGTTCCACTCAAGGCGCCACGAGCGCGTGACGCGCAACAACGCGTTCCAGCGGTCCTCGCTCCCTTCGCGCTCGGCCATGGCGGATTCCAGAGATTCGTTGTTCGGGATTGTAGCGCAGAAGCGGCAAAGGGCCAGTGGCCAGGATTGTTCAGCCGGACGCGAATTGAGGACCGGGGAATGGGGCGTGGGGATCTTTCCCGCAAGCGACGGACGCGGGTTGCGATGTGTTGGGTTGTGCGTCGTGGTAAGAGACTTAGAAGCCCGTCGCGAATCACAGGGATGCGCGCAACCTCAACAGGCCGGACGCGCTTCAGCCAACGATGTTCTGTCCGCCGCTCGCGGGCAAGATGCCCACGCCCCTTAGTCTCCCGTGACGCTCGCAGCTTCGTTACTTCAGCAGCGAATGCAGATACACTTCGACATTCGTGTATCCGTCTTTGTCAGGGCGCGTGTTGCCGTCGGCTGGGTTCGCGGGGTCGAGGCCGTGGGCGGTCTCCCAATCGTCGGGCATGCCGTCGTGGTCGGAGTCCTTGGGCGCCGCGCCCGGGTCGAGGACGGGATGGCCGCCGACCTCTTTGGGCGAATCGAGCAGCTTGCCGGATTTTTCTTTCACTGTCGTAACGACGCGCGTGTCTACAGGATCGCGGGAAGGCTGTGTGGCGCCGGCGCCTGCCAGCACTTTCTCCGTCGCTTCGGCGGCGCTGAGTGTCGTGATGGGCCACGTCTTGAATGGCGTGGCGACCTGGAAGGTCTTTGAGGCCAGCTTCGACACACTGAAACAGACCAGCGACCAGTCATCGGCTGCCGCGTTGGTGCGGTGCGGGCCGAAGTTGTCTTTAACGTAAAGCCGCGGATTGGGCGTGCCGATGTTCGTCTGCTCATGCACCCACATCTCCACGGTGCTCGGCTGACTGTTCGGGCCGGCGATGTAAGTGTTGCCGACGAAGTTAAGGAATGTGTTGCCATCGGGATCGTAGACTTCGCCGGCCGTGTCCTCCCAGTTGTAGATGAGATTGTTCACAACATCATGCGTGCCACCCTTGGAGACGAGCGGGTTGCGGAAGCCGTCATGGGCGAGCAGGCAATGATGCAGCGAGACCCGGTCGGAGGCCATCCCGATCAGGACTCCGGCGCTGTGCTTTCCTTTCGCATGGCGGCTCTTGCTGAGCGCCTCGCTGACGATCGACCACGAAATGGTGACGTCATGCGCGCCAAGGACGACGCTCAAAGCTTCGTCCTCGGACCAGCCGGCGGAAATGTGATCGAGCACCACATTGAATGCGCCGTCTTTGTTGTCGTCGGCGCCCATCACGCAAATGGCGTCATTGTCGTCCGCCTTGACGCTTTTCCCTTCATTGCCCGGACGAACGCGCAGATGCTGCATCAAGACATCGTGGGTGGCGACAGTCACGCCGTAATCTTTGAGCTGGATGCCGCCGCCAGGCGCGGTCTGACCGGCGATGGTGACGAACGGCTCCTTAATGAACAGTTCCGATTTCAGTTCGATCGTTCCGCCAGTGCGGAAGACGATGATGCGCGGGCCTTTCGTATCGAGCGCCTCGCGCAGGGAACCGGCGCCGCCATCAGCCAGCGTCGTGACTTCGATGAGCTTACCGCCGCGCCCCGCGGGCGTGCGCGTGCCGAAGCCTTCCGCGCCGGGGAAGACGGGCAGGCCTTTAAACGGCGGAGCTTCGCTGGGCGTCGGAGGATTTTTGTGGACGACCGGCGCCTCGCGCAGTTTGCTGTTGTCGATCTGATTGGCGGATTTCTGGTCGGAGAGCACGACGTCGAAGCCGGCGAGCGTGAATTTGACCAGCCGCGATTCGCCATCGACCCAGAACAACTGGTCCTGCGTGTTCGAAGCCTTCAGAACGTAACGGCGCGTCTTGAGCTTCTTGCCGGCGATCTCGATTTCCTCATCCGCGTCGAATTTCAAGAGGCGGCCTTCGAGCGGGCGTGGTTTGGAATGCTGGATGGTGTCGAACAGCACCAGATCGATGCTTCCCGAGCGTGGCAGCATCGTCACGAGGCGGAGCAGGGCGAAGTCGGTGACCAGGCTGGACGGCAGCTTGGCGTCGTTGCCCATTTTTTGCCCATTATAAGTGACTGACACACCGTCCTTCGCCGGCTGAATCTGCGTCTTGCCTGATCCGCCGGGCGAACGGAAGTCCAGGTCCAGGGCCACGGGTGAGAGAAATTCGTTGGGCTCGGCGGTGAGCGACGAGGCGATCGTCATTTCATGATCGCGATCGGGCTTGGCGAAGAATTGATCCTTTAAGACCAAGCGTTCGCCCTGCTTCTCGACCTTAAGCTGCATCCAGCCGATGTTGACGCCGCCTTTGACGATCGAGTACCAGCGATCGCCCCAGCGGGTTGGTAGCTCCTGAGCGGCGTTTTTTAGATCTGTGGGCTGATCGGCTCCGTAACAAACGACTTGAAGCGCTAGAACCAGAAACAAAGCTTGCTTCATTGCGATCACCTCCGGGTCGGAGCCGCGATTGCGGATCACGCTATGATCATATTTGCGGAAAAACAAGGCCGTGATGGAGATCTCTGCTCGAAAGATGCTCGAATTTCAATTTTCAAAAACCGTCTTGACAACAGTCGTTATAACGAGTATTTTATTGGCATGAGTGGACGATTGAAGACCGAGATCAAGCAGTCCAAGCCCTTCGACAGCCTCGAAACCGAGGCGATCCTCAACCTGGTGCGGACCGCCGACCGGCTGATGCGGCCGGGCGCGGAGTTGCTGAAAGAGCGCGAGCTCTCGCCGACGCAGTACAACGCGCTGCGAATTCTGCGGGGCGCCGGCAAGGCTGGGCTGGCGTGCTCGGAAGTCGGCGAGCGCATGATCAACAAGGATCCGGATATCACCAGGCTGCTGGACCGGCTGGAGGAGCGTGGGCTGGTGACACGCGCACGCGATGAAGACGACCGGCGCGTGGTGACCGCGAAGATTACCGCCAAGGCGCTGCAGATTTTGGCTGCGTTGGATGAGCCGCTGGTGGCTCTGCACCGGCGACAGTTGGGGCATCTGAGCGAAGAGAAGCTGAGGCAGTTGATCGCGCTGCTGGAAGCGGCGCGGGAGTAGAGTACGTTTTTCAAGGGATATAGTCGTGATAACGACTAATGTTTTAAGGAGGAGAAGTCATGAACATCTCAACCATCCGAAGGGAACATCTGGAAGTCGGCCGCAATGAAAAAAGCATCGTGGAGCGACTGCAATACGTTACGCCGTTGGCCGGACGGGCGGGGTTGAGCCTTATTTTCCTGCTCAGCGCTTTTGGCAAGCTGATGAACCTTTCCGGCACTGCCGGCTACATGGCGTCGAAGAACATGCCGCTGGTTCCGCTGTTCCTGGCTGGCGCGATCGCATTCGAACTGCTCGGCGGGTTGTCCGTGCTGCTGGGCTTTAAAGCGCGCTGGGGCGCGGCAGCGCTGATCTTCTTCCTGATCCCCGCGACGCTGATCTTCCACAACTTCTGGGCATACGAGGGCATGGAACAGCAGATGCAGATGATCAATTTCCTGAAGAACGTGGCGATCGGCGGGGGACTACTGACGCTGATCGCGCATGGCAGCGGGCCGCTGAGTCTGGAAGGCGGCTCGAACAAACGGGAATAATTTTCAGGCAATACTTTCAGGGATCTTGAGATGGAGGATACAACGATGATCAACGTGAGACGAAGCGACGAGCGCGGACATGCCAACCACGGCTGGCTCGATACGAAGCATAGTTTCTCCTTCGCGGATTATTACGATCCGCAGAATATGGGCTTCCGGCAACTGCGCGTGATCAACGAAGACGTGGTGGCGCCTGAGCAGGGTTTTGGGGCTCATCCGCACAATGACATGGAGATCGTAACATACGTGATCTCCGGGACGTTGGCCCATTGCGACAGCATGGGGCATGCCTCCATGCTGCATGCCGGCGACGTACAGGCGATGAGCGCCGGGACGGGCATCCTGCACAGCGAGTTCAACGGCTCGCATGATGAGCCGGTCCACCTGCTGCAGATCTGGATCAAGCCCGAGCGGCGTGGCATCCGGCCCAACTATGACGAGAAGCATTACTCACGCGAGGAGAAGCTGAACCGCCTGCAGCCGATCGCCGGACCGTCGAGCCCATTAAAACTCAATCAGGACGCGACGGTCTACGCCTCGGTGCTCGAGAAGGGCGCGACGCTGCAGCACGCGCTGAAAGACGGCCGGCATGCTTGGGTGCAGCTCGTCTCTGGCGAAGTCGAAGCCAACGGCCAACTCCTGCAAGCGGGTGACGCGGCGGCGATCAGCAAGGAAACGGCGCTCGAGTTGAAAGCAAAGGAGGAGTCTGAACTGCTCGTATTCGACCTTGCATAATTATCGAAGAGTTCGATGCGCTCGGCTGGGTTCATCAAACTCAGTCAGCGCAAACTTTTGAAAACCATTCGATGTTCGCCGCGTGGCGCGTTATGTTTCGGCGGTCCATGCTGCAAACGTTCGAAAAAATCTTCGCCGTTCTGGCCGAATTTCTCGTCCGCCGCCGCAAGCAGGTCCTGATTGCCGGATTGGTCATCGGGCTGCTCTGCCTGCCGGTGACGATCTACACGCTGCGCCACCTCGACGCCAATCTGCTCAACCAGGTCTCCGATCGCCTGCCGCGCTTCAAGGCGCTCAAAGAAGTCACGACGGATTTCGGCGGCGACATTCTGGCCGCCGTGGTTTCAATATCGAACGCCGATGGCAAGAATCCCGAGAAAACTCAGCAACTCAAATCGTTCGGCGATCTGCTGTCCTCCGAGTTGGCACTGGTGGGCCTGAGCGACGAGGATCAGCAGGCGTTGGGCAAGCGCCTGGGCGAAGCGGCGATGCAGAAGCCGCCTGTGGCCTGGCTGCGGCAGGTGGAGTGCCGTTTGGGATCCCAGGCGCGCGCCGAACTACGCGGCCTGGTGCAGACGCAACCGCATCTGGTGCTGAGCCTCGATGATATTCTCGAACTGGAGCGCCGCTTCGAACCCGCCGCGCTGCAGACGCGCATGCTCGAGATCAGCAAGCGGCTGGAAGATTTACCCAACGTTGGAGCCGAGCGCACGCAGTTGATGCAGGATCCCCTCGACATCCGCAGCATCCTGCAGAAGACGATCAACGCGACGCTGGGCGGGCAGGAGCAGGGCGTCGCCGGAAGCGACGGTTATTTCCTGTCGCCGGATGGCACGACGCTGCTGGTGCTGGCGCGGCCGGACCGGTCGAGCAACAACGTGGCCTTCAATCGCGTGCTGATGGAAGCGTGCCAGCGCGCCGAGAACCGCGCGATCGCGAAATTCCGCGAGCAACAGGAAAAGAATCCGGCGGCGTTGAGCACGTCGCTGAAATCGCCCGCCTATGGCCAAAATAAGCTCGGTGAAGTTGCTGAGCCGGGTTTGGGCGTTGGATTCACGGGCTTGCATGCGATGTCGGTCGAGAACGAAACCTCGTTGCGACAGGATATTCTGGGCGGCACAGTCTGGGCATTTCTGGCGCTGGTGGCCATCTTTTTATTCGCATACCGCAGCCTGCGGTTAACTCTTAATGTCACCATCACTCTGATTCTCGCCGCGATTCTGACGCTCGCGACCGCCGGGATTGCGCGCGGCCACGTCGGCGTACTTGGCGCAGGCTTCACCTGCATCCTCATCGGCACCGGCGTCGATTACGGCATCATGGTCTACGGAACTTATCGCAAATTGATGGAACTCGACAATGCGGATAGCCGTACGGCAATTCTGCAGACGCTGGTGCGCCGCGGGCCTGGCATTTTCATGGCGTGCTTGACGACGGTCGTCGGTTTTCTGGGGCTGACGATCGTTGATTTTCAGGCCATCGCCGAATTCGGTCTGCTGACGGGCATCGGGTTGTTCCTGTCGTCGATTCTCATGTTCGTATTCTTTCCATTGTTGCTGGTGCGCAGCGGCGCTTCGGCGAGCTTGCGCGAGAAGCCTGCGACCCCGCTCGGGTTGAAGACGATCGGCCGCATGGTCAGCACGCCGGCCGGCCGGTTCCTGGCGCTGGCGCTGGGGGCTGGATCGCTGCTGGCCTGTGTTGCGCTGATGATCTGGCAGCCGCCGCTTGAAATGGGCATGGAGAGTTTCCTGGGCGTGCGTTTCGATCCTGACATCGGCAACCTGCGCAACCGCGCGGCGCCGGCGTCTGTCTTGCGCGATCGCGTTGCCGAAAAATTCCATCTGGCCTTCGCGGATCTTCGCGTCGTTGTCGAAGCCGCCAACGAAGCCGACGCATTGGCCCTGGCCGAGGAAGTCCAACGGCGCACCGTGCCGTTCATTTCCAATGGCGATGTCAAATCGGGCGGCAGCCTGCTGCAGTTCGTGCCAAACCTCGCGCATCAGGACAGCGCCTTGGACGAATGGCAGAAGATCGATTTCGGTGCGAAGAGCAGCGCGTTCCTCGAGGCCGCTCAGACGCAGTTCGGCGCGAAGGCCAAGTCGGGATTCGCGCAGTTCATCAAAGCGCTGGGCGAATTCAGTGTTTCGTCCAAGAAGGCTCATAAGGTTTCCATCGCTGAATGCTTAAACAGTTCGGCCGGACGGCTGCTGGCGCGCTTCGCGCGCATCGATTCCGCGCCCAGCGGCCGGCCGCGCGTACGGCTGGTGTCCTACTTTTATCCGCGCGACTTGCAGTATCCGGAGAGCTGGCTGCAGACATTCGCGGGCGAGATCGAGAAACCCGCAGCCGGGCAGCCGCCGGAATCGAAGATCCGCATCGCCGCCGCGCGCTTCGTGGGATTTGAGCTCAAACGCAGTGTCATCCTCGACATGGAATGGATCTTCGCGATCGTCGCGGTGATCGTCACGATCATGGTGCTCTATCCGTTGCGTTCGGTGAAGCTGTCGCTGCTGGCGATGGCGCCGCTCGCGTTCTCATTCCTGTTTGTGCTCGGCGGCGTCGCCTTCGCCGAGCGCATGCATTGGGACCTGTCGCTCAATTACATCAACCTGATGATCTTCCCGATCCTGCTGGGGTCGGCGGTCGATTACGGCATCTACATGGTTTTCGATCAGTACTCTGGCCGGTTCGGCAGCACAGAGGAAGTGGTCGAAGAGACCGGCCATAGCCTGGTGCTGTGCTGTTTCACGACGCTGGGCGGGTACGGTTCGATGATCGTCGGGAGCAATTCGGGGCTGACCTCATTTGGCTGGACGGCGATTCTGGGGTATCTTGGCGCGCTCTTCGCCGCGGTGGTAGTGCTGCCGGCGATGTTCGGTCCGAAAAAGTCCACAAGCTGATGGCTGGCGTTATTTCCCAAAGCGCCCGGTCTTCGCGACGTATTTCTGCTCCGACAAAATTTCGAACACCTGATTGTTGATATAGATCGTCGCGCGGACCTTGCGTGTCTTCATCGTTCCCTGATCGGGCGTCAGGTCCTGCGCGGGATCGGGTTCGGAATCCAGCGCGGTCTGGAATGCTCCGCCGCTGATCGCAACCGTAAAGGCGCTCTTGGTCTTGCTGGTCTTCAGCACAAACGAATCGTTGAGCGATTTTGACTCGCCGTTGGCGAGAATTGAGACCACCGACTTCCCCTTGGCATTCAGCCTGAAGGCGCGAACGACGTGGCCGATGTCTACGAGCACAATCTGATCGGCGGGTTTGAAACTGGGCGGCAACGAGAGCACGCCCATCAGGCTGATCTGGTCGCGATTGGCCTGGAAGAACTGCAGCGTGATGCGAAAGCGCTTGAGCGTGAACGATCCAGCCTTGGCAGGATTGGGTTGCAGATTGAACGGCGGCGTCGGTGAATAAGGATCGCCGCCAAGCTCTGTGATCACAGCATGGGTGAATCCGTTGCCAGTTATGTCGCTGTCGGGCGTGATGGCGTTGATCGTGACCGACAGAGTGGACGTGGCCGAACGCCCGTTGCTATCCGTGACTGTGAGTTTCACTGGGAATGCGCCGACTGCCGCGAAGGCATGCGTAACCGAATTGCCGCTGGCAGCCGAGCCATCGCCGAAATCCCAGGCGTACGTCAGCGGTCCCGGACCACTGGCAGAAGTATCGAACTGGATGTTCTGGCCCGTAAACGCTGGATTCGGCGTGGCGCTGGGCGCGCTGGTAATCGTTGCGACCGGAACAATCGTCACGGGCGCGCTTGCGGTGATGGTCTGGCCCGATCCATCAGTTGCGGTGAGGCGTGCCGTAAAGTCTCCCGGATTGGCATAAACATGGATCACACTGCTGCCGCTGTCCGTTGAGCCATCACCGAAATCCCAGACATACGTCAACGCGCCAGCACCCGCAGCCGCTGCCGTGAATTGAACCGGTAGTTGTACGCCTTGGAGCGTCGGCGCGGCTGTCGGCTGGGTCGTAAACGCGAGCACAGTAACGTTGAATGACCCTAGATTCGCTGCGGCGACGGGGTTGGTGGACGTGTCGGCGACCTGATTGGGCTGAAGAGTGATATTGTACGCCCCGTTTGCGGAAGGGCTCCATATCCCACCCGGCGGGGTGAACTTGTATGTTGCGGTCAGCGCCGCGGCGCTGGCCGGCGGTGAAGTGGAAACGAAAGCAGCGAGTTGATTGAACCCGGCAGGTCCGCTGACGCGGATATTGCTGTTGCCGAGCGTGCTGATATCGACTGCGGCATTGTCTGTGTAAACGACTGTAAAGGTGTACTGCGTGGCGTTCGATGCGTTGTTCACATTCGGCGCGCTGCCCAGCGCTGCGGTTGGAGCGAGCGTGTCGGCTTCGACCGCGCCGGCGTCCACTGCCGATCCGACCTGCCGTGGAAATGCCCCGCCGCGCTGATCGTTGCTCAACGCTGTGGGATTCGCGCCCTGATCGATTGCGGGACTTCCCGCCAGCAGCAAGTGCGTGGGAGTCGGACCGCCATTGTTCTGCAGCGCTCCAAGCCGGGGATTGATTTCAGCGCCCGGCGCCCCGACCTGATTGGAAGTTCCATTCACGGCGCCGAGGTTGACGTTGGTTCCAATCAGATTGTTGTTCGAATTGGCGCCCGAGATCGCGCCGGAGATGTCATCGTTTTGATTGGTCGCAACGATGGTGCTGGCCAGTGTCGTGGCGCCTGCCGAGATCTGCAGGCCGCCTCCCGTAACCGAGGAAGCGGCTCCTGGCGTGCCATTTGGCGAGCCAACGCCTCCGCTGCCTCCTGCAAAGCCGACGCCCAAATTGAGCGCGATCGTCGCATTCTGAATCGTCGCATTGTTGGCAAGATAGATCCCGTCGCCTTCAACCTGACTGCCGTCGCCGCCAACGCCGCCGGCGCCATCCGCCGTTCCAATTCCGCCATTGCCGCCGTTGGCGCCGGCTGCGCCGCTTTGTGAGTTCGATGAGACGGTAGAATTCTGCAGCGTGAGCGAACCGGCTGCCGAGTAGATGCCGCCGCCTTGCGCTTTGCTCGAAGCCCCAGCGCCGCCAGCTCCACCGGTCTGACCACCGCCGCCGGTTCCGCCCGGACCTCCACTGCCCGCGGTGTTTGAGTTCGATGCAACGGTCGAACTCATGATGCTGATCGCGCCGCTCGCGTTGAAGATTCCGGCTCCGCGCGCGGCGCCGCCAGGGCCGCCGTCTGCGCCCACGCCGCCCGTCCCGGTAGTCGCGCCGTTTCCACCGCTTCCGCCTGCTCCGCCGGTTCCACCCGTGTTCGCATTCTGCGAAATTGTGGAATTGGAAATGGTCAGCGCGCCGCTTAATACAAAAATTCCGGCGCCCAGGGCAGGGCCGCCGGTGCTCGCGGATGAAGTCGCGGCGGCTCCGCCGCCGTTTCCGCCCGGCTGGTTTCCCGCGCCCGATGCGTTTCCGCCCGTTCCGCCGATCCCTGCCGCGCCGCCGGTATTTTTATTGGCGGAGATCGTTGAGCCATCGATGCTGAGCGTGAGCGCGGCGCCGCTGACGAAAATTCCGGCGCCCTTGGCCGCGCCGCCCAACCCAAATGCGCCGCCGTTCGCTCCGGCGCCGCTGGGGCCGCCGTCGTCCGCGCCACGTCCGCCGTTGCCGCCTTGCGCCCCGGAGTTCGAATTGTTGTTGATGGTTGTGTTGACGATCGATGCGGCGCCGCTTGCATTCGAGATGAAAATTCCCGCGCCTGCCGCGTGCTGGATCGCGCCGCCGTTGCCGCCGGAGTTTCCAGATCCGGTGCTGGCGCCCGCGTTGCCAGCAGGGCCGGCGATGACTTTGTTGTCGTGGATCGAACAGCCCGTGATCACGGGCGGATCATCGGTGAAGATGCCGCCGCCTTCGGCCTTTCCTCCCGCGCCGCCGTTCTGACCGATTGTGAACGTCATGCCGATGGGGCCGTTGCCGCCGGTCGCCGTATTGTTGGCAATCGCGCCGCCCGTGATCGTCAGCGAACCGCCGCTGCAGTAAATGCCTGCGCCTTGAGCGACTCCTGGGCTGCCGGCGGCTGCGGCCGTTGCGGACGAACCAGCCGGAGCGCCGTTGCCCGCGCTCACCTGATTATTGCTGACGTTGCAGTTGATCAGCGTGAGCGCCGTGCCAGTGCAAAAGATGCCTGCTCCTTTTGCGTCGCCGCCTTGCCCGCCTGCGCCATTCTGGTTGCCGAACGCGCCGCGGCCGCCGGTGGCTTGATTGTTCGTGATCGTGCAGCCATTCAGGGTCAACGCGCCGCCGAGGCAGAAGATTCCAGCGCCCTGCGCAGAAGCCCCCGGCACGCCGCTGTGAGCGACGGTCGAGCTGCCGTTAGCCCCGGCATTCAAAGCGTTCTTGATTGTGAAATTGGAGAACGCGACGGTGTTCCCAGCGCCGGGCGCCACATTCAAGACTTGCGAGACGGTGTTGCCGTCGAGTGTCACGCCATTGCCGGCAGGCGCTATAATGGAAACCGATTTCCCGGCGATGCTGAGCGTCGAGGCCAGCGCGATTGTCTGTCCCGCGATCGGCGTACAGTCGATTGTGTCGTTCGAAGCCGCGGCGGCCAGTTGAGCACGCAAAGATTGGCCACCCGCGTCGGCGTTGGTAGTGACCATCAATGTCTGAGCATTGGAGCGCCGGGCGGCGCCGAGCAGGATCGCGCCGCAAAAGAGCGGCATGGTGATCCAGCGCAGCAATCCGCTGGCGGCTGGTGTGTTCCGGTTGGCGCGCTTAGGCATTCAGACCCGAACCCCTCTTTCGAGTCCTGCGAAGTGAAGATGCTTCCAATCTACAATTCCACGTTGCCATAGGCCACTCATTTTACTTGCAATCGCGACGGTCCTTCCGTCTCATGGCTGCATGCAGAATGTGCTCGAGACAGCGATGCGGCTGCATCAGAGCGGCGATTTAGGGCAGGCAGCAGGCTTGTACCGGGACATTCTCGCTCAGCAGCCGGAGAATGCGGATGCGTTGCATCTGCTCGGCGTAATTGAGCATCAATCGGGAAACTCGGCAAGCGGCGCCGACTTGATCAAAAAGGCGATCGCGATACAGCCGGCGAACCCCGCCTACCATTCGAATCTCGCGGACGTCCAGCGTGAGCTAAAGCAGTATGCGGAAGCGATTGCTTCGTGTCGGGCCGCACTGGAACTGAAACCGGATTTTCCCGACGCGCTGAACAATCTGGGCCTGACTGTCTTTCTTCAAGGCAAGGCAGCGGAAGCAATCCCACATTTCCGCGAAGCGATCCGCTTGAATTCTGCGTTCGCCATGGCGCACAACAATCTGGGCAACGCGCTGCGGGAGACTGGCGATGACGTGGGCGCCATCGATTCGTTCCGGCGTGCGCTTGAGCTCAATTCGGCCCTGACTGACGCACATTCGAACCTCGGACAAATGCTGCTTGAGCGGAACGAACTCGAAGAAGCGTTGGCGCATTCACAGGAAGCGGTGCGGTTGCGCCCGGATTTCGCGGAGGCGCACAACAATCTCGGCAATGCGCTGCGTGAACTGGGGCGGCTGGGGGAGGCGAAGAATTGTTACGTGCATGCGTTGCGGTTGAAACCCGGGCTGGCGCTGGCGCACAACAACGTTGGCCAGACGCTTCATGAAGAAGGAAAGTTTGCGGACGCGATGGCGGCCTACAAACGTGGATTGGATTGCGATCCGAACTGCGCGCGAATCCATTGCAACGCCGGCGCGCTCCTGGAAGAGCTCGAACAATACAGCGAAGCCATACAGCGCTATGAGACTGCGTTGCGCATCAACCCCGTATGCGCCGAAGCGCATTGCGGTCTTGGTTCGCTTTGCAAAGAGCTTGGACAACACGACGCGGCTGCGGCGTATGTGCGCAAGGCGATCGGCATTCGCCCCACTCTGGCGGTTGCGCATGCGGCGCTCGGTGCATTGCTGACCGAGCAGGGCGATTTCGCTGAAGCTGAAGCGAGTTTGCGGGAAGCGTTGCGGCACGATCACACCCACGTGAATGCATACGCGCAATTGGCCTCGCTGCAACGCGGTAAACTTTCGGATCACGATCTTAGTGAAATGCTGCGGCTACTGGCGCGGCCGTATTTGTCCGAGAGTAAGCGCACAACCCTGCATTTTGCGATCGGCCAGGTGCTGGACGGGCGGGGTGAGTACGCAAAGGCCGCGGAGCATTTGATCAAAGCCAACGGACTGGCGAAAGCGTACGCCGAAGGGCGGGGCAGGGGATACGACGCGGCCGCTCATGAGGCGCAGATCTCACAACTGATCGCCACGTTCACCCCGGAATTGCTCGATCGGATGCGCGGCTGGGGTTCGGATAGCGTGCGCCCTGTCTTTATCGTCGGCCTGCCGCGCTCGGGGACGACGCTGACCGAACAGATTCTCGCCAGCCATTCGCAAGTCTACGGCGCGGGAGAACTGCGCTGCATGCGGCAGGCATTCGAGTCAGTCCCGCAAATTGCGCGACTTGACCGCAGCGCCGCTCAGCAACTTGCAGAGAGTTATCTCTTCCAAATCGCAAAGCTGAACGCGGTCGCGCCGCGCATCGTCGATAAGATGCCGGACAACTATCTATATTTGGGGCTCATCACGATCCTCTTTCCCCAAGCGCGGATCATTCATTGCCGGCGCGACCTGCGCGACACGGCCGTCTCCTGTTGGAGCACTCAGTTTCGGCAGATCCGCTGGGCCAACGATTCCGCGCACATCGCCTCCCGTTTCAAAGCTTACCTGCGACTCATGGAACACTGGCGGAAAGTGTTGCCAGCTTCGATGCTCGAGATTGATTACGAGGAGACGGTCGGCGATCTCGAAACGAGCGCTCGCCGCCTGGTGGCGTACGCAGGTTTGGAGTGGGAGCCCGCATGCCTGAATTTCCATTCCACGCGGCGGCCGGTGAAAACCGCCAGTGTGGCGCAGGTTCGCCAACCCGTTTATCAGCATTCTGTCGATCGATGGAAGTGTTATGAGAGCGCACTGAGGTCGCTGTTCCAGGCGTTGCAGGAGTAAAGTGAACCAAGCGATCACAGAGATTGTGGTGGAATGGGCTTCTCGACTTCCCTTGCGCTGCCGCGCATTTCCATGAGAATCCGAGCAAACAAAGTCTCGCAGCCCGGAGGGCCGCGGTACGAAGCGGAGATCATCGTGCAGTTAGAAGAAGACATCACACGCATCGCAGTGCCAAGCAAAGGCCGGTTGCAGGAGCCCAGTGAGAGCCTGCTGCGCACGGCGGGGATCAAGTATCGCAAGCGCGATCGCTCGCTGTTCGCGCACGTCGATGGACTCAACGCCGTCATCCTGTTCGTGCGGCCTGACGACATCCCGCTGCTGATCGCCGAGGGCGCGGCCGATCTGGGCATGGTGGGCCAGGATCTGGTCCATGAGCACCGTTGCGAAGGCCGCGTCGATGTAAAATTGGAGCTCGGATACGGACATTGCCGCCTGGCGGTCGCGGGGCGCACCAGCGGTCCCAAGACGATTGCGGGTTTGAAGAACAAGAAGATCGCCGCCTCGATGGCCAACTCGGCGCGCGAGTTCTTCAAGAAACGCAAGCTCGATGTGAACCTGCTCGAAGTCTCCGGCTCTGTCGAGATCATGGTGGCGCTCGGCCTGGCCGACGCGATCGTCGATCTGGTCGAATCGGGCGACACGCTGCGCGACAACGGGCTCGATGTGATCGAAGTCATCGCCAACTCCCAGGCCGTGCTGATCCAGGCGCCCAAGCCGCGCGATCCGAAGCTCTGCCAGCTCGTCGTGCGCCGGCTCGAAGGCGTGCTGACCGCGCAGCAATACACGCTGCTCGAGTACAACGTGCCGCGCGCCAAGCTCAAGGAAGCCGAGACGCTTACCCCCGGCTTCGATTCGCCGACCATCAGCGATCTCGAAGATCCAAACTGGGTCGCGGTGAAGGTAATGGTGCCGAAGAAGAAGTCGATCGAGATCATCGATAAGCTCGAGGCGCTGGGTGCGTCGGCGATTCTGGAGACGCCGATTTTGAATTGCAGACTGTGAACGGACGGAAGACAGAAGGCGGAAGGCAGACACGGCTACGGCGCGTGCAATCCATGTCAGATTCAGGGATCCTTCAGTCAATTATCGCCGAATACCGCCGCTACAAGGCGCTGGGGGATGGCGCGCTGGCGCAGTTGAAGGACGTAGAGCTCTCGCAGCCCGGTCCGAACGGCGGCAATTCGATTGCCGTTCAGGTCTGGCATGTATCCGGCAATCTCGCTTCCAGATTCACCGATTTCCTGACTTCCGACGGCGAGAAGCCGTGGCGGCGGCGCGATGAAGAATTCATCCAGCGCACCGTGTCGCGCCCAGAGCTGCTTAAGAAGTGGGAAGATGGCTGGGGCGTGTTGTTTAACACGCTCAATGCGCTCACCGAATCTGATTTGAAGAAGACGGTCACGATTCGTTCGCAACCGTTGCTGGTTTATGAAGCGCTGCATCGTTCGATGGCTCACGCCGCCTACCACGTCGGGCAGATCGTCTACGTCGCCAAGGGATTTCGCGGCAAGGACTGGTCGTACCTCAGCATTCCTCCCGGAGGCTCACAGGCCTACAATCAGCAGCCCACGCTCGATAAACCCAATTCACACGCGAAGGCAATTCACAAGAACTGAAATGAGGAGAACTCGAATTGGCGTCGGTGCTGTTGCTCCTGCCTGCTGCTTAGTGCCTACCGCCTACTTTCCGTTATGGCTACTCGCTCAGAGACACTCGAAAAGTTCCTCGGCCGACGCACCGTATCATGTCTCGGCTACGCGCTCCTGATTTTTGTCGTCCTGCTCGCGTGCGCGGTGGGCTACGCCTATTACAAGCAGCAGAAGGAAAACGCGCCGTTGACGCCGAACGTCCAGCCGCAGAATCCTGTCTTGCCGCCGTTACCGAAGTCATAATCACAATTAAGTGGCTGTAAAAAAGACTGCGCTCAGAGACGTTGAAGTCCCCGAGCGCAAGGAGGGAGGTACTGGCAGGAAGGGAGCACCCAAACAGACTACAGAAGATAGTCTGCCAGATGCCGGGGGGCTTGGGATGTTGGATTGCAACCCTCGTGCCACCCCGGCTTCAGCCTTACCTGCTTACGTCGCTTGTCATATCCTCCGTGTTTATCGGACTTAACGTTTTCTCGTCCGTTCTGCACGCATGCACATGTTCATGACCTTGCCGGTAATTTGGCATTTTTAGCGAATGAGCGTTTTGTCTCGGCAACCTGATCCGTTAGCGCGCCGCTTTGTCACTGCTGATCGTCTTGCCCGTGTATTTGCCGCGCACCATGAACGCCGCCTTCGCAAAGTCGTACGCAATATCGTCTTTCGATGCATCGCGGTACGTGCTGATCAGCGCCCAGCGATCCTTGCCGGTCTTGTTTGGGAATGATGAGTGCAGTGTCAGATCGTGGAAGAAGACTGCCGTTCCTTTGCGCGCCGGCATCACTACGGCTTTGTTTTCGTCCACGTCCTCGGGGCGCAAACGGTTGATAAAGCCAACCCCGTCCTTGTCTTCACCTTTGTGCGCGACTTCAGAACGATGCGAGCCGGGGATGAACTTCAGGCAGCCGTTTTCGGGCGTGGCGTCGTCGAGCGCGATCCAGACCGAGTACTTGTTGGCGCCTTTCCAATAGGTGTAATCCTGATGCCATGGCGATCCGAAATCGACGCCCGCCGATTTGTAAACAATCTTGTCGCTCCAGAATTCGATGTTGGGCCCGAAGATCTCTTCCCAGATGTCCGCAATGCGCCGATCACCGTTGAGCTGCTTGAAGAACTCGCTGTTGAGCGTCAGGCCGACGTAGACGCCATTGTCCACTTTGTTGGCGCGTTCAGGGGCCACTTTGTTCAGCACAGCGCGCACTTCCTCTTTGGCGCGATCCATCTCGGCCGCCGAAAACAGCTCTTCGGCCACGTAATAGCCGTCGCGCTGAAAGATTTCCGAGATCGTCGAGATCTTGTCCTGGACCAGCATGATCGTCTTCCCTCCCGTACCGCAGGCTTCTAGCCTGCACGTTTCTGTTCTGTTTCAATCGCCATGGGAACGTTCCCATTAGCGCCCACAAAAAATTCAGTTCGCCAGCCTTTCCGCTCGTTCAGCGCTACGGAAGAGCTGTGTTGAGGCTCGCACGCGAAGCTCACCTGGAATGTCGCGCACGATTTTGACTGCGCCTCGCAGCCCAGAGGGCCGCGCTACGGCCAGCAAGCGGTCGATCTCCTCGACTGCCGCTTCCCCCATCTCGTAAGTGGGCTGCGCGTATGCGGTGCACGGTGGGTCCATGTGGATGGCGGTGCCGAGATCATCGAACGTCGCCACCGCCACATCGCGCCCCGGAGTCAGCCCGCGCGCCCGCAGCTCGCGGTACGCGCTCTGCGCCGCCCCCTCGTAACTCATCAGCAGCCCCATACTCGGTGCACGTGCATCCAGCGCTTCCCGCAACGCCAAATCGACCGACGCGCCCACTTGGAATTTCCGGCCGACATGAAGTGTCAGATGCTGCGTGGGCATCTTCAGCTCGGCCCACGCCTGTCGAACTCCGGCTCCGAACGGCCCGTAGTCGTCCGAGAGCCAATCCAACGCGAGCAGCCTGCGGCAACCGATCTCCACCATGTGTTGGGTGAGCGTCCGGCCGGCGTGCACGAAATCGGTCCAGCAGTGCGGGTCGTTCGGGCGCTTGGGGTTGCACCAATTGATGCCAATCCACGGAATGCGGTACTGGTCGAGCAACTCAAGCGTCTCCGTCGGAATCTGTCCGGTGAACAGAAACGCCGCGATCGATTTCTCGATCGCCAGCCGCCGCAGCACTTCGGGGTCGCTTAAGTCGGCGAAGAAAATCTGCAGGTCATACCCGAGCCGCTCCGCGCCGCGCGCCACGCCTTCTAGCTTCTGCGCCGTGACCGCATGGCTGATAACGCCACGCCCCTCGCTGGATGGAACAACCAGTCCCAGCAGCCGGTTGTGCCCGCTGCGCAGCACGCGCGCCGAGAGATTGACGCGGTAGCGCAGCGACTCTGCCGCCGCGAGGACCTTCTCGCGAGCCTTCGGACTGGCCGCGCCTTCTCCCGAAAGCACCCGCGCCGTCGTCGATTTACTGACTCCGGCGGCTTTGGCGACATCGAGGATGCTGGGCAAGGGCTTGGCCGTCACGGAGAGCTCCGATTGGGAACGTTCCCAGTCTACGTTATGTGCGAACTTTGTCAAAGGAAATCCGATGAGCAGTAATCAAGGGGGGAGCTGTACGTCCGCACGACGTGCGCGGTCGCACAAGCCTCTCTAACGGGAAAAAAGATTGTCTGATTCCCGTTTATAAATGCACTAGTACCTTGACAACCTAGGTTAGACCTGGGTATTATACGAAAACTGATGCTTTAAAAAGGAGGTCAGCATGAGAAAACACCTCGTTCCTTTGATCGGCGCGTTTGCGGCAATCCTGGTCTGTGCCCTGCTTGTTCCTCCAGCGCCCGGGAGATCCTCTCATGCGCCCCTGCCGCATGCGGTCATTGCGCCCGCCACAGCGGCTCAACCGGCCAGTCTCAGCGCATCTGAAAGCTGTTGTTCTTCACACGACGCTCCTGCCAGTGAGATGGCTAGACTGCCCGAGACGGTCGTTTTGGAAGATTGGGCACAGAGCTATTTGAACGCTCCTCCCACCGAAAGGCCAGCGCTTGAAAGTAAAGGTATTGCGCTCGCTGAGAAGCGCGCAGTGTTGATGGCAAGACTGATCAAGACCGATCCGAAGCAAGCCCTGGAAAATGTCATCCCCCTTGCCGTTCGTGAAGCGCTTCCCACGAAGGTCGTAGCTCATCTCGAGCAGCGTGTCAGCGGCCGGGGCGCCTTTAAAGTCCTGGTGACAACTCCCGATGCCGTTGGAGGCAAGAGCCACGTTCAGCGCACGGTCCGCATCGGCGAAAAGGAATACAAAGCCTTCGTTTATGGCAGACGAATGGCGCAGACCTCAAAGCTGAACATTCCCATGCATGGGATTGCCATTGGCGAAAATCTCGCGTTGCACGAAAGCCCGGTGCGGCTGCTGGAGCCCGGCGAGCCGATTCCGCTCAACGCGACGATCGCGAATCCTGATCTGAAGTGTCCGGTATCGGGCAAACTTGCCAGCTCGAGGATTGCCGCGGATGCAGGGGGCACGATTTATTATCTCTGCGCGGGCGGACACATTTTTCAGTTAGAGAGCAATCTAGCCGCGGCGGAAGGTGGCAGCAATCCGGAGAGCGGGAGCGCGGGGAACATCGCACTGTCTTCCTGGACGCAAGGCAGCAAGACGGTTCTCTATATCACCGTCAAATTCGCGGGCGGAACAAATTATTTTGACCAGGCCACCGTTCAGACATGGGCGACCTACAATGAGAATTTCTATCGAGAAAACTCCTACGGTTCACTGAACATGACCTCTACGGTTACTCCGCTGCTGACGCTGCCGCAAAGTGAGTCCTACTATTTGAGCGCCGGGTGGGATGTCGCGTCCAATGACGCTCACACCGCGGCAGCCAACGCTGGATATAACTACGCGAACTACAATCTGGATGTTGTGTGCTGGGTCGGCGGGCCTAGCGTACAGGGCGCGTCTGGCTGGGCCAACGTCGGAACGCGCGGCTGCTGGTGCCGCAACATGGGAACCATCGTCCACGAACTCGGCCACAATATGGGTCTGTGGCATGCCAACGCATGGGCCACCAACGACGGCAGCGTCATCGGTTCGGGCAGCAATCTCGAATACGGTAACTGTTTCGACACGATGGGAGGCGACTACGGCGCTCCGTTTAACGCCGCTAATCGAAATCAGCTCGACTGGTTGCCATTGAACAACGTTACGACGGTGGGCTCCAGCGGCACTTATCGTATTACCGCTCTCGAACAGTCCAGCCTGGTTTCCGGAACGCCCTATGCCCTTAAGATCGCCAAGACCGGCGATAGCAGTGGACGCGTGTACTGGGTGGATTTCCGCCAGAAGTACTTTACCTCCAATGCGCGGCTGATGAATGGCGTTGAACTACTCTGGGCGCCCTGGAGCGGCAGCAATGGCGGCAGCCAGCTATTGGACGCAACGCCCGGATCGTCAAATGGGTGGCAGGACTCGACCTTCGTTATTGGAAAGACGTTCTCCGACACTGCTGCAGGAATCCACATCACGCCGCTCAAGAAAAATGGGACAAGCCCTGAGTCCATGGACGTTGTCGTGAATGTGGGCAGTTTTTCCGGAAACAGCGCGCCATCGCTCACCCTGAACGCCAGCGCAACCTCCACAGCCACTGGCAGGACAGTCAATTTTACCGCAAGCGCCTCGGACCCGAATGGCGACACGCTCGCCTATGATTGGGATTTCGGTGACGGCACGTTCGGAACGAACAGCCCCAGCGCCAGCAAGAGCTGGAGCAGCACGGGGACGTACACCGTCAAATGCACAGCTTCAGACATGAAAGGTGGCGCGACAACCAAGACAGCCAGCGTTTCGGTCAGCCCCGCACCTGTCGCGCAGAGTCAGAGCGTCGGAGTGTTCAAGAACACCTCCAAAGCAATCACCCTGGTGGCCACAGATGCCAGTGCGTTGACTTACACCATCATCGCGTCGCCGTCGCATGGAACGCTCTCCGGCTCGCCTCCGAACGTGACATACACGCCGGCATCGAATTACGTTGGGCCTGACAGCTTCGTCTTTAAGGCCAATAACGGAACCTGGGATAGCGATCCCGGCGTTGTTTCCATCGAGGTTCAAGATGCCGCGACAGGATTAGTTGCGTACTGGAAGCTCGACGAGGGCAGTGGGACGAGCGCTTTGGATTCGTCCGGTTGGAACCGCACCGGAACACTGACGAACGGGCCCTCATGGACGGCCGGCAAGATTGGCGGCGCGGTTCGCTTCGACACCGCAGGGTACATCGTGGCGAATGGAGTGGGTGTGAATACGGCTGCTGGCGCTAATAACACCGTAGCGTTCTGGATGAAGTGGGACGGAACAGACAATAGACTGCCATTCTGCTGGGATTTCCAGACCAACTCAAATTACTACGGCCTGTGGTTGAAAGACGGATCCTTCGGATTTAACGACGGCAACGCCAATCTCCAAGGCGTCTCTTCGTCAGGCATGGCCGGCCAGTGGGTGCACGTGGCCGCGGTATTCCCCAACGGGGCGGCCAGCGGTTCAAACGCCAAACTCTATATCAACGGCTCCGCACAAAGCGTGACCACGCGGATGGGGAGTCCTGCGCTGTCATCGCACAGCGCCTCGCCGGGCGTGTTTGTCGGCGGTGGATACATCAATTTCATCGGCGGCAGCATGGACGACGTGCGAATCTATAATCGCGAACTTTCCGCCGGCGAAGTCTCTGCATTGGCAGGCAGCACGTCTACGCAGCCTCCCTCAATCATTTCACAGCCCGCGGATCGCACGGTCAGCGTCGGCCAGACGGCTTCCTTCAGCGTGACAGCCGGCGGCACGGCGCCGTTCTCGTATCAGTGGCAGAAGAACGGAGCGAACATCTCCGGCGCGACGAGTTCGCTGTACACGACTCCGGCAACAACGCTGGGCGATAATGGTTCGACGTTCCGCGTGATCGTGACGAACTCTGCGGGAAGCGCCACCAGCAACAGCGCGACGCTGACCGTCACCTCGGCGCCGAATCAGCCGCCGACGATGACTTCTGCCGCAACGGCGAGTCCAAATCCCGCAATCGCCGGACAGAGCGTCACCTTCACGGCGGCCGCGAGCGATCCTGATGGCGATGCGCTGAGTTACTCGTGGACTTTCGGCGACAGCACAAGCGGCAGTGGTTCTTCGACGACACACGCGTATGCGGCCGCCGGAAGTTATACCGCGACCGTGACAGTCTCCGATGGAAAGGGCGGAACGGTATCGAGCTCCGTGGCCGTGACAGTCAACAACGTGAGCGGCAACGCTGTAGCGACGTTCGTGACCACTGACACGGCCACGCAGGGCAACTGGAAGAATACCTACGGCACGGACGGCTACGTGCTGTGCGCTTTCCAGCAGAGCCTGCCTTCGTACGCGTCGGTGACTCCTGCGAGCAAGAGCGATTACATCTGGGCAAATCCGGCCTCCGATACGCGCGCGTTGCAGAAACCCGGAACTGCGACGGACCGTATCGCGTCGTGCTGGTATGGCGGCACGTTTACCATCGACGTGAACATGACCGATGGTCAGACCCATCGCGTGGCTCTGTATTGTCTGGATTACGATTCTCCTGACCAACGTTCAGAACGAATCGAAGTGCTGGACGGCGCATCTGGCGCGGTGCTCGATACACGCGACATGAACTCGTTCAGCAATGGCAAGTATCTGGTTTGGGACATCAAAGGCTTCGTGCGTCTCCGAGTCAACTACATCGGCGGCGGCAACAGCGTGGTCAGCGGATTGTTCTTCGGCGCGAATTCGACGCCGCCTGTAGCGCCGAGCATCACGACACATCCTGCAAGCCAGACGGTGACAGCCGGCCAGACGGCGACGTTCAGTGTAGCGGCGACGGGCACGGCGCCATTGACCTATCAGTGGCAGAAGAACGGCGCAAACATTTCAGGTGCGACGGGCTCTTCGTACACGACGCCGGCAACAACGACCGCCGACAGCGGCTCGACTTATCGTGTGATCGTGAGCAACTCGGCCGGCAGCGCCACGAGTAACAGCGCTTCGCTGACCGTCAATTCTTCTGGCGGTGGTCTGGTCGGTTACTGGAAGCTCGATGAGGGCAGCGGGACAATCGCCGTGGATTCTTCGGGCTTTGGGCATAACGGCACGCTGGTGAACGCGCCAATCTGGACAACTGGCAAAATCGGCGGCGGACTACAGATGGATAACCTGTCTGGATACAGCTATGCCACCGCCAGCGGCGTGGGAGTGGACACGGCCGCCGGCGGCGTCAACACGGTTGCATTCTGGATGAAGTGGGATGGAGCGGATAATCGGCAACCCTTTGCCTGGGATTGGACGGCGAACAACAATTATTACGGTCTCTATTTCAAAGATGGGTCTTTCGGGTTTAACGACGGCAACGCCAACATCCAGGGCATCTCGTCGGCGGGCTTGGCCAACCAGTGGGTGCATGTGGCGGCGGTCTTCCCCAACGGATCGGTAACCGGCGCCAATGCGAAGCTCTACATCAATGGCGCAGCACAGACGGTGACGCAGAGGCTGGGCTATCCGCAACTGGCTTCGCGGAGCGCTACACCGAAGGTAGTGATGGGCTCTGGCTACGTCCAGTTCACGGGCAGCGTGCTGGACGAGGTGCGCATCTACAGCCGCGAGCTGACGGCAAGCGAAGTCGCGGCGCTGGCGGGGAGCACGACCGCGGCCCCGAGCATCACGACGCACCCGGCCAGCCAGTCGGTGACGGCCGGCCAGACGGCGACGTTCAGCGTCGCGGCAACAGGCACAGCGCCGCTCACATACCAGTGGCAGAAGAACGGCGCCAACATCTCCGGCGCGACGAGTTCCTCGTACACGACGCCGGCGACGACGACCGCCGACAACGGCTCGACGTTCCGCGTGATCGTGAGCAACTCTGTTGGCAGCGCCACCAGTAACAGCGCGACGCTGACGGTGGGCAGTTCAGGTGGCGGTCTGGTCGGATACTGGAACCTGAACGAAGGCAGCGGCACGACGGCGGCGGACACGTCGGGCTTCGGTCACAACGGCACGCTGACCAGTGGACCGGTGTGGACGGCCGGAAGGATCGGCAGCGGCCTGCAGTTTAATGGCGTGTACGAGACCATGGTGGCCAGTGGCGTCGCGGTGAACACAGCGGCGGGCGCGTCCAACACGGTCGCGTTCTGGATGAAGTGGGACGGCACGGATCATTGCGGTCCCTTCGCTTGGGATTCGGCCAATTCCAACTACTACAGTCTGTGGCTGAAGGATGGCTCGTTCGGGTTCAACGACGGCAACTCGAACATCCAGGGGATTTCGTCGGCAGGACTGGCCGGCCAGTGGGTGCATGTGGCGGCAGTATTCCCGAATGGATCGGTCACTGGCGCCAACGCCAAGCTCTACATCAACGGTGCGGCGCAGGCGGTGACGCAACGGATGGGATACCCGCAGTTGGCGTCTCGCAGTGCCACGCCGAGGATCTTTGTCGGCAGCGACTTCCTGAAGTTCAGCGGCATTCTGGATGAGGTGCGCATCTACAACCGCGAACTGTCCGCGAGCGAAGTGTCAGCGCTGGCGACCGCGGCAGCCGCGTTGGGTGCTGATTCCACGACTGCAGCGACCGAGGACCATGTTATCGATCTGGGAACTGTCACGGTGAACACGAAAGTGCGCCTCACAATCCCGCTGCCCCAAGCGCTCGCGAATGAAAAGCGAGTGGTCTGGAAGACGGATGCGGGCTTGCCGCGTGGCCTGCGTTGCTCGAAGGCTAAACTGAGCGGCAAGACCGCGGTGACAGGCGACGCCAGGTTCAGCGTCACGTTCAAGACCAAGTCGGCGACAGGCGTCGTGATCACAAGCCAGCAGTATCGGTTGACGGTGGCGCCGTAAAGGCGCCATTCGCCCGAATTGACGCGGCTACGACAGAGCGACCTTGGTCGAACGAACATTCTGGAATGTTGCAGTGATCGTGGTCAGCTTCGTGCAGAACTCGCTGACCTTCGAGCGCTCCGGTTTCACGAAAATGCTGCGCGGCTGGCCGCTCTCAAGATCGCTCAGCCGCACCTGCACAATCCCGATTTCGATGATCTCGACATCTGGCCGTCTGGCGGGCTGGCTGAGAGAATTTCATTTCCTTTGGACACATCTCGCTGAAGCGAATGCGAGCAACAGCGTCAACGGCCCGACTGCACCTGCTTTATGAATGTTGCTCATTTTTCCTGGGTTGCATTGCCCCCCTCTTTCAATTCCACAACTGCCTGCACGCCGAAGTGGTCGGATGGATATCCTCCCTGGCCTTTGAAACGAATGACCTCGGCGCTTTTTGCGCGCCAATCCTTTCCACAAAAAATGGCGTCGATGCAGACCAGCCCCAGACCACCGTAGTGCCAGGTTGGCGCCGAGTGTTGAGCGGAATCGATCAGGCCGCTCTCGGCGATAGCGCGCCATGTTGGACTATCGGGACCGCAGTTGAAATCGCCGGCGAGCATGACCGGCTCTTCCGGGTGGATCTCTGCGATCTTCTTCAACAGCACCGGCGTTGCCTTTTCTCTGGCGTTCACCTTTAGCGGGAAGTGCGTGGCAAAAATCCTGAACGACTTTTTTGTCACGTTATCCTGCAGTCTCGCCCACGCGCACGTTCGTTGATAGGGGTCGTCCCAGGTCTTTCCCGGCTGTTCAGGGGTCTCGCTGAGCCAAAATGTACCGCTGTCAATCAGTTTGAAGCGCTCCTTTGCAAAGAAGATAGCGCAAAACTCACCCGCCGTTTTCCCGTCATCGCGACCCACGCCTATGCGGCCGTGTTCCGGAAGCAGCTTCTCAAGAAAGTCGATCTGTCCTGCAAGCGCTTCCTGAACGCAGAGGATCTGCGGCTTCTGCGCCTCCAATGCCGCTTTCAGTGCGTGTTTGCGTTTCGGCCAGCCATTCGAATCGGGGCCATTGTCGGAGCCATACTGGATGTTCCAGGTGGTGATGTTGATGGACGCCGGATCGGGTTCGGCTGCGATCGATGATGGGAGCGAGACGATGCAGGCTATCACGGCTGAGACGATTCGAGCATTCATCAAGAGTCTATACCGCTCAGGCGAGCAGCAGGTTAGCAGTTTCAAGGACCGACCGAGAACAGTTTGCGACCATCCGGCGCCTCATCCTTCTCCTTTTGGGAGGGACAGCGATCGTGAGCGAGTGCTGCCTCCTAGACAGCACGAGAATTAGATTAAAAAAGTAGAAAATTTCCATTGACTTAGTGTCTAACTAGAGTAGGTTGACTTGGAGGGGCTCCGTCATGGACTGCGCCGTCGTACTCCCATGCAATCAAATTCGATCCGGGTCCCCGATGCGCCGCTGTGCCCGCCTTCGTTTCGAATGCCGGTGAGAGTCTCACCCCCTCCCCCTCGTCTTGTCTCATTTCCCTTGCAAACGTCCGATGCGAAAATGCTTGCGGTGAGAATTCTGATTCTCACTTTTTCTCATCCGTTTCTCATGCGGTTAAGAATCGAAGGCGAGCGCGCTTTGGACATTCGAGCGCCTCCCGCGCACTCGTACGCTCCGCCCCCACACTACGGAGCCCACGCACACCACGCTTCCACTGGCGGAAGCTTCGCGGCTGCCGCCGCGACGCACTCATGGAACCACTGGCGCCAGTGGCTCACTTTGCACGTGCGCACACGCGTTTTCAGACATCGCCACTTGTCTCGCTCGTAAACCATTGCAGCTTCGGCGTTAAACCCCAAAATAAGAAAACAAGCAGACCCCCTCAAACCGTCTCATTTGTGATCATCCGCGACACGCCTCTCGCAGCCCGGAGGGCCGCGCTACGTGGCTCGAAATTCTGCGAATGCTCCGCTGCGTTTTGCCGCTCGTTCGTTAATAAATGGGTGCTGCGGCACGTCATTGCTGGAGTGAGCGGGGTAAGAAATAGGGGCTCGGAGAAACATCGATCAATGCGCTGGTGCGTTGTATTCGCTCTAACACTTCTGCCGTCCCTCGCGGCCGGCGCCTCGGAGAGCCGCCATGCGGTTCCCAAAGAACATCCGCGCCTGTTCGGGAACACGGCCCGCTTGCAGGCGCTCGCGCAGGCCCGGCCGGCGGCTTACAAGCACGTCTCTGAGTTCGCGCATCACGCCAAGGGTTACCGCGACTACGAGGAGAACCGGCTGTGGTGTGAGTCGATCTGTTACGCGCTCGAACACGAAAAGGATCTGGCGCGCAAGGCCATCGACTTCTGCATGAAGGAGTACATCACCCAGCCGATCAAGGTCGGGCACATTCCGTTCGGAACGGATCTGACGCTCTGCGCGGTCGTCTACGATCATTGCTATGACGCTTGGACGGACAACGAGCGCGCGAAGTTCATCGAGTATCTCAACAAAACCGTCGATGCCAACGTTGGATCGGAAACTTCGGTCTTTCACAACGGATACTACGGATACAAGAATTCCGGGATCGGCATCGCCTGCTACGCGACCTATTACGAGAACCCCAAGGCGCCCGGCTATCTTCAGACGCTAGAGGCAGACATCCGCGCGCGCGCCGAGCCGGCGCTCGAGCAGGCCGGCGACGGCGGCGGCTGGGCGGAAGGCGATTATCTGACCTACTGGATTCTGCAGTGGGAGACCTTCTGCGAGGTCGCGCGCACCTGCGAGGGCGTGGATTACTACGCGCACGCGCCGAAGTTCTTCCACAACCGCAACATCGCCGGAATCTTCGGCGTGTGGCCGGGCAAGGAGCCGATGGAGCTTAACCGGCCGATTCCCATCGGCGACGGCGGCAGCGGCCAGTACCAGGGCTTCAGCGACATGATCCTGACGGCGCGCCGCATTCTGTGCAGCTACTACCGCGACGATCCGGCCGAGCAGTGCGTGAACGCGTACAATCAGCAGATCAACGGAATGTGCATTCCCGAGTACGCGCACCTCGAGTTTCTATTCAACGACCTCACGATTCCACAGGGCAATCTGAAAGCGTACAAGCTCTCGCACTGCAGCCCGGGGCCGGGCTTCGTCTACGCGCGCAGCTCTTGGGATGGCGACTCGAGTTATCTGTTCTTCAAATGCGGCGATCGCTTCACCGCGCACCAGCATCTCGACGTGGGCACGTTCTCGATCTATAAGCACACGCCGCTGGTGCTGCCCGGAGGTGTCTACGACGACTTCGCCGGCAACCACGCCTGCAACTACTACATCCGCACCATCGGCGTCAACAGTATGCTGATTTTCGATCCGGCGGAGAAATTCCCCGACGGCATCCGCGCCGGCCCGAAGAGCTTCAACGACGGCGGCCAGCAGTACCCGCCGCCGAAAGGATGGGGGCAGAACTGGGGCGCGTTGGACAAGGCCGAGCGCGATAAGAACCTGGCGCAGATGCATCTGGCCGATCTGCTGGCTTATGACGATCAGGGCAGCTTCATGTACACGGCCGGCGACTGCACCAAGGCGTACAATCCAGCGAAATGCGATTTCTTCACGCGCCAGATCGTCTTCATCCGCCCCGACACGATCGTGATCTTCGACCGCGTGCAATCGAAGAATCCGAATTTCCGCAAGACGTTCCTGCTGCACACCATGAAAGCGCCGACAGGTTCGGCCCCGAACCTCGTTGAAACTAACGGCAAGGGCCGGCTGTTCATCCAGACCGTCCTGCCCGAGAACCCCGACGTGAAACTGCACACCGGCAAGGATCTGTACGTCTACAACGGCAGCGAAGGCCCGGTGAATCCCGCCAAGCCGGGAAATGGTAACATTCCCGAATGCCGCATCGAGATCTCACCCAAGACCGCGGCGCAGACCGATTACTTCCTGCACGTGCTGACGACCGGCGACGACACCACGCAGGCGCCGTCGAAGCCCGAATGCAAGGTGGGCTCCGACGTTGCGCTGACCATTGGCAACACGAAGCTCCATTTCAAGACCGCCTCCGTCGGCGGCTCAATCGAGATCAACGGTTCGCGCTTCGACCTCGCTAACCGGGTCGCCATCGAGCCGCTCCCGCCGATCCACGCCAACGCCCCCGCCGCGCCAGTCGCCGCCGGAGGGCAGGCGCCGGCAGTTCCAGACTCGCCGAAACCCAAGTCGGCGGAGCCGACCGCGGAAGCCAAAGCGGCGTCGGCGCAGCGCTACACCGAGCTGCGCGCCGCCGTGATCGCCGGAGCGAGCGCCGGCAAGAAGGAGCAGGTGAACGTGGATGTTTACGGCGCCCCGACGAACGCCAAAGTCGTCGGCGCGAACGACAAAGGCATTTCGGTGTCCGTCGAAGGCCTCGGCGACGCGATCGTAATCCAGTGGGAGAAACTGGACACGCAGCATTTTTACCAGGTCGCGCGCCGCTACAGCGACGACCACCGCGCGCTGTTCGAATACTGCGAAGGCGCCGGCCTGTGCAAAGAAGCCGAAAGCGAGGCCACGAAGAAGTGAGCAGCCCTCGCCCCTTGAGGGAGAGGGCTGAGCGAGCACAGCGAGACCGAGGTGAGGGGTCCGTGCGAAACGAAATTGTGAATTGCAGGCCGCTGCGTGGGGCCGTAAGATGCCGTGTGTTCACGGGTCCCCATCGTCTAGCCCGGCCCAGGACATCAGGTTCTCAGCCTGAGGACGGGGGTTCAAATCCCCCTGGGGATATTCCTTCCGATGTAGCGCAACTCTCTTTCCTGCTTTCGCTTACGCATTCAGACTCAGCCAACGCCGGGGGTCTGGATCGTCGCCATGCCCGCGAACGCCGCCGGCGCCTGGCCGCAGTCGATCTGCTCTATCTGTCGATGCAAAAGCCGCACAGCCGTGTCTGCGAGCACGCCAAGCAGCATGCAGAGCAGACGGTGCGTACAGACAAAAAGAGCGCGCTCGCAGACCGTGAAGTCAACGAGCGCTCAGGAGGGCACAATGACGGGGATGCGGTTAAGGCCAAGCTGAAGGAATCAACCCAACCCGCTCCGGCAGGACTTGCGCGTGTATGGAGCAAAGCCCTGGCCGTTCGCTATTATTTCGCTCTGTAGGCAATCTGCGAGCGTTCCCGGCGATCTAGCTGAATTTCCGGCGAGAATTGGGTTTGCCGCCAGTTTTGCCGAACGCACGCTCTATCTTTTGCACACATGCTGGACACAGGGTCTTTGAGAGACTGACACGCAGCTTATCGAGCCCAAGTGTGTTGAAGGTGGTGTGAAGGTGTTCATGATTGCAGCGGTGTGTAATACGCACTTTCATTTCGGCATGTCTTTTCGGACTGAGTGAGCGCGCAGGTACAGATCCTCGACTTTCTTGCGAGCCCAGGGAGTCTTCCGCAGGAACGTCAAGCTTGACTTGATGCTGGGGTCGGAATTGAAACAGCGGACGTTGATGATTCGGCCCAACTCTGCCCAACCGTAGCGTGTCACCAGTTGGCTCACCATTATCTCGAGCGTGACGCCGTGCAGCGGGTTATTGGGTTGCTCACCAGCCATTCAGGAATCAGTGTACTGCCAGCAACGAAATGCGCGAACTACTTCGGAGAGGGGTGCGGAAGTCGAAAGCTCTACAAATACTCAAAACTTCTGGTTAAATGGACACATGGCGGAAATGGAAGACGGTAAGGGCGAGCCGCCCGTTGAGCGCTTTCGCGAGTATCTGCTGATGCTGGCGCGCATGCAGGTTGGCCAGCAGGCCAAGGCGCGGCTGGATGCGTCGGATGTGGTGCAGCAGACGCTGCTGGAGGCTTACACCAAGCGCGATCAATTCCGGGGCAGCACCGACGCGGAGTTGATGGCGTGGCTGCGCAAGATGCTGGCCTGCCGGATGACCGACGCGCGGCGCGCGCTGGGACGCGCCAAGCGCGATGTCGGCCGCGAGGTTTCGATGGAAGCCCGGATTAAAGATTCGACCATGCGCCTGGAAGCGTGGGTCGCCGGGCGCGATCCGTCGCCAAGTCAGAAACTCAAACGAGACGAGCAGGTGCTGGAGTTGGTCGAAGCACTGGCGCAACTGCCGGACGCGCAGCGTGAGGCGCTGACGATGCGCCACTGCCAGGGCATGACGTTGGAAGAGATTAGCCAGCAGATGCAGCGCAGCCCGGTGGCGGTGGCGGGATTGATCAAGCGCGGGCTGGCGAGCTTGCGGGAAATCATGCGCGATAAACAGAGCGAGTAGCCGCGTTAGTTCGAATTTCGAGAATCGTATAGCCACACGTCACCTTCCATTGTTCCAGCGGCCAGCAACATGCCGTCACGGCCGAAGGCGAGCGACGTGATTTCTTCGAATGGCCGGAAGGTCAGGAGTTCCTGGCCGGTACGGAGGTCCCAGATGCGCAGCGTGCGATCGTGGCCTGCGCTGGCGAGCCGTGTTCCGTCGGGAGAAAACGCGGCGCACTTCAGCTCGCCGAAGTGGCCTTTCAGGACGAACTTGGGATAGCGCATGTTGACCTCCCAGACGGTAATATCGCCTTCGCGATTGGTGGAGGTCAACAGGTCGCCCTTCGGACTGGCCACGCAGACGCCGGGATCGCCGTGAGATCGGAATTGAACCGCCCCGGTGTCGGCGTCGAAGATTGAAAGCTCGCGGCCAGAGAATGCAGCGAGCTTTTTACTCGACCCGAGGAAGAACATGCCTTTCCCGGCTTCGGTGAGTTCGCCGACAGTGCGCAGCGGCGCGCCATCGCCGCGCCAGGTCTGGATCTTGTTTTCGGCATTGGCGGTCGCAAATAGAGTTCCGTCAGCGTTGGCGGCGAGACAGATCGCGGCCGAAAGATTGGCGAGCGGAATCCGCGTGTCTTTCTCGCGATTCCATACGAAAGGTTGAGCATCACCGGCTGCGCAGAGAACGGTCTTACCGTCGGCGCCGCAGGCAATGGACGAGAACGGCAGCGTCGGTGGCTCGGAGTAGAGCACCGCGGTCGGCGCCTTGTCTTTGAGATTCCAGACTTTGACGCAACCGTCCTTGCTTGCGGTGATCAAACTTTCGTCTGACGCGCAGGCCAGACCGGTGATCGCCTGCGTGTGAGCTTTGAGGATGAAGACATCCTGCTCGTTCGGACCCGGCCACAGCCTGACAGCGTGGTCGTAGCCGGCGGAGGCGATCAGGCCGGAAGTTGGCGAGAACTTCGCGGCGAGACATTGCCTGGTGTGGCCTTTGAGCGCAGCCAACCATTCACCGCGGGCGGACCAGACCATCACCGTGCAATCCCAGCTTGCCGAAACCAGCTTGCTGCCGTCGGTGCTGTAGGCGACCGATCGTACGACGTCTTTGTGGCCGCTGAGCATGGCGGTGCATGATCCGGATTTCACATCCCAGATGCGCAGATCGTCGCCGGCGGTCGCAATCGAGCTGCCGTTCGGGCTGAATGCAACCGAGAACAAGGCCTCGGTTTTCCAATGAATGCTGCGGAGCACGCGTTTCTTGTTCAGGTCGTAGAGAATCACACCGACCCCGGCGATCGCCAACTGGGTCCCATCGGGACTGAATGCGACGCAGCGGTTGCCCTGTTCATGGCCTTGAATGCTTGCGATCTGTCGGCGCGATGCGAGATCATAGAGGCTGACGCTCGCATTGTTTCCGGCAATCGCGAGTTGCTTGCCATCGGGGCTGTAGGCGACGGACCAGATCACGCGGCCGGGATCTGCGAATTCGGCGAGCTTCTCATTTTTCTGTGAATCCCAGATCTCGGCCTTCCCCGAGGACAGTCCTAAAGCCAGACTGCCTCCGTTTGGACTGAACGCGCAGCAGAAGACGTTTCCATCCGTGGGGATGTTGGCGAGCTCGGTGGTGTTTACCATGTCCCAGATTCGCACACTGTTGTCCGCGCTGCCTGAAGCCACCTGCTTGCCGTCTGGACTGAACGCCAGTGAGAAGATCTCTTTGCTGTGGCCGATGAGCTCCCGCGATTGCGTGCAAAGCCGGCGCAGATAGTGCCACTCGAAGCCGCGCAGATCGGCGCCGCCGGGCTTCGGAAGATGATCGTCCAGGAGCTGGACGACGCGGCGGGTTTCGCCTTGAAGCCAGGCCTGCTGCGCCAGCCGCACGTCTGCGACGTACAGGCGCTGGTCGGAGACGGATTTCTCGGCCGCGGCCGTGTGCGCGTTGTCTTCGGCGCGCGCCTGCTCGTTTTTGGCGGCGAGCTCAGACGCGCGCGCGTGTTCTTCCGACTTCTCCGCCTGGATGCGCATTTCCGTCTCTTGCCGGCGCGCCGCTTCGGCTTGCAGGCGCAGATCGTTTTCGATCAAACGCTGCGCACGCTCGCGCTGCAGCCAGTAGACGACGCCTGTAAAGCCAGCGATGGTGGTGACGATCAAGAGCGCGCAGAGGCTTGCCAGTGCCGGACGACGCCGCGCCCATTTCAGCCCGCGCGCGGTCAGCGTGGATGGCCGCGCGCGGATCGGTTCGGCGCTGAGCCAGTGTTGGAGGTCCTCGGCGAGCGCATCGGCGGAGGCGTAGCGCTTGCTCGGTTCTTTCTCGAGGCACTTGAGGCAGATTGTTTCCAGATCGCGATCGATGTGCGGATTCAGCCTTCGCGGTGACGGCGGATCTTCACCTTTCACTTTCAGCAACAGCGCCAGCTTCGTTTCAGCCTGGAAGGGCGGGGCGCCCGTCAGCATCTCGTAGAGAATTGCGCCGAGGCTGTAGACATCCGCGGCCGTGGTCAGTGGCTGCGCGGAGGCCTGTTCGGGCGGCATGTACGCGGGTGTGCCGAGGATGTCGCCGGTCTGCGTCAGGCGGATGTCTTCTATGACGCGTTTGGCCAGGCCGAAATCCGTGACGTGAGGCCGTCCGGCTTCGTCGAGGAGAATGTTGCCTGGTTTCAGATCGCGATGGAGCAGTCCGCGCTGATGCGCGTAATGGACGGCGCGCGCGATCTTCATCAGCATGCGCGCAGCAACTTTCAGGTCATCGCGGAATTCGCCGATGCGCTGCGACAAGCTTCCGCCGCGGATAAACTTCATGCTGAAATACGGAATATGCTCGTGCTCGCCGACTTCGTAGATCGGCACGATGTTCGGATGATCGAGGCTCGCCGCCGCTTCGGCTTCGGCGCGGAAGCGTTTGAGGTCGGCAGGATCGGCCAACTGGCCGCTGAGAATCATCTTCACGGCCACAATACGATTCAATTTGACGTGGCGCGCCTGATAGACGACGCCCATACCGCCACGAGCCACTTCGGCCAGCAATTCGTACTCTCCGAAGTGTTTTCCTTCTATCGCGGGTGATGGAGCGACCGTCGTCTCTTCAGCATTGTTGCTTGGAGCACGAGCAAGATTCATCAGGCTGCTTTGGTCGTCCAAGAACGAACGCAGTTCGTCAGCGATCTCCGGATTTTGCCGGAGCAGTTCGTGCGGATCGGCCGCAACGCCCGCATCGACGTCGCGCAGATATGCAGCGATCACCCTGTTCACGCGCGAGTCGCTGTCCGCTTTGACGCTCATTTCTGCTCACCGCGTTGCGAGTGGTTCGCTTCGTATTCGCTCAATTGCTTCGCGAACTCGGCGGCCTGCCGCCTGAATTTCTCGATCTGCTGAGAGGCTTTGTGAATGTCGCGCGCGTAAGTAAAGTACCATTCCGCCGACACCACCGTGACGACCAGGAACAGGAGGAAGACGCCGACGTACATTTCGTGCCGTCGGATGTTCTTGCGGGTGCGTTCGAGCAGAGAGGCGGCGCGCGCCTTGATCGGCTCGGCGTTGAGGAAGCGGAGGAGGTCGTCAGCGAGTTCTTCCGCCGAGGCGTAGCGTTGTGCGGGCTCTTTGCGCAGGCACTTCAGGCAGATCGTTTCGAGATCGAATGGAATCTTACGGTCGATACGGCGCGGCGGCGTGGGATCTTCCGAGGCGACCGCACGCAGAATCTGGAACGAATTTTCGCCCGTGAACGGCGGGCGGCCCGTCAGCATCTCATAAAGGATCGCACCGAGCCCGTAGACGTCCGAGCGCGGCCCTACCACTTTCGAGCCTTCGGCCTGTTCCGGGGGCATGTACGCGGGCGTGCCGAGCACTTGGCCAGAGAGGCTCAGTTGCGCGTTCGACGACAGATCCTTGGCGAGGCCAAAGTCGGTGACGAGCGCGTCGCCGAGGACTCGCGCGCTGGCCTCAAAAACATCCGTCGCGGCGCCGGAGACACGCTTGTATTCGACGATGACGTTGGACGGCTTGAGATCGCGGTGAATCACGCCCTGTGAGTGCGCGTACGCCACGGCGCGCGCAATCTTTTCGAGCAGCGCGACCTTGTCGCGGAAGCTCAGGTTGCCGTGCCGCAGCGCGTCGTCGAGTGGGACGCCGTCCACGTAATCCATGACCAGATACATGTGCCCGTGCTGTTCGCCGAAATCATGTACTGGCACGATCTGCGGATGGCGCAGCTTGCCGGCGTTGAGCGCCTCGCGGCGGAAGCGTTCCAGTTCTTCGGGGCTTTCGCCTTTGTCGGGGCGCATGACTTTGACGGCAACCGTGCGGCCCAGGCGCGTGTCGTGCGCGCGCCAGACCACGCCCATGCCACCCTGACCGATGATTTCGATCAGGCGATACGCGCCGAGTTCGCGCTGCTGCGTATCGATGCGAGGCTGAAGATCTGGCCGCGTGATAGCCATCTCGCTGACATGATCAATGTCATTGAAGAAGCGCTGCAACTCCGGCGCGAATTGCGGATAGCGCGAGAGATAATCGCGCGGCTCTGGGCTGCGGCCGGCATCCACTGCGCCGAGATACTCTGCGACGATGCGATCGACGTCAGAACCGGAAGGAGATTGCGTGGCGCCGTGCGAGTCCAATAGAGCCGCTCCTCTGCTCGATAACGATGGCCTGAATATACACAAGATTTCCGTTGCTGGGCCACTGAAGCACATGTGAATCCGACAATTATTTTGAGCACCTGCGCAATCAAATCCGATTCTTGCGACCAGGTTTCCGAAATTTGACGGCAAGTGTGTTAGAGGAATCGAGGGCTATCTCATGGCAGCCACACAGCTCGAAACGCCAATGCGCCGCCGCTCGTCTCGGGATCTGCTGATTGTTTGCGGTCTGCCAATGCTGGCGGCGATCGTGTTGCTCAGTAATTTTGGACATCGGATTGAGCTAGCTCATGTCGCGATCGTCTCCAGCATCGTTATTCTTCCAGCATGCGTGAGTGGTTTCTGGGGAGTGCTGCGCGCCAACCACAAAAAGTTGGTAGGCGCTTCACGCCGCTGGTATGTCCTGCGGTTCACGTGTACGCCATGGTTGGCGGTCGTTCTCTGCTCGCTCGTAGTCGGGCCAGTGGGCGTTACCATGTTTCGCTCGACATGACGGCGCCATGAGACCGCCGGTGCGGCGGCCTGCAGAGCTTACGCGGAAGCACAGGAGATCTATCATCGCACGGATCACACGGGTAATGGCGTTCAGAAATACGCGAAGACATTGCACGATCTTTTTGAGAACCAGCCTGGCGCAGGCGATCTTGCTTTGATCGACAAGCCTTTCGCCGCCGCCGAAGCCGATGTCGAGAACGCCACACCCAAGGTGGGGTATCTCTATCGGGTCTTGACCGCGCAGGGTCCCGGCGGCAACGGTGGCCGCCTCTCATACGTTGATGACAACGGCAACATGACCGGCGGCTACGCGCTGATTGGGTTCCCCTCCGAGTACGACGTCACCGGCCGCTACTCGTTCATCATTGGCTGCAACGGAGTTGTTCTGCAAAAAGATATGGGAATTGATACGGGCAAAGTCGCTCGGGCGATGACCGAGTTCGATCCCGACACGACTTGGATTTCAACGGAATGATTCAGTAAGGATCGATTGAATGATGACTGAAGCCGAGCCAGTCAAAGCTACTGCAAGGCGAACGTTGCGCTGGAGATTGATCGGTTCGAGCATTCTCGGAGCGAGCATCACGGCAGTTTTTCTATACCACGCGCCGGAATTCGCATCGATCTGCGTGTTTGGCATCGTCTGCTACATCTGCGGCGTGATCGCGGGAACAGCGGCACAATAATCATGAGCGAAGCGGTTACGCCAGCATGCGTTCGGCGTACGGTTCCAACTCCGCTTTCCAATAATCGTAGCAGGTATCGGGGCTGGAGTGATCGGCAACGGCCAAATGCGGGCCGCGCACTTCGATGCTCAAGTGCGGAGCTCTGCCTTTCATGGCGATGTGCAAGGCCTGCTCAGCGCTTTCAGCCTCGATCGTGCGGTTTTGAAGAATCAGCACGTGTAATGGATTGCGGCTCTTTTCGTGATGTACTCTGAATGTTTTCCTTCGCACGCCAGCTCTCCTTCCTCTTGCCATAGGGGGGAACGAGCGAGCAGATTTTTTGTTGGCGAAAAATCGGCAAGGTGTGGACGGTTTTTCCACGCACATCACTTGTGCGCGGCATATTGGCGATATTATTCGAAGTTCTGTTCACCATTGAGACGCGGAGACGTGGAGAACGGCCAAACGGGGAGGGATTCAGGATGAGACGCTGCGTTGTCTTGTTGCTGGCGATCGTGTTGTCGGGTTGCTCGAATGACGAGCGTGGCTGCGATGCGCCGTTGGCTGCTCCCGCCTCATCGCAGATGTCTCTGGCCGATGCTTACGCTGTGATCAGCACGAAAAAATTCGTCGATCTGACGCACGTGTTCGAGCCTGGCATTCCGCACTGGAAGGGTTTTCCCAATGAGACTCGGGAGACGCTATATTGGTACGAGAAAGGTCGGGGCAAACTGGGCGACGGTTTCTTCGCGGAGAGTTACACGCTGGTCGGGCAGTGGGGGACTCACGTTGATCCGCCCGCGCATTTCGCGAAGGGCGGGCGCACGGTCGATCAGATCGATCTCAAAGAGATGATTCTGCCGCTGGTCGTGTTGGACGTTCACGAGAAGGTCGAACGCAATCCCGATTACACGCTGACCATGCAGGACATCAAGGATTGGGAAGCGCGCCACGGCGCCGTGCCCGCGCATGCGTTCGTGGCGATGCGCACCGACTGGTCAAAGCGCTGGCCCGATGCCGAGCGCATGGCCAACAAGGACAAGGCCGGCGTCGATCATTATCCCGGCTGGAGCCTTGAGACGCTGCGCTACCTGTACGAAGAACGCAAGATCACCGCCTCCGGCCACGAAACGACCGACACCGATCCCGGCATCGCCACAACGAAAGACGATTACTCGCTGGAGACGTACATTCTCGCGCACGACCACTACCAGATCGAGATCCTCACCAATCTCGATCTGGTTCCCGAGGCCGGTGCGCTGGCGGTGGTGACCTTCGCCAAGCCGAAAGGCGGATCGGGATTTCCGGCGCGGGTGTTTGCGATCCTGCCGTGAATGCTACCGCGAAGCACTGAGGTTGAAGTGGGGAAAGAGCTCAAAGATTTCGTTGTCTGGCATCCGCCTCCGCCGCCAGAAGACGAACCGTTCATCGTCGATCAGCCCATGTCGGAATGGGTTCCGTACTGGATGCAGCGGCGGAAACAGAAACTCACCGGCACTGGATATGTGTGGCTGTTCTTCCCGTTCTGCTTTCTATTCTGGAAGAAACTTTCGTTCTCGATGATTGAATTCTTCATCTGGATTGCGGCATGGGGTGGTAGCGCCGGTTCTGTGGCGTCTGTGCTCTGTAAATATCAGTCTCCTTGGCAGGCGCTGATCGTCCCGATCTACTTTATCTCGCACCTTCACTGCCTGATGTTTACCTCCGCGATCTATCAAGCCAGACGCAACGGACCTTCTTACCCGCGGATGGCGCACGTGCTGCTTCCCCAATTGCTTCTGTTTGGCGTCTGCACGTTTCTGCGCTGCATCGCCCGAAGGTGATTCTATCTCTGCCAGGGTGGGGTCCCTACATACATTTCGCCGCCCGATTTTGCCGCTTCTACCTGGACGGATTCCGGCGGGCCTGCCGGCGTAAGCGCCGCTCTCACTTCCGAGCTTCGGCTCGATCTGTCGGGATCAACGATCTTTCGAGATTTGCAGATACCCTTTCCATTCTGGAACGACATTACTATGCAAGGCTGGACTTTTGCCACAATGTGCTATAAGTTCTTAGGAAAATCGCAGTTTGTGCCGCATCTAAACCGTCAGCAGTACAGGGGTTGTTCCGACCAATTCAGGGGCCTCGGTAATGAATAAAGCTGCGAAACTGCTCTTGCTGACATTCACCTTTGCTCCGCTGGCCGTCAGCGCCGCCGATCCCGATCCGAACAAGGCGCCGCCGCCCGATCAAGTGGCGTCGGCGAATCCGGGTGGTGAGGCGAAAGAGGACACGGTCGGCGACGATGCGATTACCATCGTCGTCAGCGGCAATCCGATCAAGGGTTACCCCGTTCTTCCTGCCGACGATAAGGATTTCAAGATCAAGCTGGCCGACACGGGCGACGTCATCACGCTGCATTGGGATGACCTGGTCCCCAAGCAGGGCGACGACAGCGAGAAGCGCCGCGTCCAGAAACTCTACGGCATCGAGATCAGCGGCGCACACAAGGGTTGGGTGGGGGAGGAGAAACTCCCCGGCGTGCGCCTGCATCTGGCCAGCGGCAAAACCTTCGACGCGATGCCGCTGCCGGAGCGCAATCGCGCCATGTCGGGACTGCTCGCCTTTAAGACCTCCGGCAGCCCGGTGCTGCTGATCCACGAGAGCGACATCAAGAGCAAGGACCCGATCGAAGCGTTCGAGAGCGACTTCTTCACCGCCAAGGAGATCTACGACCGCTGGCTGCTCGAGAAACCGCCGGCGAGCGACGATGCGGCAGGGCACCTCGATCTGGCCAAGAAGTGCGCGAACATGGAGCTCTACCGCGAGGCGCTCGACCAGTTGAAGATGGCCGAGATCATCGATCCGCGCACGAAAGAGCGTAACAACGACATGCGCGTGCAGGTTATTAAGGCCGACGCCGACAAGCAGACCAAGGAGCTCTACGACCGCATGCTGCAGCGCTGTCTGGCGCAGGACTGGTTCGGCGCGGACGAGTACCTGCAGAAACTCGACCGCAACTTCCCCAACTCGGAACTGCGCAGCCGCTGGGATCAGAAACGCTCCGAGATCGACAAGGGCAAAAAGACCGACTTGAAGAAACAGATCGTGTTCCGCGCCTACGGCATCGCGCTCGATCTAGTGCAGAACGAGGTGTTCAAGAAGATCAAGGTCGATAAGAAGGGCAACGTCGTCCCGTCTATCCCCGGCAAACAGGTGACGACCAAGAACGGCGACATCTTCCGCGGGACGCTCTCACCGCCGGACGAAAGCGGCGCGTTCGCGATGAAGGTCGGCGACATGAACCTGACCATCGCGCAGAAGGACATTCTCTCGATCACCGACATCGACCTGAGCGAAGGCGCGGGCGAAGTTCACCCCAGCTTCGACGACATGAAGGATTTCGTGACCGACACGCGCCGCCCGGACGGCCTGAAAGCGATGATGGTCGCGCAGATCGCCAAGGCGCTCAAGGTCACCGAGGCGGAGGTGCGCAAAGAGTTCGATCGCCGTCTGGACATGGAGGCGCACTATGAAGACGGCCATCTGTCGCGCACCGAGCGCTTCGTGACCATCCACGACGCCAAGTATGGCAAGGGAAGCTGGCTGCGCGACGGCGCCAAGCCGCTCCCCCTGTTGCCCGACGGCGGCCAAGTCCCCGGCCAGCGCCAGCAACCGCGCAACAACGGTGGTAACGGCGGCGGCGGCGCGAACGCGCAGAACCAGAACAATCAGCCGCCGGAAGACCCGGAACTCAGCGACGACCCGAATGTCTGGTGGGCCAGCCAGAGCACCGATGTCCAGACGGGCGTGCTGCGCGCGATGATGGCCGAAAAAGTCTTCAAGGCCAAGCTGGTGAGGGAAGAAGTTTGCAACGAGTGCGCCGGCACGGGCGTGATGATCGCAGCCGGCCCCGGCGGCAAGCCCATTACCTGGCGCTGCCCGAAATGCCGCGGAGTGAAGGGAGAAACGGCCAAGGGGGTGTTGTTCTCTATCGTGTATCAATAGGACAGAGCATTGGTTATATGAAAATGGCGGTACACGATAAAAATGTGCACCGCTTTGTGAACTCCAGCGTATTTTATACAAGAAAGTGCGGATACATCCGTTATACCCATACGTGGGACTACCGGAACGCGTCCGATCACATCGTTTTCTCAGGGGGAAGCAACATGACCAAGCTCCGCTGGACCTCGCTGGTGGCAGGAGCCTCGTTTTCTGCAATGTTGTTGACCGGATGCGGCGAGAGTGCGCCGACCAAGAAAGGGGCCGCCAAGGAGCTCGAGCAGGCGCAGGATCTGGTGGACGCCGGAACTTCCAACGCCAACAGCAAGGACTACGCGACGGCGCTGGTCCAGTTCAACAACGCCAAGTCGCGCATCGAGGAAGCCCGGCCCAACGCGACTTCGGACGAGATGCGGACGCTCAACAGTCTCGCCGATACCGTCCGCCGCAAGATCTCCGATACTGAATACAAGAAGATGACCGACACCAAGCCGGCCGTAAAGCCCGTGGACGACACGATCCGCAAGGAAGAAGAAGAGGAAAAGAAGAAGGCCGCGGCCGACAAGAAGAAGGCCGAAGAGGAGGCCAAGAAGGCCGCCGAGCAGAAAGCGAAGCTCGAAAAGGCGCTGACGCAGCATGACACCGGTTCCGGCAAGAAGGACGACGACACTGGCGCAGCCGGGTTGCCGCCAACCAAAACGGCCGGCGGGGACAAGAAACCCGACGACAAGGGCGGCGACAAACCCAAGGGCGATAAAGGGGACGAAGCCGCCGCGGAGCCGAAGGAAGACCCCAACGCGATCGAGAAAGCCAAGCCGCCGTATCCGGCCGTGACGGATAAGAGCGAAGAGGTCGAAGTCATCAAGATCGGCACGCGTGGCAAGTACGTCTGGGCGTACTTCCAGGTCTTCAACAAATCCGAGGACGGCAAGCGCATCAGCACCGTTGCGGCGTACTTCAAGGACAAGGACAACCAGAGCTTGATCGATGAGCGCGGCGTCGCCGTCTTCCCCTTCGAAGGCTTCCGCGATAGCAATAAGGACATGTTCAGCCAGGGCAGTGATGCGTTGACCCTGGGCTCGGCAACCGTCGATGGCCGCGCGGTGAAACGCTTCGTCGCCGTGGGCGAACACGAAAGCCGCGCCAAGGATGTAAAGAAGGCCACCGTAAAGGTGATCTTTCAGGAGGGCGGCGCGCCATACGCCACCGGTCCAAAATGAAGTAAAACGCGCTGCGAACCAGCTCGCAGCGCGCTTATCGTTCCACTCACAGCCCCGCGCTCATTGCTTCACTTCGGCGCAGTGCTCGTCCAGGCGTTCTTCTTCGGGAAGATCGTGACTGCCGCCGAGCCGGAATAGATCTGATTTCCGGCGCTGTCGCTCAGCACCAACTGCGTTGAGAAGTCCGGATTGGTTCCGCTGAATGCGGCTCCGCTCACGGGAATGCCGGTCACCGTTGAATCCAGCGGCGTCGTAGTGATCGTCCCCTTCAGAGACTTGGCGGAGATACTGAAGTTCTTGATCGAATTGCGGGTGGTCGAGTCGGTCTTGACGTGCGCGAACACGGTTGAACTTCCCGCCGCAACCGCAAACGTGTTGGCCAGACCGCCGATCGAGACCTGCGCGGTCGCGGCCTGCGAGAAATCTGCGCCGCTGGGCGGGTTGGCCACGATCTTCACCCGCCAGGTGTCACCGGCCCCCGTTTTGTCGTCGCGGCCGGAGACCGTATCGATCACCAGGAACGCTCCGGCCGCCGAGGTCTCGCCATCGAGCGTCAGGCTGCTGCTCGACGAGGACGACACCGCCACCGACTGTTCGATTGTCGTATCGCCGACGTCGCCGCCGACCACCGTCGAACGGCCCGAGAGCGAATCGTCAAAGGGAACGATGCTGCGCCGGTTGCGGAATGAGCGGAGGGGCACTTCAAAGGCGTCGGTGACCGACAGGTCTGCGTTGGTGACGGTGATTGTCAGCAGCCCGTTGGCGGTGACCTTCGCCTTTACGATGGTATCGTCGCCGCCAGCGGTAATCTTGCCGTTCTTCGTCTTGAGGTTGCTCGCCGTGCCGTCGGTATCGAAGTACGCCTCGGGCGAACTGTAATTGCCCAGCCGCACCGAGCAGGGCTTGCCTTTCAGGCTCGCCAGATTCCCGTTGATGTTCAGGAACCCCGTATAGGTGATGTTTGTGCCATTCTTGCCCGTCTTCACTTTAATCTTGTTGCAGAGCGTGTCGGTGGACACCACCTTGTTCGGCGCAACGTTGATCGTGAAGGTCTGGTTCGGACCGCTGCCGTCGCGCGCCAGCGCCACGTTGCCGTTCTTGTCGGTGCAGGAGAGCGTGAACGTGATCGTACCGGACTTCAGCGGCTGGCCGAAGATGTGGCCTTCCTTCTTGGTGATTGCCAGGCCCAGCGACGCCAGACTTGGTTGTATCGCGCCGTCGAGCAGCACGTTGCCGACCAACTTGTACGTCAGCGGCCGGGCCGGATTGAGCATGTCGATCTTGTCGGCGTATTTCCGGAACTGCACCGCGTCGTTCAATCCCGGACCGATCGCGAAGCGGAAGCGGTTCTCGTTCACGACCGTGAGCCGGAAGGGCTCAGTGTGCGTATCCGTCGTGCCGCGACATGTGACCGTTGTCAGGAAGCGGTATGGGCCCAGCGGGGATGCTGGGGGCAGCGGCGGCCGCACCTTGTTGACCGGCGGAGTGCTGAACAATCCGCCCTTCCCCAGGAACAGCGCGGGGGCCAATGTTCCGGCCGTGAACTTATACGGCGGAATTCCGCCCCTGCCGCGCATGAAGCGCTTGAAATTGTCGCCTGGCACCGCGTCGCCGAGATCGCGATCCCCCGCGATGAATGGATTGGTGAAGTCCAGCGGCGCCAGCGCCGGAGCCGCCTGGGTGGCGCGATCCGTAGTCGCACGCGACCCGGCGGTCGCGATGACGTATGAGAAACTGACCGTTGAAAACAGCAGCGCCAACAGCAGTACACGTCCGATTTTCGAATGCATTATGCGCAACCCCGTCCTCAAGAAATGACAACCCTGCATACGGTTAGTGATACATCAAGCCGGAAAGTTCACCTCTTCATCAGCCCAATTCGCGTTTGCGGAATAGCGCCACGGCAAGCGCCAGCAGTGCGACTGAATAGAGGAAGGCATACAGCGTGGACGCAATGATCACATCGGGCGGAATCTTCACCGTCTGGTCCATGAAGCCCGTGGCCAGCGCGTCGATAATGTTGAATTGGTCGAGATCCGGCAGGATCGCGCGCACGACCGGTCCCACCACCGCAACGCCCTTGAACAGCGATACGATGCCGCCCGACGCATGCCCGATGATGAAAAACGCCGACGTGCCGATGAACGATTGAACCAGCGTGCAGCGCGTGGCCAGTGCGACCGCCATCGCCGCGATGACGCCGGCATGCAGACAGATGAAGAAAATGCCCCACAGCACGCGCCAGTCCCACTCCGTCTTTGGGCCGCCTTTCCACTCAAGCAGCATGAAGATGGCGACCCAGGTCAGCGCGTATGCGAACCAGAACGCGTGGACGAGCGTGAGACCGCGCCCGAACAGCAAGCGCGTCACCAGCAGCACACCGTACACGGAGACACCCAGCAGCACGCCGAATCCGACCGCGCGGCTAAAGAAAGGGTCCTGCACGTCGATGTACTTCTGGCTGCGCAACGTGACCAGCAGCACCGGCGCCATCGCCGCTGCCATCGAGCAGGCGGTCACCGCCACGCCAAAGTATTTACCGAGCAGAAATTCTTCGCGCCGCAGCGGCTTTGAAAGCATGGTCAGCGCGGTGCGCCCTTCGATCTCATCCGTGACGCTGCTGCTGGCCGTCAGCACCGCCAGCAACGTTGAAAATGTGAGAATGGAGGAGAGCCCCAGGTCCGTCACCATCTTCGCTTCTTCGCCGAGATTGAAGAAGGCGAACAGCGGCAGCATCGCGATCAGCCCGCCAGTGACGAAAATCAGCAGGAAGTATGCCGGCTGGCGCATCCCTTCAGTAGCGGTGAGCTGTGCGATGGCCACGATGCGGCGCAGGCTGCGCATGCCGGCCAGAGGGATGGGAGGGGCGGTGGCTGCGGTGGTTGCAGGTGTAACGGCCGTTTCCAATTCCGTGCTCCAAACCTATTACGCACAAGCTCGCGATCAGTTCGCCATCTTACGGCAGCTTCGCAGCCATGGCTTGCGCCTTCAGGGACAATTCGGCTGCGGCGATGCACGCGGCCTGGTTTTGGGCCGTCTCCGTGCGGTTCAATATGTCCGCGATCAGGCGTTTGCCAAACGGAACTTCAATTTTGCTGCAATCGACGTAACGCGTGCCCTGTTGATCGGTGATGAAAAGATGATTACCGCCGTTGCGGCCGGCCAGATCGGTGCAATGGCGCAATTCGATGAAGCCGTCCGTGCCGAGAATGACCGAGCGGCAATCGCCGTAGGTGTTCAGGCCCTTAGGCGTCAACCAGTCCACGCGAATGTACGCGGTCGGCGCGCCCTTGCCCTTCGCATGCAGCACGGCGTCCCCGAAGTCTTCCAGCCCCGGATGTTCGGGATGATTGTAGTTGCCGGCCTGAGAGGACACGACGTCTGCCTCGAGCGTACCGGCAAAGTGCAGGAAGTTATCGAAATCGTGCGCAGCGATGTCACAGAGGATGCCGCCGTACAGTTCACGCTTGAGAAACCACGGCGGACGGTTGGGCAAATTGGTGCGATGCGGGCCCAGCCCCAGCCACTGAACCACGCGGCCGATGGCGCCGCCCTTTACGAGGCGGTCGGCCTCAGTCGTGCAGGGACTGTCAAGGCGCCCATAAAAAATTGAATAGATGCGTTTTGTTTCCGCCCGCACACGCCGGATCTCGGCGATCTGTTCGAGCGTCGTGCAGCCGGGTTTGTCGGTCAGCACGTCCTTGCCGTGCTGCATCGCGCGCACCGCCAGCGGCCCGCGTTCGCAGGGAATACCGGCGCCGGTGATGAGCTGAATCGATTGATCCTCGAGAATCTCCGCTTCGGAGCGCGCCAGCTTTGCGCCGGAAACCTGCTTCGTGAACTGCGCACACAGTTCTGGCTCCGGCGCGAAAAACGAGACCAGTTCCGCGCCGCATTGCCGCAGCAGCTCGACCTGCCTGTAAATGTGCGGGTGGTTGACTCCGATCACAGCAAAACGCACGGGCATAGAAGTTCTCCTTCTCGAAGAGCCTGTTTATATACTCGGGTCAATTCGTTGCAATGTCGCCAGTCAACTCCCCGAGGAACAATAGTGGCGCACGCCGAATTTCCAGACCTGCAGGGAGAACATCAGAAACAGCACGCCAACCAGCGGCGACAGACACTGCATCGCGACAGTGCTCCCCATCGCGTCCGCGCGGCCCAGCACCGCGTGCAGCGGAAAGTAATTGATCGCCGCCAACGGCACAGCCAGCGTGAAGAACCAGCGGACCCACGGTCGATAAAGCGTGACCGGATATTGCGCCGTTTCGACGCCGCCGTAAGTCAGCACGTTGAAGAGCTCGAGCGACTCAACCGTCCAGAACGAAAGCGTGGCATACAGCACAAATAGGCCGGAGAACAGACACACACCGCCCAGAGTAGCGGCCAACAACAGCGCGACTTGCCACGCATGGCATTCGAGGCCCAGCGCCATGATGCCCCACAACAGCACCGCCACGCCTTGTATCAAGCGGCCGAAGCGCATGAGCTGAAATTCGGCGCCGAGCATTTGCAGCACCGTGCTCCGCGGGCGCAGCAGCATGGTGTCGAACGCGCCGCTCTTGATCATGCCCGGAAAGGTATCGAAGCCGCGCGTAAAGGCTTCGGCTACCGAAAATGCGCAGTTGATCACACCATAAAAGACGCAGACCTCCGCCAGCCGCCACTCGCGCACCTGGCCGAAACGGCTGAACAGCGCCCACATCGCAACGAATTCCAACGTGCAGGTCGCGAAATGCCCGAAAGTCATGAGCGCAGTCGAGACGCGATACTGCAATTGGCTCTTCATGGAGATGGTGATCAGCCGGAAATAGAGCCGGAGCGCGCCGCCACACGCGCCTCGAAGCTGGGCTGCTGTCCGCACACCTGGCGTTTCAATCGCAACAATCGACACGCATCATCCTCCTTGAATGACCATCCGCCGCTTACCTAGCGACATCAATCCGCGCCCCAGCGCGATCAGGACCGCGGTCCACAACAGCTGACTGCCAATCGCCGCCGTGCATTCAGACATCGGGATGTGACCCAGGTAGACGCGGAATGGAATATCCATCAACCCACGGAAGGGCAGAATGTTGATCACCGTCTGCATCCACTCGGGATAAAGCGGCAGCGGCAGCACGATTCCGGAGAGCATCCAGACGCAGGGATAGACGAAATCGTTGATGCCGCGGCCGTTGACCGTCCAGAGCACTGCCACCAGCATCAGCGTCGAGAGTGCGCTCGACAGCAGCACCGCGCTGGCGGTGGACGCCAGCCAGGCGATGCCGGCAGCAGCGGATGCCGGTGGCGAAAAGCCGAAGAACAGCGCCGCAATGGCAATCATTGGAATCGCGCGCAGCAGCATCGGCGCGATGCGGCTGGCCACCGAGCGCGCAAACCAGAGCGAATAGAGGTCGATGGGCTTAACCAGTTCGTAGACGACCGAGCCGCTGGTGATCATGTTGCGGACCTCGCCATCCTGCCACGTCGGCAGAATCATCAGCGTCGCCTGCCCCAGCCACACGTACGTGACCACATCGTTCCAACTCATCGGTTCCTGCGTTCCGGTGCGCGAAGCTTCGTAGAACGCGCCGAGGATCATGATGCGAATCAAGCCAAAGAAGATCTGCGTCCCCAGCCCAGCCAGCGCCGCGACGCGATACTGCAGCAGCATGCGGAAGCGGGCGCTCAAGACGGCGCGGTAGCAACGGAAGTTTTGAAACACAGAGGGCACAGAGGCCTGAGAGGAACTCACAGAGGAGTTGTTTAGGGGGTTCGATTCGGAGCTTAGTGACGGTTCGCGCATGCAATCTCCTTCTAAAATCCTCTGTGCCTTCCTCTGCGCCCTCTGTGTCCTCTGTGGTTCAAAGCTCCGGGGCCGTTCGGTAGTACCGCGCGACAATCTCCTCGATTGGCGGGTTCTGAACGAAGAGGTCGCGCACCGCGAATCGGGAGCTTAGCCGGCCGATCAGCGCCGCCGGGGAAATCCGGGCGGGATCGAAGCTCAGGTAGAATCGCGCGCCCTCGCGCCGGATCACCGTGGCGTCCTGGTCGGCGACCTGCGCCTGTTCGTCCTCGACATCGACGATCAGCCAGCGCTCGGTCGTCACGTTGGCGCGGAGCTGGTTTAGGCTGCCGTCTGAAAGAATCCGTCCATGGTTGATCACGATCACGCGCGAGCAGAGCGCCTCGATATCGTCCATGTCGTGCGTGGTGAGGATCACCGTGACGCCGCGCTTGTGGTTGAGATCGCGGATGAAACCACGCACCGCCAGTTTCGCGACAGCGTCGAGCCCAATTGTCGGCTCGTCGAGAAACAGCAGCTCCGGCGAATGCAGCAGCGCGGCGGCTAGATCGCAGCGCATGCGCTGACCGAGGCTGAGCTGCCGGACGGGCGTATCCAGCAGCTTTTCAAGCGCGAGCATAGCGACGAGTTCATCACGCGCGCGCAGGTAGTCGGCTTGCGCCACGTTGTAGATGTCGCGCAGCAGTTCGAACGATTCGATCACCGGGAGATCCCACCAGAGCTGCGTGCGCTGGCCGAAGACGACGCCGATGCGCCGAACGTGTTCGATGCGGTTCTTCCACGGAACGCGCCCCGAGACTTCGCAGCGCCCGCCACTGGGGACCAGGATGCCGGCCAGGACCTTGATCGTCGTCGATTTGCCTGCGCCGTTGGGGCCGACGTAGCCGGCGATCTCGCCGCGCTCGAGCGTAAAGCTGACGCCGTCGAGCGCCCTCACGGTGCGGTGGCGGCGCGCAACCAGGCCGCGCAGCGCGCCCCAGACTCCCGGATCGCGCTCGGCGACCTGGAATTCCTTCGACAGGTTTTCGACGAGGATGTGGGGCATTCGAATGACCTCCGCGTTAAACGAGAGCTTTTCAAAGTACCATATGCGAACTCGCAGCGGCCAGTCTCAGCGCAGAAATTTTCTGAAATAAAATTTGCAATCGTAAAATCCGTGAGGTTTATTGATCGCGCTGCTTCTGGTCGTTGCTTTTCTCGATTCAAATTTCGAAATGCGCAAGCCTCCAGCGTTGAGGCCGAGATGGTTATCAGTCCCGCCAAGCGCCATTTATCCCCGTACAATTCTATGCAAATGCATGTGGGCCAAACATGGACCACGCTATGACCTCCCATTGGTTTAAAAGATTATATGAAAAACAAACCATCTTCCTTGACGGACGTGCTCCTCGTCTCCGCCATTCTGGCAAGCGCCTCCGCGTTGGCTGAAGAAAACGCGTTCTCGGTCTGGGCCGTGGACGACATGGTCAAGATCAATCCCGAGACTGGAAAGGCCTTCGAGCAGAAGGAGAGCCTCTACAAGTCTGCGCTGACGGGGGATCTGCGGGCGAGTAACTGGATCTGGGACGGCAAGACCGTCTCGTTGGAAGGCGCGCGCAATGAAGCAGTGGGTTGGCAGATCATCGTTGCGCCAAAGGACGGCCAGACGCTGCATGCGGTGAATTGCTCGGCCAGTCCGCTGCTTGGAGAGACGAAGGACAAACTGCTGCCGGCCGCCAACGTCACCTTCTATCGCGCCTGGTACATTCCGGCGACCGTGGCCAATTTTGCATGCTCGCTGGGAATCGGCAACTATCCCGACGCGCTCGTTCCATTTTCATTTGGCCCGGACAAACGCGGAGCGCCGTTCGATATTCCCGATGCCAAGAACCTCGGAGCAAAGCAGAAGAATCAAGCGATCTTCGTAGATACCTACATTCCCGCCAACACGGCGCCGGGAACGTACACCGGAAAGATCACCATCACGGCAACCGAGGGACAATTCGTCCTGCCTGTAAAATTGACCGTGCATGCGTTCACGATGCCGGAAGAGCATTCCTTCCATTATTGGGGCTTCAGTTATGGCGAGATCGATCGGAAGGCCGACGAAAAGGTGCGGCTGGAATATTACCGGATCGCGCAGGCGCACCGCTTCTTTATCGGCGTGATTACGTCCAGCATCCGGCCCACATTTTCGAAAGGCGCGTTCGACTTCTCAGAATACGACAAACGTGTGGCGCCAATGCTGGATGGAACCGCCTTTCGGCCGGAAGACGGCTACGGCCCCGCTCCTGGAGCAAACATGCCGGTAACGGACTACTGTACCCCGATCGCATGGGATCCAGTGCGGTTCAGACCCAATGACCGCCGCCCCTCTTATTGGCCGATGAGCGAACAGGAGACTTCCGGGTCAGGCGGTGAAGCGACGCTGATCGCTGCGCTCCAAAGCTTCCACAAGCACCTTGAAGAAAAAGGTTGGACGAAGAAAACGCGGCAATTGATTTTCATCAATGGTCTCGACGAGCCGCGCCGGAAACCGGATCTGGATAAAGTGTGCCAGTATTGCGATTGGATTGCGAAGGCCGGCGTCCCCTTCTACTACGGCATTGCGCTGAATGGATTCGATGATGTGCTGAGCAGATGCGGAACGAACGCGGCCGAATTCGTGGCAAGAGTCGGTAAAGCCCACGTGGATTGGCTCACCACCGCCAACCGCGGTATGAACGCCGCCACCTTTGCCGGCGACATGATGAAGAATCCCAACCACATCTGCAACTTCGACGGTTGCCGCGAGCCGGTTGACGGCTCGCCGCACACCGACTGCGAACAGCTTGCCCTGCGCGTCAATGTCTGGCTGTCGCGCAAATACAGCCCATTGTTTAATGGCTACTTGCTGTGGAGCGTGGACATGAATGACAATAAGGTCTGGGACAATGCGGACAACTACGATGGAAAGCTGAACGGAATGGCTTTTTTAATCTATCCGGCCGAGGAGGCCAAACACGGGATTGGTTTGCCGGTCCCGTCGATTCGCTGCAAAGCCCTGCGCCGCGGCCTGCAGGATTACGAGTTGATGCACGCGCTGGATCGGAGCGGCCATGAAGCGGAAGTTCAGCAGATCGTGGATGGCGTAGTCCAGTCCGGCTGGGATAAGACTGAGTCCGGGAAATTCGAAACCAACCCGAATGTAGGTCAGTGGAACCACAATCCCAAGGATTGGTACGAAGCGCGGCACAAACTGCTGCTATTGGCGTCGAAGCCGGGGAAGTAAGAAAAGAGTCATCAGTGCATCGTCACAAACTCCGCCGAATTGATCAGGACCCAGATCAGGTCGTCCTGGCTGTGCAGTTTGGTCACGGCTTCGCGCTCCATTTTGGAAGGCGGGCGGCAGAGCGCCGAGGCGAACAGCGATTCGAGGCTGTGGTTGATCGAGCCGCTGCGCAGCACGCGCTGGATCAACGGTGAATGCATCATCGTCAACGCAAACGTCACCGTGCCTTCGAACTGATTGGCGGCCGCGGCCTCATCCGCGCCATCGAAAGGGAACCGTTGCAGCAGCCCGTAGAACTCGATGACGTCGTTATTGCCGCTGCGGCGATTGTAGGCATCGGTGTGGTTGAGACCGTTCAGGAACGTTTTGGCCTTGGATTCTCCGCCGCTGACCTTCAGCACCGCGGAGAACATCATCTCCGGCGTCATCGGCCGCACATCGGCGCGCGCGGCATAGCGCACAGCCTGCAAGCGATCCTTGCCCGATGTCGTGGGACCGAAGCTGCTGCGCTGGTACGCGCGCGTGCTGGCGATGATCGAGATCAGCCGGCGCAGGTCGCGACTGTTAACACTGAAGTCCTTCGCCAGAAGCTCCATGACTTCCGGATGCGTCGGCGGGTTCTTCTCGCGCAAATCATCCACCGGTTCAACCAGCCCATGTCCCAGCATTGCCTTCCAGATGCGGTTGACCGCGACGCGATCGAAGTTCGAGTTCTCCAGATCAATCACCCACTTCGCCAACTCCTGGCGGTAGAGCGCACCGCGCAGCGGATGCGCCGGCTGAGACGCCGGCGCTTTACTGAAGCCGCCGCGCTTCTGTGCCTGCGGCTGCTTGGGTTGCTCCTCTTCGGTGAAGTTGCTCATCGCCGTGCCAGGCAGCATCGGTAGAAACTTCAGGCCCGGTTCCGGCGGCTCGAACGTGCCGTAGGTGATGCGCTGATCGCCGTCGGAGAGGCTGTAATCGGAACCGTTCGTATCAGAGAGGTAAGCGCAGAGTTTCCAGAAGTCGGTCTGCGTCCATTTATCGAACGGATGATCGTGACACTGCGCGCAGCCCATGCGCATCCCCAGGAAGGTGCGCGTGACGTGGCCGACGGTCTCGGGCAGCCCCTTGTTCTGCAAGTGATGACCCAGATAAACAACCGCCGGCACGTCCGCAGGCTTGCCAGCCTGGATGCTGTTTCCCGCATTCACGAACGGGTTACCGGCGAACTGCACCGAGCCGGAAGCGGTCAGAAGCTGCTCGACTACTTTGTCGTAAGGCGTGTTGTTCTTGAGGTGCTCATACAGCCAGCGCCGCAGGCGATTGATCGCCTGATCCGAGAACCCGCCCGGCGCACGCCCGACCAGTACCGTCGTCCAGAACGACGCCCAGTGATCGGCGTACTCGGGCGCGGTGAGCAACTCGTTGATCTTAGTCGAACGCCGCACCTGTTCAGGCGTGTTGATGAACCGGGTGAGATCCTGCATCGATGGAATCTGGCCGGTCAGATCCAGCGACACGCGCCGCAGGAACGTCGGGTCGTCACAGACCGGCGCGGGCTCGATGTCCATCGCCTTCAGGTTGGCTTCGATCAGGCTGTCGATCTCGGCGGCAACCTCGTTGATAGGCCTCTTGCGCCTTGCCAGCGATGGCCCGGTGGACGGGGTGGATTGGATGGACGAAGTGGACGGCGTGGACGCTGTAGGCGCGGACGGCGCGCTGGGTGCGACCAACTTGATTTCAAAATTGTCATCGTCGCTGTCAGCCTGTCCGGATTCTGTTTTCGCCGGCGTCTCCGCGCGCGGGCCGATCATCGTGTCGTCGGCCGCAGGATCGGTGGCCATCGACTCAGCCCGAACGCCGGTGGCAACGAAGAACAGGAAGGCGATCAGCGAAATCTTCAGCGCGGTAGACATGCTAGTATGTCGGTTCCTCTGAACGCTCGACTGCGAAGTTTAATCAAAAATCGCGAACGAAGCCAGTGGCTGGGCAGGTGCATTCCTGCCGCCTCATGGACGATTCAAAATGGACAAGTGCAACAAGAAAAATGGATCAACCGGCCGCGGCGGCGGCAACAGGCAAATGCGTCAAGTCCGCTGGTTCGTACCTCGGCGCGGTGCAGGTCAGGTTGTCGTTCCTGTCGGTCTCCTTGGGGTCAGTGGAGACCAGGTTGAAGATGTGCAGCTTGGCGGCGTTGAAGGCGATCTGCAGCGTCTGGCCGACGTTGACAGGAACGTGGCCTTCCAGCTTCCCTATAAAGGTGCTCTTGGCCGTCGAGAAATACACGACCTTGGTGTCACCGAGCGCTTCGACGACGTCCACGCGCGCATCGACTTTCGTCGCGTCCGGCCAGGCGCGAGCGGAAGCGGCGTCGCAGACCATCTCCGGGCGAATGCCCAGCAGCACCGGCTTATCGACCGCCTTCTCGACGCGCTTTGCCAGCTCGGCAATCAGCGGGACGGTGATGCCGCCGCCATCGGTGAAGCTGATCCCGCCGCCGGCTGCGCGGGTCAGCGTACCCTGGAAGAAATTCATCGGCGGCGACCCGATAAACGCGGCGACGTACTGATTGATGGGCTGATCGTAGAGCGCGAGCGGGTCGGCGACCTGCTGAATGATGCCTTTGCTCATGATCACGATGCGGTCGGCCAGTGTCATCGCTTCGATCTGGTCGTGCGTGACGTAGATCATGGTGGTGGCGAGGCGCTGGTGGAGCTTGTTCAGCTCGACGCGCATTTCGGCGCGGAGCTTGGCGTCGAGATTCGAGAGCGGTTCGTCGAACAGGAACGCCGCGGGCTTGCGCACGATCGCGCGGCCGACCGCGACGCGCTGGCGCTGGCCGCCGGAGAGCTGTTTGGGCTTGCGGGCGAGCAGCTCGGTGATGCCGAGGATACGCGCGGCATCGTCCACGCGCTTTTGAATTTCCTCCTTGGGCCGGCCGCGCAGCTTCAAGCCGAAAGCCATGTTGTCGTAGACGGTCATGTGCGGATAGAGCGCGTAATTCTGGAAGACCATCGCGATGTCGCGGTCTTTGGGCGGGATGTCGTTGACGATGCGCCCGCCGATGTCGATCGTGCCGCCGCTGATCTCTTCGAGCCCCGCGATCATTCGCAGCGTGGTGGATTTGCCGCAGCCGGAGGGTCCGACGAGCACCACAAATTCGCGGTCGGCGATCTCGAGATTCGCATCGATCACCGCTTTGACGCCGCCGGGGTACTCTTTGCAAACGTTTTTGAGGATAACCTGAGCCACCGCGAACTCCTTAGCCCCAGCCGATTATCATGTCTGACTTCTTCCGGGATTCATTTAGCAGGACACTATAAGAATTCATTGGGACGGCACTGTCAACTCGGTTCGTGTCTGACGCTCCAGCCGCGCGGCGAACTCATGCACGCATTGGACCATCGGACGCCATTCAGGCGGGCCGTCTTCCCACCAGCAGTAATCGACGCTCATGAAATTATGCTTCAGGCTGAAGGCGTACGACGTGCCGTCGGCGCCGATCGCGCTGTCGGTGCTGAACGGCGCGATTTTCAGCGCGCAGAGCTGTACCAGAAAGCCCTCCATATGTTCAGACGTCAGCCGCGCGAGCTCGTGTTTGACATTGGGCTGCAGGGTTTTCAGCTCGGGCGACTGCCGGTTCCAGAGCTCGTTCCACTTCTCTAGATCCGCCAGCTTCTCCCAGATGCCTTTCACGGCGAAGCAGCGCCCGAGTTCACCCGGCGTCTTCCTGAAATCCCGAAAGATGCTCCAGTAGACACAGGCTTCCAGCGTGGGGGTCCGGCAGAACTGAAACACGCAGCTCGTCCCTGCCTGCCGCAGCGCCGGCTCATGCAGTTTCAGCACCGAGGCCCTCTGGAACTCACACCACGCTTCGAGCTTTTTCGGATCTTCCATTTTTCAATTCATTCCAAGCCCAATTCGCGCATTGAACCCATTTTGGAGGCGTTATACACTGCCATTGAGTGAGGTACATGAACTAATTGCTGACATTGCTGAGATAGGAGTGCGTGCTCGTGAGCCAAGCCATTGATCCGGTCATTCCCACATCTGTGCCCCCCACTACTCTGGACGCCGAAGAAGAAAAGAAGGGCGACGTGAAGTCGGGCGAAAATCTCGAACTCAAGTTGCTCGAGAGCCGCACCATTCTCGTCGAAGGCCCGGTGACCGACAAGATGTACCGCGCCGTGGTCGCCCGGCTGCTGTATCTCGAGCAAAAGGACGGCAAAGCGGAGATCACGGTTGTCGTCAACTCGCCCGGCGGTTCCGCGGACAGCGGGTTTGGCATCTACGACATGATGAAGTTCGTCTCTTGCCCCATTCGCACGATTTGCGCGGGCTTGTGCGCTTCGGCCGGGGTGTTGATCTATCTGGGCGGTTCGAAAGGCAAGCGCTATGCGCTGCCCAACTGCCGCTTCCTGCTCCATCAGCCCTCCACGCAAGCCTTCGGACAGGCCTCCGACATGGAGATCACTGCGCAGGAGATCCTACGGACGCGCAAGAAGTACGCGGAGATCGTGGCCAAGGAGATCGGCTCGAACGCCGACAAGGTCCAGGCTGACTCCAACCGCGACTTCTGGCTGTCCGCCGATGAGTGCAAGAAGTACGGCCTGGTGGACAAGGTGATTGTGACGCGCTCGGAGATGTAATCCGTACCGCAGGCATCCTGCCTGCAAGCGACGGACAGATTTCCGCATTTCCGAATACATGTACGGCGTGTTAAGCGCCGTACAAGCCCGCGAGAACCAACACGTTGGATACACCACAGCAACGCAACGCGAGTCCGTCGCTCGCAGGCAGGGATACCTGCGCTACGACGGACTCCGCCTCCCAGCACCGCGCCGCCGCGCCCAAGCAACTGCGCGCGGCGGTGATGACGCTCTCCACCACCCGCACCAAAGAGAACGACATCGGCGGAAAAGGGATTGTGGATGGCCTGACCGGCGCCGGGCACACGATCGGCTGGTACGAGGTGTTGAAGGACGACGAGCCCAGCATTGTCACCGCGCTCTCCAAACTCGCGGCGCGCGACGATCTCGACATCGTAATCATGACCGGCGGGACGGGCTTGAGCCCCAAAGACGTCAGCATCGAAGCCGCGCGGCCGCTGTTCGAAAAAGAGATCCCCGCGTTCGCAGTGATGTTCGCGCTGGCGTCCCACGAACAGGTCGGCATGGCCTGCCTGCTCTCGCGCGCGACGGCTGGCGTAATCCGCGGCAAAGTCGTCTTCTGCCTGCCCGGCAGCCCGAAGGCGGTGAAGCTGGCGATGGAAAAAATTATTCTGCCTGAAGCCGGACATCTCGTGAAACACGCGCGCGGCGGCTAGTCATGAGTGACCCAATTCAATACGATTCGCTGCAATCCACCTTCGAAGGGCAAGGTCCGGCCGCCGGTCTGATTGCGCTGATCGAAAGCTTGCGAGCTGCCGGCAATCCTCACGCGCTGTTCCGCGCGTTGTTACTGAAGAAGCGCAGCGAACTGGGACTGCCGCTGATCAATCCGGGTGACCTGAGCGGTGTTCCTCCCGAGACGCGCAAAGCGTACGAGGCGTATGTCGATGAGGCCTGCCGCGAGACCGGCCAGGCGTATCTCAAAGAGGGCAAAATCGTTGACGCGTGGCGCTATTTCCGCACGATTGGCGACCGCACCTCGTTGCGTGAAGCGATCGAGAAAGTCGATCCGCAAACCGCTGGCGACGATGTGCTGCAAATTGCGCTCGAGGAAGGCGTGCATCCCAGGCGCGGCTTCGAGATTGTGCTGGCGCGCGACGGCATCTGCCGCGCGATCACGCTCTTCGATCAGATGCGCTCGGCCGATCTGCAGGTCAAACGCCACGCCGCCGGGTTGCTCGCGGAGAAGCTCTACGCTGAGCTGGTAACCGGCGTTGCGAAGCAGATTCATGAGCGCTTCAACGAGACGCCGCCCGAAACGGACCTCGTCGAACTAGTCCGCCATCGCCCCTGGCTGTTCGAGAACGCGCACACCCACGCCGATCCGTCTCACATCGCGGCGGTGTCACGCGTCGGGCTGCTGGCCGACGCCGAGCCGAAGCTGATCATGTCGCTCTCGATCAGCGAATACGGCCGGAAGCTCGACAAGCGCCACGCCGCCGCGACCGAAGCGCCGTTCGAAGGTGGCTATGACGATCATGCGAAGTATGCCCGCGCGCTGCTGGGGCAGAACGTAGATGAGGCGATCGATCACTTCACGGCGAAGCTGGTCGGCTACGACACCAACGGGGCGGAGCTGCTCGCGACCGAGTGGGTGATCGCGTTAGTTTGGCGCGCTGGCAAACACAAGCGCGCTCTAGAACTGTGGTCGCAGTACCTTGGTGAACAGATTCCCGAACTCCCCGGCACTTACATTCCGTCGTTCTACGAAATGTGCACCGCCGCGGGAGAGTTCACGATCCTCGCCGACACCGCGCGCCGGCAGGGAGATCTGACCGCGTGGGCCAGCGCCCAGATGTTGATGAAGGGGAAGTGATCACAGACGCGTGGGACGTGGGCCCCGTGTGCCACGGGTCTGGGGCCGTTTCCAGACCCGTGCTGGAGCGCATGACGGTCGTGCTACGGCTCTGCAACCGTCATTCGTACGAAAGAGCCTCAACTCACGACTGAGCGCTAGATATGGATGAACGACTGAAGTGCGCTCAAGCACGGGTCTGGATACTGCCCCAGACCCGTGCCACACATTGCGATGCGTCCCGTTCGTGTCTATAATCCAAGCGAGTGTCCGAATTCATCACGATGCCTGAGTCCTCCATACAACAACCCTCATCGGGAACCGCGTGCCAGCGTTGCGAGCGCGTGCTCTCGGCCGAGCGACCCGTGCGCTTGCCGGACAATCGCGTCTACTGCGCCGCGTGCTGCGAGAGCATGGCCGCCGACATATTCGAGATGGAGACCGGCGAGCCGTTCACACGCTGGATCGAGAAGCATCCGCAACTGGTCATGCAGTATCAGCCGCTGGAACTGACGGTGCGGCGCTTCGGGTTTATGTTTCCGCTGGCCATGTTACTGCTGGGAGCCGGAATTTTCGGCTACGGCGTGTACACCTCCTTTCGAGATGCAGTTCCGCTCCCCTTTCTGCTGGCGGGCCTGATCACCCCGCTGGTCATCGGCGGCCTCTGGCTGATTTACGAGAACTTCAGCGATTCGCTGCCAAAAGCGGCACGGAGCGCCCTTCGCATCTTCGCGGCGCTGCTGGCGATGGCGGTTCCCGTCTACGGACTCTACGGCTGCTTGAAGTTCGGCCGGCCGATTGGATTCATGGTTGTCGGCGCCGCGATCATCGCGTTTTTTGCGGTTCTGGCGCTCCGCGGTTTGCAGGCGTACCTGCGCGCGCTCAATTTCAAGCTCGTGCTGAAAGACGGCGTTTTCTATCTGCAACACGGCTCGCGCACCGATACTTTCCCAGCCGACGAAGTCGTCCAGGCCTGCGTGGTCCGTCCCGGCACGGTCGGAGCGACCGAGGGTGCGCTGCGCCTCGACGACGGCCGCATGCTGACGCTCGACACGTGTCTGTCCGATCTTCATGCGCTGGGCGTGGTCATGGACCTGCGCTTCCGCGCCGACTTCCCACCGTCCGCCGACGACATCGCCCGCATTCGGCGGGATAATCTTCGGAAGATCAGAGGGTTGAGCTAGTTGCGCCTTTCGCGATTGATCCTGTACCTGCTATAGGGGGCAGCCAGCAATTCTTTCCGAGTGAATGGTTTGGTTGTCTCGAACAACATTCGGATGCCGTTTCACGCAACACGGAACACGCAACACTGCCCGACGTATTTGTATTTTTCTCCTATCTGAGCTATAAGTGATTGCGTGCAGAGCAGAACACACCGTGAGGAACCATGAAAGAGATCATCGACCGCCTGAAGACGCTCAATAAGCTCGACGTTCAGCTTCAGACGATCAAGAAGGACATGGAACGTCTCCCCAAAGAACTCTCTGAAAAAGCGACTCTTCCCAAAAACCTGAAAGGCACGATTGAACGAGCTAAAGCCGAGATTTCGCGCCTGAAAATTGACGCGGACGCCATCGAGCTCGAAATCAAATCCGGCGAAGAGGCGCTCAAACGCTACGCCGGCCAGATGAACGTGCTCAGGACCAGCAAAGAGTTCGAGACGGTCAAACGGCAGATGGACGCGCAACGCGCGTGGAACAAAGAGAACGAAGGCAAGGCGCTCGAACTGCTCGAACAGGTTGACGTCAAGCAGAAGGACATCGAGAAGAATTCCGTCGCGCTCACCGAAGCCGAGAAGGTGCTCGCCGAAGAGACCGCCAAAGTCGATAGGCTGCTGGCCGAACTCAAGGCCGATTACGAGAAGCTGGCCACTGAGCGCGCCGGACTTTCCAAAGACGTTCCTGAAAAAGAACTGACCATTTACGATCGCATCGCCGCCGGCCGCGGGCAGGCGATCGCCACCGTCGAGAAGGGCATCTGCTCGGCCTGCTTCATGAAAATTCCGCCGCAGGTCCACAACATGGCGTTGCTGGCCAAAGAACTGGTCTGCTGTCCAAGCTGCGGCCGCATCCTGACGGCGTAATCGTCGATCCAGGGATGAGTTATGAGCGAGCCCGAGAAGGGTCCTGGTCCCGGACACGCTGGACAAAAAGGACCGCTGCATCTCCAGCGCCACCTCACGACTTGCACGGAGGCGCTCGAGAAGGTGCTGCGCCAGGCCGTCGCCCACAATTTAAGCGACATCTGCGGCCTCTACTGCCGCTGCGCCGCCAGCGGCAAATACCCGCTCTCGCGCAAAGCTTTTGAAAAAGAAGGGTCGATCGAAGCCCGCACCGCCGAAGCCCGCAAACGCCTGATCGAAAGTTCGCGGCGCATGGCCGTCCCCGATCCAAACGCGCTAGCCGCGTCTGAGATCGCGCCGAAAGTTCCCACGCCCGAGCGCCGGGAAACCTGCCGCTTCTTCGATGTGCGGATGAACGACGAGGCCGCGGTCATCCACGCTATGTGCCGGCGCTGCGAACAGCGCATCGTCATCTACGACCGCGATCTTTACTGGGGCGTGAAACGCAAAACCGGCCTGACGCCGCCGACCTACCCATACCGCTGCAGTTGCGGCGGCCATATGTTCGAAGTCGCCGTCGGATTCGATTATCCGGATGATGCGATCGACGAGAACGACATCACCACCATCTCCATTGCCGTGCGCTGCGTCGGCTGCGGCGAAGAAGCGATGATCTTTGATGATGAGGCGACGTGAGGAATTTGAATTTTGAATTTTGAATGTTGAATTTTGAATTGGCGTCTAATTTAACATTCAAAATTCAACATTCAAAATTGCTGTTAATGTTTGCCGGCGCCGCTCTTGTCCGCCTTCGCTGAGTACGTGAACGGAATCACCGCGAAGGGGTACATCGTGGAGGAGCCGCCGAACCAGATCTGCACCGGCACATCGACCGGGACGCCGGAGACGTCATCGTTGTCGGCGCCCAGGCCGCCCAGCGCGTCCTGCAACGCGGTGGACTTGATGGTCAGCGTCAGTGTTCCGTTTCTGTCGTTCACGGTGATCTTCGGGCCCGTAGTATTGGTGGTCTTCAATTTCGCGGTGTCGAAATCGAACTGCCAGGGCTGATCGCCGATGTTCACGGAGCCATGCAGGCTCTGGCCTGCGCCCTTGGGCGCTCTGATCCCGATCAGGCTCGGGCTGCTGATCACACAACTGAACGAATCCATGGCGTCCTTCTTGAAATTCAATTTGAAGGACCCGCGTACGGCCGTGGCCGTCGCGCCGACCTGAATCGTCACGCTCGCCGTCGAGATATTTCCATTCACGTCGGTGACCATCAGCGTGGCGCTGTAGGTGCCGACCGTGTCGTAGGTGTGGCTGACGGTCGGTCCCACGCCCAGTGAGCCGTCGCCGAAATCCCATTCGAAGCTGTCGATTGCCGCACCGCTCGTGCCGGGGGCGGAACCGGCGCTGGTGAAGCTGACCACCAGGCCCGGACCGCCGCTGGTCGGGCTGCCCTGCGCGGCCGCGACCGGCGGAGTGGCGGCAGTGTTCGTGGGAGGCGGCGGCGTATTCTGTCCCGGCGCCGGCGGCATGGTCGTCGTTCCGCCGTTGGCGTTCGCGCCCGGATAGAGCGCAATCGCGGCGGCAATTTCATCGGCGGAGAGATTGGTCAGGCCGCCGTCGAACGGGAACATCACCGTCTGCATGCTCATCGTATGCTGCAGGCCGATGAAGTGGCCGATTTCATGGAGCGCCACGCTGCTGGCGTTGCCAACGGTGCTCCAATTAAAATCACGGTCGTTGAAGATGATATCGCCGTCTTTGAAGTTGGAGGTGGGCGTCACGGAGAAGCTCGAGAACGTGATCGCCAGGGTGCTGGCGCTGAAATCGCCGCTGGGCGTGCTGGTCCAGGCGATGATGTTCTCGCCGTCGCTGGTGCTGTTCACGGCGGTGGTGTTGCTGGACGTGCGCTGGGTAAAATTCAGGCGCGAACCCTGAACGGTCGCCCACTTGCCGAACGAGCCGGCGACGTTGGTGAAGACGTTGGCGTTGGTCTTCGAGACCGACGGCGTCTGGCTCCAGACGATCGTGTTGTTGGCAACCTTGTTGCCGCTTGCCGTATTCAGGTCCCAGATGGTCTTATTGTCGAACTGGACGAATGCATACGTGCCGGCGCCGCCGAAGAACGCTCCCGCCGCCATCGCGCCGATCACCAGCATGCTGACGTTGCGGACGGTCGCCGCTTTGCGGCGGCGAGCCACCAGCAGACCGGCCAGCAGCGCGGTCGTCCCGAAAATGATGCCCATTATCAGCCAACCGCGCTGAAGCTGTTTCGCTTCGGCCATCGCGTGGGCGTCGGCAACGACAGTTGGAATCGGGTTCTGTGAGTGCACTGAGGCGCCAGGCAGGCGGGCCGACAGCGCGCTGGGATCCTGATCGGGCTCGCGGCCGGCAGCGTAGGCTTCGACCAGCGAACAGAACGTCGCGTAGGGAATCGACTTGGTGATCAGCATCGATTCGACGTCTTTCTGGTCCTGCAGCCGCTGGCCCGGAGCGATCGAGCCGGGGCAGGTCGCGTTCTCGACGAACGTCTTGCCTTCGCGTTCAACGACCGTGAATTTGCCCAGGCCCAGGTCCTGAACCATGAAATGCCCAGGGTCCTGCTCCTTCACAAATACAATCGCACGCTCGTTGTTGCGGAAGTCCGGGGCGTCGGGGACGTGGCCCACGGTTTCGCCGTCGATCATGCCGCCGGGCAAATCGAGCTGGAAGCTGTCGCCGATGTTCCCTTTAAGGGTCTTCAGCACCTTCACATCGACGTGGGTTCGGGGGAAGTTGTCGCCGGGCTTCATCGGCGGGTAATGGTGATCGAGCACCTGAACCTCGACGACCGCTTTAGAGCGGCCGGTGAGTTCTTTGAGCGTGGTTCGGGCGTACGAGGCGGCCGATGCAGCAAGTCCGCAAACTATAACAAACCCAAGTGCGGCAAGAACCGGCTTCCAGAGACTTCGACGCGATTCGCGACTGCGCATGTGCGCCCCTCCTTGCAATTTCAGTTTTTGCGACGTTTAAGGCACGCTCAGATTGGTTATGTAGCCAGTGTGCGAATTCATGCCCAATGTTGATGAAATTCCGGCAAAATTGTGATGATCGTCTATTTAGAGGTTTGCGGGTGCAAGAAAAAATGAAAAGCACATGTGTAATTAACACCCTGGTTCCCGTTATCGTACACCTTCAATTGTTCGCGATTGCGTGGAGTTTTGACTGCACACATGCAGTCAGGAATTAGCGGCAGCAAAGAAAATTATGGCAGAAATTGCAATTGAGTACTCGAATTTTCCCAGTTCGACGCTAATTTTGCGCATTGTGCTCGAGGTTGGGGTACGCAATTGTAGCCACTGAAATTGCGCTGTATTAGATAAGGCAAGGACCCGCGGATGGCGCAAGATTCCTCAAACCGTATCGCCTCTGAGCCGACGACAGCCAAATCGTTTGTCGAAATCGCCATCGAGCGCGGCTACTGCACGCAGGAGCAGCTTAATCGTCTGCGCCGCGCCAGCGGCTCCAATTCGCAGGACTTCGCGCAGCGCCTGATCGACGCGGGCGTCATCACCGAGCAGCAGGCGCGCGCCTGCGAGCGGGCGATGCGCGGCCAGCAGGTCATCGCCGGCTTTGAGATCCTCGAGAAAGTCGGCCAGGGCGGCATGGGCGCCGTCTTCCGCGCACGCCAGATCAGCATGGACCGTATTATCGCGCTGAAGATCCTGCCGCCCAAGCTCGCGCAGGATCCGCTGTTCAAAACGCGCTTCCTGAACGAAGCCCGCGTCTCCGCCAAGCTCAGCCACATGAACATTATCAACGGCATCGATTGTGGCGAGGCCGCCGGCTACACGTATTTCGCGATGGAATACGTGGACGGGCGCACGATCAAGCAGATCATGAAGGAGAAGGGCAAGTTCTCGCCCGAGGGCGCGCTCAAAATTATCCGCCAGATGGTCGAAGCGCTGGCGTACGCCAAGAGCCAGGGCCTGGTTCACCGCGACGTCAAGCCCGATAACATCATGCTCACCGCCGCCGGCGTCGCCAAGCTCTGCGACTTAGGACTGGCCAAGCAGATCCAGGGCAACGACGACGCGAACCTGACGCAGTCCGGCCAGGCGGTCGGCACGCCCCATTATATCTCGCCCGAACAGGCGCGCGGCGAGCAGGTCGATTTCACCAGCGACATCTATTCGCTGGGCGCCACCTTCTATCACATGCTCACCGGCCAGACGCCGTTCAACGCGCCGACCAGCGCGGCGGTGATGGCTCTGCATATCGCCAACGACACGAAGAATCCGTGCGACGTCGATGGCTCGATTCCGCTCGGCTATGGCCAGGTCATCTCGAAGATGATGGCCAAGGCGCAGTCGGACCGCTACACCCAGCCGCCCACGCTGCTGGAAGAGATGGATGCGCTTGAGGCGGGCGATACGCCGAAGGCCGCCAGCTTCAAAGCGAAATCCTCGTGCCTGATGCCGCAAGCATCGCCCAACCGCAATCTGCGCGGCAGGACGACCGGACCGCAGCAGCCGATCGGCCGCACCACCGGTCCGCAGCAGCCCGTCGGACGCGCGACCGGACCGCAGACGGCTGTTGACGACAGGCCGCGGCGCACGACGACTAAGACCAATCAGCCGCCGTGGGTCGCCATCGGAGCAATGGTGGCGCTAGTGGTCGTGGTGCTGCTGGTGATGATGAACCAGGGCGGGAACTCCGGCACAAACGTGGCCGACGCAAAGAAGGACAAACCGTCTCAGCCGCCCGCGCAGCCGGAAAAGCCCATGGCCGCAGCAGAGCCGCGCCCGCAGCCGTCACAGCCGCCGCCGCTCCAGCCTCAGCCGCAGCCGAACCGGCCTCAGCCGCCCGAGAAACCTAAAGATGTCGTCGGCTTCGAACGCCCGCAACCGCGGCCGATGGAACGTCCCGAGCGCCCGGAGCCGCAACCGGTTCAGCCGCCCCCGGAGACTTCGCGCCCCGAGCCGGTCAAGCAGCCCGAACCCGCTATCGCGCCCAATCCGCCCGCGCCCAGCGGCAAATCCGCGCTGACCAACGACAGCCTGCATGCCCGCTTCCTCGCTGAGCTGATCAAAAAGACGTCGAACAGCGACCTTAGCAAGCAGGTCAACGGCGGCTTGAAGCCGCTACTCGAAAACCCGGCGTACAAGCCGATCCACAAAGAGATCGACGCCGACGTCACGATGCTCCGCAGCGCGCTCGAGTTCGAACAGAAAGCCATTGCGGCCATTGGCGCGGCGGGCGGCGAGATCGAAGTGACCGCCGAGAAGGGCTCGCCGCTGGCGGGATTCGTGCAGAAGAACACCAAGGTGAAGATCGACAAATACGATCCCAATCGCGGGATTGAAGTTCAGGTTCCCAACGGCCCGATCGTGCCCATCAGCGCGTTAAATATCGCGCCCGATCAGATCTACGGCCACAGCCCTGACAAGTCGCCGGCGGCGCAGTTGCCCTATCGGCTCGCCCGCGGCGATAAAGACGGCTTCAAGCAGCAGCTCGGCGCGCTGCAAAAAGACAAGGATAAGTGGG